>Ga0307413_10000322_pt1 | contig 14948 bp, 9 predicted proteins | sample DK1Ometagenome_3_FD_203714 | JGI IMG/M metagenome (GOLD analysis project Ga0307413, IMG submission 203714) | Maize rhizosphere microbial communities from greenhouse at UC Davis, California, United States - DK15-O-2 | ecosystem: Host-associated > Plants > Roots > Rhizosphere > Soil | place: USA... | reverse complement strand
CGGCCATTATCCGTATCGCGGTCGGTGCCACTATCATCCAAATCACCAGCGCTGTCATCGGTGATGACGTTGCCGGTGACGGGGCCATATTCGCCTACCGCGATGAAATCCGTGTCCGGACGCGCCGTCGGCACGTCGTCAATGATGTCGATGACGAGCGTGGCGGTGGCCTGGTCGCCGTCATTATCCGTCAGCGTGACGCTGAAGTCGTCATGATCGGGAGCGCCATCGCTGTGATCGATATTGTCATTGAGCACATAGCTGTAGGTGAAATTGCCACCAACAATGCCTGTGATGGTCAGCGTGCCATAGGCACCCTGGACGATCAGCCCTACTTGGATCTCGTGGGGAATGCCGTCGGAGCCAGTGATGGTGAGGCTGTCGATTCCGTCCGGCGAATCGATGACGATCGTTCCGCCCGTCGCTTCGCTGGGATCGCCGTCGGCGCCTGCCGCGGCTTCCTCGCCCGATCCCTCGGGCTCGCCCTCATTGCGTCCAGGCAGGCCCTTTTCGTCTACGCTGTCGACCGCGTTCACCGCGGCCGGCTGACCGTCGGGCTGGATGAAAATTTCCGGCTCTTCGTCGACGACGTCGAAGACTTCCTTCACCTCCGGCGGCACGTAATTATATTCCGTCGGCGGAATCAGGTCGCCGAGCGGAATGCCAGGATCCAGCGGAGGAACCGGAACGTCGAAGTTGCCGCCGCTCGACTGGGGCGGGCCATCGCCGGCCGCCGGGGCGATTTCCTGGCCGACCAGCAGGGCGGCAAGGTTGGTGGCGGGCACTTCGACCCCGCCGAGGACCAGCTGAGGCACGAACACCGCGCCGTCGATGATCACCATCTGCGAACCGTCGGGAAGGTCGATGACCAGGTTGCGGCCGACGATATGAACGTCGCTCAGTTCCACGCCAGGCGGAAGGATGACCACGCCGTCGGGTCCGGGGACCACTTGCTGGGCGTTGGCCTTGATGACCGCCGGCGTCTTGCCGATCTCAACCGTCAGGGTCGCGGTGTCCGCGTTCCCCTGTGCGTCCGCCAGTGTGTAGGTAAAGCGGTCGACCGAATTTTCGGGCGTGTTCGCCTTGGGCTGGTAGCTGTAATTGCCGTCCGCATCGATGCTGAGGCGGCCGAATTCGCCCGAAACGCCAAGCTTTCCGCCGGCGAAGCTCGAGTCTTCCCCGCCTGCGCCAGCAATGGAGGTGATATGCGCGCCGGGTCCATAATCCGATCCGGATGGGCCGGTTTGCGTGCCCGCGCCGGTGATTACATTGCCCGTCGCCGGACCCTGTGCGCCAGCCGCGATTGCGTCAGCGTCGTTGCGCGCGTCAGGCTCGGAACCCTGAGTGAAAGCACCCGTGTGGGAAGCATCTTCGTACCGCATAACCACCTCTTGCCCGTTGGCGGCGCGGGTCGAACCGCGACGCGTTAATTCATTAGGCCGGGGGTCAGTTCGGTTAACCGAAACAGGTTAACGCAGCCATTAAATCCGAGACTGCCCCCGCGCTCGTAAGACAATAGAAACACTGCAATGCCGGAATTTTCAAGCTACCGCGGATTTAGCGGAGGACTTCATCTGGATTACTTGCACCAGCTTCACAGTATTTCTTGGTTAACGATTGCATTTCTAGAAAGTATATCGACTGCAGCATTGAGGGAGATTTGAATAACTACCAGGCTCGTCCTTACAAATTGCCCGAAACGCTCCAGAGGAATTCCGCGAATAGATTCCGGCAATTCGATTGGATTTAATTCGCATTAAATTTATAACTTGGGTTAGCAAACGGTTAACGGCCCGCTTATGGCTCCGGATTGAGATTCAACCCAAATCGCAACCGATCTCTCGCTGTGGAAAAAATTGTGAACCAATCGTCCCGCTTTGGGAAAATCGGGCGCTTCCGCCGCAAGCTCGACTTTGCGACTCGCGGGATCGATAGAGAATCGACTCGCCGTGACCTGGTCTCGTCTGCTGATGCATCCGGCGCAGGATGCAGCTAGCATCGGCCTGCTCAAAAACGGAGACGGCAGCTTGAAGATCGCGATCATCGGCGGCGGGCCCGCGGGCCTCTACTTTGCCATATCCATGAAGCTCCTCGATCCGGCGCATGAGCTCCATGTCTTCGAGCGCAATGCCAAGGGAGTCACCTTCGGCTGGGGAGTCGTCTTCTCCGACCAGACAGTCGAGAACCTGACGGGCAACGATCCGATCTCCGCCCGCATCATCGCCGACGAATTCGCCCATTGGGACGACATCGACGTGCATATCCATGGAAGCTGCATTCGCTCGTCCGGCCATGGCTTCATCGGGATTGGGCGCAAGCGGCTGCTTGAGATATTGGCGAACCGGGCGGGCGAGCTCGGTGTGGAAATCCACTATGAATCCGAATGCGATCCAGACCTCGACTCCTGGAAGGGTTGGGACCTGGTCATCGCAGCGGACGGGGCCAACAGCCGCTTTCGCGAAGCCCATGCGGATCACTTCGGCGTCGACATCCAGGAGCGGGCAAACCGCTTCGTCTGGCTCGGCACGCCCAAGACATTCGACGCTTTCACCTTCGCTTTCGAGAAGACCGGTGCCGGATGGATCTGGGCCCACGCTTATCGCTTCGCCGACGATTGCTCGACTTTCATCGTCGAATGTTCGGAGGAAACATGGCGCGGCCTCGGCTTCGACCGGATGGAGCAGCCCGAGGCGCTTGCGACGTGCGAGCGGCTCTTCGCCAAATATCTCGATGGCCAGCCACTGCTCAGCAACGCCTCGCACTTGCGCGGCTCGGCGGCCTGGCTGAAGTTCCGCCGGATCATTTGCGAGCGCTGGCATCATGACAAGCTGATCCTGCTCGGCGATGCGGCACACACCGCGCATTTCTCGATCGGCTCGGGGACCAAGCTGGCCCTGGAAGACTCCATCAAGCTGGCCGAGGTGCTGAACCGGCCCGGCTCCGACCGCATCGCCGCGCTCGCCGAATACCAGGCTGAGCGGAACCTCGAGGTGCTCAAGCTTCAGAACAGCGCCCGCAACTCGACCGAATGGTTTGAGACGGTCGAGCGCTATCTCGACTTCGAACCGTGGCAGTTTGCCTATTCCCTGCTCACAAGGTCACAGCGGATCAGCCATGAAAATCTCAGGCTTCGCGATCGTGACTGGCTCGAAGGAACGGAACGGACTTTCTGGCTCAAGAACACCGGCACCGAAAAGACCGCGCCTCCGATGTTCGCGCCCTTCCGCCTGCGCGACATGGAGGTCCAGAACCGCATCGTCGTCTCGCCGATGGCGACCTATTCGGCGACCGACGGGGTGCCCAACGACTTCCACCTCGTCCATTTGGGCGCCCGTGCGCAGGGTGGCGCCGGACTGGTCTTCACCGAAATGACGTGCGTGTCGCCGACCGGCCGGATTTCGCCGGGCTGCACCGGCATGTGGAACGAAGACCATGTCTCGGCATGGCGGCGCATCACCGATTTCGTTCATTCGAACAGTCGGGCGAAAATCTGCCTTCAGCTCGGTCATTCGGGCGGCAAGGGGTCGACCCAGCTCGGCTGGGAGACCGGCGACGCGCCGCTCGCCGACGGCAACTGGCCCCTGATCGCCGCCTCCGATGTTCCCTGGACCCAAGCCAATCAACGGCCGCGCCCAATGACCCGCGCCGACATGGACGAGGTGAAGGGCCAGTTCGTCGCCGCCACGCGCATGGGGGTTGAAGCCGGCTTCGACATGGTCGAGCTCCACGCCGCCCACGGCTATTTGCTCTCGAGCTTCATCACTCCGCTGCAGAACAAGCGCACCGATGAATATGGGGGCAGCCTGGAAGATCGCCTGCGCTTTCCGCTGGAAGTGTTCGAGGCGATGCGCGAGGCTTGGCCAAGCGATCGGCCGATGTCGATCCGCATCTCGGCCAATGATTGGGCCGGCCAGGAAGGGGTCACCCCCGACGAGGCCGTGCTGATCGCACAAGCCTTCGCGCGCGCGGGCGCGGATTTGATTGACGTGTCGGCGGGTCAGACTTGGGCCGAAGCCCAGCCAGTCTACGGCCGCTTGTTTCAAACCCCCTTCTCCGACAAGATCCGCAATGAAGCCCGTCTCGCCACCATGGCGGTCGGCAACATCACCGATCCCGATCAGGCCAACGCCATCCTGCTTGCCGGCCGTGCCGATCTCGTTGCGCTGGCCCGCTCGCACCTGGTCGACCCGATGTGGACCCTGCGGGCCGCGGCCCAGGCCGACTATCGCGACCAATGGGTGCCACCGCCCTACCTCAACGGAATGGCGCAGATGGCGCGATTGTTCCAGCGGGAGGCGGAGATGAAAGCGGCGGAGTTGAAGGCCTAGGAAAGGCCGTGGCGGAGACGGAGGGATTCGAACCCTCGATACAGTTTCCCGTATGACGCTTTAGCAAAGCGTTGGTTTCAGCCACTCACCCACGTCTCCGGGAACCGCGGCATTGCGGCGGGCATGTAGCGAAGGCTCGGGCGCCGTTCAACCGCCGTCATCGGCAAAATGATGAAACGAATTCACCGGCGGAACATTGGAGGGAAATCCAAAGCGGAGCACCCCAATGCCCGACGTCCAGGCGCCTTCGCGGCCGCCGACCATCGACGATGCGTTTGCGGGCAATCGCCTGCTGTCCACTTTTCCGGCCGAATTGCGGTCGATCGTCGATGGCAAGGCGAAGCTTGTCGACTTGGACCTCGGCGCGTCGGTCCTTCGCCGCGGTATCGATGTCGACAATGCCCTCTTCCCCTTCGGTCCGACGATGATTTCGCTGGTCGTCGACCTGGACGACGGCCGTTCGGTGGAGGTTGCCTCGATCGGGCGAGAAGGCGCTGTCGGCGGTATCGTGAGCTGCGGCCACGCTCCGGCATTTTCCCGGGCTGAGGTGATGGTCGCTGGCCCGGCCGTCGCTGTATCGATGTCCATCGTCGAGGAGGCCAAGGCCCGCTCCGGGCATCTGCGCAATCTCTTTTGCCGCTATTCCGACTATCTGCTCGCCCAGATCATGCAGACCGTAGCCTGCAACAGCTTCCACCCGATCGAGGCTCGAGCAGCACGATGGCTGCTGACGGCGCAGGATCGCGCCGGGAGCACGCTGGCACTGACCCAGGAATCGCTTGCGGGCCTCCTTGGCGTCCAGCGGACGACGGTCAACGCGGTCGCCCGGGAGCTTCAGGACGAAGGATTGATCACCACGCGGCGCGGAATCATTGAAGTCCATGACCGAGAAGGCCTCAAGCGCCGCTCCTGCGAATGCTACGACCGGGTCGAAAGCTTCTTCGGGGACATTGTCGGGCCGGCCGGCGTGGGCCGCACCTGATCTACTCCGTCATCCGCCAGCCAAAGGATGCGCCGGACCCATACGGAACGACCGCCGACGAGCCTTCGCCGATCGAAGCGGGCACTTCGGCCGACGCCCGTTCGAGCTTGACGGTCCCTTCATTGGCCGGAAGGCCGTAGAAGCCAGGGCCATTCAGGCTCGCAAAAGCCTCGAACCGGTCGAGCGCCTCCTCTTCGTCGAACACTTGGGCATAGGCTTCCAGCGCAAACGGCGCGCTGAACAGGCCTGCGCAGCCGCAGCTGCTTTCCTTCGCGCCCACGACATGGGGGGCGCTGTCGGTGCCGAGGAAGAATTTGGTGTTCCCGCTAATCGCCGCCTTCCGAACCGCGAGCCGATGCTCCTCACGCTTTACTACCGGCAGGCAATAGGCATGCGGCCTCAGGCCTCCCTGGAACAGGGCATTGCGATTGAGCTGCAGATGCTGCGGTGTAATCGTCGCCGCGATCGTCGCCGGTCCATCCGCCACGAACTCGGCGGCTTGGCGCGTCGTTATATGTTCGAAGACGATCTTCAGGGCTGGAAAGTCGCTGACGACCGGCCCCAGCACGCGGTCGATGAAGACCGCCTCGCGATCGAACACGTCCACGTGCGGGTCGGTCACCTCGCCATGAACGCAAAGGACCATGCCGATCTCCTGCATCCGCTCGAGCGCTGGATAGATGTTGCGGATGTCGGTGACACCCTGGGCACTGTTGGTGGTCGCCCCAGCGGGATAGAGTTTGGCCGCCACCCACACGCCTTCGGCATGGCCCCGCGCCAACTCATCGGCGTCGACCTGGTCTGTGAGGTAGCAGGTCATCAGCGGGATGAAATTCGAGCCGGCAGCTGCGGCGATCCGTTCCCGATAGGCCGAAGCCTGCTCCACCGTCGTCACGGGCGGCGCGAGGTTGGGCATGATGATCGCGCGCGCGAATTGCCGCGCCGTATAGGGCGCCACCATTTTCAGCATTTCGCCGTCGCGAAGATGGACGTGCCAGTCGTCGGGGCGGCGGATGGTGATTGTATCGGTCACGGCCGCTCCTTAGCTAAGGCGCATGCCCCAAACCAGCCCAACGGCATCGACCCTTGCCGACCGTGCCGTCATCCGCGTTTCCGGCGAGGACGTCCGCGGATTCCTTCAAGGCCTGGTTACTCAGGATGTAGCGGGCGAGCTCCCGGTGTGGGCAGCGCTGCTGACCGCACAAGGCAAATGCCTGTTCGACTTTTTGATATGGGCGGATGGCGACGATTTGCTGCTTGACTGTGAAGCGGCCGCGGCCGGCGACCTGATCAAGCGCCTTTCGATCTATCGGCTGCGCCGGCCGATCACGATTGCGCGGGACGATGGCTTGGCGGTCCACTGGTCGGTGGAGGGGGGCGAGGGTGTGATCGATCCCCGGTTGGAAGCTTTGGGCTTTCGGTGGCTAAAAAGCCGTGCCCCTGCGAAGGCAGGGGCCCAGCCCGGCGAAGCCGGATTGGCGCTACGCGCGCCTGGGCTCCTGCCTGCGCAGGAGCACAAGTGGCTCGAACACCGTCTTCGGCTGGGCGTGTGCGAGGGCAGGGCCGAACTTGGCGACCTGCTATGGCTCGAATGCAACGCTGCGGAGTTGAACGGTGTGAGCTTTTCCAAGGGCTGCTTCGTCGGACAGGAGAATACCGCGCGCATGAACTGGCGTCAGAAAATCAACCGCCGCCTGTTCGTGGTCGAAGGCGATGGTGGCGACCGGGTGAGGGCGGCCTATCCGGAGCTGGGTCTGTCGGTGATCCACGCGCGGATGGATGCGATCCCGGACAATGCGATCGTCCCGGCGTGGCTGGGGATTGATGCTTGAATGGATCGCCGGAATGGCGGCGGCGGCATTGCAGCCGGCCGAGCCGACAACCATCGTCGTTACTGGCCGCGGCATCGAGACGGATGACGTCGTCGGCTCCACATCGGTCACGCTCGACCGTTCCGCCATTGAGCGCTCGGCATCGGGGCGGATGGAGGATGTCCTCCGCGATATCGCGGGCCTGACCAGCTTCCGCCGCTCGGACTCGCGCTCGGCTCATCCGACCAGCCAGGGCCTGACGCTGCGCGGCCTGGGCGGCAATGCCGCCAGCAGGGTCGCGCTCAGCCTCGACGGCGTTCCGCAGGCCGACCCGTTCGGCGGCTGGATCGCCTTCGCCGCAATCGACCCGCACGCGGTCGACCGCATCCGGGTCACGCGAGGGGCGAGCGGAATCGAGCCAGGCGCGCTCGCCGGCGAAATAGCCGTCGACAGCCGCGCGGCCGAAAAGGACCATCCACTGGATGCTTCACTGTCGCTCGGCTCGCGCGAATCCGTCGACGCGCGCCTGTTGACGGGGGCCAGCTGGTCAGACGGCTTCGCGACCCTGTCTGGCAGCTTTTCGCGTGGCGATGGGTTCGTGCCGGTCGTCGAGGAAGATCGCGGGCCAGTCGACCGCGCCGCACCGTTTCGGCAATTGTCCGGCCGCGGCCGCCTGGTGCAGGCGCTCGGCGGATCGACCGAAGCGCAAGTCAACGTTGCTGGCTATGGCGACCGACGGGATCGGGGCTTCTTCGGCAGCGACAATCGCCAGTGGGGCTTCGATGCCTCGCTGCGGCTCGTTGGCCGCGGCAAGATCGGCTGGTCCGCGCTCGGCTATTGGCAGGACCGGACCTTCGACAGCCTCTTCGCTGCCGTCAATGATGATCGGTCGGCAGCCAGCATTGTCCTGGATCAGCATGTGCCCGCGAGAGGCTGGGGGGCCCGGATCGAAGCGAACTCGAAGCTTGGTAGGCTCGGCTGGCGCGCCGGCGCGGACGCCCGGCGGGTCAGAGGCACTACGTTCGAGGACTTCCGCTTCGTCGATGGCGAGCCAACCCGACAGCGGGAAGCCGGCGGAGCGGCCACGACGCTCGGGATTTTCGCGGGCACGTCCATTGAGGCAAGCGGCTGGTCGTTCGACCTTGGCGGGCGGGTCGACCGCTGGCACATCGGCCGCGGGCTGCTGCTGGAAACCGACCTGTCCGGCGCGCCTCTTACAGATCAGCGCTTTTCGAGGCGAAAAGGTTGGAAGGCGAGCGGACGCGTTGGCGTTCGGCGCCAAGTCAGCCGAACGGTCGGCCTCCGCGCCGCCGCCTACACAGGCTGGCGCCTTCCAACGCTCAACGAGCTCTACCGCCCGTTCCGCGTCGGCCCCGACGCGACTGCAGCCAATGCCGGGCTCGCTCCCGAGCGGCTGCGGGGCGCGGAGGGGGGCATGGACTGGCGACCCGCATCGAACGCCCGCCTATCCGTGACCGCCTTCGCCAATCGCCTCGACAATGCGATTGCCAATGTGACGCTGGGCGAAGGGCCTGGCGTCTTTCCCGGCGTCGGTTTCGTTGCCGCCGGCGGCAGCTATCGGCAGCGGCAGAATGTCGACGCGATCCGCGCACGAGGCATCGAGGTCGACGGAGGGCTCAAGCGCGGTCCTTGGAGCGCCACATTCACTTATGCGCTGTCCGATGCCCGCGTGGAGGCGGGCGGTGAGGCTTCACCCCTGAACGGACATCGGCCGGCACAAATCCCCAGGCACCAGGCGTCGGTTTCGCTCGATTGGACAGGCGGGATTGCCGGGATAGGCGCGACCGCCCGGTTCACCAGCGCCCAGAATGAAGATGACCTTGGCGAAGACAGGCTTCCCGCAGCGCTGACGTTCGATGCACGATCGCGGTTGGCCGTCCTCAAGCGAGGCGAAATCGAACTGCGCGTGGAAAATCTGTTCGACCGGAGGGTGATTGCCGCGATCAGCGGTGACGACATTCGCGAACGCGCCTTGCCGCGCACGGTCTGGATCGGCGTGCGGTTCCGCTAGGCCAGCCGCGCATATGCTCGCACCGGGAAGGTCCCCATCCCTCGAACCTTGGGTGGCACAGCGGAGAAGCGGAACCCGCCGTCTGGCAATTGGTCGAGGCCGGTCAGATGCTCCCCGATCGGGATGTCCGCGCCCAGAAGAAGCGTGTGGACCGGCCGCGAGCGGGTCCGAGTGTCGTCGATATTGTAGCTGTCGATACCGACAAAGGCAGCGCCGCCGTCGATGAGGGCCCGCGCCGCTCCCTCGGTCAGGAACGGATGATCGGCGAAATAGGCATCGGTCCGCCAGAACCGGTCCCATCCGCTATGCACCAGGACAGCCTTCCCGCGCATATCCAGTCCCGCAAACGCATCGGCGTCGACCGCTAGCTCCCGATCGAAAGGCCGGCGAACGACTAGCCCTTCCAGGTCGGCCAGCGATTCCAGGGGCAATTCCGACAGATCCTTGCCGTCCGAATATCGGTGGAAAGGGCTGTCGACGTAAGTGCCGGTGTTAGCGATCATATCGATCCGGCCGATCTGGAAAGTCGAACCGTCGTCGTAATTCGCCGCGCTAGCCTCGCGGGTCCAAAAGTCGCACAGATGAGGACCGGGAAGGCCCTTGTAGGTGGTCATCCCTTCCTCGATCACATGGCTGAGGTCGATGAGTCTTTCTTGCGAGCGATCCGCCATAGCGCCGTCAACCCTATCCCTGCCCAGATCACGTTCAAAGCCGCCGACGGGACCGCCCCGTTCCAGCCGCTGTTGACGATGAATCCTGCCGCGCCAACGACATTCATCCACTGATAGGCGCGATCATTCGCCTTGAGCTTTCCCGCAGTCAACAAGGCGTAGGCGGCGAGGATGAGGAGCGCCGCCGCCCAGCCGATGACCTCGATGGCCAGCTCCAGCGTCAGGCTGCCAGGTTCCTCAGCACATATTGGAGAATGCCGCCCGCGCGATAATATTCGAGCTCGTTATAGGTATCGATGCGGCAACGGGCGACGATATCCAATGTCTCGCCATTGGCTCGCGTAACCTGGACGGTTACGTCCTGGCGCGGCTCGAGGGCCGCGATACCGGCGATCGAATAGGTCTCCCTTCCATCGAGGTTGTGGGTTGCGGCGCTCTCGCCCTCGCCGAACTGGAGCGGCAACACGCCCATGCCGACCAGGTTCGAGCGGTGGATGCGCTCGAAGCTCTCCGCCAGCACGGCACGGACGCCAAGCAGGATCGTCCCCTTCGCCGCCCAGTCGCGCGACGAGCCCGTGCCATATTCCTTGCCGGCTAGCACGATCAGCGGCGTGCCCTGCTCCTGATATTCCATCGCGGCGTCATAGATCGGCTCGACGGTGCCATCCGGCCCCTTCGTCATGCCGCCCTCGACGCCATCCAGCATCCGGTTGCGGATGCGGATATTGGCGAAAGTGCCGCGCATCATCACCTGGTGATTCCCGCGGCGCGCGCCATAGCTGTTGAACTCGGCTCGCGGTACCTGGTGCTCGCTGAGGTACTTGCCCGCCGGGCTGTCGAGCTTGATCGAACCGGCCGGAGAGATGTGATCGGTCGTGATCGAATCCCCGAACACCGCCAGCGCCCGCGCGCCTTGAATGTCGGTCAAAGGCTTCGGAGTCATCGTCATGCCCGTGAAGTAGGGCGGGTTCTGGATATAGGTCGACGAAACCGGCCAGTCATAGGTGTCGCCGCCGGTCACCTCGATCTCGCGCCAGCGATCGTCCCCCCGGTAGACGTCGGCATAGCGGGCGCGGAACATGTCGGAGTGGACATGGGCATCGATCAACTGCCGCACCTCGTCGTTGGTTGGCCAGATATCCTTGAGGAACACGTCGTTCCCGTCCCTATCCTGTCCCAGCGGTTCGCTGTTCATATCGCTGCGAACCGTGCCCTTCAGCGCATAGGCGACCACCAGCGGCGGCGACGCGAGATAGTTGGCACGGCAGTCGGGCGAGACGCGGCCTTCGAAGTTTCGATTGCCCGACAGGACCGACGCCGCGACCAGGTCATTGTCGTTGATCGCCGCGCTGATCGGCGGAGCAAGCGGTCCACTGTTGCCGATGCAAGTGGTGCAGCCATAGCCGACGAGGTTGAAGCCGATCGAGTTCAGGTCTTCGCTTAGCCCGGCGGCATCCAGATAATCCGTGACCACCTTACTCCCGGGAGCAAGGCTGGTCTTCACCCATGGCTTGCGAGTCATGCCGAGCGCCCGCGCCTTGCGCGCGACCAGGCCGGCCGCGACCAGCACGGAAGGGTTGGACGTATTGGTGCAGCTCGTGATCGCGGCGATCATCACATCGCCGTTGCCAATAGTGAACTGCTCGCCCTCGACCGGGTAACGGTCGTCGCCGCTCTTCTTGTAAGTGCCTTCAAGCTCCGCGTTGAACATTTCGTCGACGTCGGACAAGCGAACCCGGTCTTGCGGCCGCTTCGGGCCAGCGAGCGAAGGCTCGACCGTCGACATGTCGAGATCGAGCGCGTCCGTGAACAGCGGATCGGGCGTCGCCTCGTCGCGCCACATGCCCTGCGCTTGCGCATAGGCGCGAACGAGCTCGACCCGATCTGCATCGCGGCCGGTGAGCTTCAGATATTCGATGGTCCGCTCGTCGATCGGGAAGAAGCCGCAGGTCGCGCCATATTCGGGCGCCATGTTGGCGATGGTGGCGCGATCCGCCAGCGTCAGGGCCGCGAGACCCGGGCCGAAGAACTCGACGAAGCGTCCGACCACGCCTTTGGCGCGCAGCATCTGGGTTACCGTCAACACTAGGTCAGTCGCGGTGATGCCCTCCTTGAGCTCTCCGGACAGGCGAAAGCCGACGACTTCCGGGATCAGCATCGAAACGGGCTGCCCCAGCATCGCCGCTTCGGCCTCGATCCCGCCAACGCCCCAGCCGAGTACGCCGAGCCCATTGACCATCGTCGTGTGGCTATCCGTTCCAACCAGCGTGTCGGGATACGCGACTTCTTCTCCATTCTGGTCGGCGGACGCCCAGACGGCCTGAGCGATATTCTCCAGGTTCACCTGATGGCAGATGCCTGTGCCGGGCGGCACGACCTTGAAATTGTCGAACGCCTTCGATCCCCATTTAAGGAACTCGTAGCGCTCCGCGTTGCGCCGATATTCCAGCGCGACATTGTCCTCGAAGGCGCGCGGCGTGCCGAACTCGTCGACCATCACGCTATGGTCGATGACCAGATGCACGGGTACCTGCGGATTGATCTTCTGCGGGTCGCCGCCGAGCGACTTCATCGCATCGCGCATCGCCGCCAGATCGACGACCGCCGGAACCCCGGTGAAATCCTGCATCAGCACCCGCGCCGGCCGATACTGGATTTCACGATTGATCCTGCGCTCCTTGAGCCAGTCGACCATCGCCTGAAGATCGTCGCGAGTAACGGTCTTGCCGTCCTCGAACCGAAGGAGATTCTCCAGCAGCACCTTCATGGAGAAAGGCAGCCGGCTGACGTCGCCGAGCGCGGCGCCGGCCTTGTCGAGCGAGTAATAGCTGTAACTCTTGCCGCCGGCCTCCAGCGTCGAACGGGTCTTCAAGCTGTCCTGGCCGGTGGGGATCATTGGGCGAAATCCTTGCGATCTGTGTGAAGCCGCGCCGGAGAGCCGCGCGCGGCGGTTGGCCGCGCCCCTAGCAAGAACCACCAGTCATGACAAAGGGTCCGAAGGACTAGAGCCAGCCCCTCCGCCGCGCTAGCCAATAGGGCACGACAGCGCTCAGCAGCATGAGGAACAGCGCCCAGGGATAGCCCCAAACATGCGGCAGTTCCGGCATATGCTTGAAATTCATTCCGTAGACGCCGGCGATCAGGGTTGGCGGCATCAATACGACTGCGGCGACCGAGAAGACCTTCATGACGAAATTCTGCTCGAGCGCGATCATCCCCAGCGACGCGTCGAGCAGGAAGTTCAAATTCTCCGCCAGAAAATCGCTGTGATCGTCCAGCGCCCTGGCGTCCGCGACCAGGCTTCGGACATGGCGCCGCTCGCTGTCGCGCCCACCCATGAGGTCTAGCGAGCCGAGGAAGCCCAGCATGCGGCTGCTGCTCACCGAGCTTTCGCGCAGCCTTGCGAGCAGCCGCTGCACCTCGCCGATGCGGATCATCAGCGCTTCGTAACGCACCTCCGGGTTGCGCCGTTCACGCCGGGCGCGTCGCTCGAACACCTGGCTCGAAATGGTCGCGATATTGCGTCCCGCCTCCTCCAACTCGTCTGCGATCCGATCGATGACGGCGTCCAGCAGCCGAATGAGCACCTTCAAAGGATCGGTGGTTAACTCGGGCTCGGCATAGGCATGCTCGGCGAACACGATGAACGGCCTCGGCTCGACATAGCGGATCGTGATGAGGACCTTGTCGGTCAGGATGAAGCTGATCGGATCGGTAGAAGGCCGTCCCTGGTCGACCCCGTAAAGGACCGACATGGTCATAAAGACTACCCCGTCCTTTTCATACAAACGGGACGAGGGCTCGATCTCGAGCATTTCCTCGCGGGTTGGAACATTGGTGCCGATCAGCCTCTCGACCAGCTTTTCCTCTTCCTTGGTCGGTTCGAGCAGATCGATCCAAACCGCTTTGTCGGCACAGTCGAACGATTGGGCATCAACCGGCTTGGCAGGACATCCGGGACCGAACAGGCGCAGCATGGGCCGGAGTGGTGCGCCAGGCGGAAGCGCTTGGCAAGCGCCGCGAGCCCGCTTAGGCCTTCACCATGCCGGCCGCCTTCCGGCGGCCGACGCCGCTTCTCATCCTGCTTATCGTCCTTGCCGTTTCGGTCACGATCCTGCTCGCCATGGGTCGTCCGGCGATTTGCGCCTGCGGGAGGATCGAGCTGTGGGGCCGTGTCGGTCCGACGCAGAGCCAGATGCTGGCCGACTGGTACAGCCCCAGCCACATCGTCCACGGCTTCCTATTCTATGCGCTCCTGTCCTTGCTCTTCCGGCGGCGGAGCCTGGAGACGCGCTTCGCCGCGGCGCTCGTCATCGAAGCGGGGTGGGAAATCCTCGAGAACACGCCGATGGTCATCGACCGGTACCGCGAAGCCACCATCGCTCTCGGCTATACCGGCGATTCCGTCCTCAATTCGGCCAGCGACATTGCTATGATGGCTTTAGGTTTCTTCGCCGCTCGGCGCCTGCCAATTTGGGCGAGCGTTGCCGTGGTCGCGGCCCTCGAAATCGTGCCGCTGATCGCTATCCGAGACAATCTGACGCTGAACGTCTGGATGCTTCTGGCGCCTTCCGACGCAATCAGGGTGTGGCAGGCCGGCTAAGCTTGCCCGCCGCGGAGCGATTGCCTAATCATCGGAAATGAAAAGACTTTTCGCCTTCCTCATATGCGCACTATTCGCCGCCACGCCGGCATCGGCGGGCGAGCTGTTCGGGGGGCTTTACGCTCATGACGTCGACACCTTCCTCACCAAGAGCGGGATCGAGAAGGGGGCGGATATCCAGCTAGGTTATCGTTGGGATCGGATCGGCGCGACGCCGCTTCGGCCCTACGCCTTCGCCGCCGCAAACACAGCCGGCGAAACGCACTATGCGGCGGTCGGTCTTTCGGCGAAGTTCGGTGATCGCGTCTTTGTCCGGCCCGGCATTGGCATCGCCATCCATACCGGCTCGGACGCCAACTTCAACCGCACGGACAAGATCGCCTTCGGGAGCCGTGTCCTGTTCGAGCCCGAGTTGGGCGTCGGATATCAACTATCGGATCGGGCCAGCCTGGAAGCGAGCTGGGTTCATATGAGCCACGCCCAACTCTTCGGTCGACAGAATCCGGGCATCGACAATATTG
>Ga0307413_10000321_pt1 | contig 14972 bp, 13 predicted proteins | sample DK1Ometagenome_3_FD_203714 | JGI IMG/M metagenome (GOLD analysis project Ga0307413, IMG submission 203714) | Maize rhizosphere microbial communities from greenhouse at UC Davis, California, United States - DK15-O-2 | ecosystem: Host-associated > Plants > Roots > Rhizosphere > Soil | place: USA... | reverse complement strand
CGAGCGCGCGTTGCGACGGGAAGATGCCTTCTTCCCAGCCGGGCAGATAGACGATGTCGAACTCCAGCCCCTTGGCGGCGTGGATAGTCATGATGGTGACCTTCTCGCCGCCGCGGTTCTCGTCATTGTCCATGACCAGGCTGACATGTTCGAGGAAGGCGGGGAGGCTTTCATATTCCTCCATCGCGCGGGTGAGCTCGGCGAGGTTTTCGAGGCGGCCGGCGGATTCCGCGCTTCGCTCGGCCTGGAGCATGGCGGTGTAGCCGCTTTCGTCGAGCATGATGCGCGCGAGCTCGGCATGGGGCAGCTCGTTGGCCATCGTCTTCCAGCGGGCGATGTCGGCGACGAAGCGGCCGAGGCTGGAGCGGGCGCGAGACTGCAGCTCGTCGGTGTCGAGGAGCTTCGCGGCGGCGATGAGCAGAGGCTCTTCCGTTGCGCGCGCGTGCGCGTGGATGGTGGCGATCGCCTTGTCGCCGAGGCCGCGCTTGGGCTGATTGACGATGCGTTCGAACGCGAGGTCGTCGGCGGGCTGGTGGATGAGGCGGAGGTAGGCGAGGGCGTCGCGGATCTCGGCGCGCTCGTAGAAGCGGAAGCCGCCGATGATCTGGTAGGGCAGGCCGATCGCGATGAAGCGCTCTTCGAACTCGCGCGTCTGGAATTGAGCGCGGACGAGGATGGCGACGTCGTCGAGGCTGAGGCCGCGGCGCTGCATGCCCTCGACGTCTTCGCCGATGCGGCGCGCTTCCTCGGGACCGTCCCAGATGCCGACGACCTTGACCTTCTCGCCGTCGCCCTTGTCGGTCCACAAAGTCTTGCCGAGGCGGCCGGCGTTGTGGGCGATGAGGCCGTCGGCGGCGGCGAGGATGTGGCTGGTCGAGCGATAGTTCTGTTCGAGGCGAATAACCTTTGCGTTCGGAAAATCCTTGTCGAAGCGCAAGATGTTCGCGACCTCGGCCCCGCGCCAGGAGTAGATCGACTGGTCGTCGTCGCCGACGCAGCACAGGTTGCGGCGCGGTTCGGCGAGGAGCTTGAGCCAGGCGTACTGCGACTGGTTGGTGTCCTGATATTCGTCGACGAGGATGTAGCGGAAGCGGTCGCGGTAGCTCTCCAGCACGTCGGGGTGCGTGCGGAAGATGGTGAGCATGTGCAGCAGGAGGTCGCCGAAATCGCAGGCGTTCAAAGTGCGCAGTCGGTCCTGGTAGGCGGCGTAGAGCTCGCGGCCGCGGCCGGGGCCGAATGCCTCCGCCTCGCCGAGGTCGACCTCCTTCGGGGTCCAGCCGCGGTTCTTCCAGCGGTCGATGAGGCCGGCGAGCTGGCGCGCAGGCCAGCGCTTCTCGTCGAGGTTGGCGGCGCTGATCAATTGCTTGAGGACGCGGAGCTGGTCGTCGGTGTCGAGGATGGTGAAGTTGGATTGCAGGCCGACGAGCTCGGCATGGCTGCGGAGCATGCGCGCGGCGACCGAGTGGAAGGTGCCGAGCCAGGGCATGCCCTCGATCGCCCCGCCTGAGATTTTGGCGATGCGCTCCTTCATCTCGCGCGCGGCCTTGTTAGTGAAGGTGACGGCGAGGATCTGGCTCGGCCACGCCTTGCGGGTCGCGATCAAATTGGCGAGGCGGGCGGTGAGGGCGGAGGTCTTCCCGGTGCCGGCGCCGGCGAGGACCAGCACCGGGCCTTCGGTCGTGAGCACGGCTTCGCGCTGCGGCGGGTTGAGGCCGGCGAGCCAAGGGGCTTCGGGGGAGGGTGCGGGACTTTCGGGCACTGCTTACGAAGTAGGGAAGGGACGCCGGAACGGCAACGCGGCTATGGCCGAATCGCTGCGACTATGGCACATGGGCGATCCAGAACAAAAGGGGACCGGAGATGCCCAAAGGTCAATGTCATTGCGGTGCGGTGAAGTATGAGATGTCGACCGACACCCTTCATCGCGGGCTTTGTCATTGCAGCGACTGCCGCCGCCATTCCGGCGCGCCGATGGTCGCATGGGGGCTGATTAAGCGAGAGGATCTGACGGTCGAGGGCGAGACGCGGGAATATGCGTCGTCGGAACACGGGCGGCGACACTTCTGTCCGAACTGCGGTACCAGCCTGTTCTACACAAGCGACGTCTATTTCCCCGGGCAGATCGATGTGCAAACGGCCACTCTCGACGATCCCGACGCCATTCCGCCCGACACACAGGTCCAGGTGGCGGAGCGAATCGGATGGGTGAAGCACATCGGTGAAATGCCGGAGTTCGAGCGTTATCCGGGTCCGTAAGGGGAACAGATTGTGGCGACTCGGGAAGGTTCCTACGGTTGTTCCCAATATCCCCGTTATCCACAGGCTTGAGCACGCATATTTCGCTTCCCCGACTCGGCGGCGAGGTGCATTGTTCAAGGGTGATCGGGACGGAAGTCCCCGCCTCCACCGGAAAGCTCGCAAGGGCCAGAAGGAAGCGGAGGGTGACGGAAGGACCGATCTCCGCCGACAGGCAATGCGAAACTCTTCGGAGGTTCGCCGAGCCAGTCGGGAAGAGGCGCCGGAAGAGTTGATCTTCCTCTAGCGCGACGCGGTTCGGAAGCCTTCGGGTGGAAGGACAAAGCGAGACGCTAGAGTGATTGACCCAAGAAGGGCCGCGGAACGTCGGATGGCTTTGGCTCTGCCAGGCACCGATAGTTGGAAGACAAGCGAACCCTCGGGTGGCGCAGTCCGGTAAACGGTCGGTCTCCTCTTCGGAGGGAGTTGTCAGATGGGAAGCGACGCCTGAGCTGGTGAACTTGGATTTCAAGGAAGCGGTCCCTCGGGACCGGGACCATGAAAACCGGTAGATCCTTCGCTCGGCGCAGTGGGGGCTGGCAGCAATGCCGGCCCCCATTTCTGTTTGGGGTAGGGCGCTCTTTTTCAGTCCCGCGCTCATGCGCAGTGGCGCGCTAGCAACCTTACCGATCGACGTGGATCATTCGGTGCGGAGCCGGTAGCCCACCGCCGGCTCATTCAAGATCAACGTCGGCTGCTTCGGATCGCGTTCCAGCTTCTGGCGCAGGCCGCGGACCGCGACCCTCAGATATTCAGCCTGTTTTTCCTGCGCGGGGCCCCAGATCGAGCGGAGCAGGTGGGCGTGGCCGAGCACACGGCCGGGGTGCTTCGCGAGTTCCGCTAGGACCGCATATTCTTTCGGGGTCAGATGTACCGGCTCGCCAGAGCGCGAGACCTGGCGGCGGAAGAGGTCGATTGTCACGTCGCCCGCCTGCAGCGGTTCCTGATCGCCTTCCGGTCCAAGCTGGGTGAGGTTGGCAAGATAGCGTTCGAGCTTCGTAGCCTCCGAACCGATCTCGGAGACCAGGGCCTTGTCCGCCGATCCGCTGCGCTGCAGTCCCCGTACGGCTTTCCCGACTGCTGTCAGTGACGGCTGCAGATCCTGCGCGATCGTCGACATCAGCACCGAGCGGATCCGGTCGCGTTCGCGGACGCGGGTGAACTCGCGGGCTTCTCCCTCCAGACGGCCGCGTTCCAGGGCAAGCGCGACCTGGTCGAGCAGATTGTCGAGAAGTTCGAACTGCTCTTCGCGGACGGCCGGAGCGCCGTCGTCGCGCGCTATTGCCATGGCGGCGAGGACGGCGCTGCCCGAACGGACGGGGTGGAATTGCCATTCGGTCGGGACGGCCCGGTTAAGTCCGCGGCCGCTCCGATCCCCCAGCTTGAGGGTCAGCGCCGCCGCCGCGGTATCGTTCGGGCCGAGCTGCATCGGGCCGGGTGCGCTGGAAAGAATGCGCGCTTCGCGCCCGTCCGCGATCAATAGCGCGTTGCAATCGAAGATTTGCGCGACTTCGCGCACGCTCACGTCGGCGATTTCCTGTTCGCTGGTGCAGCCCAGGAGGCGTCGCGCGAGACCGGCGATGGTGGCGTTACGCGCTGCCAGACGATCGGCAATTCGCGCCTGCGTGCGGATCGAGGCGGTGAGCTGGCTCGTCACCACCGCGACTGCAAATAGGATCAGGACCGTCACGACGTCATTGGGATCGTCGATGCGGAAGGTGAGGTGCGGGGCGGTGAAGAAGAAGTTGTACGCCAGTGCGGAGACCAGCGCCGCGAGGAGGGACGGTCCCAATCCGGCAATCACCGCGGCACCGAGAACGGCCGGAAGGTAGAGCAGGTCCACTGCCGAATTGCCCCAGCGCGGAGCGACGACGAGCCCCACGAGCGTCGAGGCCGCAACCATCAGCAAGGCCATCGCGTAACCGCGGACTTGTCCGGCGGCAGACGGCTGATTGGCGAATGGATTTGCCATGAACGCTAGGTGCGCCCTCGCGCCCATTTCGTCGAGATGCACGCCATCGTTTCGTGCCGTTTCTTTACGCCGCCCAAACGGAATCCACATGGAATCTTTACGGCCGCAGGCCGCACATCCGGGTCATGGCTACGCTTGCAGAACCCAGCGCGGCGATTCCCGCGCCTGCGGATACCCAGAAGCATTCGCTGCCCGCGCTCATGCTCGGCTCCATCGGCGTCGTCTACGGCGACATCGGAACGTCGCCGCTCTATACGATGAAGGAGAGCTTCGTCGGCCCGCATCCTCTGGCGGTCGACCATTTGCACATCTTCGGCGTGCTGAGCCTGATCTTTTGGTCGTTGATGCTCGTCGTCACCGTCAAATACGTCTTCGTCGCGATGCGGGCGGACAACCGGGGCGAAGGAGGGTCGTTCGCCTTGCTGGCGCTGATCTCGCGCAATCTCGGCGACAAGAGATGGGCGGCTGGCCTGGTCACGCTCGGTGTGCTCGCGACCGCACTCTTCTACGGCGACGCGATGATCACGCCCGCAATTTCCGTTTTGTCGGCGGTCGAGGGTCTGACGGTGGTCAATTCGGCGCTCGAACCGCTGGTGATCCCGATCGCGATCGTAATCCTGATCGGCCTGTTCCTCGTCCAGTCGCACGGAACCGCGCGGGTCGGTACGATGTTCGGGCCGATCGTGCTCGTCTATTTCGCGGCGCTCGCCGTGCTCGGCGTGACGAACATCATCAATCACCCCGAGATCCTCGCGATCCTCAGCCCGCACTGGGCCGTGGAGTTTTTCCTTTACGACCCGAAGCTCGCATTTCTCGCGATGGGCTCGGTCTTCCTCGCGGTCACTGGCGCCGAGACGCTGTACGCCGACATGGGCCATTTCGGGCGGAAGGCGATCGGAATTTCGTGGCTGACGCTCGTCTACCCGTGCCTCATGCTCAACTACATGGGGCAGGGGGCGCTGCTCCTCGGCAATCCGGCGGCCGCCGAAAATCCGTTCTTCTACATGGCGCCCGAATGGGCCCGGCTGCCGATGGTGTTCCTTGCAACCGCGGCGACGATCATTGCCAGCCAGGCGGTGATTTCAGGCGCCTTCTCGGTCACTCACCAGGCGGTGCAGCTCGGTTTCCTGCCGCGCCTTCGCACGCAGCACACTAGCGCCCGAGCCGCGGGGCAGATCTATATCCCGGCGGTCAACTGGACGCTGCTGGTCATGGTCGTCCTGCTCGTCCTCGGCTTCGGTGAATCGACGCGGCTCGCGGCGGCCTATGGCATCTCCGTCAGCGGGACGATGATCATCACCACCTTGATGCTCGCAGTGTTGATCTTCCAGGTGTGGAACTGGAACCGGGTGCTGGCGACCCTGACCATCGGCCTGTTCCTTGCGGTGGACGGCATCTTTTTCGCCTCGAACATCACCAAGATCGCCGACGGCGGCTGGTTCCCGCTTCTGATCGCGGCGGTGATCTTCGTGGTCCTGACGACCTGGGCCTCCGGGCGGGCGCTGATGCGGCAGCGGCTCGAGGAGGACGCGCTGCCCCTCGACGTCTTCATGAAGTCGGCGGCCTCCGTGCACCGTGTGCGCGGAACTGCGGTTTTCCTGTCGACGTCAGCGGACTCGGTCCCTTCCGCCCTTCTGCACAATCTGAAGCACAACCAGGTGCTTCATGAGCGGGTGCTGATCCTGAACGTGAAGGTCGAGGAGATTCCGCACGTGCCGGCGGCAGAGCGGCTGGAAGTCCACAAGGCGGGGGGCGGCTTCTATCGCGTCATCCTGCACTACGGCTTCATGGAAGAAGTCGACGTGCCGGCGGACCTCGCCCGGATTGAGGAGTGCGGCGGCGGCTTCAACATGATGAGCACGAGCTTCTTCCTCGGCCGGCAGAAGCTGATCGCGACCAAGGAGCAGCCCGGAATGGCGCTGTGGCGCGAGCGGCTGTTCGCGTGGATGATGAAAAGCTCCGAAAGCGCGATGGAGTTCTTCAAGCTGCCGACCAATCGCGTGATCGAGCTGGGGAGCCAGCTTCGGATCTAGTCGCGGCAGGTCCGGTCGGACGTATGTTCGATCGAATAGACCGTCCCGCTCCGCGAATTCACGATGATGCATTGGCGGGATGCCTGCCGCCAATAGGTGGCGAAGCGGCCTTCGTCCGTCTTTTTGCTATCACGCTGAACGAAGCCTCGCCCGAACAACTGGCCGGTGACGTAGGAACGCGGGCGTCCCTCAAGGTCGCGCAGGGAGACGTGCGGGGAGTATCCGCCGCCGTAATAATTATTGCCGCGATAGGCGGTCTCATGGCCGCGTGCGCGAACGCCATTTTCGTAGCCGGACGTGTAGGAATTCGATCGATCGTAGTTGTGATAGCTGTGGCTATACAGGCCGTCACGATAGCCCTGCTCGTACTGGGCCTCGTTGCGGGCATCGCTGTAGTGATTGCCGTTGTCGTGATCGTGCGACTTGTGACTGAGCGCGATCGCTCCGAGGATTGCCGCCGCGCCGACGGCGACCGCGATGCCCGCATCGTTGCCGTTCTTCTGGTTGCAGTCGGACTTCGGCGCCACTGCCAGGCGTTCGTACGAGCCGTCGAAGGTCGTGACGCGGATGCACTCCTTCGTGTTGCCGTTCCACCAATAGGTGAGCTTGCGGTCGTCCTTCGTGCCGCCGGCGATATAGGTGAAGCCGCGCATTTCGAGCGCGCTTTCACCCGAGCTGGCTCTGACCCCGACCAGGTCCCGGACGGAGCCCGGCAGAGGTTGCGCGGCAAGGCTCATTGGCTGGAACAGGGCTGCTCCGGCAATCGCACCGCGCATGATGCGGCTGGTAGTGACTTGCATCGACTCCTCCTTTTCAATTGAGTTGGACCGTGCGACGAAGTGCCGTCGCGCATTCAATTCGATCTTCGGTACCGACTGGGCCGCCGGACGCGCCGGCAACCGGAAATGGACGGCTTCAATCGCCCAGCAGGAAGGCGTCCGGGATGCGGTATTGCTCGCGGTCGACCGTCACGATTGTCCAGTCTGCCTCCCTTCGCGCGCTGCTGGTCATCGACGAAGTCCCGTCAGATTCGGCGCTTCCGTGCGTGACGAATTTGCCCTTGCCGTCGAACAGCAGGCTTCGAAGTCCGCCGTTGGGCAGCGTGACCTCTACTGCGATCTGGTCCGGGCTGCGCGATACGCCGGCGGGGCACGTCGCTGCCGCACCGCCCACTCCCGAGCAGGGGATCGCTGCAGTGGCATTGTAATTGGTTCCGGCGACCGTTGCGTCCGGTTGTCCGTCCGCGTCACCCGGAGTCATCGTGTCGCCATTGGGAACGGAGACCAAGGTTACACCCTCGACCTGTCCGACGACCTTGCCGGCAATGCTGGCGGCGCTTGCCTGGCTGGGACAGCCGATCAGGGTCGCGCTGTCGTCAAGATAGTTCGACGTCGCCGGGCTTTCGCCAAGACGGCGGCAGTGGTCGCCCGGCCGGGGGTAGCCATCGCCCAGCACGTTCAGGCTGGAGGGCCAATGCGCATGCCCATGGGCCTTCGCGGCCTGCTTGACCGGCATCAGCGTGGCGCCGACAACCCCCAGCGATAGAGCGATCATTTTCGTGAGCAAGCCGAAACCCTTCCCGGCGGAGAGTGGAGGGATCACGCGACACTTGTTGCGTCGAAGCGGCTAACCGCGCTCGTCAGCGACGAGCGATTGTTTCGCATGCTTAACAGATCGCGAATATACGGGATTCCGCCTAGGCCCTAAGACCATGTCTTTCTCCGGCCATTGCGCACTTCGGAGCGCGGCAGCATCATCCACGGAGGATCAGGAGGGGCTTCACATGAACCGGTTTTTCGAACGCGTTTCGGCCAGCGTCGCAATGGCTTGCGGTCAGCCGGGAGCCTTCATTCTGGCTTTCGCAATCATCGTAGTCTGGGGCGTCACCGGGCCGATCTTCCACTGGTCCGACACTTGGCAGCTGGTCATCAATACCGGGACGACCATCGTCACCTTCCTGATGGTCTTCCTGATCCAGAATGCGCAGAACCGCGACGCCTCCGCCATCCAGGCCAAGCTCGACGAACTCATCCGAGCCGGAGGCCGCGCACGCAACGAGTTCATCGGCATCGAGCATCTGTCGGAGCCTGAGCTGATCGGCCTCCGCCGAGTGCTGGAGAGCATTGCCGGAGACGAGGTCGCGCACCACAAGGCTATCGAACGATTGATTGCGCGGCGTTGAAGCCAGTGGATGATGCGGCCCTTTGGCCTAGTGGCTAGCGAAACCAACCCATGTTAGGCCGCCGTTCGTTTCGGAGGAGGCTTTATGCGTCGAACTCCCGCATTTGTCCGCATCATCGCGATGGCGGCACTGATCTCGACCACCGCGGCGCCGGCGAGCGCGCAACAGGCCGGGATGCTCATTTCGGCAGAGCCCGTCACGCAGACCCCGGGAGGAATGCAGGCATGGCGGGTCGCTTACTGGACCGCTGACGGTAACGGTCGGGCGAGGCGCGCGACGGGCATGGTGGTGGCTCCGCGCGAAGCGGTACCCGCAAGGCCGAGAAACGTGCTCGCATGGACTCACGGGACGTGGGGCGTCGCGTCGCGGTGCGCGCCGTCGCTCAGTCCCAATTTTTGGAACGTCACGCCTGCACTGGATGCGGTGCGGGACGGCTATGTGGTCGTTGCGCCGGACTATCCGGGACTGGGTTCCGACGGCGTTCATCCCTTTCTTGTCGGAATCGACACTGGCCGCTCAGTCCTCGATGCAGTCCGCGCCGCCCGGCATATTCCGGGCGCGGCTTCGGGCAGCCGCTTCGCCGTCTGGGGTGAATCCCAAGGTGGGCATGCGGCGCTCTGGACGGGACAGGTGGCGCGCCGCTACGCGCCCGACCTGCAGCTTGTCGGTGTTGCGGCAGCGGCGCCGCCGACGGACCTAGTGCAGAACCTGCGGCTGAGCCCGAACAAGACCGTGCGCACGTTCTTCACGGCCTACATCGGCTATACCTGGAACCAGCATTACGGTGCTCCCCTGAAGACCTTCGGCGGGCCGCAGACGCGGGGTATTCTCACACGGCTGGCGCAGAACAATTGCATCGAACTGCACGCGAAGCCGAAATTGGGGACGATCCTCGGCGTGCTCACCCTGCAGAGCCGGACGAAAAATTTGGATCTGGGCCGGGTTCAGCCCTGGGCGGGCTTGGCGCAGCGCAACAGCCCGAGCGCGCGTGGTTTCGGCCTACCGCTCCTGATCGCGCAGAACCCGAAGGACGATCTGGTCGCCCCTTCGGTAACTCTGGCGCATGCACGCGCGCTGTGCCGTTCGGGCAACCGGCTGCGCTACATCACGATCAATGGCGAGGGTCACGCGACCAGCGCCAAGGACAGTTCGGCGGAAACCTTGCGCTGGATCTCCGACCGCTTCGGAAGCCGCGCGGCGCCGAGCGACTGCGGCCGAATCTAACCCTCCCGCAATCGTTCCGGAAAGGCGGTTCGGCGATGACGCCAGCTGCCGTTGGGACCTAATCCCGCCCGGAGCGTTGAGAACGTTGGAGCGGGCACGGAGGAACGAAAAACGTGCTCAGCATTGCCGCCCTTGCCTTGGCTGCCGCGTCGCCGGCGACGTCACCCGATATCCTGTCGACCGCCCCGTGGTGGGAAAAGATCACCATCACCTATGGCGACGACGGGTCTCAGCGGTCCTGCAGTTATGAGACCAGCCGTCCCTTCGCTGGTACGGAAGCTTGCGAAGATAGCGCACAGGTCTCTGCCGCGAAGGCGACGACGGGCTCGGCAGGGGTGCAGACCAAGATTACGTTCGAGCGCAGCTTCACGCCGGGCGCCATGCCGAACATTCGCGACATGGAGCCGGGCGACGCGATGCTGGGCGGGCTGGTGATGATGGTCGCGATCGATCGCAACGGTTCCGTGCGGGGCTGCTCGGTCGTTGCTGAAACCGGTGACGCAAAGCCGGAATATGGCTGCGAGCAAGTGCGCGCCGAACGCTTCCAGGCGAGCCTTGGAGCGGAACAAGACTCGCAGCTCGGGACCCTGACCGTGCTCGTTTACGGCCACAAAGAAGAAGTGGTCTAGCCGGTTAGCGAACGATGATGTCGCCGCTCATGCCAAGCACCTTGTGAAAGGGCTTGCCGCAATGGACCTTGTAGCGGCCGGCGACCGGAATGAGCGTGATGCTTGCGGACTCGCCGCCGCGTAGCTCGACCTCGCCATTGCCGACATCGCCTGTGACGATCTTCGATGAGCCGAAGAACCTAGGTGCGGTGAAGTCGTGGCTCTTTCCGGCACGATTGACGAAGGTCAGAGTTACGCGCTTGCCAGCGTCGAGGATGATCGGGTCTGGATTGTAGCCGTAGCTATAAAGCTGGATCGTGTGGACTGGCGGCACAGTCTGGGATGCCGCCGCCGAGCCGATCAGCGAAAGCGCTGCCGCCGCCGCGAGACGAATTGGGAACATGGTTCACCTCCTCAATTCCGCCCCGCGGCTGCGATAATAGCAGACTCAGGCAGCGGACGTCATCGGCGTCTCTTGCCTGAGGCACGCATCAGCGATCGCGGCGATGTGGCGCAGGTCCGTGCCGCAACAGCCGCCAAGCACTGTGATGCGTGGGAGGGACTCTCGGATTTGCCGGTACATCAGTGCGAGCTCTTCGGGATTGCCGTCGTCTAGCTCAGTCATGGCGTCCAGTTCGGCATGGCTGCAGCGCGATGCGTTCGCGCGCAATCCTCGGATGCGGCTGATAGCGGCTCCTCCGTTCAGCAGCGCCTCGGTGAAATGATCCGGGTGGGCGCAATTGACCATGAAGTAGGAGGGGTAGCCGTCGGTGGCCTCGTCGACCGCGGCGATCGCATCGTCGAGCGTGTCGCCTGTGGGCAGGCGTCCGTCGGTTTCGACCGTGAACGAGATGTACACGAGCACATCGAGCGCCTTGGCCGCCCGCGCGATGCCGATCGCCTCGGGCACGTTCGTGATGGTGATGGCGCCGATCATGTCCGCGCCCGCGGTCGCAAAGGCAAATGCCTGGCGGCGGTGATAATCCTGCGCTTCCTCAGCGGACATGATGCTTCCCGGATCGTAGCCGTCGCCGCGGGGGCCGATGCAGCCGGTGACGACGGTGGTCACGTCGGGATAGCGGGACTGCAGGTCGCGGAGCATCGCAACGGACTGTCCGTTCAGCCGATCGAGCTCTTCCTGCGTCAGTCCGAACTCCGCCGCCCAATCGGGGCTGGCGCGCCAGCTTGCGCTGACCAGCTCGAAGCCCGTGCCGAGGCGACGGGCCAGGTCGAGGTAGGAGCGGAAATATTCTTCGAGCGCCTCTTTGCCTACCGAGGAACGCAGCAGGTTGATCGACGCGAAGAACGGCAGTTCGATGCCGCGATTGTAGATCAGGTCGGTCTCGATCCCGCCGTCGGTCAGGAACAGGCGATCGAGCTGCGGAAGTGTTCGGGGCATGCGTAGTCCTCTTGTTGGAGAAGTCAGTCGAAAAGGGTTTCGCGTTCCGCCCAAGATCGTCCCTGACGATCGGGCGGCCGCGAATGATTGCGGACGGACGGCGGACTAGGGGCAGCCGGGCGAGCAATGAATGACCGTATGACCGGATATCTTGCTTGAAACGCCGGAATTGGACAGGGCAAAAAAAAGGCGGCGACGCCGTCAAGCGCCGCCGCCGGGGTGCCCGGAAGATCGCCGGGTTAAGCGTTGGATTCCATGCCGTGCTTAAGCTGGCTCATCTGGTCATGGCCGGCGCGGACGGACTGATAGGCGCGCTCAACAGCGACGCGGCTGTCGCCGGTGAGGCTGCCCTTTTCTAGCGCAGCTTCGTACTTCGCCTTGATGTAATCTTCGCCGCGCTCGACCTCGTTCACGATGGCCTGTTCGTCGCGGCCGGTGATCGCCGCCTTCAGATCCTCGAAGCGCTGGTGTGCCTTGCCCAGCAGGGTGCCGGATTCTTCAGGATTGCCGCCCAGCCGTCGCACTTCGTTGCGAAGGTCCTGAACTATCTGCTGGCGCTCGTCGGCGCGCTGGCGGAAGATCTCGCGAAGGCGGTCGTTGTCGATGTTGCCGGCAGAATCTTCATAGCCGTTGATGCTGTCGAGAGTCGTTTCGATCAGCTCGTTGAGGGTCGTGATCTGGTCCTGGTTATCCATGCATGTACTCCTGTCGCGTTGGTCCAAACTATTGAAAGAACGCGCGAAGTCGGGAGGCGATGCGTGGGGCGCCAGGGATTTTCTTGCGCTCACCGCAGCCTACGGGCGTTGCGGCTGAACTGCGCTGCTGGCAGTGTTGTTGAGTTTGGGATAGTTTTCCGGGCGCTCGGGATCGTTTGGGGGACAGCCTATGCTTACCCGGGGAATCACTGCCGTTCTGTTGCTGCTAAATCTCGCAGCCGCCGATCCACCCGAAATGCGGGCGCCCACAGCCAAATGGATGGTCGAGTTCGCTGACAACGACTGCATCGTGTCCCGCTATTACGGTACGACCCGCGACGACGCAGTGATCCTCGCGTTCAAGAAATTGCCGATGCAGGACGGTATCGACGTCTACCTAATCAAAGACAATGCGAGGACGTCTGCCTGGAGAAACGGACGGGCGAAAATCGAGTTTGGCAACGGCCAGCCGCTCGATACGAAATTCGGAGCCTACGAAGTGACGTCTGGTCTTCGGAGGATAGCGCTCAGCGTCGAGGACGAGTCTTATCGGGATGCAGTGCGATCCGGCCGGGTTACACTCAACATCCCCGGAGAGGCCAATGTGACTTTCGCGGTGCCTAATTTCGGAGGAGCATTGAAGCTTCTCGATCAATGCGTCGTCAACTTGAGTGACGCCTGGGGCATACCGAAAGACCAGCAAACCCGGACAAAGGTTGCGGCCAGACCTGCCGGTTCTTGGGACAGGATCTTCGTGTCCCAAGACTATCCTCGCGACGCTATGCAGGCGAATGCTTCCGGGAGGACTATCGTACGCTATGTCGTCGATGAGACCGGGCGGCCGTCCGATTGCGTCGTGTTGAAGCCAAGCGGAACCTTTTCCCTGGATCAGCGAACGTGCAGCGTCCTGATGCGACGCGGGCGTTTCAAGCCCGCGCTGGATATCAATGGCAAGCCAATGAGAAGCTTGGTGGTAACCGGCGTTGGGTGGCTCATGTTCGAGTGATCGGACAACGAGCCAAACCCTCCAGTATCCTGCCACCCGTCGAACGGCTCTGGCGCTTTCCCGGTGAGTGCGGCTAACCACGCTACGCAAAACAGGGGAGGCAGTTATGCGCGGACTTGGGTTGATCCTGGCGACGTCGATGCTGGTGGCCGTTCCGGCTACGGCTACGGCGGCTCCCGCCGATGTCGCGGCGGCGGTGGCGAATGCGACCGTTCGAACGGCCGACAATGTGAAGCTCGACGAAGGGCGCAAGCCGGCTGAAGTGCTGCAATTCCTGGGGCTGGAAACTGGGATGCAGGCGATCGATCTGTTCGGCGGCAATCGCTACTGGGCCGAGATCATGGCGCCGGCGGTTGGGCCGAAGGGCCATGTCACGGTCTGGGAACCGACACAGTTCTACGACAAGGCGTCGCAGGAAAAGTTCGCGGAGTTCCAGCAGAAGGCGCCGAACGCGCACCTGATCGTTTCGCCGTTCGAAGCGATGACGCTCGAGCCCAATGCGTACGATTTCATGATGATCAACCTCAACTATCACGACGTCTACTGGGAGAGCGCCAAATATGGCGTGAAGTGGATGGAGCCGGGCGTCTTTCTCAAGGCCGTTTTCGACGGGATGAAACCCGGTGGGATCGTCGGCGTCATCGACCATGTTGGCGGGCCCGGCGACACGCGCCAGACCGTCGAGAAATTCCACCGCATCGATCCGGCCGTGGTTAAGGCCGACTTCGAGCGGGCAGGCTTCAAGCTGGAGGCCGAAAGCGACCTTTTGAAGAACCCGTCTGACGATCACTCGCTGCTGGTCTTCGACCCGAAGATCCGCGGGAAGACCGACCGCTTCGTCTACCGCTTCCGGAAGCCGCAGTGACCAAAGGCGCCGACGATGTCGCCGCGACCAGCGTTCGCGGCGGAGGCGCCTATCGAGTCCTCATTGCGCTCGTCATCGGCCTTCTGGCCGGGGCGTGGGCGCAGTCGCTTGGCGATGGAATGCGGGAGCCTGCGCTGCAGGTTTCCGGTTTCGTCGGCGGGCTGTGGCTGAACGCGCTTAAGATGACGGTCATCCCCCTAGTCGTGTCACTGCTCGTCATCGGCATTGCCAAGGGCGCGGAGGCGGCGCGAGCGGGCAGGATCGCGGGTCGAACGGTCATGTGGATCGTGATCGTCTGCACCGCGTCGGCGATCTTCGGAGCGCTGATGATCGAGCTGCTGACGGGATTCTTCCCGCTGCCGGTCGCCCAGGCGCAGGCGATGCAGGCCGGCCTGGCGGGACTGGACCAGTCGTCCGCCACCGGGCCGATGCCTGGCATTGCCGACTTCTTCAAAGGCGTGATCCCGGACAACGTCATTTCCGCGGCGGCGAACGGCGAGGTGCTTCCGCTGGTCGTGTTTGCAATGTTCTTCGCTCTTGCAGTCTCGCGCATCGAGGGGGAGCGGCGGCGGAGCCTGATCGGACTGTTCGAAGGGATCGCCGACGCCTTGCTGATCATCATCGGCTGGGTGCTGTGGATTGCACCGCTGGGCGTGCTCGCCTTGGCCTTCAGCGTCGGCGCGAGCGCGGGTG
>Ga0307413_10000319_pt1 | contig 14991 bp, 19 predicted proteins | sample DK1Ometagenome_3_FD_203714 | JGI IMG/M metagenome (GOLD analysis project Ga0307413, IMG submission 203714) | Maize rhizosphere microbial communities from greenhouse at UC Davis, California, United States - DK15-O-2 | ecosystem: Host-associated > Plants > Roots > Rhizosphere > Soil | place: USA... | reverse complement strand
GTCTAACCAGCGCGGCCGCGGCCGCCGGGTGGTTTCCGGCGGCAGTTTGAAATTTTCGGGCGGGCCCCCACCTCCCCGCCCAGCTGAGGAAGAAAAATGGCCGTCAACGCGAAGAACTGGCAGGAATTGAAGAAGCCGAACGCGCTGGAGCGCAAGCAGGGCGCGGGCGACGCTCGCCGCCGGGCGGTTTTTGTCGCCGAGCCGCTCGAGCGCGGCTTCGGAATGACTTTGGGCAACTCGCTTCGCCGAGTGCTCCTGAGCTCGCTCCAGGGCGCAGCCGTCACGTCGATCAAGATCGAGGGCGTGCTCCACGAGTTCAGCTCGCTTGCGGGCGTCCGTGAGGATGTGACTGACATCGTGCTCAACGTGAAGCAGATCGCGCTCAAGATGGAAGGCGAAGGCCCGAAGCGGCTTGCCCTGTCCGCCACCGGACCGGCCGAAGTCACCGCGGGCATGATCCAGGCGACAGGGGACATCGAGATCACCAACCCCGACCTCGTGATCTGCCACTTGGACTCCGGCGCGACGCTCAACATGGAGCTCACCGTCGACATCGGTAAGGGCTACGTTCCGAGCCAGGCGAACCGCCCGGCCGACGCTCCGATCGGGCTGATCCCGGTCGACGCCCTCTACTCGCCGGTGCGCCAGGTTGCGTATAAGGTCGAGAATACCCGCGTGGGTCAGGAGCTCGACTACGACAAGCTGACGCTCACCGTCGAAACCGACGGCACGGTCGCTCCGGAGGATGCGCTCGCCTATGCGGCTCGCATTCTCCAGGACCAGCTGCAGCTGTTCGTCCATTTCGACGAAGCCCAGGTCCGTGCCGCGGCGCCGATGACCGCGGGCCTTGCCGTACCGTCGGCGACGGAGACCCCCGCCGATACCAACCAGCTCAATCGCTACCTCCTCAAGAAGGTGGACGAGCTGGAGTTGTCGGTCCGCAGCGCGAACTGCCTCAAGAACGACAACATCATCTACATCGGGGACCTCGTCCAGAAGACCGAGGCCGAGATGCTCCGCACGCCGAACTTCGGTCGCAAGAGCCTCAACGAGATCAAGGAAGTCCTTGCCTCGATGGGCCTCCGCCTAGGCATGGACATTCCCGGCTGGCCGCCCGAGAACATCGAGGAGATGGCCAAGAAGCTCGAGCAGGAAATGCTCGGCTAACCGCCGCTCTCTAGAGATCGAAAGGGCCGTCCGAAAGGGCGGCCCTTTTTGCGTCAGCCGCTCTTCGGCGTGAGCTTTATTTCCGATGACCAGGTCGCCCGGTCATCTTCGCTCTGAAGCGCCGCCCCTCCTGCATTCGGCCAGCGAAGATAGAAGTCCGTGGCGGGTGGATCCTGCTTGAGTACGGCGACCGTCGTGGTGCCGTCGTTCGACAGCTCCGAATAATAATAGGGATCGCCTGCCGCGGTCGTCCACAGCCACCGATCGTCGATCTTGATCAAGGTTCCGCCCTCTCCACCCTCGACGGCATAGGATTGCGCCTGCGCGGCTTTCGGCGTCGACGGCTTGTCCGATGCCCTCTGCGAGCCGGCAGCGTCCGAAATCCCGGCCTGCGCCTTCGGCTCCTTGTGCCAAATATCCTTGGTAGCGGTTACCAGTCCCGCAACTGCAACGACCAAGGCAGTCGTGCCGCCGATCACGGCCGTCATGTTGTTGAGGAACTTGGGTCGATCGCGCGTCTCGTTTGGCTGCTCGTCCATGTGGCCCCCGCCGTTGCGCCGAACCGACTATGCCATGGAAGCTGCGCCCGCACCAAACGTCCCCGATTTGCCTTGGTGTAGCCATCGCACCGTCGCGAAAATCCTGTTAGAGCGCCCCCGTCGCGATTTGCGAGTCCGAAGCGTCCGACGGATTTGTTTCCCGCCTGTTCGGCACCTCATCGAGACCGGCTCCGGTCCCGCCGGCCGGACTCCCCACGGGAGGGCAAACCCCTATGCCAATCTTCACCACCCGGGACGGCACCGACATCTTCTACAAGGACTGGGGTCCGAAGGACGCAAGGCCGATCGTGTTCCATCACGGCTGGCCGCTCAGTGCCGACGACTGGGACAACCAGCTGATGTTCTTCCTCAATGAAGGCTTCCGGGTCATCGCGCATGACCGGAGAGGACATGGCCGGTCGACTCAGACCGACACCGGCAACGACATGGATACCTATGCCGACGATTTGATCCAGCTTGCGGCTGGACTGGACCTCCGGGACGCGGTCCACGTCGGACATTCCACCGGTGGCGGAGAGGCGACGCATTACGTGGCTCGTGCCGAGCCGGGCCGCGTGGCGAAGCTGGTGCTCATCGGCGCCGTCCCGCCTGTCATGGTAAAGAAGGAGAGCAATCCGGGAGGAATGCCGATTGAGGCGTTTGACGGCTATCGCGCGGCCCTCGCGGCGAACCGCGCGCAGCTCTACCTCGATATCGCGAGCGGGCCTTTCTACGGCTACAACCGGGCAGGCGCGGTGCCGAGCGAAGGCATCATCCGCAACTGGTTCCGACAGGCGATGATGGGCGGCATCAAGGCTCATTACGATTGCATCAAGGCCTTCTCGGAAACCGACTTTACCGACGATCTGAAGAGCATCACCCAGCCGGTGCTTCTCATTCACGGCGAGGATGACCAGGTGGTTCCATACGCGGATTCAGCGCCGCTAGCCGTCAAGCTGCTGACCAACGGCACGCTCAAGAACTATCCGGGCTTGCCGCACGGTTGCATGACGACGCATCCGGAGCTGATCAATCGCGACATTCTCGACTTCGTGCGCGGCGAGATCCGTGCTCCGGTGGAGACTGAGAAGGTCGATGTGCATCTTGATGTGCCGGTAGGCTGACGAGTGCCAAAATGCGAAGGCCGGAGCGATCCGGCCTTCGCCTGTTCGGAGAAAGAATGACTGACAGCCAGCGGCAACTCATTTCCACGCGCGGACCTCAGATGTTCCCGCGCTTATCCGAAGACGAGCTCGCGCGGCTTTCAAAGTTCGGCGAGCCGCGCATATTCTCGGCCGGGCAGAAGGTCAGCAGGGCCGGAGAAACCGGGCCCGGATTGATGCTGATCCTCTCGGGAGAGATCGAAGTCACCGAGCCTGAGAAGGACGGCCACCGAGTCCATATTGTCACCCACGAACGCGGCAGCTTCACCGGCGAGCTTGCGCAACTTTCCGGCCGGCCGGTGCTCGTTGACTCGACGGCTTTGACGGACGTGGACGCAGTCGCGATTTCGCCCGATCGGCTCCGCGCCCTGCTGATCGCCGAAGCGGACCTCGGCGAGCGGATCATGCGCGCCCTGATCCTTCGGCGCATGGGGCTGATCGAGGCAGGGACCGGGCCGGTAATCATTGGCGAGGAAGGCGATGCCGACGTCCTGCGGCTCGTCAATTTCCTCCGCCGGAACGGGCACCCATACGTCCGCCTCGACCCGAGCGGCGACACCTGCGCGGAGACGCTCGTCCACCGGTTCGAGGTGACGGCCGAGGAGCTGCCCATCGTGCTTTGCCCGAACGGCAAGCTGCTTCGCAATCCTTCGGAATATCAACTTGGGCGTTGCGTCGGCCTCGTCGGACCGATCGATGCTGAAAGGCTCTACGACGTCGTCGTGATCGGCGCCGGGCCGTCCGGGCTCGCCACTTCCGTCTATGCGGGATCGGAGGGCCTGTCGGTTCTGACCATCGACTGCCGTTCGTTCGGCGGTCAGGCCGGCGCGTCTGCCAGGATCGAGAACTATCTCGGATTTCCAACAGGAATTTCGGGCATGGCTTTGATGGGCCGAGCGTTCAGCCAGGCGCAGAAGTTCGGCGTCGAAATCCTCATCCCCGACGAAGCCGTGAAGCTGGAGTGCGGGAACGAGCCGTGCCACCTGCTCCTGGCAACCGGCGAGCGCATCCAGGCGCGATCGGTCGTTCTTGCCACCGGCGCGCGATACCGGCGCCTAGCTGTCGATCGCCTCGACGAGTTCGAAGGTACGTCGGTCCATTATTGGGCATCGCCGCTCGAAGCCGATCTTTGCGCAGACCTCGACGTCGCGCTCGTCGGCGGCGGAAACAGCGCAGGTCAGGCAACAGTCTTTCTCGCCGGCCGGGCACGCCACGTGACCATGATCGCACGGCGCCCGCTTAGCGCGACGATGTCGCAATATCTGATCGAGCGGATCGAGAGCCTGCCCAACGTCGACGTCGTGATCGGCTGCGAAGTCAGTCGGCTGGCGGGTGCAGACGGAGCGCTCGACAGCATTTGCTGGCGCGACAGGTCATCGGGATCGGAGACCACTCGGCCCGCCCGCTATCTCTTCTCGTTCATCGGCGCTGAACCGAACACTGACTGGCTGCAGAGCTCGGGCCTCAAGCTGGACGAGCGTGGGTTTGTCGTGACTGGAGGTGACGACCGTTTCCCGCTGGAGACGAGTCGGCGCGGCATTTTTGCGGTCGGCGATGTTCGCTCAGGATCGGTGAAACGAGTCGCCGCCTCGGTCGGCGACGGCGCCCAAGTGGTCGCAGCGATTCACCAATATCTGGCCACTCAGGAGAATGCGCCGCCGGTGATGGTTCAGCCGCAAATGCAGGTCACTGCAGCGGAGTAACTATTCCCAGCCGTTCGCGTCCTTGTCGAACCCGTCGCGCTGGACCCGGACGACGCAGAAGCGCTGCCCGCTCGGCGCCTTCATCACGACCCAACGCTCAAGCCGCGTGTCGACCGTCGCTCCAAGCTTTTCGAGCCTCGCCACTTCCGCCGGAATGTCGTCCGTTTCGATATCTATATGCACCCGACTTTCGTGAGAGACACGCTGGATCTGGATGCTGATCTGGTCCGGCCGGTTCTCCAGCATCACATAGTCGCCGCGAGTGCCGGGGTGGCCGGGGTCGACGGGCCGGCCAAGCGCCTCAGCCCAGAAGCGCGCGGCTTCGCCGATGTCGTCGACGTTGCAGTCGATGAGTATGCTATTGATGCGCGAGCGGTGAGCCACGTGTTCACTCCCATTCAATGGTTCCCGGCGGCTTCGACGTATAGTCGTAGGTCACGCGGTTGATCCCCTGCACCTCGTTGACGATGCGCGTCGCGACGCGGCTGAGGAAGGCGGCGTCAAACGGGTAGATGTCGGCGGTCATGCCGTCGACGCTGGTGACTGCCCGGAGCGCGCAGACATGATCGTAGGTGCGGAAATCGCCCATCACGCCGACCGTGCGCACCGGCAGAAGCACCGCAAACGCCTGCCAGATTGCGTCGTAAAGGCCGGCATTGCGGATCTCTTCGAGGTAGATCGTGTCGGCCTTGCGTAGAATGTCGCATTTTTCCTTGGTCACCTCGCCGGGGATTCGGATCGCGAGGCCCGGGCCCGGAAACGGGTGACGGCCGACGAAGGCGTCGGGAAGCCCGAGCTCGCGGCCGAGCTCACGGACCTCGTCCTTGAACAGCTCGCGCAATGGCTCCACGAGCTTCATGTTCATTCGCTCGGGCAGGCCGCCGACATTGTGGTGGCTCTTGATCGTCACCGATGGACCACCGGTGAAGCTGACGCTCTCGATCACGTCCGGATAGAGCGTACCCTGCGCCAGAAAGTCGGCACCGCCGATCTTTTTCGCCTCGGCCTCGAAGACGTTGATGAACTCGGCGCCGATGAATTTGCGCTTCTTCTCCGGGTCCGTGACGCCGTCCAGCCCGCCAAGGAAGTCGCGGCTGGCGTCCACGTGGACGAGCGGGATGTTGTAGCTGTTGCGGAACAGCGAGACGACCTGCTCCGCCTCCCCTGCCCGCATCAGGCCGTGGTCGACGAAGACGCAGGTCAGCTGCTCTCCGATCGCCTCGTGGATGAGGACGGCGGCGACCGCACTGTCGACACCGCCGGACAGGCCACAGATAACGCGGCCCTTGCCGACCTGATTGCGGATGTCGGCGATCTTGGCGTCGCGGAAGCTCGCCATCGTCCAGTCGCCGGAACAGCCGCAGACGTGGCGGACGAAGTTGGCGAGCAGCTTGCCGCCGTCAGGCGTGTGTACGACCTCCGGATGGAACATCAGGCTATAGCGCTTGGCATCCTCGTTGGTCGCGATGGCGAACGGCGCACCTTCGGAGCTGGCGACGACGTCGAAGCCGGGCGCAAGGCTTTCGACCCGGTCGCCGTGGCTCATCCACACCTGGTGTTTTTCGCCGACCTGCCAGAGTCCATCGAACAAAGCGGAGGGCGAAAGAATGTCGATGAACGCCCGGCCGAACTCCTTCTGGTCGGACGTGACAACCTTGCCCCCGAGTTGCTGGTGAAGCGTTTGCTGCCCGTAGCAGATGGCGAGCAGCGGCAGGCCGCTGTCGAACAGCGCCTGCGGCGCCCGCGGGCTCTCCGCGTCGATCACCGAGGCCGGGCCGCCGGAGAAGATGATGCCTTTCGGATCGAGGCGATTGAACGCCTCTTCGGCCGAGTTGAACGGCGCAATTTCGGAATAGACGCCGGCTTCGCGGATGCGACGAGCGATAAGCTGCGTCACCTGGCTGCCGAAGTCGACGATGAGGATGGATTCGGTGGGCTGGACCGTCATGGCGAGCCGATAGAGAGCGCCGCTCGCCCTGTAAACCGCGCGTGATCGCTGCCGTTCAGCCTGCGTTGCACATTGAAATGCTTGCAGAGGGGGCCGACATCCCGGTCCCGCGAACCGCGGTCCCCCATGACAGACAGAGGTCTTCCGTTGCGAATCTTCCTGCCGTTCGTTGCCACCGTCGCCGCATTGACCGTTTCGACTCCGGTCCAGGCCACAGAGGTCCCCGCGCCTGGATCAGACACGCCGGCGGAAGAGGCCCGGCGCTGGTTCACCGAAGATCCCGATGCGCCGATGATCGCGCCGAGCGGCTTCGATGTCACCATCGTCGAATATATGGATTACCAATGTCCCTCCTGTCGGACGACCGTCGGTCCCCTGAACGAGTTTCTGGCGAAGGACAAAAAGGTTCGCCTGATCTTCCGCGACTGGCCAATCTTCGGCGCGGCATCGGAAAAGGCGGCTCGCCTCGCTCTCGCGAGCAAATATCAAGGCAAGTACGTCGCGTTTCATGAGGCCCTCTTCGCGGCGGCCAGACCATTGACAGATGCCAAGATCGCGGCGGCCGCAAAGAAGGCTGGCGTAGATTGGGACCGGCTGTTGAAGGACAAGGACCTCCACTCCAAGGACATCGAGGACCTCCTCGTTCGCAATGACGCTCAGGCGAACATGCTCGGGCTCGACGGAACCCCCGGCTTCATTATCGGAAATACCAAGAGCTTCGGCGGAATGACGCTGAAGGATTTGGAAGAGAGCGTTGCCAAGGCACGGAAAAAGTCCGGCGAAGCCGGCAAGAAGGACGGCGCGCGCTAGCATGCATTTACGCTTGTCGCTTCTGGCGCTTGGACTGGCCGCGGTAGCGTCCGATGCGCATGCGGCTGCCGATCCGGGTCGATACATGAGCGCGGTCCTCATTGCCGAGAGCCTGGATCCCGAGCCGGGAAGCACGGTTCTTGTCGGAATTCAGATGCGCCCCAGGCCCGGTTGGCACGGCTACTGGAGCAATCCGGGAGACAGCGGAATTCCTCCCAATGTTCGCTGGATCGCGCCCGAAGGGATAAGCTTGGGTCCCCTCATGCATCCTGCACCCACCCTGCTGACCGCGGACGGCATCAGCAGCTTCGTGCACGAGGGAGCGCATCTCCTCCTTTCGAAGTTGTCCGTCCGACGAACGGTCGCAGCTGGAACGGCTATCCCCGTCAAGGCAGAGCTTAATTGGGCAGCCTGCACCGCCACGCAATGCGTGCCGCTCCGAACGACGCTCAGCCTGGAGTTAACCGCAGGGAGCGGAGCGAAAGCTCCCGGCGCAGCCGTGCTCAGGGCGGCGGAGCACCGATTGCCGAAAAGATCTGCTGACGGTACTTTTTTTGACGACGGCAAACGCCGCCGCCTCATTCTGCCCGCTTCGGTGAGGCTCAATCCTGAAAAGGTACGCTTCTTTCCTGACAGCAACGAGAATTTCTCGACGGCGCAAGGCGAGGTCGTGAAGGAACAAGGGAAGCTCGCAATCGTCGGACCCTCCGCCGGCGCCGTAAAGTCGATCAGCGGCGTAGTCAGAGACAACAGCAGGGCATGGCGGATCAGCTTCCTTCAGGCGGACCCGGGCAAGGGTCGGGGTATGGCCGCAATCGAAAGCGAGCCCGTCACTAAGCAATCGGAGGGAGCGAAAGCTTTGCCGTCGCAGCCGAATCCTCCTCCACCCGCGGCCTCGCAGACCGACGCGAAGTCGTCACTGCCCTTGGCTGAGTGGATGTGGATCGCTGTCGCAGCGGTCCTGCTAAGCGCTGCAACATATTTGGTTAGGCGCCGCCGGGCCTAAGCCGGACGAACGTTAGTTTCGACCTTGCTCGCTGGCGCCTAGCTGCTCGATTGCCCGGCGAAGTCGCGCCGCAACCTCCGTGGCTTTGGTCGCGAGATCATCATTCTCGATGGCCTGCATCGAAGCGACCGGGTCAATCGCCGCGACTTCGATGCCATCATCCTTCTGTTGAACAACAACATTGCACGGAAGCATCGTGCCGACCTTGTCCTCAAGGCTGAGCGCTTGGTGCGCCAGGGTCGGATTGCATGCGCCGAGGATCACATAAGGCCTGAAATCGACGCCGATCTTCTCCTTGAAGGTCTTTTGGAGATCGATCTCGGTAATGACGCCGAAGCCTTCGGTCTGCAGGGCCTCACGGACACGCTGGAGAGTGTCGGAGAAACCGCCGGGGGCTTTCGTCAGGAAATAGTACGCCATCGAGTTCTGCCCCTTCCAAACTCCGAGCGGCCAATTCGTTCCCGTCCCCCGAAGAGTCTGCATCACACTAAAGCAGTTGCTTAAGTGTCTTGACTCGCCGCTGCCGACTCGATACTTAAGTGTGTGCTTAACAGTTCGGCCAAGCTTGATCGCGCCTTCCAGGCCCTCGCGGATCCCGCCCGTCGCGGGATGCTTGCCCGGCTTGCTTGTGGACCCGCCTCGGTCAGCGAGCTCGCGAAGCCGCTCAGGATGAGTCTGCCCGCGGTGCTCCAGCACCTTCAGTCGCTCGAGGGCAGCGGTCTGATCCGGAGCGAAAAGAAGGGCCGTGTTCGGACCTGCAGGCTCGAGCCGGGCGTGCTGAGCACGGCCGAGCAATGGCTCGTTGATCGCCGCTCCGAATGGGAGAAGCGGCACGACCGATTCGAAGAACATGTGATGAAACTGAAAGACGAGGAGACGAAGAATGACCGAGAAGCTTGACCTGGTGCTGGAGCGCACCATCGAAGCCCCCGTCGACCTGGTGTGGAAGGCCTACACCGACCCCGAGCACCTGAAACAGTGGTTCGCACCCAAGCCCTACCAGATCACCGAGTGCGATCTCGACCTGAAACCGGGCGGCGTCTTCCGCATCCGGATGCAGGGTCCCGACGGTTTCGACACCGGCCATGGAACTCCCGGCTGCGTGCTCGAGGTGGTCCAGAACAGGAAACTGAGCTGGACCAGCGCGCTTGGCCCGAATTACCGGCCGAACGAGGCGGGCGAAGGCTGCGATTCCTTTCCGATGACCGCGATCGTCACGTTCGAGGACGCTGGCAGCGGCAAGACCGCGTACAAGGCCGTCGCGCTTCACAAGAATGAAGCGGACCGCGAGACCCACGAGAAGATGGGTTTCCACGACGGCTGGGGCACGGTCGCCGGCCAGCTCGAGGAATATGCCAAGGGCCTGGCCGTCAGCGCCTGACCATCGATCAATGAAAATGCGCCGGAGTCTTTCGACCCCGGCGCATTCCCTTACCCGATAAGGGTTGTCTTAGTAGCCGCGCCAGTTGGCCGTGCGACGCTTCAGATCAATGTCGCGAATTCGCCCGTCGCGACGGACTTCGCAGCTCCAGCTGAGGTCGGCGCCGGCATTGTAGCCGTAGTTGCCGTAGCCGGGACGGCCGTAGCCCTGGTAGCCCTGGTAGCCCGAGCTGGCGACGCCGCGAACCTTGAGGCCGTAGGACTTGCCTTCGACACGGGTGATGCCGAGCACTCGGCCACCACCGTATTGGTTGTTGTAGCCATACTGACCACCGTACTGGCCGCCGTAGGGCATGTTGCCGTAGCCGTAATAGCCGCCGCGATAGCCGTTCAGGCGGGCTTCCACTGCGCGGGCGCACTGGTCGACCGCCATGCTCTGGCCGCCGTACTGCTGGTAACCGTAATTGCCGTACGGGTAGCGACCGTAGCCGAGAATCTGGCCGAGCACCTGCCCGACCACATTGTTGTTCTGGTAACCGTAGCCCGGATAGCCGGGATAGTACTGAGCGGCCGCGGGGGCCGCACTCGCCAGCGCTGCAAGCCCAACGCCGCCAGCGAGAATCAACGAAATAGCCTTCATGGCCACTCTCCTTCATGTCCCGCTTGCACGGCTAAACGCACGGCAAGCTCGCAGGCTTCCTACAGTTATTCCACTGCACCGGTTCTGAACGGCTTTGTCGCCTTTCGTTCAGCAAAAGTCGGCGTGGTTACGAACGTACGAGCGGTATTGATGCGCCTGCTTGAGGCGATCCAGGTGGAGGTAACCCCGATGGAAATCGCCGGCTGCAGCGAGCTTCTTCCAGTCGCCGATGATGACCGACTTGGACGTGACCCGCTCGATCAGCCCATCGGCCGCCAGGCCTTGCAGTACCCGATTGACGTGGACGGCCGTTAGCCCAGTCGCGTCCGCGAGCTGCTCCTGGGTCATCGGAAGCTCATAATTGAGCGGATCGAGACCGATCGCGTCCATCTTCAGGCCGAACTCGCACAACAAATGCGCGATACGCGTAGGAGCATCGCGGCGGCCGACATTCGCAACCCATTCGCGATGAATGGATGCATCGACCAGAGTGTCGATCCAGAGCGCGTCCTTGATCGATGGCTCCCTGTCGGAGAGATCGCGGATGGCCTCGATGGGTATCTTGGCCATCTTGCATGCGGTGAGGGTTTGCACGCTATGGTCGGCCACACCCAACAGGGCGTTGTGCATGTCGACCATATCGCCCTTCATGTGGATCGAGACGATTTGCCGAGTGCCGTTGCCGACATATTTGAAGCGTATGCAATAGCCTGAAAGAGCGAGCCAGCAGTGCGATACGTCGTCGCCCTCGCGAACGATGATGCGCTGCCGTTCAAGCGCGACGACGGTGTGCGGCAGGTCGAGCAGGGCTTGCTCCTGCGCGGGACCCAGATCGACCCACAACCGAAGCTTGCGCAACATAGGAGCAAGGGAGGTCGCGCCGTTCATTCAAGCGTTCCTGCGGCGAATCCACGTCGTCGGAGCCGGACTGCTATCACGAGCCAGCAGTGAGTTGCTTTTTACGCCCGATTCCGCCCGACTGCTAGTGCTGTTGGGGGGGGGTCATTGTAACGACGAGGTCCCGATCGCCACGATCATCCGACAAAGCATTTCCTCGCCATTTTCCACCAGCACCTCGGCCCCGAAGAAGGATTTGCCGTTGGTGACCTCGTCCGAGCCGATCGCGATGGCCGCCTTGATGGCCTGCTTGCGGGCCTCCTCGAGCGACGAAAACTCCTGGTCGTTCGTGGCACTGACAATGTGGTTCACCACGCTGATTCGGAACGGGGGCATGAAGCCCTATCGTCTCAGGAGGTCCAACGTTCCTATTCGTGATGTCGATCAGGAATTTCGCGCGTAACCTCGGTGCAAGGCCAGCTAACCCAGGTTAGCGTTCGGCCAAGGAAGAAGGCGTATAGCTGTTCCATCGCCGTCCCCAGCAATCAGCCTGACAGCGACCGAGAGTAACTGGAAAGCTCCCGCTGCGCAGGAGAGCTGCCATGCCCTCAGAGAACTACCGCTACTACTGCCTGGACAGCTCGGGTCGTCTTTATGGTGCCGAGTGGTTTCATGCTCAGTGCGACGAAGACGCAATCAGTCAGATCGAAGCACAGCACCCCGACGACACGTGCGAGATCTGGCAGGGCAAGCGTCTTGTCGCGAAAGTGTCAGCGAGGCGCCGATCGGCTTAGCCACGCCGGCGATCGAAGTTACTGAAAAGCTATGCTGTCAGCGCCTGTGGCCCGCCGAAAGAGAGGCGCTTTTGCGGCCTGACATTGGTCTGCAAATAGTCATCATCGAAGTCCCCCACCTTCGCCAAAGAATCCCAGTCGTAGATGATGGCATTGTGCCTGATGTCCGCCAAGCCGTCTCCGCGAAGGCCTTGCAGCGTCCGATTGACATGAACGGACGTAAGACCGGTGATGTCCGCCAGTTGTGACTGAGTCACGGGAAACGGGAACATGATCTCGCCCTTGGCCGGCGCCGCTCCGAGACGCGTAGCCACTTCGCAGAGGAGGTGCGCGATGCGCGACCTCGCGTCGCGGCGACCCACATTCACGACCCACTGCGCCAGGATCGACGCGTCGACCATGCAGTCTCTCCATAGCGCCTCGGCAAGCGCCGGGTAGGCCGCGGCCGCCTCCCGAAATTGCTCGTGGGGGATGCGCACGATCGTCGCCGTCGAGAGCGCCGAAAGAGCGGACGTGGCCTCGGGCTGCACTACCGAGTGCAGGTCGGCCATGTCGCCTGGCACGTGCAAGGCCGTGATCTGCCTGACCCCTTCGGCGTTTTGGTCAAACCGTCCGACGAAGCCGGCAACGACCAAAGAGGCGTGGTCGGTCCGCTCGCCGAGCCTGACGAAATCCCTGTTGGAACGCACCTGCTCCGCGTAGCCGCTGAGATTGATGATTGCCTCCTGCTCCTCTCGCGTAAGGAGAGAGCGGCTCGTCAGTCTGTCCAAGAATCGCTGGAGGTCCGGTCGGTTGGCCATTCATTCGCTCCCGTCACGCTGCAAGCGGGAGCACGAAGCATCTCTCAGCCACCGAAGCCTGCGGGCTCATGATCGGTGATACAATCAATACTAACACGGCTCAGCATCGATCCCTAAACTGATGTCAATCAAGGTTTCTCGGCGCGGATTCCCTGTCAGTCATTGCGCTGCACCGTGAAGGCTTCGCGGAACTCGATTCGACAAAGCTCCTCGCCCTGCTCGTCGGCCAACACGATGTAATTTTCGAGATTGAGGTACCCGCGGTGCACCTGCTCGCATACCAATTCCCGGGCACCGTCCAATGCGATGGCTCGTGCCGCCTCGAGATCATCGGCGACTTGTCCGCACTCGTCCATCGAAACGATATCATCGAAAATGTGGAAGTAGAAACGCGGCACGGGCCATCCTCCTCGGCGAAGGCGACAACGCGTCAAGCTGCGCGGATGTCCCGTTTGTAGACCTCCGCATGTCCGCGAGTGTCCGACCGGCGGCTCGCCATCCGGGACACATCTGGTTAGGAGGTTCCATCGATGATGCGATCACGATGATCGTCATCCCGACAAGGTCCGGCTGCGTATGAGCCGGGAAGCATGGTGTGAGTAAGTGATCGAAGCACATTTCAAGAAACTTCGGGTGCGCGATGACATCAGCGCAGAGGAAGAAGCAGCGATCCGCGCGATGTTCGGCGAGGTTCGCGAGCATCGCGCCGACCAGGTCATCATTCGCCGCAACCAGGAGCTGAACGAATCGGTCCTCCTGCTCGACGGCTGGATCGCACGGACGAAGGATCTTTCCGACGGCGGCAGGCAGATCAGCGAGCTTCAGTTTCCCGGCGACTTCACCGATCTGCACGCATTCACTTTGAAGAGGCTCGACCACAATATCGCGACCCTGACTCCGTGCCGCGTCGCGATTGCTCCGCACAAACGGATTCGGGAAACGCTTGAGCGATTTCCGCACCTGGGCCGCGTTTATTGGCTGATGACCAACATCGATGCGGCGATCCACCGGGAATGGACCGTGTCGCTGGGGCGACGGTCGGCGCTCAGCCGGATGGCCCACCTTTTTTGCGAGACGTTTGAGCGGCTCAAGATCGTCGGAATGAACGACGGCAACGGTTTCGGATTCCCACTTACGCAGCAGGAATTGGGTGAGTGCCTTGGCCTCACAGCCGTCCACGTGAACCGCACGCTTCAGGAGCTGCGGCGGCGGCACTTGGTCGAGGTCGAAAATCGCCGAGTGACAATCCTTGACTTGCCGCGGCTCAATTCCACCGCCGATTTCGATCCCTATTACCTGTACATCGAAAAATGCCCGCGTTGATTTATGTAATTTCGTCCCCGTTGAAATTCCTCCAAATAAGCGTTTGAATACAATGCGCTGAGCGAGCGCGGGGGAATCGATGAAAACGGGATCGCGAGATTATTATTCCGCCCGCGAACGGGCCGAGCGGACGGCCGCGGAAAACGCAACCTGCCCAGAGGCCCGAAGAGCGCATGAGGAAATGGCGCGGGCGTATGCGCAGCTGGCGATCGATGTCCCGCCGATGAACGAGCAGCCGGGCGACGAGCCGCCCGGCCGCGTCACGGCCTAGGCCGCTTCGAACTCTTCCTCGGTCATCACCGGGCCGCTGTCCTGGCCCTTGGCCGACACATCACGATCGACGAATTCGATGATCGCAATCGGAGCGGCGTCGCTCTGCCGGATCCCTGCCTTGATGATGCGGGTGTAACCGCCATTGCGGTCCGCGTAGCGAGCGGCAAGAACGTCGAACAGCTTAACCAGCTGCACGTCATCCATCAGACGCGCCTGCGCGAGGCGGCGGTTCGAGAGACCGCCACGCTTCGCCAGGGTGACCAGCTTCTCGACATAGGGCCGAAGCTCCTTCGCCTTCGCGGTCGTGGTGGTGATCTGCTCGTGCTTGATCAGCGCGGCCGCCATGTTGCGGAACAGGGCCGCACGGTGGCTCGAGGTGCGCTGAAGCTTACGTCCGCCAACGCGGTGACGCATGGTCTTTCTCCGTTCGTTCGGGATCCGTTCGAGGTAATCCCGGCCAGGCGGACTTGATCGCGGGAGCCGCCCCTATTCCCGTCACTTTTCGGTGAGCGCCGCCGTCAAGCGGAACCAGCCCCAGAAGTCAAGTTTTCAGCAGCCATGACAGACCTTTTCGGATCGAACCCGTTCAACGTTCTCCCCCACGTGCT
>Ga0307413_10000318_pt1 | contig 15021 bp, 13 predicted proteins | sample DK1Ometagenome_3_FD_203714 | JGI IMG/M metagenome (GOLD analysis project Ga0307413, IMG submission 203714) | Maize rhizosphere microbial communities from greenhouse at UC Davis, California, United States - DK15-O-2 | ecosystem: Host-associated > Plants > Roots > Rhizosphere > Soil | place: USA... | reverse complement strand
CGCACGGGACGCGGCCGGCCGCGGCCTGCGGGTGATCATCGCCGGCGCAGGCGGTGCCGCGCACCTGCCCGGCATGGTCGCCTCGGCCACCGTGCTGCCGGTGATCGGCGTGCCGGTGCCGCTCAAGCACCTGGACGGGCTGGACTCGCTGCTGTCCATCGTGCAGATGCCGGCCGGCATCCCGGTCGCGACGGTGTCGGTGGCCGGCGCGCGCAATGCCGGGCTGCTCGCGGTGCGCATCCTGGCCACCGCGGAACCCGCCCTCGCCGACCGGATGGCGGTGTTCCAGACCGAGCTGGCCGAGCTGGTGGCGCGCAAGGACGCGGCCCTGAGATCCGGCCTTCAGGACGACGGAGCCGCACGACCGGGTCGGTAGCCGGCGGCGGCGAGCATCGCGGCGATGCCGCCGGTGCCGTTCGGGTCCGGTGGCAGGGCGTCGATCGGCCACCAGCGCAGGTCGTCGGACTCGTCGCTGCGCACACCGATCGCGCCGGCCGGCGCGCGCAGCAGGTAGCGGACGTCGAAGTGCCTGGTCGGCACGCCGAGCGAACAGGTGATCGGGTGCACGTCGAGATGCACCGGCTCGGCCTCGATGACGAGTCCGTCGATGCCGGACTCCTCGGTCGCCTCGCGCAGTGCCGCGCCGGCCAGCGTGCTGTCCTGCGGTTCGCAGTGCCCGCCGAGCTGCAGCCAGCTGCCCACCCGCGGATGCAGGGTGAGCAGCACGTGCCGTTCGTCGGCGTCCAGCACCAGCGCGGACGCGGTCACATGACCGGGCACGCAGGCGCGCAGGCAGCCATCCGGCCGGGCGGCGAGAAAGCCCAGGTAGGCCTCGCGCAGCGCCCGCTGGTCGGCGGTGGGCGGCCGCCAGGCGTCGAGCGCGGCGACCGCGTCCGAGTGCGGGCCGCTCACCCCGGTCACCGCTGGACGAGGAGGTCGTCGGCCGGGGCGGGCGAGCGGGGGGTCGGCGGCTCGAGCGGGTGGCCGACCGCGACCGCGCCGAGCGGCTCCCACGAGTCGGGCAGCTCCAGCACCGCGCGCACCACGTCCGCGCAGAAGATCGTCGAGGACACCCAGCAGGAGCCGAGGCCGTCGGCGGCGAGCGCGACCAGCAGGCCCTGCACCGCGGCACCGCCCGCGACGGTGAACATGGTCCGCTCGGCGTCGGCACGGCGGGCGTCCGGGTAGTCGTGCGCGCCGTCGCGGACCAGGAACGGCAGCAGGATCTCCGGGGCCCGGCGCAGCAGGTCGCCGCGGCGCAGCCGCCGCTCGATCTGCTCGGGGTCCCGGCCGTCGCCGGTCAGGTCGGCCCGCCACGCCTCGCGCATCGCGTCCAGCAGCCGCTCGCGCCGGGCGTCCAGGTGTACGAACCGGACCGGACGGGTGTGGTGCGGTGCCGGCGCGGTGAGCGCGACGGACACCGCCCGGCGCAGCGCGTCGGCGTCCACCGCGGTGTCGGCGAAGTCGCGCAGCGAACGGCGCAGCAGCACCGCCTCGGCCCGGCCCTGCGCGATCGCCTCGGCGGTGCCGAGCCGGAAAAGGTCCTCGGCGGGCTCGCGGTTGAGCAGCCGGGCGTTCTCGCCGGGGACGCCGACGTGCTCGATCCGCAGGCCGCGGACCACCGCGACCGGGATGCCGCCGAGCTTGCCCTTCACCAGGTCCGCGGCGGCGGCCACCTCGTCGGCGATGGCCACCAGGGTGACCGCCAGCTCGTTGCCGTGCTCGTCCACCGTGCCGGCGTAGGGGTGCAGCACACGCAGACCGGATGCGCCGATCGCGGCGTCGGTCTGGCCGACCCGCCAGGCGCGGCCCATCGTGTCGGTGACCAGCACGGCCACCTCGACGCCGAGCCGCTCGGCGAGCCCGCGGCGCAGCGCGTCGGCCGAGGCGTCCGGGTCGGCCGGCAGCAGCGCCAGCTCGTTGCGGTCCACATTGGACGCATCAACGCCGGACGCCGCCTGCACGATGCCGAGCCGGTTCTCGGTGATCCGGAAGGCGCCCCGGCTGGCCAGGACCCGGACCGCCTCGTCGTCGACCAGCTTCTGCCGGGCCGCCACCCGGCTCTCCTCGTCGGCCGGCACCGAGACCAGCTGACCCTCCACCTTGGACACGATCTTGCTGGTGACGACCACGACGTCGCCGGATCGCAGCCACGGCGCGGCGGTGACGATCGCGCCGGTCAGGTCGTCACCGGGACGGAAGTCGGGCAGTCCGCGCACCGGCAGGATCTCCACCCGGTCCGCCGCGTGATCGGTCGCGCGGTCAGTCAACGTCCACCCCGGCCAGGTCGAACGCGGCCCGCACCATGACCGCCGTGGTGTCCTCGTCGGACATCAGCAGCGGCACGGCGCGCACCGCGACCCCGGGCACGTCCGCGGTGTCGCCGGTGTGGATCAGCCAGCCGTCCAGCACGCCGTCCTCCGACAGCCGCCGCGAGCCGTAGTGCACGCCGACCGCCTCGGCGGACACCCGCACCCCGATCGCGCCGAGGCAGGCGTCGGCCATCCCGTGCACCGCCGCGCCGGCGATGATCGGCGACAGGCCGATCACCCCGGCCTCGGTGGCGCGCAACGCCGCACGGATGCCCGGCACGCTGAGCACCGTGCCGATGCTGACCACCGGGTTGGACGGGCCGAGCAGCACCACGTCCGCCGCGGCGATCGCGTCCAGCACGCCGGGGGCAGCCTTCGCCTGCTCCGCGCCGACCGACACGATGTCGTGCGCCGGCAGTGCCGCCCTGTGCCGCACCCACCACTCCTGGAAGTGGATCGCGGACCGGTCACCGGTCTGCGGGTCGTCCACCACCACGTGTGTCTCGACCCGGTCGTCGCTGGCCGGCAGCAGCCGCACACCGGGCGCCCAGCGGTCGCACAGCGCCTCGGTGACCGCGGACAGCGGATAGCCGGCCCGCAGCATCCGCGACCGGATCAGGTGCGTCGCGGTGTCCCGGTCGCCGAGGCCGAACCAGTCCGGGTCGGCGCCGTAGGCGGCCAGCTCCTGCTTGACCGCCCAGGTCTCGCCGGCCAGGCCCCAGCCCCGCTCGGTGTCGATGCCGCCGCCCAGGGTGTACATGCAGGTGTCCAGGTCCGGGCAGATCCGCAGGCCGTGCAACCAGATGTCGTCGCCCACGTTGACCACCGCGGTGATCTCGTGCGGTGACCCGCCCGACCCGCCCGACCCGCCCGGCCCCACCGGCGGCAGGCCGAGCGCCGCCTTCACCCCGAGCAGGAACCGGGCGCCACCAACCCCGCCGACCAGCGCGACAACCTTCACGTCGGGCGATCCTAATGATCGGTGCCGAGGGGACCGGTCACAGCCAGGTCCAGAACCGGAAACCGCGGTCGCCGATCGCGGCCAGCAGGCTGTCGCCGCCGAACGCGTCGAACACCGTGTCGGCCATGTCGAAGAACGCCTTGCCGATCGGCCGGAACGCGATGATCAGGGCGAACAGCACCAGCGGCGCCCACGGTCGGGCCTTCGCGCCGAACCTGCGCGCCTCCACCGGCAGCCACGGCTCCAGCGCGCCCCAGCCGTCCAGGCCGGGCACCGGCAGGATGTTCAGCACGAACGCGAACACCTGAAGCAGCGCCAGGTAGGACAGCGCGGTGGCCAGACCGGGCGCCGGGTCGAACGCGGACACCGCGCCGATCAGCGCGAGGCCGGTGACCAGGTTGGCGAACGGTCCGGCGAGCGACACCGCGGACTCGACCGCCTTGGAGCGCAGCGCGTGGTGGTTGATCCACACCGCGCCGCCGGGCAGCGGCACGCCGCCGATGGCCAGCAGGATCAGCGGCATGACCAGGCTGAGCACCGGGTCGGTGTAGCGGCGCGGGTCGAGCGTGAGGTAGCCCTTGAAGTAGACCTCGCGGTCGCCGCCGCGGTAGGCGACCACCGCGTGGCCGAACTCGTGCAGGCACAGCGACACCGCCCAGCCGCCCAGTACCAGCAGCACGGTGCCGATGATGACCATGGCGTCCGGTTTCAGGCCGTCGTAGCCGCCGAACGCGGCGATCACACCACCGGCGACGGTGGCGGCGACGATGCCGAGGAACAGGGGGCTGGGTCGCACGACCGATCGCTGCACCCGTCCAGTGTGGCAATCCGGCGCGGCGGGGCCGGACCGGGTGTCGCGACGCGGGTTCGTGTGCCCAGGGTGTCCGGGTGAGCACACGGGGCCATACCGCATTACCCCTTCGGGCGCTCCGCTTGACCCGCGGCAATGACACGGGTGTAATCACATTGATGTCATTCGCCTTGCGGCGAGTGGTGTCCGCCCACCGGGGAGCGGAAGGCGAGGAGGCGGACGAAATGCAGGGTAATCAGACAGGGCACGCCGTGGTGTGGGCGGAGCGCCCGAGCAGTGTGGACGGCATGGGTGGCGAGTTGCGGGCCGATCGCGGCGATCGGGCCATCGAACTCGCAGTGGTGGCCGAGTGGGCCGACTGGTTCGACGAGCCGGACGAGCAGGAGTGGCAGGAACGCGCGCTCTGCGCGCAGACCGATCCGGAGGCGTTCTTCCCCGAGAAGGGCGGCTCGACCCGGGAGGCCAAGCGGATCTGTCTCGGCTGCGAGGTGCGCTCCGAATGCCTGGAGTACGCGCTCGCCCACGACGAGCGGTTCGGCATCTGGGGTGGGCTGTCCGAACGGGAGCGGCGCAAGCTCAAGAAGCGCGCCATCTGATCACCCTGCCGTACGGTGTGGCCACCCGTCGGGACGCACACATCGCATACGGCACACGGTGATCGGGAGGTAGGCGCGCACATGCCAGCACGGCCGCGCCCCGTGCCGCCGCCCGTGCCGCGCACCGTGCCGGTTCTCGCCGTGCTGGTCTGCCACGACGGTGAGACCTGGTTGCGTCAGGCCCTGTCCGCCGTCCGACACAGCTCACCGCGACCACGCCACGTCATCGCCGTCGACACCGGATCGACCGACGGCACCGCCGAGGTGCTCGCCGCGGCCGCCTCCCGCGCCGAAGCCGGTCCCGGCCCGCTGCTGTCCGGTGTGCTCACCCTGCCGAGGGACGCCTCGTTCAGCGAGGCGGTGCACCACGCCGTCCGGCACGCCACCGACCGCTGGGGCGACCCCGGCAGCTGGCTGTGGGTGCTGCACGACGACTGCGCCCCCGCGCCGGACTGCCTCGCCACCCTGCTCACCGCCGCGGAGAGCGCGCCGTCCGCGGGTGTGCTCGGCCCGCTCGCGGTCGACTGGACCGACTCCCGGCTGATCGTCGAGGCCGGCCTGTCCACCGACGCCTCCGGGCATCGGCAGACCGGTGTCGGACCGTCCGAACCGGACTGGAGCGCGCTCGACCGGCGGACCGGCGGCCTGCCCGGCGGCCGGTACGAGCAGAGCTCCGAGGTGCTCGCCGTGTCCAGCGCCGGCATGCTCGTCCGGCGCGAGCTGTGGGACCGGCTCGGCGGGTTCGACCCCCACACCCCGGTGCTGCGCGAGGACGTCGACCTCGGCTGGCGGGCGAACCTCGCCGGCAGCGTGGTGCTCTGTGTCCCCGCCGCGCGCGTCCGGCACGCCAGGGCGCTGACCACCGGCGCGCGCCCGCTCGACGTGGCGCTGCCGGCGGTGGGTTCGGCGCCGGTGGACCTGCGCACCGCCGAGCGCGCGCTCGGCCTGCGGACCTTCCTGGTCAACTGCGGCACCTCCTCGTTCCTGCTGGGCCTGCCCCGGCTCGCGGTGCTCGGCCTGCTGCGCGCGCTCGCCTTCGCGCTGCCGCGCAGGCTCGACGACGCGGCCGCGGAGCTGCGCGCGCTGCGCTACCTGTTCGGCGGCCGCGCCGGGCTGCGCGCCGCCCGCGTTGCCCGGCCCGCACACGGCAACCTGCGCGGGCTGTTCACCAGCAGGCTCACCCGGCTGCGCAACGGGGTGCGCGCCGGACTGACCCAGCTGGTGCGCAGCCGGGTCGAGGCCGATGCCGCGCTCGGCAGACTGCCCACCGGGGCCGGCACCTGGCCGCCGCCGGGCACCGACCCCGTGGCCAGCGAGCCCGGCGGTGCCGACGGCGAGCCGGCCGGGTCCACCCCTGGCGACCCTGCCGGCGGCGAACCCGCCGAGCCGGCCGGCCGGCTGCCGGTCGGCCCGCAGGCCCTGCCCGCCGGTGCCGGCACCCGACCGAAGCGCACCGCCGGCCTGCGCCGCCCGGCCGCCGCGATCGCCGTCACGCTCATCGTGCCGCAGGCGGACCGGCCGGTCGGCCTGCGGCCGAGCCCGCGGCCCCGCCCGTCGCCGGGCCCGCGCGGCGACGGGCCGCACCCCGCCCAGGCCGACGAGGCTCGGGCTCCGGAGCTGATGCTGGTCCCGCTCGGCAGGGCCCGCATCGCCCGCGAGATCCTGCTCGCCCCGCCGCTGCCGCTGGTGCTCGCGCTGACGGCGATCGGTCTGGTGGTCAACGCCGGCCGGTTCGGCACCGACCTCGCCGGCGGTCGGCTGCTCGCCGTCGACGGACTCGCCGAGACCTGGTCGCAGTACCTCGCCGCCTGGCACGGCGTGGCCGGCGGCACCGGCGCGCCGGCGCCGGCCGCGCGCGGCGTGGGCGCGGTGCTCGGCATGCTGCTCGCCCCGGTCGGCGGGGCCAAGGCCGCGGTGGCGCTGCTGCTGCTCGCCGAGCTGCCGCTGGCCGGGCTCGCCGCGTACGTCGCCAGCAGGCGGGCCGGGGTCCGGCGCTGGGCGCGGGCACTGGTCGCGCTCGGCTACGCGCTGCTGCCGGCCGCATCGGCTGCGGTCGCCCAGGGCCGCCTCGACGTGGTGGTGGTGCACATCCTGTTGCCGCCGGTGGTGGCCGGCGTGGCCGCGCTGCTGGCCGGGTTCGCCGACGGCTCGCCCCGCTGGCTGTCCACCGCCGCCGGCACCGCCGTCGCCCTGGCGGTGCTCGGCGCGTTCTCCCCGCTGGTGCACCTGCTGCTGGTGGCGTTCGCGCTGATCGGCTTCGTCGTGGTGCCCGGCCGCCACGGCGACGGCAGGCGTCGGGTGACCGCGCTGTTCCTGCTGGTGCTGATGCCGCTGGCACTGCTGTTGCCGTGGCCCGCGGTGGTCATCCAGCACCCGGGCGTGGTGTCGCGCGGTGTCGGCGCGGCGTTCGCCGAACCGGTGGCGAGCCTCGCCGGCCTGGTCGCGCTGCACCCCGGCGGACCAGGCGGGTGGCCGGTGGTCGGGCTGGTGGTGCCGATCGCGGCGTTGCTCGCGCTGCTGCTGCGCCCGCACCGGGCGGCGCTGCCCGGTCTCGGCCTCGCCCTGCTGGGTGCCGCAGCCGTGGTCGCCGTCCGCACCGTCGAACCGTTCGCGCTGACCGGCGGCGCGGACGTCGCCGGCCACGCGGGCGCCGGGTTGGTCGTGGTCGGCTGCGGTCTGTTGTGGACGGTGCTCGCCGCGAGCCGGCCGAACACCGGCGGGCTGCTGCCGGCGCTGCGCGACCGGGGCCGGGCGATGGCGGCCGCGCGCGCGGCCGCCGCGCTGGGCGCCGCCGGCCTCGCGTTGCTCGCGACCGGGGTGCTGGTCGCCGGCCGCGCCGGCCCGCTGCGCACCGGTGGCGGCTTCGCGCTGGCCGGCACACTCACCGCGGAACTCGCCGACAGCGGCCTCTCGGTGCTGGTGCTCGCCCACGACGGCGTGCCCACCAGGCAGACCGCGGGCCGGGTCGCCCGGTTCGGTGACGACGACCTCGCCCCGGTACCGGCCGCCACCGGCCGGCTGGCCGCGCTCGACGCCGGGCTACGGTCGACCGATCCGGCCACCGCGCGCGCCGCCGTGGCGACGGCGGCCACTAGCGGCGTGCTGTTCCTGGTGCTGCCCGACGCCGACGCGGCGCGGCGGCTGCGGGTGGCCGCCGGTGACCTGATCGCCGACGCGCCCGCGGCCTCGGACGGCCGGCCGGTGCTGCGCATGCTGGTCGGTTCCGGCGCGGCGACGCTGCTGTCGCCGGAGGTCGCCACGCTCGCGCGCAGCGACGGCCGTCGACCGTCCACTCTGGACACAACGGGGATCGTGCGGGTGGCCGCCGCGCCGCCCGAGGTCGCGGTCCGGGTGTCCGACGGACCGGACGGCAGGCTGCTGGTGCTCGCCGCCGCCGACGAACCCGGCTGGCGGGCCACCGTCGACGGCCGGCAGGTGCCGACCGTGCGCGCCTGGGGTCAGCTGGTCGGCGTCGAGCTGCCCGGCCGGGCCGCCGAGGTCCGCGTCGAGTACGCGTCGGCCAGTCGCGGAGGGCTGCTGCTCGCGCAGGGCGCGGTCGCGCTGTTCGCGCTGCTCACCGCCATCCCGAGCCGTCGACCGGAACGCGACCGCTGAGCGCTCAGCCGTCGACCGCGCCGGGGTCCAGTCCCAGGTAGGCCGCCACCTGCTCGATCAGCACGTCCTGGATCAGGTCGGCGAGGTCGGTGCCGTCCTTCGCCCGCGCCTCCAACGGCCTGCGGTACAGCACGATCCGCGCCTTGGTCGGCATGCCCCGCCGGTCCATCCCGGCCGGCACCAGCCGGGCCAGCGGCACCCCGCCGTCGGCCAGCACCCCGTCGTCGGCGAGCGGGCCCGGGTCGCCGTCCGGGATCTCCGGGACGTCGTCCACCGCCACGTCCAGGGAGGTCAGCTCCGCGCGCCAGCGCGCCTCGATCGGCTCAAGAGCGTCCAGTACCAGTGCGTCGAACCGCTCGGCCCGCGTCGTCGCCGCCGGCGTCGTGGCCGGGTACAGCGGGCCGCGCAGCCCACGACCGTGCCGGTCGCGGTACCGCCTGCGCCGCCCCGGGCCGCTGCGCGTCATCACCAGCCCGAGCCTAGCCGCAGCGTGTCGGGCGTCCCGGCCGACGCCGAGGCGCTATCGTCAACGACCGTGCGAAGCGTGCGCCGGTGTTCGCGTAGCGGTTGCGGTCAAGCTGCCGTAGCCACCCTCACCTATGCCTACATCGACTCGACCGCCGTGGTCGGCCCGCTGGCCAGCTACGCCGAGCCGCACAGCTACGACCTGTGCGAGCAGCACGCCGTGCGCCTCACCGCCCCCAAGGGCTGGGACATCGTCCGCCACGACGGCGAGTTCGCCGCGCCGGAACCGAGCGTCGACGACCTCACCGCGCTCGCCGAGGCGGTACGCGAGGCCGGTCGGGTGGACCGCCCCGTCGAGCAGCCCGATCCCTCCGTCGGCTCCGGCCGCCGCGGTCACCTGCGGGCACTGCCCGACCCGGTCGTCGACTGAGCCGACGCCGGTCGTGCCCGGTGGCCCGGGCGCGAACCCCGTCGACCGGACCCACCGGACACGACCTAGGCTCAACCGAGCTGCAAACATGTCCGCAAACCCTCGGGAGCACCAGGTGCGTGACCTGTCGACCGTGTTCAAGGCCTACGACATTCGTGGCGTCGTCGGTGAACAACTCGACGCCGACCTGGTCCGCGCGGTCGGCGCCGCGTTCGCCCGGCTCGTCGGCGGCACCGGTGTGGTGGTCGGTTACGACATGCGGGAGGCGTCGCCCGGCCTCGCCGCCGCCTTCGCCGAGGGCGTCACCGCGCAGGGCCTCGACGTGGTCGACATCGGCCTGGCCAGCACCGACATGCTCTATTTCGGCTCCGGCCGGCTGAACCTGCCCGGCGCGATGTTCACCGCAAGCCACAACCCGGCCAAGTACAACGGCATCAAGCTGTGCCGGGCCGGTGCCGCTCCGGTCGGCCAGGACAGCGGTCTCGCCGAGGTCCGCGCGGACGTCGAGGCGAACACCCCCGACGCCGGGGGCGCGACCGGCACCGTGCGGCAGCAGGACCTGCTGACCGAGTACGCCGCGTACCTGCGCGAACTGGTCGACCTCAGCTCGATCCGGCCGCTGACGGTGGTCGTGGACGCCGGCAACGGCATGGGCGGCCACACCGTCCCGACCGTGTTCGACGGTCTGCCCGTCGAGGTCGTGCCGATGTACTTCGAGCTGGACGGCAACTTCCCGAACCACGAGGCCAACCCGCTCGACCCGAAGAACATCGTCGACCTGCAGGCCAGGGTCCGCGAGGTCGGCGCCGACGCCGGCCTCGCCTTCGACGGCGACGCGGACCGCTGCTTCGTGGTCGACGAGCGCGGCGAGCCGGTGTCGCCCAGCGCGGTGACCGCGCTGGTCGCGGTGCGCGAGCTGGCCAAGGTGCCGGGCTCGACGATCATCCACAACCTGATCACCTCGCGGGCAGTGCCGGAGATCGTCGCCGAGCACGGCGGGGTACCGGTGCGGACCCGGGTCGGCCACTCCTTCATCAAGGAGCGGATGGCCGAGACCGGGGCGATCTTCGGCGGCGAGCACTCCGCGCACTACTACTTCCGCGACTTCTGGCGCGCCGACACCGGCATGCTGGCCGCGCTGCACGTCCTCGCCGCGCTCGGCGGCCAGCCCGCGCCGCTGTCCGAGTTCGCCGCCGAGTACGAGCGCTACCGCGCCTCCGGCGAGATCAACTCGACCGTGACCGACCAGCGGGGCAGGCTCGACGCGGTCCGCGCCGCCTACGGCGACCGCGACGGCGTCACCATCGACGAGCTGGACGGGCTCTCCGTGCACCTCGCCGACGGGTCCTGGTTCAATCTGCGCGCCTCGAACACCGAACCACTGCTGCGCCTCAACGTCGAGGCGGCGGACGAGCCGGGCATGGCGGCACTGCGTGACGACGTGCTCGCCATCGTCCGGGGAGAATGAGGGAGGAAGGAGCGCCATGGCCGTCGAACTCGACCCCCGGCTGCTGGAGATCCTGGCTTGTCCGTCACCGGACCACGCGCCGCTCACCGTCGGTACCCCGGACGACCCGGCTGCCGAGGCGCTGACCTGCACCTCGTGCGGCCGGCAGTACCCGGTCGTGGACGGCATCCCGGTCCTGCTGCTCGACGAGGCGACCGCGGCGGTCACCGAGTCGTGACCGCGGTACCCGACGACACCATGCTGGACGACCCGGCCCGGCTGACCGGCGCCGACGTCGACGGCGTGCTGCGGGCCGCCGCCATGGCCGGGGCCCAGGTCAGGGCCACCGCCCAGGCCGCGTCGGACGCCGGCCTCGAGCGACTGCGCGGCACCCAGCCGAGGGCGCTCGTGCTGATCACCCGGCCCGGTCTCGGGCCGGGCGGGTTCCACCTGCTCGCCGCGCTGCTGCGACCGTCCTGCCCGGTGCCGCTGGTCATCGGGCACCGGGTGCCGCCGTGGATCGGACCGCTGGACGTGGTGCTCGCGCACACCGACGACCCCGGCGACAGCGAGCTCGCCGAGTCGATCCACCTGGCCGGCCGCTACGGCGCCCAGGTGGTGCTGACCGCGCCCGGCGACGGCCCCGTCGCGGCCGCCGCGGCCGGACGGGCGGTCCTGCTCGAGCCGCGTCTCGCGGTGCGGCCCGGGTTCGGCTTCGCCACCGTGTTCACCTCCGGCCTGCTCGCCACCGACGCGCTCGGCCTGCTGGCGGTGAACACCGAGGCACTCGCCGACGAACTGGACCGCGAGGCCGAACGCGACCACATGCAGCACGAGACGTTCGTCAACCCGGCCAAGACGCTGGCGCTGCGCCTGGCCGAACGCACCCCGCTGCTGTGGGGTCTCGACCACGTGGCGACCGCCGTCGCCCGGCACGCCACACAGGTGCTCACCACGCACACCGGTCTGGTCTGCGACGTGGCCGGCTACGCGCAGGCGATGAGCCGCACCGCGCTGCACCGCGCCGCGGTGGCCGCCACCACCAGCGACGACATCTTCGCCGACCCGGACATCGACGGTCCGGCGGCACCCCGGCTGCGGCCGATGCTGCTGGCCGTCCGGGCCACCCCGACCGACCCGCTGCGCCAGCTCGCCGAGCGGACGCTGCCCGGCGCCGACGTGCTCGCCCCGACCGACGAGATCGACGGCGACGAGCCGACCTGCGCCGCGGTGCTCGCGCTGCGCTTCGAGCTGGCCGCGCTGTACCTGGGCCTGGCCGCCGGCACCACCGGCGGTTCGGGCCGGTACGCGCCGGTCGGCACCTGACCTCCCACCCGCACTGATCCGGTCAGTGCCTGATCGCGTCCGTGCCCGATCCTTCTGGCGAGGAGTCGACGAGTGGAGCTGTTGAGCAACGCGGTGCGCCCGTACGCGTGGGGGTCGCGCACCACCATCGCGGAGCTGCTGGGTGAGCCGGTGCCGTCCCCGCACCCGCAGGCCGAGCTGTGGATGGGCGCGCACCCGGGCGACCCGTCGCGGCTGGCCGGGTCCGGCACGTCGCTGCTGGACGCGGTGCTGGCCGACCCGCACACCCACCTCGGCCCGGCCGTGCTGGACCGGTTCGGGCCCAGGCTGCCGTTCCTGCTGAAGCTGTTGGCCGTGGAGGAGCCGCTGAGCCTGCAGGCCCACCCGTCCGCCGAGCAGGCGATGCTCGGCCACGCCCTCGAGGAGAAGGCCGGGGTGCCGCGCGACGCGCCGAACCGCAACTACCCGGATCCGACCCCGAAGCCCGAGCTGGTGTGCGCGATCACCGAGTTCCACGCGCTGTCCGGCTTCCGCGACCCGCACCGCACGGTGCGGCTGCTGCGCGCGGTGCAGACGCCCGGCCTGGCCGCCTACGTCGACCTGCTCGCCGCCGAGCCGAACAGCGCCGGGCTGCGGGCACTGTTCACCACCTGGATCACGCTGCCCTCCGGCGCGCTCGGCACGCTGCTGCCCGAGGTGCTGGACGCGTGCGTCGACGTGGTGAAGGCACACGGCGAGTTCGAGCTGGAGTGCCGCACGGTGCTGGAGCTGGGCGAGAGCTACCCGGCCGACGCCGGGGTGCTCGCTTCGCTGCTGCTGAACCGGGTGGTGCTGGCGCCCGGCGAGTCGATGTACCTGCCGGCCGGCAACCTGCACGCCTACCTGCGCGGCACCGCGATCGAGATCCTGGCGAACTCCGACAACGTGCTGCGCGGTGGGCTCACTCCCAAGTACGTCGACGTGGCCGAGCTGCTGCGGGTGCTGGACTTCGGGCACGGCGACATGCCGCTGGTGCGGGGCGAGGCGTTCGGACCGGTGCGCACCTACCGCACGCCCGCCCCGGAGTTCGAGCTGTGCCGTGTGGACCTGACCGGCGCGGACTCCGCGACGCTGCCCGGTGGCGCGCCGCGGATCGTGCTGTGCGCCGAGGGCGAGCTCACGCTGCGCTGCGACGGGGAGGAGCTGGTCCTGCGCCGCGGCCGGGCGGCCTGGCTGGCGGCGGGCGACGGCCCGGTACGGCTGTCGGCGGACGGGCCGGCGTGCGCCTTCGGCGCGAGTGTCGGCGAGCCCGCCCCGATCGTGGCGGGCAGCACGGTGGCGGATGCGGCCGTCGGGATACCCGGCAACTAGGGTCCCGGGTCAGGAGGCCAGGAGGCCAGGCGCCGGATCGGCGCACGGCCTCCTGGCCCGGGACACTAAGGTCTCTGCCGGAGCAGGACAAACCGGGCATCGGCCCGCGAACGACGAGGGAGATACCGTGTCGGCTGGTGGCGGTACCAAGGCGATCATCGCCGCGCTCGTGGCCAACGCGGGCATCGCGGTCGCCAAGTTCGTCGGCTTCCTGATCACCGGTTCGTCGTCGATGCTGGCCGAGTCGGTGCACTCGGTGGCGGACACGTCCAACCAGGGCCTGTTGCTGCTCGGGCAGAAGGCGGCCAGGCGCCAGGCGAACCAGCAGCACCCGTTCGGCTACGGCCGCAACCGTTACTTCTACTCGTTCGTGGTGGCGCTGCTGCTGTTCAGCCTGGGCTCGGTGTTCGCGCTGTACGAGGGCATCCACAAGATCGAGCACCCGGAGCCGCTGACGTCGCCGCTGGTCGCCGTCGGCATCCTGGTGGTGGCGATCGGGCTGGAGACCTACAGCTTCATGACCGCGATCAGGGAGTCCCGCCTGATCAAGGGCGACGTCTCCTGGTGGGGCTTCATCCGCCAGTCGCGCGTGCCGGAGCTGCCGGTGGTGCTGCTGGAGGATGCCGGCGCGCTGATCGGTCTGGTGCTGGCGCTGCTCGGCGTCACTCTCGCCACCGTCACCGACGATCCGGTCTGGGACGGCGTCGGCACCATCTCCATCGGTCTGCTGCTCGGCGTGATCGCGATCATCCTGATCGTGGAGATGAAGAGCCTGCTGATCGGTGAGGGCGCCACCGCCAAGGAGCTGGCCGCGATCAACGCCGCGCTGGTCGGCGGCTCGGTGCAGCGGGTGATCCACATCCGCACCCAGTACGTCGGGCCGGAGGAGATGCTGGTCGCGGCCAAGATCGCGCTGGCACCCGGCCTGCCGCTGGCCGAGGTGGCCACGGCGATCGACGAGGCCGAGGTCCGGGTGCGGGCCGCGGTCGGATCGGCGCGGCTGATCTACCTGGAGCCGGACCTCGACCGGACCCCGACCGTCGCCGGCTGAGCCGCGACTGTCGGTCCCCGGGTCTAGCGTCGGAGCCGTCCGAATCTCTTCGATCGTACGGAGCTGACATGACCCGCGTCGCCACCAACCAACCCCTCGGCACGCCGACCTGGCTCGACCTCGGCATCCCGGATCTGGACCGGGCGATGGAGTTCTACGGAGCGGTGTTCGGCTGGCAGTTCGCCGTCGGCCCCGAGGAGACCGGCCGCTACACCACCTGTCTGGTGGACGGGTTGCCGGTGGCGGCGATGATGCCGAACGCGGACTCGTCGGCCACCGACTTCTGGTGGCAGGTCTACCTCGCCACCGACGACGTGGACGAGACCGTCGCGCGGGTGCTCGCGAACGGCGGCACGGTCCTCGCCGGGACGATGGACGTGATGGAGCTCGGCCGGATGGCGGTGGTGGCCGACCCGGCCGGCGGGCAGTTCGCCCTCTGGCAGGGCCTCAAGCACGTCGGCGCGCAGGTCGTCAACGAGCCGAACTCGTTGCTGCGCAACGACCTGGTCACCCCGCTGCCGGAGCTGGTCCGACCGTTCTACGCGGCGGTCTTCGACTTCACCCTGGACGGCAACGACGATCTGCCCGGGCTGGACTTCACCTTCCTGCGCCGGCCGGACGGCCACGAGATCGGCGGCATCACCGGCGACCCGACCGCGCCGCGGACCACCTGGGGCA
>Ga0307413_10000317_pt1 | contig 15034 bp, 15 predicted proteins | sample DK1Ometagenome_3_FD_203714 | JGI IMG/M metagenome (GOLD analysis project Ga0307413, IMG submission 203714) | Maize rhizosphere microbial communities from greenhouse at UC Davis, California, United States - DK15-O-2 | ecosystem: Host-associated > Plants > Roots > Rhizosphere > Soil | place: USA... | reverse complement strand
CCCGCAGGCCCGACAAACGGTCGGCCTTTCAGGTCTTCTTCATCCCCAGGCTGTTCCCCGACAAAAATAACCCCCGACGATGTATCGCCCTCGCCAAAAACCGTCTGCGTGGCATTCCTGTAAAGATCGCAGCCGCGACATTCCGCCGACGCCGCTTTTAGTGTCGGGTAATTAAGTTCATCGGGCAGAAAATCAAAAGTACTCTCAGTTGTTCCTTTCGCGGCAGCCATATAATAAGTCTACTTTTTGAGTTAATCACACTTCTGTATGCCCGCGTTCACAGGGTTTCTTGGTGACGTCATCGGCGCGGCGTTCGATTCTCGATTGGTCATCCCGTTTACAGTCTAAATATTGGATGCGCGATAACCTTAAAATATGGAAAGTTCACTTGAAAAGATCAATAATGAACGCCGCGAAATCCTGCAAAACCTCGAATCCTGGCTCGAAACGCCGCTACTGGTGCTGGGTTTCGTATGGCTCGGCCTGCTTGTGGCGGAATTCGTTTGGGGCGAAAGTCCGTTTTTGACCGGTTTAAGCAACTTGATCTGGATCATTTTTATCGTCGATTTCACCGTTAAATTTATCCTCGCTCCCGAGAAACTAAAGTATCTCCGTTCGAACTGGCTTACCGCCATCGCACTGGCGATCCCGGCTCTTAGAATTTTCAGAATTTTCCGCGTCGCACGAGTGCTGCGGGCGGCGCGGGTGGCGCGGGGCGTACGTTTCGTTCGAGTACTCTCGTCCGTTAATCGCGGCCTGAAAGCATTGGGGGCAAGCTTGGGCCGCCGGGGATTCGCTTATGTGCTGGCGGCAACGCTGATTGTGTTATTTGGCGGCGCGGCTGGGATGTTCGCATTTGAGAAGGAGATCGCCAATACGGGAATAGAATCTTACGGATCCGCAGTCTGGTTCACGGCGATGCTTATAACATCGATCGGAACCGATTATTCACCACGCACCGGCGAGGGGCGACTTCTATGCTTCCTGATCGGACTTTACGGCTTTGTTGTTTTCGGCTACATAACCGCGACGTTGGCTACTTTTTTCGTCGAACGCGACGCGGGTTCGCAGTCGTCCGCTATTGCCGGGACAACGAGTCTGGAGAGAATAGAGCGGGAAATCGGCTTATTAAGGGAGGAGCTTAAAGTGCATTCGGAAAGAGCCGCGTAGAAACCCTTACTTTAAGAAAATGATTCGCCATAAGCTTTAATTTACGAGCTTCTCCAGCAGTTCCCTCAATGTTGTTTCGGGATCCGTCGTGAAGCCCGTATGGACGGGCGATGTCTGCACCACGGTGCTTCGAGGAGCCGTGAGCCATCTGAAGCGCTCACCGATTGAAAGCCTTCCAATCGGTCCGGAATCCTTCCCCCCGGAGCTTATGCGGCAAACGGAATCGAGATGTTCCCTAATATCCGGTAGATCTGCGCTTCCGGCAAAACTCATTAAACGATCGTCATTAATCGAACATTCCGCCTTCAGATACTTAAAAGGGGCGCAGTAGACCAAGACTCCGACGTTTATGAACTCTTCGCGGTCGACGCGGGGCAAAACACGGATCACCGCGTATTCATACAAGCTTTTGTCTTGCACGTTCCGCCTCCTCCAGGAAGATATTCGAATGTCTATGCCGATTTACCAGAAATTCCTGATAAACCGACCGCTTCTCCTGCGGCGACCCATCGCCTTCCAGCCAGGAATTCGGGATTGTTTCAACTATTGATTCGAAAATACTTCTATCCAATTGGGAGTTCATTTCTCGGCTTATCGCTGCGAGCTCCGAGGCAAATGGTAAAAGTATATGGTCGCGGATCTGAGAAAATGGTTTAATGCTCTGCTCTCGCCAGAAGTCCCAGGAATGCTGGAAATACAATGCAGCCCCGTGGTCTATGAGCCAGAGCTCCTCATGCCACATCAGCATATTGGAATTTCTTGCCGTTCGATCGACGTTCGTGATGAAAGAATCGAACCAAACTATCTTCGAGGCCAGTAAAGCATCGATTTCATCGACGATCGGATCGAAAGTTATTGAACCCGGAAGATAGTCCAAGCCCAAATTTAATCCAGCGCTAGATCTAAGCAGATCCTGAATTTCCGGATCCGGCTCGGTTCGGCTTAATTCAGCATCGAGCTCCGCGAAAACGATCTCCGGCACTCGAAAACCAAGAATGCGTGCGATCTCTCCGGCCAACAATTCAGCGATCAGGGCCTTAGGGCCCTGTCCTGCGCCGCGAAACTTCAAAACGTACATCCCCTCGTCGTCGGCCTCGACGATCGCAGGAAGGGAACCTCCCTCCCGCAAAGGGGTTATGTAACGGGTAACGTTGACGGTACGCAGTTTTGTCACTCCTGATCTTTAGCCGGATGAAACCGTTTTAGGACCGCCCATTCTTCCCTCGACAACTCGACACCTTCGGGAAAAGCTTCGCTCATGTGCATTCGCATTTGGTAAGAGTGCTCGCGGAGGTAGGTATCGAGCCAATCGCGACTATGGGCTTCGTAAACAATTCTGTACCGGCCCGGCGCGGAGTTCATGAACGTTGATACAGCGAAGGCTCCGGTCGCGATCAGGTCTGGAATATGTGTGCCGGTTAGAAACGTTTCAAAGGCCTCCTCCAGATCTTCTCGTACCGTAGCGGTTATCTCGTATATTACGGCGGACATAGATTGAGTTCACTAAGCAGTATGCGAGCAAAATCGGTGCATTGCGATCGCGACGAGCTTGGTGGTGCGATTATCGATATCGAATTTAGGATTCACCTCGGAGAATTCGATCATTCGAGTGTTGGCGAGGGATGCCGCGTATTTTACGAGTTGGATCAATTCGCCGGCCCGGAGCCCCAGCGGCGACGGAGAAGATGCCCCGGGAGCATCGGCGGAGCGAACCACGTCAATATCGAACCCGAAGAAAACACTAAGGGAGTTGCTGTGACGAATGAATTTCTGCTTGATCAATTCCTTCAACTCCACATCCGATTCCGCCCGGGATCGAAGCAGTTCGAGACTGATCCGCTGAACACCCAGCTGCCGGATGTATTCGTAATAAATTGGCGAACACAGATGCGTTTGGTAACCGACTTCGAAAAATCGATTAGGGGGAAGGTAGCCCTCTTCGAGCAGTTGACGGTAAGGCGTGCCGCTGTTTCGCTGATCGGCGACACGCACGTCCAGATGCGAATCGACGTTGATGGCGATCCAGTTATCACGCCCAAAAACGTCCGCCATTGCTACGCCGTCCGGATATGATATGTCGTTGCCGCCGCCGATGACTATCAATCTCTTTCCGTCCTGAAGCAACTGGATAACGGTCGCGCGATGCGTTTCATGGGTTTCTTCAAGTGTGGCTCCTATTCTGACGTCTCCTAGATCAAAGACCCTTTTTTTAATATTGAACGGAGTGAGCTTGTAAAACTGTTCGCGTATGGCTGAAGGGGCGATCGCCGCACCCTGCCGGCCGTTATTCCGTCGGACACCTTCATCCTGTGGGCATCCCAGAATGACGATCTCCGCGTTTTCGTAATCGGCCTCGTCGCGGCCCACGGTCTCACCGAGGCGCGGATCGTTACGGTCGTTGCGCGTGTAGAACAGGTCGGGATTCGGCCTAGTGGTTTGGCTGAATAGCTCGCTCATATGTTTGATTGGAATTGTCCGAATAGTTCAAATATATCCGAAATTTGTACTTTCCGGAAACTGGACGACTTGCACCACATCGTTACGCAAACAACGGAATCGTTTACCCGAAAGGTGAATCAATTTCGTACAGTCGAGTCCCAGCTTCAATAAAATTGGGCTCGAAGTCCTTCAAATGGCTTTGGTACGCTCATTGCCTATATTTCGGCAGATCAATTAAGAAAGGCAGTTTGCCGAATACTCATGGGGGAAACATGAAGAAATTTATCGTATCATTCGTTATGTCCACGCTTCTGGTTGCGATGTTCATTTTCGCGGCGCCGGGGAGCACGGACGCACAGTCATATTACCGTAAGAAAGTTTATCGAAACGGCCGCGTCACGTGGGTTCGGGTGAGAAAACCGAGTTATTACAGGCGTCACCGTAACCGAATTAATATGGCAATTGGCACGGGCGGGGGAGCCTTGCTCGGCGGCCTGATCGGTGGAAGGAAGGGTGCCTTGATAGGCGCCGGTACTGGCCTTGCGGGTTCGGCGCTTTACACGTATAAGCTGAATCCTAAGACGCGTAAGTATCGCAAGGTTCGCCGTTACTAGTAGATTTAAGATCCGGTGAACAAGAATGGGCGTGAAGCGGGCAGGGCTTCACGCCCTTTTTTGATAGGTAACGCTGTCGAAATAATTAATTGCTCTAAGCCACCACTTGACCGGCGTTCCGGTGAGTGATATCACATCTGAGGCCTAATTATAAGTCTTTAATTGATTCCTAATTAAAGTTACTTGAATAAATACGACTGACGTGGACTAAGGTGTCCGTAATTGCGGGATGCTTTCAAGGCTGAGCCTGGTGCCTGAGTATGCGACTGTTCCTTTTATTTTTATTTTTGTCAGTCATGCCCTCGTTAGCGCATGGTCAAGCGGCGGTTATCTGTGGCGAAACCGGAGCTTCACCCTGGATGAATGCGTCGTATGTGTTCGGCCGTGTGAAAGTGATCGACGACGATCGCTCGAAAAAATTTCCGAGAGTCACGATAACCCTTTATGACCGGCAGCGTTCGGAGCATCGATACACGATTGATCGGTCGGGGAGCTACTGTTTTCGCGGAGTCGACGGAAGCGGCGGATCGATAATAATCGAAATTGAGGGTACGGAGGTTGCGAGACGTTCGCTTTCGAGTGCCGGACCCAGGCAGTTTCAAGAGGATTTTGAGATATCTACTTTGCAACAACAGGGAAACGTTCGTACTCCGACATTGGTCGTAAATGCTTATCCCAGAAATGAGAAAACTGCCGAGCTATTTAAGAATGCGGTCGCGTCGGAAAAGGACAAGAAATACGGTGCAGCGATCAGACTGTTAAACGAGATCGTGAGCATCGACCCGGGCGATTTTATCGCCTGGTCAAAACTCGGGGCGATACACTTCGACCAAAACGATATGGCCCGGGCGGAGACCGCGTTTACTGGTGCAATTAAGGCTAAACCTGATTTTGCACCTTCTATGATAAACCTTGGTCGAATCTATCTGATCCAGGATAAGATGGCCCCCGCGATCGAGGTTTTGCTTACTGCAACCAGGTCCAATCCGACCAACGCGAGGGCGTTTCAACTTCTGGGTGAGGCATATGTATTGACTAGAAATGGCGCCAAAGCGTTTGATTCCCTCAAAGAAGCAATTCGTCTTGATCCAATCGGAATGGCCGAGTGCCATCTCTTTTTAGCGAGGTTGTACGACGCTGGCGGAGCAAAGATCCTGGCTGCCGAGGAGTATAAATTGTTTCTGGAAAAAATTCCGGATCACGTTGAAAGGAAGAAATTCGAAAAGTTCATTAAGGATAATGCCGCGCCCGCGGACCGTCCGTAACTATTATCGACCGGGCATTGGAATCTTTATGCCGTTCTCGCGCGCAAACATCTGAGCTTCTTCGTACCCTGCGTCCGCGTGCCGAATCACGCCCATCCCGGGATCGGTGGTTAGAACTCGTTCGATCCTCTTCGCCGCGTCGGCTGATCCGTCCGCCACTATGACCTGCCCGGCGTGAAGTGAATAACCAATACCTACCCCGCCGCCGTGGTGAAGTGAAACCCATGTCGCGCCGCCGGCAACGTTGATCATCGCATTGAGATAGACCCAATCTGCAATGGCGTCAGAGCCGTCTTTCATCGCTTCCGTTTCACGATTTGGCGACGCGACGGAACCGCAATCCAAGTGATCTCGGCCGATCACGATCGGTGCCTTCAATTCGCCAGAGGATACCATCTCGTTTAACTTAAGGCCCGCTTTCGCACGTTCACCGTAACCGAGCCAGCATATTCGCGCCGGCAGGCCCTGAAACTGCACTTTCTCCTGCGCCATCGTCAGCCATCGTGCGAGATGATCATTTTCAGGGAATAGGTTCATGATCGCCTCGTCCGTTTTGTAGATATCCTCTTTCTCGCCTGAGAGAGCGACCCAGCGGAACGGGCCCAGTCCTTCACAGAATAAAGGCCGAATGTAGGCCGGAACGAACCCTGGATAATCGAAAGCATTGGAAACACCGTGATCGAAGGCCCGCTGTCGAAGATTGTTGCCGTAATCGAAAACTGCCGATCCCCAGCGCTTAAATTCAAGCATAGCATTCACGTGTTTAGCCATTGATTCATTGGCTTCCCGTTCGTATTCTGCCGGGTTCGTCTTTCTAAGTTCGGCAGCATCCTTTACGTCGAAGCCGGAGGGGATATACCCGTAGAGCGGATCATGAGCGGAGGTCTGGTCGGTGACAACATCCGGTATCAACCCACGATCGATCAGTTCCCAGTGAACGTCCGCGGCATTGCCGAGCAGAGCGATGGATTTAGGCTCGCGCGCGTTCACGGATAATTTGGCAAGGTGTATCGCCTCGTCGATATTGTCAGTGGAAAAATCCACTTGCTTGAGCTGAAGCCGCCGCTCGATCCTCCATGGATCAACCTCGACCAATATCCCAACTCCGCCGTTGAACGTGATTGCCTGTGCCTGCGCACCGCCCATTTCACCCAGGCCCGCCGTCAACACGAGTTTGCCGGCGAGCGAACCCCATCCGTGCTGCCTTGCGAGCGAACCAAATGTTTCGTAAGTTCCCTGTAGGATCCCCTGCGTCCCGATATAGATCCACGACCCGGCCGTCATCTGCCCGTACATCATCAACCCGTCGCGCTCGTATCGATCGAACTGTTCCTGAGTCGCCCATTTGGGAACGATGTTGGAGTTCGCAAGCAATACCCTGGGTGCATCCGCGTGAGAACGAAAGACTCCCACCGGCTTTCCGGACTGGATCAGGAGCGTTTCGTCCTCATTCAACTCACGGAGACTTTTCAAGATAGCCTCGAAAGATTCCCAGTTCCTCGCCGCTTTGCCTCTCCCCCCATAAACGATCAGGTTCTCGGGATCGAACGCCACGTCCGGATCCAGATTATTTTGCAGCATTCGATAGGCCGCTTCGATGAGCCAGTTCTTGCAGGATAGTTGCGTCCCGGTAGGGGCTTTAATAGTTCTATTCATCGTTGGTGAAGATATGATAACGGGTAATTGCGAACGAGCGAAAACGTGCTAATATCATCGACGCCAAAGTGAGGAATTGATCAATGAATAAACTAGTCTTGCTTTCATTTTCTTTTATTCTATTGTCCGTCGTCGGCGCCGCTGCGCAGGGCAGCGATCCTGCCCGCAAGAATCCCGATTACGATGAGGCGTTAGCCAAGAAGCTCGGCGGAAACGACAACGGGATGAAAACCTACGTTCTCGCTATCCTGAAGACCGGGCCCAACGATTCGAGCGTTAAAGGCGACGAGCGAAAGAAGGCTTTCGAAGGACACATGGCGAACATGGGTCGCCTTGCGGATGAAGGCAAGTTGGCCGTGGCCGGCCCGTTCGGAAAAAACGACAAAACGTTTCGCGGCCTATTTATTTTCAACGTGGCCACAATCGAAGATGCCCAAAAGCTGGCTGAAACCGACCCAGCCGTAAAGGCCGGTATTTTCGTCTTAGATTACATCCCCTGGTTCGGGTCAGCGTCACTGATGGCGACTTCTGATATCCACAAGAAAATATCCAAGTCCAAAGAGTAGATAAAATCGGGCCGCGCAATTCAAAATTGCGCGGCCCGATTTCGTTAGTGAAGACTATTTGGTCGATATAACAAGATGCTGCGGCGTCGGGGGTAGGGGAACGTGTTGATTCTGGGTGAATCCGGCTTCCTCGCACATCTTTTTCAATTCGGCAAATGTATAGGCGTCGCCGGCCGGCGTCGCCGCCAGCATCACCAGTGCGAAAAGGGCCTCCCCTGGGGGCGACACGCGATCGTCGTTTGGCACGAATTCGAGTGTCACGGCTTTCCCGTCAGCGGCTAGTGATTCGTGCACCTTTCGCATAAAGCTCGTACACGTTTCGGCGTCGAAATGATGCAGAAAATTGGTCACAAGAGCGACGTCGTAGTCGCCGCCGAAGTCAACCTCAAAAGCATTGCCCTCGATCAAATGGTGCCTGTCGCCGACGCCCATTCTTTTCGCGTTTTCCGTGGCGACGGTCAGAACGTTTGACCAGTCCACCGCATAGATCTCGGCGTTCGGATATTGTTGAGCGACCATGATCCCAAATATACCGTGCCCCGCAGCGATGTCGAGCACCTTCAGTTTACGGTCCTTTTCAAACCCCAGATTACCCGCGATCGCCATCGCGGCGGGAACCATCATCGGCATCATCGCCTCAGCGAAGGTGACCCACATAGGACTGTCGGGATCCATCGACGCCTCGCCCTGAACCTGGGAACCTCCGTTCCGAACGGCGCTGGTCAGGTCCTTATAGCCACGCATCTGGCCATCCGACATCAGGAATTCGACGGATCCTCCAAGGTATGTCGGCTGTTTTTTATCCAGAAACGTCGCGGACATCTCGCTTAACTCGTAGAGACCATCGTGCTTCTTAAGAAATCCGTGAACGGTAAAAACGTCGGCCAGAACCCGGATACCGCGTTCCGCTGCGCCGCAGGCCTCCGCTATCGCGGACACCGATTTATGGCCTTCAGCGATCTTCGTGAAAAGTTCTAGCTCAATCGCCGTCTTGAAAGCGGCCGATTGTTGAAAGCCCGTCATTATCTGCCAAATTGGCTGTGGATCGGGCATGGATTGCGCTTGTGTCATTGAAGTGCCTCCTTTCTTGTCTCGTGAGAAAGTACAACGAAATCCGAGCAAGTTCAAATGCACCGGGTCACGGGCGATATGTTTGGACGCCTATGTTAATATTCCCGATTGGCGAAAGAAATCCCGCAAACTAAGAAAGTGAACGCTGACCTCCTGATAACCAATATCGGGCAACTTGTGACCTGCGCGTCGGGCGGAAGGCCGAAGCGCGGGTCGGAAATGCTCGACGTAGGGCTGATAGGGAACGCAGCGATCGCGATAAAAGACGGAGGCTTCGCGGGGGTTGGAAGGGCGGATGCAGTCCTTTCGGTTTGGAGGTCAGAAGAAGTTATTGATGTCGGCGGCCGCCTTGTTTGTCCGGGCTATGTCGATCCTCACACCCATATAGTCTACGCCGGTGATCGACTCAACGAGTTTGAATTGAAAATCAAGGGTGCCGATTATCTCGAAATTCTCGAAAACGGGGGGGGGATAATCTCGACTGTTCGGAAGACCCGCGAAGCAAGTTTTGAATTGCTCATCGAGCAGACGCGAGACCGGCTCGACAAAATGCTGACGTGCGGTACGACGACCGCCGAGGTTAAGACGGGATACGGCTTGGATACCGAAACAGAACTCAAGATGCTCCAGGTCATCGAAGAACTCGACCGGTCACATGCGGTCGATCTTGTGCCGACGTTCCTCGCAGCCCATGCCGTCCCTCCCGAATTCAAGGGAAGGACCGACGAGTACGTGGATCGTGTATGCGGCGAAATGCTGCCTAAGGCGTGGTCCTGGTACCAGAGTTCAGGTTTTTCCGAACGACAGACGCCTTTCTTTGCTGATGTATTTTGTGAGAAGAATGCCTTCGACCTGATCCAGACGAGCCGCGTGTTCGAGATCGCACAAAACCTCGGATTTCATGTAAAAGCGCATGTCGACCAATTTACAAATCTGGGCGGATCGGCTTTCGCGATCGAGAAACGTGCCGTTTCGATCGATCACCTTGATGCCATCTCTGATATAGAAATAAAAGAACTTTCCAGGAGCGCAACCGTCGGGGTGGTTATACCAACCGAAAACTTCAACGCCGGTAAGACCAAATTCGCAAACGCTCGGCGAATGATCGACACCGGCTGCGCGATCGCTGTCTCGACCGATTACAATCCGGGTTCGGCCCCTTGCCCGTCGATGCCGATGGCGATGGCGATCGCCTGCAGATATCAAAAGCTTTTGCCGGCCGAAGCCCTGAACGCCGCTACCATTAATGCATCTTTTGCGGCGGGCGTCGGGGACCTGGTCGGATCGATCGAGGTTGGGAAAAAGGCCGACCTTTTAATTGCCGATGCGGAGGACTACCGACAATTGATGTACGAGTTTGGTGGAAACCAGGTCACGACGGTTATCAAGTCGGGTAGAGTGGTTATAGATGAAAGAGATCGTTCTTGACGGCGAAAGCCTCACATTCGAACAGGTGCTGCGGGTGGCGTACGGAAGACCCGGACAGCCGCGGGTTTCACTGTCTGATAAAGCGAAGATTCAAGTACAGGGAGCGGCGAACGCGGTGGATACGCTGCTGGAACGCGGCGAGATCGCTTACGGAATAACCACCGGTTTCGGCGCCTTCAAGGATAAGATCATCAGCCTTTCCGAGGTCGAAACGCTTCAGCGGAACATCGTCGTCAGCCACGCGGTCGGGGTCGGCGATCCATTCGATACCGCCACGGTGCGTGCGATCATGATGATCCGCGCCAACACACTTGCGCGCGGGTTTTCGGGAATCAGGCTGGAAACCCTGGAACTTATCCTTGAACTGCTCAACCATGGCGTACACCCGGTCATACCGGAAAAGGGAAGTCTCGGCGCGAGCGGCGACCTTGCGCCGCTGGCACATTTCGCATGTGTTTTGATCGGCGAAGGGGAGGCCGAATTCCAGGGGGAAGTCGTCAACGGGCAAGACGCTTTGAAACGTGCCGGACTCTCCCCGGTCACTCTAAAGGCCAAAGAAGGATTGGCACTCACTAACGGTACGACAGTGATGACGGCCGTCGGGCTTCTCGAAACCGCACGCGCGATCAAACTCGCCGAACTTGCCGATCTTTCCGGCTGCATGAGTCTCGAAGCCCTGAACGGGACGCTAAGAGCGTTCGACGAACGCATTCACAACCTACGCCCCCATCCGCGTCAGATAGAATGCGCCCGGAACTTGCGAAACCTGTTAGATGGCAGTGAGTTCGTCCGCGGATTCGACCCCACAAATGTTCAGGATGCGTACACGCTCCGCTGCATCCCTCAGGTCCACGGCGCTTGTCGGGATTCGGTCGCGTATGCCGAGTGGCTATTGAAGATCGAGTTGAACGCGGTTACCGATAATCCGCTTATATTTCAGAACGACGACGGATCAATTGACGTGGTTTCGGGTGGGAATTTTCACGGCGAACCGCTGGCACTCTCATTCGACTATTTGACAATAGCGCTTTCGGAGCTTGGGAATATCGCCGAACGGAGAATAATGCGGTTGACCGACGAGGCTTCGAACGCCCACGTTCTTCCTGCCTTCCTGACGGATCATGGCGGGCTGAATTCCGGCTTCATGATCGTGCAGTACACCGCCGCCGCTTTGTGCACAGAGAACAAGGTTCTCGCCCACCCCGCGAGCGTCGACACGATTCCGAGTTCGGCGAATGTTGAGGACCACGTTTCGATGGGCGTGACGGCAGCGTTGAAATTGCGTCAGGTTTCGAGGAATCTGGAGAATATTTTAGCGATCGAACTTTTCTGTGCTTCGCAGGGAATAGATTTCCGGCGACAGCGTATCGGGGCGGACAAGAAACTCGGCAAAGGTACCAAGCCTATTTATGATCAAATCCGCTCCGCCGTCCCGTTCATCCGTGAAGATACTTACATGAAGCCTCACCTGAATGCCGTGGCGGCAATAGTGAGTGGATTTGTCGAATCGCGATAGAATCGCCTTTTATGCCAAACCAGAACCCAACCCTGTTCGGTTACTTCGCAAGGTGGTCTTCGCACATCACGGGTCGTCCCGTAACGTTCTTCCTTGCATCGGCTGTCATATTTGTTTGGGCACTGACAGGGCCGCTGTTCGGGTTCAGTGATACGTGGCAACTTGTCATAAATACCGGTACTACGATCGTCACATTCCTGATGGTGTTCCTTATCCAGAATACCCAGAACCGAGACACCGAGGCACTTCAGATAAAGCTCGATGAGATTATTCGATCGATTGCGGGAGCGCGAAATGAGGTGCTGGATCTGGAGGAAATGGACGAAGGCCAACTGAACGAGATCCGTAAGGAATACCTGGCACTGGCGGAACACGCGCGGATGCACCTTGAAAAGCGTGAAGGGAATTAAGAGACAACCTGGGCCGGCACTTTATATGGCGGCTATTTTAGCTTTCGTAATATCAGCGCCCGCCCAGCGATCGCCGTTCCTGGATTTTGTAAAGAAGCGCATTTCGAAAGAATATCGCGATAAGAAAGACGGGCGATCCATATTTGATCAAATGTGTCCGGTAAACAGTGATCCGTTCGCCCGGCGGGTGTTTTTCGAATACGGTGCTGTCTTCGTGACTACGAAAGATGTCCGCGTACCGAGAACGTGCATCTTCCGCGACCGGCGAGAAGTCGACGACTTTCAATCGAATTTGGAAGTAAAGTCGTTCCGTTTTGGAAATTCGGAGATCGAACTTCAGGAACCGGCAATGGAACGGCTCATCGACGCACAGGACGAGGCACGCGAAGTTGGACTTAGAATTTCCCCACTGGACGGAAAAATCGCCGGCCGTCGGAGCTACGACGACACGGTGAAGGTTTGGAATTCGCGCTTTTATCGCGCTCTTGATTATTGGGTCCGCCGAGGGAAGATCCGGAAAGTGGAAGCGGATCAAACACGTTTCGCCCCCGTACCCATTCAAGTTTCGCGCATAATTGAATGGGAGCGGCAAGGTTTCTTTTTTAGCTCCGATCTGTCCAAATCTATATTTTATTCGGTCGCACCGCCCGGCACGTCTCAGCACCTTTCGATGCTGGCTTTCGACGTCGTCGAGGCCGGGAACCCCGCGGTTCGTCGGATCCTAAACAAATACGGATGGTATCAAACCATCCGTACCGATCAGCCGCATTTCACTTTTCTTGGTGTCGAAGAAACCGAGCTCCCCGCCCGGGGTCTTCGCAACATTTTCGCCGATGGGAACTCATATTGGGTTCCCATCCCCGATTGATCATTTCGTAGCCAGATCGACCGGGGTTGGGTAGCCTTTGCCCTGCAAGGCGGCGAGCTCGATCACTATCTCCTTTTGCCCCTTAATATTGCGCGTGACCTTTCCGGAATTGTTTTTCGAGTTCGAATTCGCATTCGCTTCCGGATCGACTTCCTTACCCTGGGCGTCCACCGCCATCTTATCCAAAGCTTCCATTATCTTCGTGCGATCAGCCTCCGAGAGAGCACCGAAATCCACGCCGTACGATTCCAGCACGCGGCGCAGATTCTCTTCGGTGTTGGTGCCACGTTCGTAAACGTCGCGATAAATATGTAGGTTCCCGTCTTCCACAACGATGGTCTCGTATCGCAGTTCAACGGGCACAGGCTGGGCCAATTTTACGCTTTTAGTTTCGGTTTTCTGCTTTTCGTAACCTTTTATATCTTCTTGTGTCAGCTGCGTGCCCGCGAGCGATGCAAGCTGCATCGCAAATTCCTGCACCGTCGGGCTAGTCAAGCCGACACACCCGTGCGATGCGAACGTTCCCAGTCGCGAAGGATCCTTACCGCCATGAATAAGCGAGGGCAACCCGATCGGAATTTTGATCGGTCCCAACGGATTCAGCTTGCTTCCGGCCTCTACTTTTTTGCCTGGCTGCACTTTTCCCTTCACCCACGGCTCGTCGGGCGGGGTCCAGGTGGGATTGAAGATTATCTCCGACGCCTTACGCAGACCGGTCGGGAGTGGGAATTCCGGGTAGCCAATTCCGATCTTATAACTCTTCACCAACTGGCCGTCCTTGAAGATATCCATTCGATACGCGGGAGAATTTATAACGATCCTGGTATCAGTCGGAATTGAATTTGGCTTTGACGTTGCGAGTTCCTCTCCGTTCCCCTGCCAGCGGTTCCGTACAAAATCCAAAAACTGCTGACCGCGTTGCGGGCCAAGTATTTTTTCGATCTCCGACCGTGTTTTCTCCACCGACGATTTCGTAGACCTGTTCGCATCGTCCGCGTCATCGCCGTTAAGCTCCAGAACCCCGTTCCGCGCCGTATCGCGCAGCTTGTTCAGCTCCTCGTCCGTTAGCTGCACGGCCGATCGAGCTTCCTGGAGAAAGGTTTCATCCGCGAACATCGCATCGATCAGGGGCATCGTTACCGGCATCCCGGTATTGCGCGCGGCGTTGTTCGCCGTATTGCCGGGCGCGATATTCGCGGCGGACGTGTTGGTGTTTACGGCCGGCTGCAGCGGCTGGTTCGCCGTACGATTTTGGTTAGCCTCGCAGGAAACGAAAAAGACTGAAGTAAATAACAATAAAGTTATGGCTGCGATTTTTAAAAACATCTGTATCTCCCTTTGAACGTACGTGTACTGGAATAGTTCACTGCGAAGAATAGATGCAAGACGCGTACCGTCGCGGGTTACGGCAGGGAAGTTGCGCCTTTCAGAATGGGATAAGGATTGATGTTGGCGCCGTCCCAAAAGCGTTTAGGGTCAATTACCGCTTTGATGGAGAAGTGCAGGTGATTATTACCGGGCCCCGCATTACCCGTATCGCCCACATAACCTATTACGGTGCCCTGTGTCACGAACTGCTTCTCCGCAATTCCGGGCGCCCGCGATTGAAGATGTGCGTAGTAGTAGAAAAACCGTTTGTCGGTGCTGATCTGGTAAATTGTGATCCCGCCCTGAACGCTGTCGTGAAACTTCACGATCTCGCCGTCTGCGACGGCGAGCACGGGGGTTCCGGCCGGCGCCATAATATCTATCGCCTCGTGGACGCGCCCTTCCGAGCGCGATTGGGAATAGGTGTCGGCGAGTTGCTCCGGTTTGACCCCTTGTACGGGCATCAGCAGACGACCGGGTGCGGTCTGAACCTGCAGTTCGAGAGGTGTATTTGAGGCGTCCGGGCCCGGTGTAGGGCTGACAGAGGGCAACGTCGTCGGTGTGACGTGCGGCTCGATGGGGGGAGCGTTGACCGACCCGGGAGACCAGTTTGCCATCAGCATATTCTGAAGAACATACTTATCCGCCAGCAGCCAAATCAGC
>Ga0307413_10000316_pt1 | contig 15054 bp, 11 predicted proteins | sample DK1Ometagenome_3_FD_203714 | JGI IMG/M metagenome (GOLD analysis project Ga0307413, IMG submission 203714) | Maize rhizosphere microbial communities from greenhouse at UC Davis, California, United States - DK15-O-2 | ecosystem: Host-associated > Plants > Roots > Rhizosphere > Soil | place: USA... | reverse complement strand
GCGCGCAAACCCTGACGGCAGGCATCGCGCGGATTCCGAACAAGTTCATTGCCCGGCATCGACAATGCGCCGGCGGCCGGTCAGTATCCGGCCGCTTTTTGTTCCCAGCCGGAGTTGTCCATGCGCAAGTTCCTCCTGGCGACCGCGATCGGCGCGGTCATGGCGCCAGGCATCCTTCACGCCAACGAACTTCCCGACGTCGATGCCGACGCCGAAGGCACCCACTGGAGCGGCAACGGTGAACTCGGCCTGGCGTTGTCGCGCGGCAACACCGACAGCCAGACCCTGCTTGGCAGGCTCAGCCTGGCCCGCGAGGACGAGCGCTGGAAGCACGAGGCCGGCCTCGCCTTCCAGTATGGCCAGCAGGACGACATCGACAGCGCCTATCGTTACGAGGCATTCGGCAAGACCGGCCTTCGCCTCGGCGAGCGCAGCCGGTTGTCCGGCTCGGCACGCACCGAGCGCGACCACTTCGCCGCCTACGAATACCAGTCGACCGCCGCCTTCAGCTACGGCCACGACGCGGTCAGGACCGAAGCCACCCACCTGGATTTCGAGATCGGCCCGGGTTACCGCTGGTCCAAGCTGCAGGGCGTGCGGGTCCACGAGAACGGTGGCGTCGTGCGCGGCCTGATGGACTTCGGCCACCGCTTCAACGACTCGACCTCGGTCTACGACACCCTGCTGGTCGAGGCCGGACGCGACAACACCTTCGCCCGCAACGAGGCCGGCGTGCAGGTCAGGATGAGCGACGCGCTGGCATTGAAGGCGGGCGTCGAGGTGCGCCACAACACCGACGTGCTGCCGGGCATCCACCGGACCGACACCCTCACCACGGTCAACGTCAGCTACGGCTTCTGAGCGGCGCCCATGACCTGCGCCTGCCACGCGGCCTTGGCATAATCGGCGTTCCAGCCGCTGCCGGAGGGACCGATGTCAGCCCTGCTGGGGCTGGTCCTGCTGACCGCTCCGTTCGTCACATTGCCGTCGCCGGCGTTTCCCGCCGACCCCACCCTGGCCGCGCTCGGCAGCGACCCGGCACAGCTGCGGCTGTTCTGCTACTCGACCCGCTGCGGTGACGAGGAGTGGCGCCGGATGCGGTCGCCGACGGAGCCGTTGATCAGTGCGGCCCCCGGCCGGCGCAGTCCGGCGTTGCCGCGCAGCACGCCGTGGATCGGCCTGCATGTCCCGGCGCGACCGCGTGAAAGCGCCGCCAGCTACGCCAACGACTGGCGCATCGGCAGCCGCTACCGGGTGCAGGCGGTGCGCAACGGCCCGACCCGGGTCGGCGTGCAACTGGGCGCGGGCTACCGGCTGGCGCCACTGAGCGACGACGGCATCCACATGCCCGGGCCGGTGATGCGCGGCGTGGTCGAGATCGGCCACCGGATCAGCCCGCGCGCCGAATGGAACCAGCGCATCCAGTTCGAGACCGGCCAGGGCACGACGTTCGTCAAGCAGTCGGTCGGGCTCGACGTGTCGCTGTGGCCGGCGTGGACGCTGGAGTCGGACTTCACCATCCGCCACGACGAGTACGGCCGCAGCGGCAGCGAGTCGGCGGAGTCGTCGCTGCAGTTGCGCCGGCGGTTCTGAGGCGGGGGCGCGTTGCGGGAAGTTGCGTTCTGCCGACGTCCCGCCTTGGGGGCCACCGTTTGTAGGAGCGACGTAAGTCGCGATTTCCTCGCGGCCACGTCCTGCTTGCTGCGCGCGAACTCCCGGCATCGCCATCCGCGACTCCCCGCATCCGGGCGCATATCGACCGACGGTTGCCGAGGAAATCGCGACTTACGTCGCTCCTACATCGGGCCGGCGAGTCGGGACGGCCAGGCCGGCGGAAGCCTCAGAGGCCCAGCAACTCGCCGGCGCCGTCGGCCAGCAGGGCCTGGGCGACTTCGCGGCCAAGCGTGTCGGCCGACGTGCCTTCGGCCTGCGCGCGGACGATGCGGCCGTCTCCGGCCGAACCGACCAGTCCATGCAGTTGCAGCCGCTCGCCATCGAGCGTCGCGAACGCCGCTACGGGCACATGGCAGCTGCCATGCAAGGTGCGGTTCATCGCGCGCTCGGCCTCGACGCAGCGGCGGGTGTCGGGGTGGTCCAGCGCGCTGCACAGCGCGATGGTGGCGGCATCGTCGTCGCGGCATTCGATCGCGATCGCACCCTGCGCCGGTGCCGGCAGCCACTGTGGCGCCTGCAGCCGCGAGCGGATGCGGGCGTCCAGGCCGAGCCGCTGCAGGCCGGCGCAGGCCAGCACGATGGCGTCGTAGTCGCCGGCGTCGAGCCGCGCCAGCCGGGTGTTGACGTTGCCGCGCAGGTCGCGCAGTTGCAGGTCCGGGCGCCGCGCGCGCAACTGGGCCTGGCGGCGCAGCGAGGAGGTGCCGACCACCGCGCCCGGCGGCAGCGCGTCGATGTCGTCGAAACGGTTGCTGACGAAGGCATCGGCGTAGTCGGCGCGCCGCAGGATCGCCGGCAGCGCGAAACCCGGCTCCAGTTCCATCGGCACGTCCTTCAGCGAGTGCACCGCGCAGTCGGCCTCGCCGCGCAGCATCGCCAACTCGAGTTCTTTGAGAAACAGGCCCTTGCCGCCGATCGCGGCCAGCGAGCGGTCCAGCACCTCGTCGCCGCGGGTGCTCATCGGCACCAGCTCGACCGCGAGGCCCGGGTGGGCGGCGCGCAGGGCGTCGGCGACGTGTTCGCTCTGCCACAGGGCGAGCGGGCTCTTGCGGGTGGCGATGCGCAGGGTGGTCATGCGGGGATTATCGCAGGGCGTGGCGATGGCGGTGGCGCGGCGATGTGCTTGGCATGGCTACGGCCGTGGCACGGGGTGGTGCGTGGCGTGGCTACGTCGGTGGCGCGGCGTGGTCCGTGGCTTGGCTACGTCCGTGGCGCGGGGGTGGTACGTGGCGTGGCTGCGTCGGTGGCGTGGCTGTAGGAGCGACGTAAGTCGCGATTTCCCCAGTAGCCGTTTGTCGATGACGCGGTTTGCGGGAACTAGTGGTTGCGGTGGTGGGATTTCGCGCGCAGCACGCGGCACATGACAGCGGTGAAATCGCGACTTACGTCGCTCCTACAGTGGCTGTTACAGGTGTTTCAGGGTTTCGCGCAGGCCGGCTACGCAGCGGCGGCTGACTTCCAGCGGCTGGGGGGCGTGGCGCAGCACGGCCTGGGTGTGGCCGTCGGGGTTGCGGCGCAGGCCGGTGATCTCGTGGCGGGCGACCAGGCAGTTGCGGTGGATCCGCACGAAACGCTGGCCGAACTCCTCCTCCAGCGACTTCAGCGACTCTTCGATCAGGTCCTCGCCATGGGCGTGGTGGACGATGACGTACTTTTCCTCGGCCTGCAGGTAGTGCACGTCGTCCAGCGGGATCAGCCGCAGGCTGCCGCGCAGGCGCGCGCACAGGTGGCTGCGCACCGCCGGGGCGTCATCGCGGGCACTGCGCTCGCGGCCTGCGGCGAAGGTGCGCACGCGATCCAGCGCCGCGGCCAGGCGCTCGGCGCGCACCGGCTTGACCAGGTAGTCGATCGCTTCGGCCTCGAACGCGGACAGCGCATGGGCGTCGTAGGCGGTGCAGAACACGACCGCCGGGCGCGGCTCGAACGCGGCCAGGTGGCGCGCGGCCTCCAGCCCGTCGATGCCCGGCATCGCGATATCCAGCAGCACCAGATCCGGCGCGTGTTCGGCGCAGGCGTGCAGCGCCTCGGTGCCGTCGGCGGCCTCGGCCACCACCTCGATGCCCTCCGCCTCGCGCAGCAGGCCGCGCAGGCGCTCCCTTGCCAATGGTTCGTCGTCGGCGATGACCACCTTCATCGACCAGCCCCCTGTCCGTGCAGCCGCGCGACGGGCGCGGCCGGCGCCCCGATCTTAGCGCGGACCCGCGCGCCCGGACGACGGGGTCGCGCGCCGCGGGTCACGGATTCGGACTCCGCCGCAGGTCAACCGGCGCCGCCCTTCCCGCAGGCAAGCGCGTCCTCGTCGTCGCCGGCTCCCGCCACCACCCGGATGCGGGTGAACGACGCGGCGAACGGCGCATCGGCCTCGACCTGGAACGGCACGTCGGTCGCGCCCAGGTTGGCGCCGCGCCCGGCGAAGCATGCCAGCGGCACCTTGACCGTGTGTTTCTCACCAGGTTCCAACCCGGCGAACACCGGCGCCAGGTCGATCGAACCGCCGCAGTCCGGCCCACAGGTCATCGACAGCATCACCGGGGTGGCCGGTGCGTGGACCAGCGCGACGTCGAACTGCAGCGCGCCGTCGTTCAGCGCAAAGGCATTGAAGTTGTTGCGCGCCGCGCTGCGCGAGAACAGCCGCGCGGGTGCCAGCCAGGTCACTTCCCTGGCGTCCTGCTGGGTGTTGACCTGCACCGTGCGCACGCGCAGCGCCGGCGCGTCGCGCGGCCACTCGATGGTCGAGTTGAGGTCGGCGCCCACCGCCTGTTCCTGCGCGCCGGCGCCCATCGTCAGGGTGTACGGCGCCACGTCGGCATTGTTGAAGACCGGCAGCGCGGTCGCCTCGCCGCATTGCGTCGCCTCGTCCAGCGGCAGCGTCGCCACGGTTCCGCCCTTGGCATAGGACAGTCCATAGCCGAGCGCGAACTGCGGCGCGGCGCCATCGGGTCCCAGCGCGCGCGGTCCGGGGCAGGCAACCGCCGGCCACGCGAACGACAGCGTGGCGCCGAAGTCGTACGCCGGCTTGCCGTCGGCGCCGGCCACCAGTACGTCGGTGACGCCCTTGCCCTCGGTGCCGGGAAGCCACGCGGCGACGAAGGCATCGGACAGGTTGATCAGGTCGTTGGTGTACAGCGGTCGCCCGGACAGGAACACCGTCACCACCGGCACGCCCTTGCCGGCCACGGCCTGCAGCACCGCGAGGTCCTCCGGATGGCGACGGCTGTGGGTCACCGTGTCGGACGCGACGATGTCGCCATTGGTCTCGGCGTACGGCGTCTCGCCGATGACCGCGACCACCGCGTCGAAGCTGGCTACGTCGTCGCCTTCGGCGGTCTCACTGAAAGTCACGCTGGCTTCGCCGAGGGCTTCGTTCAAGCCGTCGAGGATGCTGTCGGCATCCGGGAAGTCGGCGTTGGTGTTGTCGGTACCCTGCCAGGTCAGCGACCAGCCGCCGGTCTGGTTGGGGATGCTGTCGGCGCTCTTGCCGACCACCAGCACCCTGGCGTCGCGGGACAGCGGCAGCGCGCCGCCCTCGTTCTTGAGCAGCACCAGCGTTTTGCGCACTGCCTCGCGCGCCAGTTCGCGGTCCTGGATCGCCTCGACCGTGCCGGCGCCGGCGTGCTGCGACGGCTTCTTTCCGTCGAACAGGCCGGCGCGCAACTTGACCCGCAGGATCCGGCTGACCGCATCGTCGATGCGCGCCATCGGGATGTCGCCGGCCTCGACCTGTTCGATGGTGTTGGCGATGAAGGCCTTCCAGTCGTCGGGCACCATCACCATGTCGATGCCGGCGTTGATCGCGTCGGCGCAGCTCGCGTTGCTGCAACCGGGAAGCTGGCCGATGCCGTTGTAGTCGGAGACGACGAAACCGTCGAAGCCCATCTTCTCCTTCAACGCGCCGGTCAGCAGGACCTTGGCGCCGTGCATCTTGCCGTGGTCCTCGCCGCTGCCGGTGTCGACCCAGCTGTTGTACGACGCCATCACGGTCTGCGCGCCGGCGCCGAGCGCGCCGTAATAACCGGCTCCGTGGATGTTGATCAGCTCGCCGAGGGTCGCCCGGGTCACGCCCTGGTCCTTGCCGTGCTCCGTGCCGCCATCGCCGATGAAGTGCTTGACGCTGGCGATCGCGTTGGCGTCGTCGGCGAAGCCACCCTGCAGGGCCTGGGTGTAGCTGGCGGCGTACTCGCGCACCAGCGCCGGGTCCTGCGACCAGCTTTCGTAGCTGCGGCCCCAGCGCGTGTCCAGCACCACCGGCACCGCCGGCGCGAACAGCCAGTCGATGCCGGTCGCGCGCACCGCCCGGCCGGTCATCGTGGCGATGCGGCCGACCAGCTCCGCGTCGTGCGCCGCGCCTAGGCCGATGTTGTGCGGAAAGATGGTCGCCCGGTACACGTTGCTGTGGCCGTGCATCGCATCGGTGCCCCACATGATCGGCACCGGCACCTTGGCGTCGACCGCCATCGACGCATCATGGAACCCGTCGGCCACCGCCACCCAGTCGGCGACGCTGGCGTGCTTGTCCTGGCCGGGCCACGAGCCACCGCCGTTGAGCACCGAGCCGATGTAGTACTCGCGCACTTCCGCGGGCGTGATCGACTTGATCTCGGCCTGGGTCATCTGGCCGACTTTCTGCGCCAGGGTCATGCCGGCCACGATCTCGCGCACGCGTGTTTCCAGCGCCGGATCGGACTTGATTGCGCTATCGACGTGCGGCCAGTCGGCCAGCGGCTTCGCCGTCGCCGATTGCGCGCCCGGCGCGGTGGACGCGGCGTCACCGGCTGCACGGTCGTCGCAGCCGTACAGCGCGAGCGTCGCCAGCAGGCTGGCGGACAGGACGTATGGATGCAGCTTCATGGCGACTCCTCGATTTCTTCCATGCGGGCCACCGCGCATTCGCGACCATGACCGGGGCAAGATAGGGGCTGCGCGCACCATCGCCGCAACCGGGTTGACAGCGTTGTCATACCGGCGCCCAATGTATATGTCAAAGCGCGGTGGTTCAATTGCCGGCCGCGCCAGCCCGTGCTCCGCGAGGAAAGGATGAATACCCGCAGTTCCATTGCGCACGCCCCGACGCCTGTCGCCCGCCCGGCGTCGCCCGGCGCACGGTGAGGAGCGACATGCGCATCAGGATCGAAGACGTGGCCGCCGCCGCCGGGGTGTCGATGAAGACCGTCTCGCGCGTGCTCAACAGCGAGCCCAACGTGCGCGAGGCGACCCGCCAGCGCGTGCTGGAAACGGTCGAGAAGCTGCAGTACAAGCCCAACCCGTCCGCGCGCAGCCTGGCCGGCCAGCGTTCGTATGCGATCGCCCTGGTCTACGACAATCCGTCGCGCAACTACCTGATGGAAATCCAGGCCGGCGTGCTCGACGCGTGCTACTCGCACCACTACAACCTGGTGCTGGCCCCGGTCGATGCCAGTGCGCCGGGGGCGACGGCGGGCATCCGCGGCGTGTTCGAGCATTTCGGTCCCGACGGCGTGGTGCTGATCCCGCCGCTGACCGACGACCCGGTGGTGCTGGGCTACCTGCAGGAACACGGGGTGCCGTTCGCGTGCATCTCGCCGCATTCGCTCGCCGACCGGATCGGCGTGACCATGGACGAGCGCGCCGCGGTGCGCGACCTGATGGCGCACCTGGTGTCACTCGGGCACCGGCGCATCGGGCACATCGAGGGACACCGCGACCACGGCGCCTGGGAATGGCGCCACGATGGTTATCGCGAGGCGCTGGAACAGGCCGGGATCAGCTACGACCCGGCGCTGGTGGTGCGCGGCGAGTTCGTGTTCGAGTCGGGGGTGCGCGCCGCCAACCGGCTGCTCGACCTGGACGACCCGCCCACCGCGATCTTCGCCGCCAACGACGACATGGCCGCCGGCGTGATCCGGGTCGCCGGCGAGCGCGGCCTGCGCGTCCCGGGCGACCTGTCGGTCTGCGGTTTCGACGACACCCCGATCTCGCGCCACATCTTCCCGGCGCTGACCACGGTGCGCCAGCCGACGATGGAGATGGGCGCGGAAGCCACGCTGCAGTTGCTCGAGCGGATCCGTGCCGGGGATGCCGGTCGCATGGTCGAAGTCCGCCATGCCCTGCTGTTGCGCGAGTCCACCGGGCCGGCACGCCCATCGGGCGCGACCGGCAGCTAGGCCGGACGGTTTACGCCGGGGCCGTGGGCGCCAACCCGGCCTCGCGTACGCGCGAGCCGCGCAACGCGTAGTACAGGATGAAGCCGTAGCACAACATCGGCAGCAGGAACGCCATCTGCAGGCCGAACCCGTCGGCCAGCCAGCCCATCGCCAGCGGGATGACCGCGCCGCCGACGATCGCCATCACCAGCAGGCTCGAGGCCTTGCTGGTCAGCGGCCCGAGCCGCTCGATGCCGAGCGCGAAGATGGTCGGGAACATGATCGAGTTGAACAGGCCGATCGACACCACGCTCCACTTCGCCAGCTCGCCGGTGCTCACCATCGTCACCGCCAGCAGCGCGGCCGCGACCAGCGCGAACACGCCCAGCAGCCTGCGCGGATCGACGCTGGTCAGCAGCGCCGCGCCGACCAGCCGGCCGACCAGCGCGCCACCCCAGTACATCGACACGTAGGTCGTGGCCTGCTGCTCGGTCAGGCCCAGGCCGATGTGCGGCATCGACAGGTAATTGACCAGCACGCTGCCGACCGACACCTCGGCGCCGACGTAGAAGAAGATCGCCAGCACGCCGAACAGCACGTGCCTGTGGCGCAGCGCGTCGCCGATGCTGTAGCGGTGGTCGTGCGCGGCATCCTCGACGCCGCCGATCGCCGGCAGCCGGAACGCCATCACCACCACGGCGAGCACGAACAGCGTGAGCGCGAGCCCGAGGTACGGGCCCTGCACCGCCTGCGCCTCGGCCGCGCGATAGGCCAGCGCTTCCGCCGCCGGCATCGCCGCCAGCTGCTCGGCGCTACGGGGTTCCGCCGACAGGATCAGCAGCCCGCCGAACAGCGGCGCGATGGTGGTGCCCAGCGAGTTCATCGACTGCGCCAGGGTCAGCCGGCTGTGGCTGGTCTTCTCCGGCCCCAGCAGGGCGACATACGGATTGGCCGCGACCTGCAGCACGGTGATGCCGGTGGCGAGCACGAACAGCGCGGCGAGGAACACCGGATAGCTGTGCACGGCCGCGGCCGGCCAGAACATCAGCGCGCCCAGGCCGGCAATCGCCAGCCCGGCGACGATGCCCTTCTTGTAGCCCAGCGCCGCAACCAGCCGCCCGGCCGGCAACGACATCAGGAAGTACGCGCCGAAGAAGGTGAACTGGATCAGCATCGCCTGCACCCAGCTCAACTCGAACTGCGCCTTCAGGTGCGGGATCAGGATGTCGTTGAGGCAAGTCAGGAAGCCCCACATGAAGAAGATCGAGGTGACCACCGCCAGGGCCAGGTGGTGGGTCTGCCGGGGCGACCCGGCGGCGGTTGCAATCTGGGGCGTGGCGAGTTCCATCGGGTTGCTCCGTTCCGCGTGGGCGCAGGCATCGTGTGTCCGCGATCGTCCTATGGAACCTGCTTCAGGTCCCGCTGTCCAGCGCTGTCATCGATGCCGTTCCGTCGCCTGACGTACTGCATGATCTCGATGAAGGGGGCGACCCAGTACATGTCGGGGTGGCGCGCAAGGTGGTCCAGCAACGCCTCGTGGGCCTCGTTGGAGACGGCCAGGTAATCGCCGCCGACACCGTGGAACGTGAGGTTGGCCATCGTGTCTTGGCGCGCGGCGTCCTCGACGATGGCGATCAGTTGGGCGCCGGTCACATCCGCCGGCGTGTCGACACTGACCGCATACGGATCCAGCATCGCCATGTCTTCGACGACCGCGCCATGGCCGAGCCTGATCGCCACGAACTCCCGCTCGACCAGCTCGACGTAGTCCGCGCCGTCGGCCACGGCATCCCCGCACGGCACCGCCAGCGTGCGCGCGGAGCGGCCGTCGATCGCGCCGAGCATGGCGTTGGCCAGCCGCACCTGGTCCGCCATTTGTGCGGCCGTCGTGGTGTCGAGATCGCGCCGTGGCTCGACCCAGTCGCGCCCCTCACCCGACCCCGAACACTGGTGGAACAGGGTGTGGTTGCCGAGTTCGTGCCCGCGCGCGGCGGCGGCGCGCCATTCGGGCAGGCGCGTGCGCAGCGTGTCGGCTGAAAGCGGCAGGTAGAAGCTGGCCCGGAACCCGTGGCGCTCCAGCGCGGGGATCGCGTGGTCCAGCTGCGAATCCAGCGCGTCATCGTAGGCGAGGCTGACGGCGGCGCGTTGGCCACCGGGCCAACGGAACGGTTCGCGCTCGCCGGCCGTGGCGAATGGCGCGGCCAGCACGGTCGCAAACAGCAGCATCGACATTGGACCGATGGCTTTCATCGCGCGCCCTTTTTGCGGAACTGCCCTGACGTTACCGGAGTTGACAACGCTGTCAATTGGGCGTTCCATGCGTCTCGACACCAATTTCGTGAAGGTCCGGGGAGGGAATTTCGATGAAGCGTGTGCATTTCGTACCAAAGCGCCGCCTGCTGAGCGCCGCGCTGCTGCTGGCGCTGGCGCCGGTCGTATCGGCGCAGGTCGCGACCGGCGAGCCGGACGACCAGGAAACTACGACCGCGCAGGCCGAAGCCGACGCCCAGACCCTCGACCGGGTGGTGGTGACCGGCATCCGCAGCAGCCTGACCTCGTCGATGAACCTCAAGCGCGATTCGCAGGGCGTGGTCGACGGCATCGTCGCCGAGGACATCGGCAAGTTCCCCGACACCAACCTGGCCGAATCGCTGCAGCGCATCAGCGGCGTGTCGATCGACCGCTCGATGGGCGAGGGCTCGAAGGTCACCGTGCGTGGCGTCGGCCCCGACTTCAACCTGGTGCTGCTCAACGACCGCCAGATGCCGGCATCGAGCATCGAGGCGACCAACGCCTCCAACTCGCGCGCGTTCGATTTCGCCAACCTCGCCTCCGAGTCGATCTCCGCGGTCGAGGTCTACAAGACCAGCCGCGCGGAGACGCCCACCGGCGGCATCGGCGCGACGATCAACATCAAGACCGCGCGCCCGCTCGACAATCCCGGCTTCCTCGCCAACATCGGCGTCAAGGGCGTCCACGACACCAGCGCCGGCAACCTGCCGGATTCGCTGCAGGGCGACGACCTCACCGGCGAGGTATCCGGCATCTTCAGCAACACCTCCGCCGACGGCAGATTCGGCATCGCCCTGAGCGGCAGCTACCAGGAGCGCGACTTCGGCTACAACGAAGCGGCGGTGGGTGGTGGCTGGTACGCCTTCCCGGGCGGAGAGGGTCCGCTGGCGAACGCGGAGCCGGCCGCCAATGCGACCAACGCGCCCGGCCCCGGCGACATCTACTCGATCCCGCAGAACCTGATCTACGCGGTCAACGGCGTGCAGCGGCAGCGCTCCAACGGGCAGGTCACCCTGCAGTGGGCGCCGACGGACCGGGTCACCACGACGCTCGACTACACCTACTCCGAGAACAAGATCCAGGCGCGGCGGCACGAGCTGTCCACCTGGTTCAACCAGGCGGCCTCGGAAACCTCGTGGACCGACGGTCCGATCGCGGCGCCGACCAGCTACACCGAGTACGCGGGCTGCTTCAACCCGGCGACCGAACAGTGGACCGCGAGCGATGCCGCCAACGTCTGCCCGGCAGGCTTCGAACCGCGCTGGGGCGACCTGGCGATGGCCGGCTCGTACAACGCGACGCGCAACGAGAACAAGTCGCTGGGCTTCAACGTGGCCTGGGAAGTGACCGACGCGCTCGACCTGGAGTTCGACTACCACAGCTCCAGCGCGGAGTCGGGCGCGGACAGCCCGTACGGCTCCAACAACGTGATCGGCACCGCCGCCTTCGCGCGCGGCGTCACCAACGTGGACTTCAGCGGCGACTTCCCGGTGCTGTCGGTGCTGCTGCCGCCGGGCATGTCGTCGGTCGGCGCCGACCAGATGATGGTGACCGGCTCCTCCTTCCGCAACAGCTACATGAAGTCGGAGGTCGACCAGGCGCAGGTGCGCGGCAGCTTCGACTTCGCCGACTATTCGCGCCTGGATTTCGGCGTGTCGTCCACCGAGGTGCGGAACCGCACGGCCTACAACTTCACCCAGCGCGACGACTGGGGCGGCTTCGGCAACGGCGCGGCGGACTATGCCGATGATCTTTGGATCCCCGACGACATCAGCGGCTACTTCGACCAGTTCGGGGGCAGCGGCGGCGCGTTCGGCCAGTTCTTCCTGTTCGACTTCGAGGCCCTGCGCGAGGCCGCGATCGCGGCGCGTGGCGGCGACGAGGCGTCCTACCTGCCGCCGCCGAACTTCAGCACCGATCGCCGCACCACGGAGAAGTCGAAGAGCGCGTTCGCGCAGTGGAGCGACACCTTCGGCATGGACATGCCGCTCAACGTGGCCGTCGGCGTGCGCTACGAGGAAACCGAGGTGACCTCCAGCGCGCTGGTGCCGATCCCGACCGGCCTGGTCTGGGCCGGCAACAACGAGTTCACGGTGCAGTTCGGGCCCGACGACTTCACCACCCTGCGCGGCAAGTACGACTACTGGCTGCCCAGCATCGACCTGGGGTGGGAACTCACCGACAGCATGATCCTGCGCGGCAGCTACGGCCACAGCATCGGCCGCCCGCAGTGGAACCACATCCAGGGTGGCCAGACCATCGACCAGTTCGCCGGCTACGAGGGCGGCACCGGCTCCCAGGGCGATCCCGGCCTCAAGCCGCTGGAGTCGAAGAACTTCGACCTCTCGTTCGAGTGGTACTACGACGACGCCAGCTACCTGTCGGTGGGCTATTTCCGCAAGGACATCGACAACTACATCGGCACCGCGCAGCGCGAGATCCATCCCGGCCTGACCACGCCGGTCGGCGGCGCCTACTTCCTGGAGGCGATCGCGAACGGCGGCTGCGTCGAGGGTTCGGTCGATTTCCGCGGCTGCGTGCGCGGATACATCTTCGACAACTACGCCGGTACGCCGGGCGTGGTCGTGACCGGCACCGATCCAAATGGCCAGCCGACCGGCACCATCGCCGGCCAGCCGGGCGACCCGCTGGCGTTGTTCCGCGTCAACGTGCCGGTGAACAAGGAGTCTTCGCAGATCGACGGCTGGGAGCTCAACGTCCAGCACATGTTCGGCAGCAGCGGCTTCGGCGTATCGGCCAACTACACCATCGTCGATTCGGACCTGACCTACGACGACTACAACCTCGGCGACCAGTTCGCCCTGGTCGGCCTGAGCGACTCGGCCAACCTGATCGGCTTCTACGACAACGGGCGGTGGCAGGTCCGCGCGGCGTACAACTGGCGCGACGAGTTCCTGTCCTCGACGTTCGACAGCTGGCGTCCCAACCCGGTCTACGTCGATGCCTACGGCCAGTTCGACCTGAGCGTCGGCTACCAGGTGACCGAGCAGCTGTCGCTGCAGGCCGAGGCGATCAACCTCACCGACGAGACCACGCGTTCGCACGGCCGCCACGACCGGGAAGTGTTCTACGCCACCCAGACCGGGCCGCGCTACATGTTCGGGTTCCGCTACAAGTTCTGATCACCGGCGCGGCTGCGCGATACTGGGGTCTTCCGCGGCGGGCCGTCCCGCCGCGGGGACGCCCGCCGCCGACGGAGACCGGTACGTGGTGAATGCGGTACTGCTGAACAACATCGACCACCGCGACCTGCGCGTCGATCCGCGCCGCGGCGCACGCTTCGGCGACGACCGGGGGATGTCCTCGGTGACGTTCCCGGCCGAGTTCCGCAACGTGCAGGCGCACTACCCGATCGTGTTCCGCGCGACCGGCGACGGTGGCTTCCAGCCGATCGCGCTGTTCGGCCTGCGCGAGGGCGAGAACCTGTTCCTGACGGGCGACGACGGCGGGCATTGGGACGCGACCTGCCTGCCGCTCGCGGTTGAGCGCGAGCCGTTCCTGATCGGCACGTCGGGGGACGGCGGCCTGCTGATGCACATCGACCTCGACAGTCCGCGCGTCGGCACCACGACCGGCGAGCCGCTGTTCCGCGAACATGGCGGCACCACCGACTTCCTCGACCGCATGAACTCGGTGCTGCTGGCTTTGTACGAGGGAATGCGGGGTACGGCGGCATTCATCGGTGCGCTTGTGCGCCATGAACTGCTGGAGCCGTTCGCACTGGACGTCCGGCTCGACGACGGCTCGCAACTCCGCCTCGCCGGCCTGCACACCATCGCCGAGGAACGACTGCGCGCGCTCGATGGCGATGCGCTCGCGCAGCTGTCGCGCGACGGCCACCTGGAGGCGGCCTACATGGCCGTCGCCTCGCTTTCGAACCTTCGCATCCTGATCGAGCGGATGAACCGCGCGCATGCCGGCGGTCGATAACCCGATCCGGGAACTCGCCGGCGTCGATCCACGCGCTTTGCCGGACGACGTCCTGCATTCCACCACGCCGGTGGTCCTTCACGGCCTGGTCGAGGCATGGCCACTGGTGCGGGCCGCGCGCGCTTCGGCGGAGGATGCGGTCGCCTACCTGCAACGGTTCGATGGTGCCGCGATGCCGGCGGTGGCGACGGTCGCGCCACCGGATGCCAAGGGTCGCATCTTCTACGACGACGACCTGCAGGGCTTCAACTTCCGCCACGAGCGGATCCCCCTCGCGGTCGCGCTGAAGACCCTGCTGAAATACCTGCACGACGACGACGCGCCGACGATCTACCTCGGCGCCACCACCCTCGACACCTACCTGCCCGGACTGCGCGCCGAGAACGACCTTGACCTGGGCGACCACGACGCGCTGGCCAGTATCTGGATCGGCAACCGCTCGCGGATCCCCGCGCACCAGGACCTGCCCGACAATCTCGCCTGCGTTGCGGCGGGCCGTCGCCGCTTCACGCTGTTCCCGCCCGACCAGCTCGCCAACCTGTACATCGGGCCGCTCGACTTCACGCCCGCGGGCCAGGCGGTCAGCCTGGTCGACTTCGCCGCGCCCGACCTCGCGCGCTTCCCGAAGTTCGCCGAGGCGCTGCGACATGCGCAGGTCGCCGAACTCGGCCCGGGCGACGCGGTGTTCATCCCGAGCATGTGGTGGCACCATATCGAGGCGCTGGACCGCTTCAACGTGCTGGTCAACTACTGGTGGCGGCAGAGCCCGGCGTGGATGGATACGCCGATGAACGCGCTAATGCTCGCGATCATGAGCGTGCGCGAGCTGCCGCCGGAGCAGCGCGCGATCTGGCAGGAGGTGTTCCGCCACTACGTGTTCGAGCCCGGTGAAGCGACCGCCGACCACATCCCGGAAGCGGCGCGCCGCGTGCTCGCACCGCTGGATGAAACCGGCGCGCGGGCGTTGCGCGCGCGGTTGCTGCAACGCCTCAACCGCTGACCACGCAGCGTTCCCTAACCT
>Ga0307413_10000314_pt1 | contig 15111 bp, 10 predicted proteins | sample DK1Ometagenome_3_FD_203714 | JGI IMG/M metagenome (GOLD analysis project Ga0307413, IMG submission 203714) | Maize rhizosphere microbial communities from greenhouse at UC Davis, California, United States - DK15-O-2 | ecosystem: Host-associated > Plants > Roots > Rhizosphere > Soil | place: USA... | reverse complement strand
CTCTCAATGGTAGTATTAATGTGTTGCAAGCTCTTGATGAGCCTATTGATGGTTCTGCCGAAAGGTTTTTTAATACAATTAGTAGTGATAAGGACAGTGTTCTTAACGCGGTTAAATTAGCACTTGTGGATGCTGTTTAGCTTGTTGATTAATGTTTCAAAGTGAATAATGAAAAATGGGAAACTCATGTTTCTCATTTTCTTTTTATTAAGTGGTTTTACTGCAATATAATTTAGATGTTAAAATATCTATTTTGAAAATAAAGAAGAAGGAACAACGCCAAATTTCTTTTTAAACGAAAAAGAAAAATGCGATAAATCTTCAAAACCAACTCCAATATAAACTTCTGATGGCGGATTCCCCTGCTTGATTAAGTAATAAGCTTCCTGAAGTCTTTTGTTTAGCAGCCATTTTCCAGGCGTTTGCTGAAATACTTTTTCAAAATCTCTTTTAAAAGTCGCAAGGCTTCTGCCGGTTAAATATGCAAAACGATTTAGGTGTACATTAAAGTGAAAGTTTTTGTTCATAAAAGCTTCCAGGTCTATTTTTCCGGGTTCGGTAAAATCAAATAGAATATTCTTTAATTCAGGATTTACTTTGATTAAAAGATGAACCGCTTCTTTTATTTTTAGTTTAAACAAAGCTTCGTTGTTTTCCTGTTCTACTTCGAGATAAGAAATTAGCGATTCTATGAATGATCTGTACAGCGGATCGGGCGCTAGCGGAATCATAGATGCTGAATCTGTTTTTTTGTGAATCGTGATGTCGTATTCGCTACTTATTTCGCGTAAAATTTCCTGATCCAAAAAAAGTGAGACTGCTTTAAATTCGCCTCCTTCTGGTGGAATTTTAACAAATTTAGCTAAATGATTTCTTTTGCTTAAGCGAAAATCTCCCGGTTTTGAATGATACGTGTTTTTACTGTCAGATGCGATCATCTCTCCCGAAATCTGATAACTAAAAACATGTTCAGGTATAAAGTGCTCACCTTCGCGACTGCGTGCAAAATAACAAGAATATAGTATTTTGGGTTTTGTATTTGCTGTCATAGTGTAAAGTTACAAAAGATCCGGAAATCTTTGCTGAAGGGGATTTCCGGATTTTTTATTGAAATTTATCGAATTAAGGCTTTTGGTTCAAGATAAGCTTCAAGTCCAATTGTGCCAAATTCCCTGCCAATTCCCGATTGTTTAAATCCGCCAAAAGGAGCCATAGGATCATGTTTAATTCCATTTATTTGTACACGTCCCGCATTAATTTGAGAAGCAACTTTATATGCTCTTTTTTCGTCAGCAGAACTTACATATGCCTGCAATCCGTAGGTGGTATCATTGGCGATTTTAATAGCTTCTTCTTCAGTTGTATAAGTAATGATCGATAAAACGGGGCCAAATATTTCTTCCTGTGCGATTCGCATGCTGTTTTTTACGTTTACAAAAACAGTTGGTTTTACAAAATTACCCTTTTCTAATCCTTTTGGTTTTCCCAAACCTCCAATTAAAATTTCGGCACCTTCGTCAATTCCAATTTGAATATAACTTTGAACACGCTCATATTGTTTATTACTAACCATTGGGCCAACTGTAGTATTTGAATTTTTAGGATCACCTGCTACTATATTAACGGCATGATTTTTAATTAAAGCTTTGACTTCTTCCAGTTTGTTTTCAGGAACTAATAACCTTGTTCCTGCAATACAGGCCTGTCCGCTATTCATGTAGGCTGCTGCGATGGCAAGCGGAATTGCTTTTGAAAAATCAGCATCATCAAGAATTATATTGGGAGATTTTCCTCCAAGTTCAAGCGTAACGCGTTTCATGGTGTTAACGGCTTCTCTTGCGATGATTTTTCCAACAATTGTAGAGCCTGTAAATGAAATTTTGGCAACATCAGGATTACGGCTTATTTCGGCGCCAACAATTTCGCCTAAACCATTAACAATATTAAAAACGCCTTTTGGCAAGCCGGCTTCATGAAGGCATTCTGTGATTAATTGTGTTTGTTGAGCACTCATTTCGCTTGGTTTTATTACTGTTGTGCATCCCGCGGCAATTGCTGTTGAGAGTTTGCCACAGATGAAACCATTACTTGAATTCCATGGAATAATAATTCCAACCACACCAATTGGTGTCATCTGAACTTCAGATTCGCCCATAATTTTATTGAAACTATAAGTGTTTAATAATTGGATTGCCGACTCAAAACTTTTTAGCATATAATCAAAACTAATTGTTGCAAATGGAGTTGTTCCTCCGTATTCTTCAATCATTGTGCTAATGAATTCTTCTTTTCTTTTTTTAATAGAAGTTTGGATATTCTGCAAATAGTGAATTCTTTCGGTAGTAGTTGTTTTAGAAAAAGTTTCAAAAGCTTTTTTTGCTGCAGCGATTGCATCTTGAGTGTCTTTTTGATTTCCTAAAAGAACTTTTCCTAGTTTTTCATTCGTGGTTGGGCTGATAAGGTCAAAATATTCTGTTCCTTGCGGAGTAACAAACTCTCCATTAATGTAAATCTTGTCTATTGTTTTCATAATGTTTTTATATATGATTTTTATTTGACAAAGATCCTGATTAATGGCAGTGCTAACTTTGTTAAAAAGCTCAAATTTACTTTGTTAGAAAGCTCATTTTTTTAGTGAAAATAAAAAAGTCTTTCAATAGAAAGACTTCGTATAGTAACTAATTTAAAAGTAATTATATTGACATAAATTTTGATTTTAGACTTTAAAAGTAATAACAGGTCTTACGGTATGGTTTACTAAACCTTCGCTAATGCTTCCGTTGAAAAAGTGTGCAAAACCGGTTCTTCCATGGGTGCACATTCCGATTATATCCGCATTTATACTATTGGAAAAATTAATAATTCCTTTTTCTATATTGGTATCGTTGTAAATGTGTGTTGAATAATTGGTAAGATTAAATTCTGAAATAAATTCTTTCATTGCTTTTTCAACAACATGAGTTGGTTTAAAGCTATTTGGTGTACATATAGTAACCAAATGTATTTTTGAATCGAATGATTTTGTGAAAGACAATAGTTTTTCAAATGGTTTTTTAGTTTCCTCAGAAAAATCCGAAGCGAAAACAATATTCGTTGCGTTAAAGTTTGAAACGTCTTTTTTAATGACCAAAACAGGAATTTCAGAATTCCGAACTACTTTTTCAGTATTAGAGCCAATCAGCAATGCCTCAATTCCAGAAGAACCATGTGATCCCATTATAACTATATCAACATCATAATCTTTACTAATCTGAGTAATTCCATGAATAGGCTTGTCCATTTTTACAATCTCAGTCACAGCAATGCCATCCAAATAAGGTCTTGATGAAATTTCGTCAAGTGTTTCGTTAGCTTTTTTCATAAAAAGCATGGTTTCCGGAATACTTACACCGCCCAATATTGCATCATTCATTTGATGGGGTAGCTCAAGCATGTGTAAAATGATAATTTCAGAATCGTTTTTTTTGGCAATCTGTGCGGCGACTTTTAAGGCGTCTTCAGCATGTTCTGAAAAATCTGTAGGTACTAGAATTCGTTTCATAACTTTTAGGGTTAAATAAGGTGAAATTCTTTATTTTTAATGCTTCTATAAAGATAAGAAATATTTTAGAGCAATGTATTTATTTTGATTTATAAAAAAAACACTATATTTGCACCGTTATTTATTAAAATCTAAATAATGAGGGGACTAAGTGTCCCCTCTTTTTATAAAATTATGACATTTAAAGAAAAAGTAAACGAACTAATTACAGAGGCTCTTCTGGAAAAGCCGTCAATCTTTTTGATTGATCTTGCTATTTCGGATTCTTTCAAAATTAGTGTAGGTTTAGATGGGGATAATGGAGTGGCGTTGCAGGATTGTATCGATATTAGTCGTGCAATCGAGAATAATCTGGATCGTGAAGAGCAGGATTTTTCGCTTGAAGTAGCATCTGTTGGAGTAGGATCACCTTTGAAAATGACAAGACAATACAAGAAAAATGTAGGTAGAACGTTGATTGTTACTACAAAAACTGAAAAAATTGAAGCAGAATTAGTAGAAGCTAACGATGTTTTTATAATTTTGTCTTGGAAAGCAAGAGAACCGAAAAAAGTAGGAAAAGGAAAAGAAACAGTTCAAAAAGAGCAACAAATACCTTATACAGAAATTAAAGAGGCAATTGTTACAGTAACATTTTAATTAAAGAATTCGCATGGAAAATTTAGCATTAATCGATTCATTCTCAGAGTTTAAAGATAATAAACTTATTGATCGTGTAACGCTTATGGCAATTTTAGAGGACGTGTTTAGAAATGCATTGAAGAAAAAATACGGTTCTGATGACAACTTCGACATTATTATAAATCCTGATAAAGGAGATATGGAGATATGGAGAAGAAGAGTAATCGTTGCCGACGAAGATCTTGATTTTGAGAACGAAGAAATTACCTTGACTGAAGCAAGAATGATCGAAGCGGATTTTGAAATTGGTGAAGAAGTTTCTGAAGAAGTTAAATTGATCGATTTAGGAAGAAGAGCTATTTTGGCATTGCGTCAGAACTTAATATCTAAAATTCACGAACACGATAATACCAATCTTTACAAGCAATTTAAAGATATTATCGGTGATATTTATACTGCGGAAGTACACCACGTGCGTCCTAGAGTAGTTATCTTAGTTGATGATGAAGGAAACGAAATTGTGCTTCCGAAAGAAAAACAAATTCCATCTGACTTTTTCCGTAAAGGAGATAACGTTCGTGGAATCATTGAAAGCGTTGAATTAAAAGGAAATAAACCTCAAATTATCATGTCGAGAACTTCTGAAAAGTTCTTGGAAAAATTATTTGAACAAGAAATTCCCGAAGTATTCGACGGTTTAATTACAGTTAAAAATGTAGTGCGTATTCCTGGTGAAAAAGCAAAAGTGGCGGTAGATTCTTATGATGATAGAATTGATCCTGTTGGAGCTTGCGTAGGTATGAAAGGATCTCGTATTCACGGAATTGTTCGTGAATTAGGAAACGAAAATATTGACGTAATCAATTATACAAGCAATATTCAATTGTTTATTACGAGAGCATTAAGCCCTGCAAAAGTTTCTTCAATCAAAATTGATGAAGAAAACAAAAGAGCTGAAGTTTTCTTAAAATTAGAAGAAGTTTCTAAAGCAATTGGTAGAGGAGGTCACAATATTAAATTGGCAGGTCAGCTAACAGGTTACGAGTTAGATGTTATTCGTGAAGGAGATGTTGCAGGTGCAACGGCTGATGAAGACGATGTTGAATTAACAGAGTTTTCAGACGAAATCGAAGGCTGGGTAATTGAAGAATTTGCTAAAATAGGTTTAGATACTGCAAAAAGTATCTTAAAGCAAGAAGTAGAAGATTTAGTAAGAAGAACGGATTTAGAAGAGGAAACTATTCTTGACGTTATGAAAATACTAAAAGAAGAGTTTGATAGCTAAGAGTTAGCTGAGTATCTGCTCTAACAACACAACGAAAAAGGTAATAATAAAAAGGTTATATGTCTGAAGAGAGAGTAATAAGAATAAACAAGGTTTTAAGGGAATTAAATATTTCGTTAGAAAGAGCTGTTGATTATCTAAAAGATAAGGGAATTGCTATTGATGCAAATCCAAATGCGAAAATTTCTGATAGCGAATTTAATATCCTACAAAGCCAATTTGCGGGCGATAAGGGGAATAAGGAAGCTTCTAAAGAGGTAGGGGAAGAAAAAAGAAAAGAAAAAGAAGCATTACGTGTTGAGCGTGAGAAAGAAATTGAAGACAAACGCAGACAGGACGAAGAGCGCCAAAAACAACAAGAGATTATCAAAGCGAGAGCTGTTGTAACAGGGCCTGTTCAAGTTGGTAAAATAGATTTAAATCCAAAGAAACCTGCATTTGTTTCTACACCACCTGTTGAGGAGCCGGCTAAAGTCGAAGAACCAAAGGCAGTTGTTACTCCAACTCAACAAGAAAAACCTGTTCAAAAAGAAATTGTACAACCTGAGCCACCTGTTGTAGCTCCTGTAGTTTCTGAAGAGAAAAAGGTTGAAAAACCTATTATTACAGAGGAAAAAGAAACAGAGAAAAAAGAAGTAAAAGCTGAAACTCCTAAAGTAGCATCAGAACCTGTTGTTTCAACAGATCCTGCAACTGCAGAGGAGACTATTACTACTCAATATCAAAAATTATCAGGAACTACTCTTACTGGGCAAACAATTGATTTATCTCAATTTAACAAGCCTAAGAAAAAGAAAGAAGATCCTAAGATAACACCAAATAAACCGGGTGCTCCGGGAGCTGGAAATAACGCTAACAAAAATAAGCGTAAAAGAATTGCTCCTAAGCCTGGAACTCCGGGTGCGCCAAAACCAGCAACTGGTAATGCGCCGGGAACACCAAATCCTAATAAAATTACACCAAACACTGGTGGTGGAGGTTTTAATGCAAACAGAAGCGCAAGACCTGGTTTTGTAAAAGGAAACCGTCCGGCTATTGTTGCTAAAGTTGAGCCAACTGAAGAGGAAGTAAAAAACCAAATTAGAGAAACTCTTGAAAAGCTTCAGGGTAAAGGTGGAAAATCAAAAGCAGCTAAATATAGAAGAGATAAAAGAGAAACACACCGTCAGAAATCTGATGATGAGCAAAGAGCACTTGATGAAGGAAGTAAAACGATTAAAGTTACTGAATTTGTTACTGTAGGTGAAATTGCAATCATGATGGATGTGCCGATTACTAAAGTAATTGGAACTTGTATGTCACTTGGTATCATGGTTACCATGAATCAGCGTTTAGATGCTGAAACTTTAACTATTGTTGCCGATGAGTTTGGTTACGAAGTTGAGTTTATCACAGTTGATATCGAAGATGCTATTGAAGTAATTGCAGATAAAGAAGAAGACTTAGTAGTTAGAGCGCCTATTGTTACTGTAATGGGTCACGTCGATCACGGTAAAACATCTTTACTGGATTATATCCGTAAAGAAAATGTTATTGCTGGTGAGTCTGGAGGTATTACACAGCATATTGGAGCATACGGAGTAACTCTTGATAACGGTCAAAAAATCGCATTTTTAGATACACCAGGTCACGAGGCGTTTACCGCGATGCGTGCGCGTGGTGCTCAGGTTACCGATATTGCTATTATTGTAGTAGCGGCGGATGATGATATTATGCCGCAAACAAAAGAAGCAATTTCTCACGCACAAGCGGCGGGAGTGCCAATTATATTTGCAATCAATAAAATTGATAAACCAAATGCTAATGTTGAGAAAATCAAGGAGCGTTTGGCTGGTATGAATTTACTTGTTGAAGATTGGGGTGGAAAAATTCAGTCACATGATATTTCTGCAAAAATTGGAACAGGAGTAAAAGAATTATTAGAAAAAGTTTTATTAGAAGCTGAAATATTAGATTTAAAATCTAATCCAAACAAAGCAGCACAGGGAACTGTTGTTGAGGCTTTCTTAGATAAAGGAAAAGGATATGTTTCTACAATTTTAGTTCAACACGGAACCTTAAAAGTTGGAGATTATATGTTGGCTGGTAAACATCATGGTAAAATTAAAGCTATGCATGACGAACGTGGACATATAGTTATAGAAGCTGGTCCATCAACTCCTGTATCGGTTTTAGGTTTAGATGGCGCTGCAACTGCTGGTGATAAGTTTAATGTATTTGAAGACGAAAAAGAAGCAAAACAAATTGCATCAAAACGTTCTCAATTAATGCGTGAACAATCTGTACGTACACAACGTCATATTACACTTGATGAAATTGGTCGTCGTATCGCTCTTGGTCAGTTTAAAGAATTAAACGTAATCCTTAAGGGAGACGTTGATGGATCTGTTGAAGCGTTATCAGATTCGTTCTCTAAACTTTCTACCGAAGAAGTTCAAATTAATATTATCCATAAAGGTGTTGGGGCAATTACTGAAACTGATGTTATGTTGGCTTCTGCATCTGATGCGATTATTATTGGATTTAATGTTCGTCCTGCTGGAAATGCACGACAACTTGCAGATAAGGAAGAAATCGATATCCGTTACTATTCTATTATCTATGCAGCGATAGATGACTTGAAAGATGCGATGGAAGGAATGTTGGCTCCTGAAATGAAAGAAGAAATTTTAGGAACTGCTGAAATTCGTGAGATTTTCAAAATTTCTAAAGTGGGTTCAATCGCTGGTTGTATGGTGATGGATGGTAAAATTATGAGAACTTCTAAAATTAGAGTTATTAGAGATGGAGTAGTGGTTCATACAGGTGAACTTGTTGCCTTAAAACGTTTCAAAGACGATGTTAAAGAAGTTTCTAAGGGTTACGATTGTGGTATTCAAATTAAAGGTTACAATGACATAGAAGAAAGAGATGTTATTGAAGCTTACCATGAAGTTGCTATCAAGAAAAAATTGAAATAATATTTATAAATATAAAAAGCCCCAATGTAAATTGGGGCTTTTTTTTTGGTTTTAACCGATCTGTTTTTTTAGATTTATTCAGAAAGCACAGGGAATATTCTTGTTTGTTTTTGTGATCTTAGAATAAAGAAAACAGCTTGATATAATGGTTTTGAAATTGTCTCTTTAACAGAATGCTTATTTGCTCGGTTTGATTAAAAAAACACTTTTGTATTTTTTCTTGATTTCGGCTAAATTACGTTCAGCTTCTATCCTTGTTTTGAAATTTCCAACAAGAACTTTATAATTAGGTGTGTTAAAAATTATAGTCCCGTCAATGCTGTTGTATTCTCTTTTAAAATCAGTTAAGGTTTTTTTTGCTTCTTCACTCTTCCCGCTGAATATTTGAATTTTATAAGTATCGTTTGTGGTTAACGACGTGTTAATTTTACGCTTATCATTTAATAATTGATCAAATTTCGGGTCTTGAGTCAATGTTAAATTTTGGTCTTGTGCATTAATGTTATAGGCTAAAGTTATCATTGTTAATGTTAAGAAAACTTTTTTTGAAGGAGTTAAAATTCTCATAATGTGATGGTTTTTATGCAAAAATAGTATTTAAAGTTTGTATTAAAAATTTTGATATTATTTAGAATTGATATAAATTGATATTTAAGAGTATTTTAAGGTTTTGAGAATAGTTCATAAGTCGTATTTTTGTGCAAGTTTTAAAAGAGGGTATAGATTTTTACTTAACTAATACAGAAAAAATCATACCAAAAATTAGTAGATAATTATTATACTATATGAAAAAGGTGGGTAACCATAATTCGATCTCAAGAAAATTGCTGCTTAGCTTATCGCTAACGCTTATTTTCTCCCTAACTTCATTTGCTCAAGATGCTGCTGCTGCTCCGGCGGCGCCTGAAGCTGCTGCTCCGGCTGCAACTGCAGGTGGTGATCCAGTAAAAGGGAAAGAACTTTTTAATGCAAATTGCGCTGCATGTCACAAACTAGATGCTAAATCAACAGGTCCTGCTCTACGAGGAGTTGCTGCTAAGCATGAAATGGCTTGGATTTACAAGTGGGTTCATAACAGTTCTGACATGATTAAGTCAGGTGATCCTGTTGCAGTAAAACTTTTTGAAGAAAACAACAAGTCTGTAATGACTTCTTTTCCTCAATTATCTGAAGGTGATATTGATAATATTATCGCTTATACTTCTGAAGAAAAAGCTGCGCCAGCTCCTGGTGCTCCTGGAACTGCTGCATTGCCAACCGGTGGTGTACAGGAAGGAAGTGGAATTTCTAATAATATTATTTTAGGTGCTCTTGCTTTGGTAATGGCTATCTTGGTTGTCATGTTATTCATGGTAAACAAAGTGTTAACTAAAGTTGCTAGTAATAATGGTATTGTAGTGGCGCCTAGAGAGGCTAGAACTCCAATCTGGAAAGCTTTTGCTAAAAATCAATTTTTAGTATTAGTAACTTCTATATTTTTACTTTTGGCAAGTGGTTATTTTGTGTATGGATTTTTGATGCAGGTTGGTGTAGATCAAAACTATGAGCCAATTCAGCCAATTCACTATTCTCATAAAATTCACGCTGGAGATAACGAGATCAATTGTAAATATTGTCACTCTGCTGCACGTGTAAGTAAAAATGCTGGTATTCCTTCTTTAAATGTTTGTATGAACTGTCATAAAAACATTTCTGAAGTTGCTGAAACTACTGCTACTGCAGATCACAGTAAAGCATTTTATGATGGTGAAATCCAGAAGTTATATGATGCTGTTGGTTGGGATAAAACTAAACAAGCGTATACTGGAAAAACTAAACCTGTGAAATGGGTTCGTATTCATAATTTACCTGATTTTGTGTATTTCAATCACTCACAACACGTTTCTGTTGCAGGAGTTGAATGTCAAACTTGTCACGGTCCGGTACAAGAATTTGAAATCATGAAACAATATTCTAAATTAACAATGGGATGGTGTGTTGATTGCCATAGAAAAACTGATGTTAAGATGGAAGGAAACGCATACTATGATAAAATTCATGCTGAACTTTCTAAAAAATACGGTGTAGAAAAATTGACTGCAGCGCAAATGGGAGGTTTAGAATGCGGTAAATGCCACTATTAATCGAATTATTAAGATTTTAATATTTATATACAATGTCATCAAACAAAAAATACTGGAAAAGTGTTGAAGAACTAGAAAATAGTTCTATTGTTGAGGCGCTTAGAAATAACGAATTTGTTGAAGAGATTCCTACGGATGAATTCTTAGGAAATGCAGATGCTTTAGCTTCATCTGGAACTTCACGTCGTGACTTTTTAAAGTACGTAGGGTTTAGTACAGCAGCTGTTACACTTGCTGCCTGCGAAGGTCCTGTTCACAAGTCTATCCCTTATGTGTTACAACCGGAACAAATCATTCCTGGTGTTGCAGATTATTATGCAACTACTGTTTTTGATGGTTTTGATTTTGCTAACTTATTAGTAAAAACTCGTGAGGGTCGTCCAATTAAAATTGAAAACAATACTATTTCTGGAGCTAAATTTTCAGCCAATGCGAGAATTCATGCATCTATCTTAGCTTTATATGATAGCATGCGTTTGAAAGAACCTAAATTGGAAGGAAAAAATAGTAGCTGGTCTGCTGTTGATTTGAAAATTAAATCAAGCCTTGCTGATGCAAAAGCAAAAGGAGGACAAGTAGTGTTGTTGACTAATACTTTGGCGAGTCCATCTACTGAAAAATTAATAGCTGAGTTCATTGCTAAAAATCCTAATGCAAAACATGTTGTTTATGATGCGGTTTCTTCATCAGACGCATTAGATGCATTTGAAACTGTATATGGTGAAAGAGCTTTAGTTGATTATGATTTTTCAAAAGCTTCATTAATCGTTTCTGTTGGTGCTGATTTCTTAGGAGACTGGCAAGGTGGTGGATACGATGCTGGATATGCTCAGGGACGTATTCCTCAAAATGGAAAAATGTCTCGTCATTTTCAGTTTGAATCAAATATGACATTATCTGGAGCTGCTGCTGATAAGCGTGTCCCAATGACAACTGCTGATCAAAAACAAGCTTTAGTTCAAATATATAATATCGTTGCAGGTGCTTCTGTTCCGGTTTCTTTAGAGGCTAAGTATAAAACAGAAGTAGTTAAAGCTGCCCAACAGTTAAGAGCTGCTGGTTCTAAAGGAGTTTTAGTGTCTGGAATTGAAGATAAAAATGCTCAATTATTAGTTTTGGCTATCAATCAGGTATTGGCTAGCGAGGCTTATAATACAGCTGGTACAAGACAAATTAGAAAAGGTTCTAATGCGGTTGTATCTCAATTAATAAAAGATATGAATGCTGGAAGTGTTCATACTTTAATCATGAGTGGAATTAATCCTGTTTACACATTAGCTGATTCAGCTTCTTTTGTATCTGGATTGAAAAAAGTAAAAACTTCAGTTGCTTTTTCTTTAAAAGAAGATGAAACTGCTTCGATTACTACAATTGCTGCTCCTGCGCCTCATTACTTAGAATCTTGGGGAGATGTTGAAATCACAAAAGGTACTTATAGTTTAACTCAGCCAACTATTCGCCCTATATTCAATACAAAACAATTTCAAGATGTTTTATTGTCATTAAACGGAGTTTCTGGAAATTTCTATGATTACCTTAAAGTTAATTCAGCTGGTATTATTGCAGGTTCTTCTTGGAATAAAGTATTACATGATGGTATTTTTGTAATTGGCTCTAGTGCATTAGCTGCTGGTTCTTTTGATTATTCTGCTGCTGCAAATGCAGTTTCAAAATCAAGATCAACTGGTGACTTTGAATTAGTACTTTATACTAAAACAGGTATGGGAGATGGGCAACATGCAAACAACCCATGGTTGCAAGAGTTTCCAGATCCAATCACAAGAGTTTCTTGGGATAACTATGTTACTGTTTCAAATGCAGATGCTAAAAAATTAGGCTTAACGAATGAAATTGTTGCTAACGGAGGTTTAAACGGAAGTTATGCTACAATTACTACTGCCGATGGTTCTAAATTAGAAAATGTACCGGTAATTGTTCAGCCAGGACAAGCTATTGGAACAGTTGGTTTAGCTATTGGTTATGGTCGTAAAGCGGCTTTGAAAGAAGAAATGCAAGTAGGTTTAAATGCTTACGCTTTATATAAAAACTTTAATAGTGTTCAGTCTGTTTCTATTGCGAAAGCAAATGGAGAGCATGAGTTTGCTTGTGTTCAGGGACAAAAAACATTAATGGGTAGAGGAGATATCATTAAAGAAACTACTTTAGAGATCTTCAATAGTAAAGATGCTAAACACTGGAATGAACAACCAATGGTATCATTAGATCACCAGGAGGTTGAAGCTACAACAGTCGATTTATGGGAATCATTTGATCGTTCTACAGGACATCATTTTAATCTTTCAATTGACTTAAATGCTTGTACAGGATGTGGAGCATGTGTTATTGCTTGTCACGCTGAAAACAACGTTCCTGTTGTTGGTAAGGCAGAGGTAAGAAGAAGCCGTGATATGCACTGGTTGCGTATTGACAGATATTATTCTTCTGAAAGTACTTTTGAAGGTGATAACGAAAGAAAAGAAAATATTGCTGGTCTATCTAGTTCATTATCTACATTTAATGAAATGGAAAAACCTGGAGATAATCCACAAGTTGCTTTCCAACCAGTAATGTGTCAACACTGTAACCACGCACCATGTGAAACAGTTTGTCCGGTTGCTGCTACATCTCACGGTCGTCAAGGTCAAAACCATATGGCATACAACAGATGTGTTGGTACTCGTTATTGTGCAAACAACTGTCCTTATAAAGTACGTCGTTTCAACTGGTTCTTGTACAACAAAAACAGTGAATTCGATTACCACATGAATGATGATTTAGGGCGTATGGTATTAAACCCAGACGTAAACGTCCGTTCTCGTGGAGTTATGGAAAAATGTTCATTCTGTATCCAAAGTACACAAGCTGTTATTCTTGAGGCAAAACGTCAAGGTAGAGTTGTGGCAAAAGATGAATTCAACAATGCTTGTGCATGTTCTGCGGCTTGTTCATCTGGAGCAATGGTGTTTGGAGATGTAAATGATAAAGAAAGCGCTGTTGCTAAATTAGCAGAAAGCGAAAGAATGTATCATTTATTAGAGCATGTTGGTACAAAACCAAATGTTTTCTATCACGTAAAAGTTAGAAATACTTAGTAAAATTATTAATAAGAAACAATATAAAGGATTATGTCGTCTCACTACGAAGCACCCATTAGAAAACCTTTAGTTATAGGTGATAAATCTTATCACGATGTAACTGTAGATGTAGCTGCACCTGTTGAAGGGCCTGCAAACAAACAATGGTGGATTGTATTTTCAATCGCATTAATAGCCTTCCTTTGGGGGTTAGGTTGTATAATTTACACCGTATCTACCGGTATCGGAACATGGGGATTAAATAAAACAGTTGGTTGGGCTTGGGATATCACGAACTTCGTTTGGTGGGTTGGTATTGGTCACGCCGGAACATTAATTTCTGCGGTATTATTACTTTTCCGTCAACGTTGGAGAATGGCTATTAACCGTTCTGCAGAAGCAATGACTATCTTCTCAGTAGTTCAGGCAGGTTTATTTCCAATTATTCACATGGGGCGTCCATGGTTGGCATATTGGGTTTTACCTATTCCAAATCAATTTGGATCTTTATGGGTAAACTTTAATTCGCCATTACTTTGGGACGTATTTGCAATTTCTACGTATCTTTCAGTATCATTAGTTTTCTGGTGGACTGGTTTATTGCCTGACTTTGCGATGCTACGTGACAGAGCAATAACACCTTTCAATAAAAGAGTATATTCTATCCTAAGTTTTGGATGGAGTGGTAGAGCGAAAGACTGGCAGCGTTTTGAAGAAGTATCTTTAGTGTTAGCTGGTTTAGCTACTCCTCTTGTACTTTCTGTACACACGATTGTATCGATGGACTTTGCTACTTCTGTAATTCCAGGATGGCATACAACAATTTTTCCTCCATACTTCGTTGCTGGAGCCGTATTCTCAGGATTTGCGATGGTAAATACATTGTTGATCGTTATGAGAAAAGTTTCTAATCTTGAAGCATATATTACATTACAACATATTGAATTGATGAATATCATTATCATGATTACAGGTTCGATTGTTGGTGTTGCATATATTACTGAATTATTCGTAGCTTGGTATTCAGGTGTAGAATATGAGCAATATGCATTCTTAAACAGAGCTACCGGACCTTACTGGTGGGCATATTGGTCAATGATGACTTGTAATGTTTTCTCTCCGCAATTTATGTGGTTCAAAAAACTTAGAACAAGTATCATGTTCTCATTTATTATTTCGATTGTAGTAAACATCGGAATGTGGTTTGAAAGATTCGTAATTATTGTTACTTCTTTGCATAGAGATTACCTTCCATCTTCTTGGACAATGTTCTCACCAACATTTGTTGATATTGGAATTTTCATTGGAACAATTGGTTTCTTCTTCGTGTTGTTTTTATTATACTCAAGAACATTCCCTGTAATTGCTCAGGCAGAGGTTAAAACAATTTTGAAAGGAACAGGAGATAATTACATTAGAGAAAGAGCAAATAAAGATTCACATCATGAGTAATAAAGTAATATACGCCATTTATAATGACGATGATATTTTGATGGATGCAGTAAAG
>Ga0307413_10000313_pt1 | contig 15111 bp, 10 predicted proteins | sample DK1Ometagenome_3_FD_203714 | JGI IMG/M metagenome (GOLD analysis project Ga0307413, IMG submission 203714) | Maize rhizosphere microbial communities from greenhouse at UC Davis, California, United States - DK15-O-2 | ecosystem: Host-associated > Plants > Roots > Rhizosphere > Soil | place: USA... | reverse complement strand
CAATTGTCATTGTTAATGGTATAGGTTCCCGCAGTTGTGTAGGCTGTATTGTTTACCGTCCATGTGTAGCTGTCTCCCGAGCATATTGTTGCAGGCGTGCTAATTTTAGTCGGTTTCGGAGTTACAGTTAAAACCAATTCCTGATCAGCTGTACAATTGTCATTGTTTTTGGTGTAAGTTCCTGCAGTGCTGTAGGTTGTATTGTTTGCAGGCCATGTGTAAGAGTTTCCTTCACAAATTTCCTCTTCGATACTAATTTTAGTTGGTTTCGGAATTACTGTTAAAACCAATTCCTGATCAGCCGTACAATTGTCATTGTTTTTGGTGTAAGTTCCTGCAGTGTTGTAGGTTATATTGTTTGCAGCCCATGTATAAGAGTTTCCTTCACAGATTTCCTCTTCGATACTAATTTTAGTTGGCTTCGGTGTAATCTCAATAGCAATTTCTTTATTGCCAGAGCACCTTAAATTATTATTATTTGTAATATCAATCCCTGTTTGGGCATAGCGAATCCTGAAGCTTTTATTTTCATTAAGTGTTGGAGTCGTATATTGTAATGAGGTAGCTCCACTGATATCAACCCAATTGTTTCCTTCTAATTGCTGCCATTGATATGAATACGCAATAGCCGATGTAGTATGGTTAGCTGCCAGCAAAGTCGCGCTGTTTCCCTCGCATGTTATTTCTTGAGCTTTTGCAATTGTCACTAAAGGCACGCAAACATTAAATGAAATGTCATCAAATGCGATGTCATTGCCATTAGTGTTAGTGTCTGACTGAGCATTACTTGCTCTAAGAATTATATTATTTAATCCGGGCGGAATTGTAAAAGACATGGATAATTCATTCCACAGGAGTTCTTCTTTTTGGCTTAATGGTAACTCAGATGAAATAAAAGATTTTAAAATAGTTTGATTTGTTGGATTTATCAAATCTATTCTAACTATTGGTTTAACAGAAAGGCTTTGATAAGTTGTTGAAATAAGGTTTGCTGCATAAATAGTAAACGTAACAAGACTTCCGGCACAAAGGTCAGAGTATTTCTTTTCATAAAAAATACTTCCTAACGTGGTATTGGCATCAAATATCAACATGTAACCATTTCCATTTTTCCCTGTTGTATGATCTCCTCCACTAGACCATTAACTGTTTACCTGACTAGCATTTTTCATTAAACTGTACGAATTTGAACCAACACCTCCAGATGACGAAAAGCTATAGCTGGTAGTGAAATCAGCAGAAGATGGTTGCGGTCCCCTGTCAGAAATTCCAGAGCCAAAATCGTCTTGTAATATCGTTTGCAATTCTCCATTGCAGATTGAACAACTAGGATCGATTTTATAAAATCTTTGGGAACTTGGTGATGTGCAATTTGCATTCCCTGATGTTACCGTATAAAATGTTGCTTCTGCCATGCCTGTTATTGTTCCAGTAGGAGTAACATCTGGACCAGTCGGCGTAAAAATATAGTTATTTTCTGCAATATAATTGGTGATCTGAATACTGCCTGGAGCAGTATAAGTAGTATTTGTTTGAGTTATTAGTGGTGTTGCCGGCATTGCTAATTGGTTGGCATTACTAAAGAGTGCAGAACCTGGTGATGTACACCCAGCGTTAGATGCTGTTACGGTATACGATGTTGTTTCTGTCATGCCTGTTATTGCTCCTGTGCTGCGAACAGCTGGACCGGTTGGAGTAAAGTTATATGTGTTTCCTGCAGCATAATTGCTAATTTGGCTGCTTCCTGGAGCAGTACAGGTAGCAGGGTTTTCAATTATTAACGGTGTTGCCGGTGTTATCAATTGACTGGCATTTCTAAAATAATCAGTATTAGGCGACATGCAACCTTCATTAGTTTTTATCGCTACTTGATAATTTGTTCCTTCTATCATACCTGTTATCACTCCGCTAGTATTTACCTGTGGACCAGCCTCCGTAAAAATATAGAGGTTTCCTGCAGTATAATTACTGATCCGGCTGCTTCCTGGAGCACTACAAGTAGCGGCTGTTTGCTTTATTGCTGGTATTTCCGGAACTACGGAGTCAGTAAAGATAAATTCTCTGGAGAAGTTGGAGGAACAGCCATTATAAATTGAACGCACCTTATAGGTTCTTCCCTCTCTCATTCCGGTTATTACCCCGTCAGAAGATATGGTTAGCGGATCGGGGTCAAATGTATAGGCATGTAAAGGGTTATAATTACTTATCTTGGCGGTGCTCGGAAAACAGGTAGCATCTGTTTCAATTATTATCGGTGCCGGGAGACTATTAACATCAATTTCAATATTTAATAAATGGCTGTCACAGCCAGTACTGTTTCTTTGTTTAATCTTATATGTTTTATTTGAATATAAAGTTGGAGTTGTAAAACTGGTTCCTTGGCTAATAAAATTTTCATCTGAATCATACCAAAAAAAAGTAGCTCCAGGCATTCCAGAAGCATAAAGGGTGACAGGTGTACCGTAACAAATTGTTTTCTTAACAGTATTAGATGTCGAGCCCGCAGTAGTGCCTGAAACTGTAGGAAGATCTATGGTTGTAGTAAAATTTATAGCATCCAGAAAGTTTCCTTTTGATGGATCATTGTTTGAAGTTGAAACGGCTGTAAGAATAAATCGAGTTCCAATCTGACCAGCTGGTACTATGTATCTGCCTTCGTATAATTTCCAGTCTGTATTACTTGTTGAGGCGGTTTGGACTACTGTATATTCTGTATATGGTGCGTTTGGAGGTCCTGCCTTTAATACCATTGTATCAGTTCCGAGCCTCCCTCTGTGGGCAAAAGAATAGTCAATATAGATTGCTGTAGAGGTGTTAAAATCCTGATAGAATCCAGAGGCGACATTTGCATTAAGCTCAATAAATTGCCTACCGCTGTAAGCAGGAATATTATAAATTCCTCCAGTTGTCCAAAATTCCATTTGATTGTCTGAGGCTGTTGTTCTCCAGCCCAAATTAGAATTGGGGTAGTCGTTTTGATTTATAAAAGTGCCAGAGCCGTATACTATTGGATACTCAAAATCGGCATTAATTGTATTTACAATACATTGACTTTGAATAATCTGAACAAATAGCAATAAAGCAAAAATTAATTTTGTGCGGGTGTTATATATTAAATTCTTTTGTTTTTTTTTATAAGAGCGGGTAATTTGATGGGCGTTAAAAAATGACATATTATATTGATTTGACATATAGAAAAGATTGTCCTGCATTTTGTGTATTATTACATGCTTAAATTCACTATGTAAGAATTTTATTTTAATGTTCTGGATGTAAATGTTTTAGGGGTGCAAATTTGGGCTCTTTATTGGTAAATATTTACCACTATAAGGGAAATAAGTAATGGATTAAGACAATTGTAACATTGGTTAAATATTGCAAGACACCATATGTTATTTTATTTAACAACCCTTTAGAAGTAATCCATAAAAAGCAAACTAAAAAAAATACTATCTTTACCGATCAAACGTTTATGAACTTAAGCTGCGTTTTTGCAGCACTACATATATAATTATGGCATGTACAAGTTGTTCAACCTCAGATGGTGGCGCACCAAAAGGTTGTAAAAATAATGGGACTTGCGGCACCGATAGCTGCAATAAATTGACTGTTTTTGACTGGCTTGCGAACATGAGTCCGTCTAATGGAGAGGCGATTTTTGATTGTGTTGAGGTTCGTTTTAAAAACGGACGCAAAGAATTTTTTAGAAATTCAGAGAAATTAACTTTAAGTATTGGTGATATTGTAGCAACTGTTGCGTCACCAGGACATGATATTGGAATCGTTACTTTGACAGGAGAATTGGTTAAAATTCAAATGAAGAAAAAAGGTGTTAATCACGAAAGTAATGAAGTGCCTAAAATTTATCGAAAAGCATCTCAAAAAGACATCGACATATGGTCTGTAGCCCGTGATCGCGAAGAACCGATGAAAGTTCGAGCACGTGAACTGGCAATTCAGCATAAATTGGAAATGAAGATTTCTGATATTGAATTTCAGGGCGATGGGTCAAAAGCTACTTTTTACTACACAGCAAATGACAGAGTCGATTTTAGACTTTTGATTAAAGATTTTGCGAAAGAATTTAGTACAAGAGTTGAAATGAAACAAGTGGGTTTCCGTCAGGAAGCGGCTCGTTTGGGAGGAATTGGTTCTTGTGGACGTGAACTTTGCTGTTCAACCTGGTTAACAGATTTTAGAAGTGTCAATACTTCGGCGGCACGTTATCAGCAGCTTTCGCTAAATCCCCAAAAATTGGCCGGACAATGCGGAAAACTAAAGTGTTGTTTAAACTACGAACTTGATACGTACATGGATGCGTTGAAGGATTTTCCGGATTACGATACTAAATTAGTTACCGAAAAAGGAGATGCAATTTGCCAAAAACAAGATATTTTTAAAGGCTTGATGTGGTTTGCTTACACCAATAATTTTGCAAACTGGCATGTTTTGAAAATCGATCAGGTAAAAGAAATCATTGCTGAAAATAAACAAAAGAACAAAGTTTCTTCCCTTGAAGATTTTGCTATTGAAGTAACTTCAGAGCCTGAAAAAGATTTTAATAACGCAATGGGTCAGGAAAGTTTAACTCGTTTTGATCAGCCAAAAAGAAAGAAAAAGCCGAATCGCAAGCGCAAACCTAACGCTGAAGGTGCTGTAGTGGCCGCTCCTGCTAAACCGCAACAAAGTAACAATAACAGCAATAAGCCAGCGGCAGGAGGGAATCCAAACAAAAACAAACAGAATAATAACAATAAGCCAAATCATTCGAATAAGCCAAAATCGAACGATAACAATAAACCGGCTGAACCGAGAAAACCTATAATTATTACTAAAAATGAGAATAAAAAATAGCGGAATTCTTCTTTTGGCAGCAATACTTCTTTTTTCCTGTGATAAAAAAAGAGTATTCGATGAGTACAAATCTGTTGGAAGCGCCTGGCACAAAGACAGTATTGTAACCTTTGATTTGCCTGTTTTAGATTCTACCAAAAAATACAATTTATTTGTAAATTTGAGAGATAACAACAATTATCCTTTCAAAAATTTGTTTTTAATTGTTGCTATTGAAACACCAAATGGTTTTACCAAAGTTGATACTTTAGAATACGAAATGGCTAAACCGGATGGAACCTTGCTAGGAAATGGTTTTACAGATATAAAAGAAAGTAAACTGTATTACAAAGAGGATGTTAGATTTAGAGGTAAATACAAAGTACACATCAAACAAGCTGTTCGTGAATCGGGAAAAATTCCTGGTGTTGAAGCTTTAGAAGGGATTACAGACGTAGGTTTTAGAATAGAACAAAAAGATTAGATAAATAGTTATGGCCACCAAAAAAAACAATCAACCTAATAGTACTAAAGATATTAACTACTATAAAAAGAAATTCTGGAGATTTTTCGTCTACTTTTTATTAGGCATTCTGGCTTTCTTTTTATTCGCTTCGTGGGGGCTTTTCGGATCGATGCCTTCTTTTGAAGATTTAGAAAACCCGGATTCTAATTTAGCAACCGAAATTATTTCTTCTGATGGAGTTGTAATTGGAAAGTATTTTAAAACCAACAGATCACAGCTTAAATATTCGGATTTGCCAAAAAGCTTAGTTGAAGCTTTAGTTGCTACCGAAGACGCTCGTTTTTACGAACATTCCGGAATTGACGGACGCGGAACTTTAAGAGCCGTTTTTACTTTAGGAACAAATGGTGGAGCGAGTACTCTAACACAGCAATTAGCAAAGCAATTATTTCATGGTGAAGGTTCTAAGTTCTTGCCATTTAGAATTGTACAAAAAATAAAAGAATGGATTATCGCCATTCGTCTCGAAAGACAATATACGAAAAATGAAATTCTGGCCATGTATTGTAATGTTTACGACTTCGGAAATTATTCTGTTGGAGTGAGTTCTGCAGCACAGACCTATTTTTCGAAAGATCCAAAAGACTTAACAATGGACGAATCGGCTATTTTAGTCGGAATGTTCAAAAATTCAGGATTATACAATCCGGTTCGTAATCCGCAAGGTGTAAAGAACCGTCGTAATGTTGTTCTTGCGCAAATGGAGAAAGCTAAAATGATTTCTACAGCAGAAAAAGAAAGATTACAAGCTTTACCAATTGCATTAAAATTTAAGTTAGAGAGCCACCGTGAAGGTACAGCAACTTATTTCAGAGAGTATCTTCGTGATTATATGAAGAAATGGATGGCGGAGAACAAAAAACCAGATGGTTCTGATTATGATATCTACAAAGATGGTTTAAAAATCTATACCACTATCGATTCAAGAATGCAGCAATATGCTGAAGAGGCGGTTTCGGCACACATGAAAAATTTGCAACAGCAGTTTTTCATCGAACAAAAAAACAATAAAAATGCCCCTTTCGTAAATATCACTCAGGCAGAGACAGAGAAATTGATGATGCAGGCCATGAAAAACTCAACTCGTTGGGCAATCATGAAAGATCTTGACAAAAGTGAAGACGATATCATTGCTTCATTCAAAGTAAAAACACAGATGAGAATCTTTACCTGGAAAGGAGAGCGCGATACTATTATGACGCCGCTTGATTCTATTCGTTATTACAAACACTTTTTGCAATCTGGTTTAATGGCAATGGAGCCTCAAACCGGAAATATTAAAGCGTGGGTTGGCGGAATCAACTACAAATATTTCCAATACGATCACGTTGGGCAGGGAGCAAGACAAGTAGGTTCTACATTTAAACCTTTCGTTTATGCAACTGCTATTGAGGAATTAAATATGTCTCCTTGTGATTCAATTTTAGATGGACCTTTCATGATTCACAAAGGGCGTCACCACGTAACGGAAGACTGGGAACCAAGAAACTCTGACAACAGATACCGCGGAATGGTAACTCTAAAGCAAGGTTTAGCCAATTCTATCAATACAGTTTCAGCTAAATTAATTGACAGAACAGGACCTGAGGCCGTTGTTGAATTAACACACAAACTGGGTGTTAAAACAGAAATTCCTGTACAGCCTTCAATCGCGTTAGGAGCTGTAGATATTACAGTTGAAGACATGGTTGCAGCTTACAGTACATTTGCAAATCAGGGAGTATATGTAAAACCACAATTTTTAAGCCGTATCGAAAACAAAAGCGGAGAGGTTATTTACGAGCCAATTCCGGAATCACACGATGTTTTAAATAAAGATATCGCTTTTGCAGTAATCAAATTATTGCAGGGAGTTACAGAAACCGGTTCTGGGGCACGTTTACGTACGCAAGGCGGTGGAAGTGGAGATAATCGTTGGACAGGATATCCATACATGTTTAAAAACCCGATTGCGGGTAAAACGGGAACAACACAAAATCAATCAGATGGTTGGTTTATGGGAATGGTTCCGAACTTAGTAACCGGTGTTTGGGTTGGTTGTGAAGATCGTTCGGCACGTTTCAAAAGTTTAACTTACGGCCAAGGTGCAACTGCAGCTTTACCGGTTTGGGCTTACTTCATGAAATTGTGTTATGCCGATAAGAATTTACAAGTTTCTAAAGCAGAATTTGAGCGTCCGGCAAACCTTTCTATAAAAGTAGATTGTTACAGCGCACCAAAAATAAAAGATACTACTGCAACAGAACAAAATACAGACGAATTCGAATTATAGTTTTAGTTCGTTTTCAAGATTATTTTACCGCAAAGAGCGCTAAGATTTACGCAAAGTTCGCAAAGCTACATATTAAGCTTTGCGAACTTTGCGTTTTGTCTTTGTGAGCTTTGCGGTTAATAACCTAGCTATATATTTATTTTTACGAAATCGTTATAATTTAATCTAAAAATGGTATTTTTATCAAAATTATACAGTAATAAAGTCAGTTTGTTATGATAACAAAAAAAGTAGATAGCGTGCAGGATGCTATAAAAGGAATAGAAAGCGGGATGACCATTATGTTTGGTGGTTTTGGTTTATGCGGAATTCCTGAAAATACTATTGCAGCTTTAGTAAACACCTCAATTTCAGATTTAACTTGTATTTCGAACAATGCAGGAGTGGATGATTTTGGTTTAGGATTGCTTTTGCAGAAGAAACAAATCAAAAAAATGATTTCCTCATATGTGGGTGAAAATGCAGAATTCGAGCGTCAGATGCTTTGTGGAGAGTTAGAAGTGGAGTTGACGCCCCAAGGAACTCTTGCAGAACGTTGTCGTGCGGCCCAAGCAGGAATTCCAGCTTTCTTTACACCGGCAGGTTACGGAACCGAAGTGGCGGAAGGTAAAGAAGTTCGTGAATTCAACGGAAAAATGCATATTATGGAAGAAGCTTTCAAAGCTGATTTTGCCATTGTAAAAGCATGGAAAGGCGACGAAGCAGGAAATCTTATTTTTAAAGGAACAGCACGAAACTTTAATGCGTGTATGGCCGGAGCCGGAAAAATTACCATTGCCGAAGTTGAAGAACTCGTTCCTGTCGGGACTTTAGATCCAAATCAAATTCATATTCCGGGAATTATGGTACAGCGCATCTTTCAGGGAGAAAAATTCGAGAAAAGAATCGAGCAACATACTGTAAGACAGAGGAATTAGATAATGAGATAATTTGTCAATTAGATAATGAATTAGATAACGCAAAATTGTTGCGTTAAATAAGTTTATAATTGATATAATATTGATTTTTAGAAAATTACTTTAAATTATATAAAGTGAAATATTAAATAATTAGAAATGTGATAATTAGAATTAATTAGATTGCTCAATGTTTAAGTATTATCTAATTATCTAATTTCCAAATTGACACATTGAGTTTATGTTAACAAAAGAAGATATAGCAAAACGAATTGCTAAAGAAGTAAAAGACAGATATTTTGTTAATCTGGGTATTGGGATTCCTACTTTGGTTGCAAATTATGTGAGAGAAGATATTGCAGTTGAGTTTCAGAGTGAAAACGGTGTTTTGGGCATGGGACCTTTTCCTTTTGCAGGAGAAGAAGATGCTGATATTATCAACGCTGGAAAGCAAACAATTACCACACTTCCGGGAGCGAGTTTCTTTGATTCGGCCTTTAGTTTCGGAATGATTCGAAGCCAAAAAGTTGATTTAACTATTCTTGGGGCAATGGAAGTTTCTGAAAACGGAGATATTGCCAATTGGAAAATTCCGGGAAAAATGGTGAAAGGAATGGGAGGCGCAATGGATTTGGTAGCTTCTGCTGAAAATATCATTGTTGCCATGATGCACGTTAATAAAGCAGGAGAGTCTAAAATTCTAAAAAAATGCACTTTGCCATTAACAGGCGTAGGCTGTGTTAAAAAGGTTGTAACAGAGCTTGCAGTTCTCGAAGTAACTAAAAATGGTTTTAAGCTCTTAGAACGAGCGCCAGGTGTTTCTGTTGAGCATATCATTGCTTCAACCGAAGCAGAATTAATTATAGAAGGAGAAATTCCTGAAATGAACATTTAATTTTTTTCTTTAAAAAACATATCCTTTTAAGGGCTGGCATAAAACGCCAGCCCTTTTTTTTGTAAAATCAAATTAAATCTCTGTCAGGTTTTATTTCTTATAAAATAATGTTTCTGTACTATTTTTTTTATATAAAAATTTAAATACCAACGAATTATCGATTTTAAGGCTTTCTATTTGAGAAATTCTTACAGTTTGTTAAATAAAAGTGAATTTAAAGTAAAAAGTGTTGCATTTTATCGATTAACGGCAAATTTCATCGACTATCTAACAAAATTAAAATACTTTTATCGTAAATTAAAGTATTTACTTACGATAAATGTTTTGTTTGTAATCATTTAACCAAACTTTAAAAACCCCTTAAATTATGAGAAAAAAATTACCAGGAATCATGGCGACCGCCGTTGTTTTTACTTTTACAATCTCTTCATTTGCTCAGACAGATAAGCAAATAAATCAGAAAAATGTTTCTGAAAACGGACAACCAAGTTTAATTACCTTTAGTGACAAATCAACTTACAAAGGATCAGATGCTCAAAAAGTCTTTAAGGAGCAACTTGGTTTAAAAGACTCTCAATCTTTTGCAAAAATCAAAACTCAATCTGACAAACAAGGTTACACGCATGAAAAATTTCAATTGTATGAACAGGGAATCAAAGTTGAATTTGCCAACTATACCCTGCATTCTAAAGATGGAAAATTAGTATCGATGAATGGTGAATTCTACGATATCGAAAATGTTAAAACTACACCCAAACTTTCTTCTCAGGAAGCTTTCAACAGAGCGCTTAGCTACACACATGCAACAGAATATCTTTGGGAAAAACCACAAGATGCTATAGCAATGGATTATGAAAAACCTAAAGGAGAGCTTGTTTTGTTACCTGCAATGGAAGAACAAGGTGAAAAACGCACAACTGATAAAGTTCGTTTGGCTTACAAGTTTGACATTTACGCTACAAAACCTTTAAGCCGCGGAGATCTTTATATTGATGCTGAAACCGGAAAAGCATTGTTTTATAATGCAACTATAAAACATTTAAACGATAATGTACATGCAAAGAAATCTTCTTCAGCAAGTGCAGATAAAAATCTTTCGGCTTCAAAAATGGCAATTGTTGCTGCTAATGCCGCGACTCGTTACAGCGGAACGCAAACAATACAAACTACTTTAAGCGGATCATCTTATATTTTATCAGATACATCTCGTGGTTTAGGCGTTCAAACTTATAATTCTGCAAGAACAGCTACTTATCCAACAACAAATTTTTCTGATGCCGATAATAACTGGACAGCAGCAGAATACAATAACACCAATAAAGACAATGGTGCACTCGATGCGCATTGGGGTGCAGAAAAAACATACGATTACTGGTCTACAGTACACAGTAGAAATAGTTTTGATGATGCTGGTGCAAAAATTAAAAGTTATGTACACTACAATTTAGTTGCTGCAGGATATTCAAGCAACAATAATGCCTTTTGGAATGGAAGCGTAATGACTTACGGTGACGGAACAGGAACTGGAGGATTTGATATTTTAACTTCTCTGGATGTTGCCGGACACGAAATTGGTCACGCGGTATGTACTTATACAGCAAACTTAGCCTACCAAAAAGAATCCGGAGCAATGAATGAAGCGTTCTCTGATATTTGGGCAGCTTGTATTGAATACCATTCAGCACCTACAAAATCAATCTGGTTGGTTGGTGAAGATATCGAAAGAAGAAGCGGGCACGTTGCTTTGCGTTCTATGAGCGATCCAAATGCTGAAGGACAACCGGATACTTACGGCGGAACGTATTGGATAAACGTAAATTGTACTCCAACAAACAACAATGACCAATGTGGAGTACATACAAATTCGGGTGTTTTAAATCACTGGTTTTACATTTTATCTGTTGGTAAAACAGGAACTAATGATCTTGGAAACGCTTATAACGTAACAGGAATTACGCTGGATAAAGCGGAGAAAATTGCTTTTCGTTTAGAGAGCGAATATTTAGGAGCCAATTCAACTTATGCTAATGCAAGAACTTTTGGAATACAATCTGCTATTGAATTATATGGTGCAGGTTCTGCGGAAGTTATTGCAACAACAAACGCATTTTATGCTGTAGGTGTTGGTGCGGCGTATTCTGGCTCAACAGATACTGTAGCTCCTTCGGCTCCAACTTCTTTGGCAGCTTCAGGAACAACAGGGACAACAACCAATTTAACCTGGACAGCTTCTACAGACAATGTTGCAGTAACAGGCTACGATATTTATCAGGGAACAACTCTTAAAGGATCATCTGCAACAACATCTTACACAGTAACAGGATTAACACCTTCAACTGCTTATACTTTTAGTGTAAAAGCGAAAGATGCTGCCGGAAATGTTTCCGCTTCAAGTAGTACAGTAAATGTTACTACTAGCGCTGCTGGTATAACATATTGCGCATCTCAGGGAAATAGTACTGCAGATGAAAGAATTAGTAAAGTTGTTTTTGGTACAATCAATAATACCTCAACAGGAACAACAGGTTACGAAAACTACACTGCAATTTCTACAAATGCAGCAAGAGGAACAGCTTATACTATTACAATTACACCCGTTTGGACGTCTACGACTTACAATGAAGGTTATGCAGTATTTATAGATTATAATCAGGATGGAGATTTCTCAGATTCTGGTGAAACGGTTTGGACAAAAGCAGCTTCAAAAACAACTCCGGTTACAGGATCAATTACAATTCCTGCAACAGCAACTCTTGGAACAACAAGATTGAGAGTTTCTATGAAATACAATGCAATTCCAACATCTTGCGAAGCTTTCTCTTATGGACAAGTTGAAGATTATTCTATAAACATTACAGCTTCTGGAGCGGTTGTTGAAGAAAGTATTGCCGGAATAGCAGAAACTGTTGAAACTGCACGTTTTGCTTTATATCCAAATCCGGTTGAAAGTGAATTAAATATATCAATTTCAGAAAGTAATGGATACACTTATAAAATTACAAACACCTTGGGACAACAGCTAAGTTCAGGAGAACTTTATGGAAATCCAATTGATGTAAGTAAATTGGCTACCGGAATTTACTTAATTGAGTTAAATAACGGCAGTAAAAAAATCGTGAAGAAATTTGCCAAAAAATAAGGAAAAAATAAAAAAAATTGTAAAAAGAAGCCCTGCGATTGCGGGGCTTTTTGCTATAAATTTATTTTTTTGATTTTGCTATATGTAATGAATATAATAGTTTACCCTTTTTATAAGATGGTTTTTCATCAGACTTTGTTAAAAGTACAACATCATACAAATCTATTATGTTTCCTTTGAATTCGACCCCTAATTTTTTGCGTGAGCCATCAACAGTTGTAAAATTTATTGCAGTCACATCTTCAATGTTTGCGCTATCACCATTTATGCTGATGTAATAACTCTTAAAATTCCCAAGACCGGTAACTTTTCCATCTTCAGTAAAAGTAACTTCGTTTTTTGAATTATTGATGTTGTAAGTATGATCAGAAAGCGTTTTGTTGATTAAAATACGAAGTACAGATACATTTGCTTCTTTTGCTTTTTTTAGTAAAGAAACATCAGCTTTAATATATTCTTCCGAATGATAGCGTTCATCAAGCGGCAGCAATAGTAAGTTTCGGTTTTTAATTATTGCTTTTTGTGTCTTAGTTTCATACAAATAATTAATCAATGTATCATTTTTGATTGTAGCTGAATATTTTCCACTTTCCAAATCTTCATTAATAAAAGTAATACTATCAGTTATCTTTTCAGGCACAACAATTTCCGTAACACCATTGTCAATTGTTTTAATTCCCTTATCGGTAATCATATTAGTAATAAATTCTTTTGAAATCCATGTACCGGCAAAAGTATTTGATTCTGTTTCCTTAATTTTCTTTTTGGGATATCTACAAGATATCGTGAAAAGAACAGAAATAGCCATCACTAAGGCAAGAAATGCATTTTTAAATAATTTTCCCATTTTAATTCGTAAATAATTTATTACAAAACTATTAATAATTAATTGCCTTGTAATAACTTCTAAAAAAAAAATACCATTTGAATTTTCAAATGGTATTTTTAAATTATATTTTGACAATATGTTTAAAACAATATTCTCTTTCTTTTTTACAAATTAAAAGAAGCACCTAAACTAAAAGTTGCCTGATTGTTTAAATGATCGAATACCTCATTATCATTACCGTATTTTGCAATTGGGAATCCGATTTCTGTGAAAACACCAAATCCGTCAGTAAAAAAGTAACGACCACCAACGTGTCCGCCAAAATTGTGTAATCCTAAACTTAAACCTGGGTAAACATCTAATTGCTCAACACCAATTACGCTGCTTAAATTTGCATTAATTCTTGCTTTTGCATCAAAACGATCTTGAAATTCTGGTTTGTAATCATAATATGGAGTTGGGTTATTGTGATAAACTCCTGAGAAATTATCAACTCCTAGTAAATAAGTTGTAACAAATCCGAAAGAGAAATTTTCTCCTAAACCGAAATCAATAGATCCCTGAATTCCTGATCCACCATCTTGTAAATTAGCACCAACGTTAACTTTCATGTCACCTTTTCCAGAGAAGGCCTGTTGGGCATTAGTGAATCCGAATGACGCTAAAAACAAAAGTGTAATAAATTTTTTCATAAACTTAAATATTAATTATTTGGACTGCAAATTTAGTTTTTTACACTTCAATTCCTACCTTTTTCATTAAAATACAATTCATTTAGTGGATCACTTTGCCAGAACTCCTTGGTATCCACGTTCATAATAGTCAGAGGGCCTTTAAAAGCAGCGCCGGTATCAACATTCCAAACGCAGGCTTTGTTTATTGGAACCGTTTGACCAATTCTGGTTACAGGTGTATGACCAATAAATATCTCTTTGTATATCGTAAAACGTTTTGGATAAAATAAATCGTCGGGTTTTAAATTGGGGTCTAATGAAAGAGCTGATTCCCAAAGTGTTCTGTCCCAATAAAATAATTTAGGAAAGTATTCCCAGACTACGCCATTTAAGTTCGTAAAGCCTGCATGAACAAATAATCGGTTTTGATCATCAAGATAATAATCCTGCAATGTTTCAAAAAAAGCGATGTGTGTTTTCTTTTTTTCTTCAGAAAGTTTAGAATATCCTTCAACAGTAGCTCTTCCGCCATGTTTGTACCACATTTCTTCATCAAATTCTTCATTTCGATTTTCCAGCCAGTCTAAGGCCAGTTGATCGTGATTTCCTCTAATGCAAATGCAGTTTTGTTTGCTTTTAAGATCAATCAAATATTCGATAACTTCTGCAGATTGGCTCCAGCCATCTACATAATCACCTAAAAATATAAGAGTATCTTGTGTGGTAACCTGAGCTTTTATCAGCACTTGTTCAAGAGCGAGTAATCCGCCGTGTATGTCGCCTATAACAAATGTTCGCATTGTTTAATTTTTCATCTGGAAGAACAAAAATATAAAGAATAATTGGTTTGAACCCATCGAATTTATATTCTTTAAAAATTGATATTATTTATAACTGTTTTGAGCACTTTTTTATTGCTTTTCCTTTTTAAATTTGTAGCATGTCTGAAATGCTTACATATCGAAAAATTATCCATATTGATATGGATGCTTTTTATGCTTCTGTCGAGCAGATGGACAATCCTGCCTTACGCGGAAAAGCCATTGC
>Ga0307413_10000312_pt1 | contig 15116 bp, 8 predicted proteins | sample DK1Ometagenome_3_FD_203714 | JGI IMG/M metagenome (GOLD analysis project Ga0307413, IMG submission 203714) | Maize rhizosphere microbial communities from greenhouse at UC Davis, California, United States - DK15-O-2 | ecosystem: Host-associated > Plants > Roots > Rhizosphere > Soil | place: USA... | reverse complement strand
TGAGCGAGGCGGAGCGCCGGTGAGCCTGAAGCTCGTCCTCGACGCCTTCGCCCGCGCGCCGGCCGCGCAGGACCTGCCCGGACGGCTGCCGACGCGCGGCGCCGCGCTCGCGGTCGGGGGGCTGCCCGGCTCGAGCGGCGCCGTGCTCGCGGCATGGCTCGCGCGCGAGCAGGCGCAGCGGCTCGTCGTCGTGGTGGCGCCGACGCCGTCGGAGGCGGAGCGCTGGCTCGCCGACCTCGCGCACCTGAGCGAGCTGCCCGCCGCGCTCTACCCGCAGCGCGAGGCGCTGGGCGAGGAGGAGCCGCACTACGAGATCGCCGGCGAGCGCGTCGAGACGCTCGAGGCGCTGCTGGCCGGCCGGATCCGCATCCTCGTCACCACCGCGCGCGCGACCGCCGAGCGCACGCTGGTGCCCGCGGCGCTCGAGCGCAGCCGCCTGACGCTGCGCGTCGGCGCGCGCTGCCCCCTCGGCGAGGCGGTCGAGCGCCTCGAGGGGATGGGCTACCGCCGCGTGCCCACCGTGACCGAGGTGGCCGAGTACAGCGTGCGGGGCGGCATCGTGGACCTGTACGGCTTCGGCATGGCCGCGCCGGCGCGCGTCGAATGGTGGGGCGACGACGTGAGCTCGCTGCGCGTGTTCGACCTCACGACGCAGCGCTCGCTCGGCGAGGTCGACGAGATCACCGTGTTGCCCGTGACCACCCAGGGGGCGAAGGCCGAGGCCGAGGCGCACCGGGCGGGCGACGGCACGGCGCGGCGGACGCTGCTCGAGCTGCTGCCGGCGGACTCGCTGCTGGTCGAGGAGGGCGCGGGGGCGATCGGCGACGAGGTGGCGCGCGCATGGCAGGAGGCCGAGCACCACCTGAACGTGGCGCGGCGGCTCGGCGAGGAGGTGCCGAGCCGCGAGGCGCTCTTCGAGCCGCCCGCGGCATGGACGACGCGGCGCGCGGGCTTCCCGCGGCTGCTGCTGGGCGAGGAGCGGGCCGACCTGCAGTTCGGGTTTCTGCCGCCGGAGCGCATCGATCGCGATCTGAACCGGCTGCGCGCCACGCTCGCCGCCGCCACGCCGCCCACGCTGATCCTCTGCGACAACGAGGGGCAGCTCGAGCGCATGGAGGAGCTGCTCGACGAGGGCGGGCGGCGCGCGGTGCACGCCACGCTGGCGGTGGGGGCGCTCGACGGCGGCTTCGTGATGCCCGCGATGCGGGTGCTCACCGACCACGAGATCTTCCGCCGCGCCCGGCGGCTCCGGCGCGCGCGGCGCTACCGCCAGGCGGCGCCGAGCGCGGCCACGGGGCAGCTCACCGTGGGCGACTACGTGGTGCACCTCGACCACGGCATCGGCATCTACCGCGGGATCGACACCGTCACGGTGGGCGAGAGCGTCTTCGAGGTGGCGGTCGTGGAGTACGAAGGGGGCGACCGGCTCAACGTCCCGCTCTACCGCCTCGACCAGCTCGAGCGCTACCGCGCCGCCGGCGACGACGGCGACCGGCCGCCGCCGAAGCTGCACCGCCTCGGCGGCCACTCGTGGCAGAAGGTGCGCGACAAGACGCGCCAGGCGATCCGCCAGATGGCGGCGGAGCTGCTCGACCTCTACAGCCGACGCACCGTGGCGGCGGGCTACGCCTTCCCCCCCGACACCAAGTGGCAGCGCGAGCTCGAGAGCGCCTTCCTCTACGAGGACACGCGCGACCAGCGGCGCGCCACCGAGGACATCAAGCGCGACATGGAGCAGCCGAAGCCGATGGACCGCCTCCTCGTGGGCGACGTCGGCTACGGCAAGACCGAGGTGGCGGTGCGCGCCGCCTTCAAGGCGGTGCAGGGGGGCAAGCAGGTGGCGGTGCTAGTGCCGACCACGATCCTCGCCGAGCAGCACGGGCGCACCTTCACCGAGCGGCTGGCGGACTATCCGGTGAAGATCGAGGTGCTCTCGCGCTTCCGCACGGCGAAGGAGCAGAAGCAGGCGCTGGCGCGGCTGGCCACGGGCGAGACCGACATCATCGTCGGCACGCACCGGCTCCTCTCGCCCGACGTGACGTTCAGGGACATCGGGCTGCTGATCGTGGACGAGGAGCACCGCTTCGGCGTGAAGCACAAGGAGCGGCTCAAGGCGCTGCGGCTGGCCGTCGACGTCCTCACGCTCACGGCGACGCCGATCCCGCGCACGCTGCACCTCTCGCTGGCGGGGCTGCGCGACCTGTCGCTCATCGAGACGCCGCCGCGCGACCGCTCGCCGATCCTCACCTTCATCGAGCCCTGGGACGACGGGCTGCTGGACGAGGCGTTCGCGCGCGAGCTCGACCGCGGCGGCCAGGTCTACTTCGTCCACAACCGCATCGAGACCATCGAGACGATCGCCCAGCGGGTGCGCTCGCTGGCGCCGCGCGCCCGCGTCGAGGTGGCGCACGGCCAGATGGCGGCCGAGCCGCTCGAGGGGGTGATGCAGCGCTTCGTGGCGGGCGAGGTGGACATCCTCGTCACCACGATGATCGTGGAGTCGGGGCTGGACGTGCCGAACGCCAACACCATGGTCGTGCACGACGCGCACCGCTTCGGCCTGGCGCAGCTCTACCAGCTGCGCGGCCGGGTGGGCCGCAGCCACCGGCGCGCCTACTGCTACCTGCTGGTGCCCGACACCATCGACCCGGACGCGGAGGAGCGGCTCAAGGTGCTGGAGCACCACACCGATCTCGGCGCGGGCTACCGCATCGCGCTGAAGGACCTGGAGCTGCGCGGCGCCGGCAACCTGCTCGGCAGCGAGCAGAGCGGCCACGCGCACGCCGTGGGCTTCGACCTCTACCTGCGCTGGCTGGAGGAGACGGTGAAGGCGATCCGCAGCCAGGGCGGCCGCGAGGAGGCGCCGGCGCCGCCGGACGTGGTGCTGGACCGCCCGGCGCACCTCCCGGACGCCTACGTCTCGGACGACGACGCCAAGCTGGACATCTACCGGCGACTGGCGCGGGCCGGGACGCCTGGCGAGATTGATCAGCTTCGTGACGAACTGCGCGAGCGGTTCGGTCCCCTCCCCCCGGAAGCCGAGACCCTGCTGGACATGGCGCGCCTGCGCGTCGTGGGCGCGGCCCTGGGGCTGCAGCACGTCCTCGTGCGCGGGGACGAGGCGCGCCTGACCTTCCGCGAAGGGGCGGCGCCGCGGATGGCGAAGCTCACCGCGGCGCTGGACGACGTGCAGCTCTCGGCGGAGGTGCGGCGCACCGTGCCGCTCTCGCTCCGCCTCCTGCGGCTGGGCGGCGAGGCGATGATCCCGGCGCTGGTCCGCGCGCTGCGCGTGGTGGCTGGATAGGCATGGCATCATACCCAAATGGAGAAGGCATGCGGCGATTTCTGATGGTGGCGGCGTTGGTGGCGCTCACGACGGGCTGCGGCGACGTCCGCGAGCGGTTCTCGTCGAACGCGGGGCTGGCCGCGAAGGCGGGCTCCACGGAGCTCACGAGCGAGCGGCTGGCCCAGATCCTCACGTCGGGCAAGGCGGTGAAGCCGAACGCGGAGGCCGCCGAGTTCGTGACGGGCGTGTGGATCGACTACTCGCTCTTCGCCCAAGCGGTCGCCCGCGGCGACAGCCTGACGGACTCCACGACGATGAGCGCGGCCATGTGGCCCGACATCGCCGAGCTGCGCACCACGCGCTGGCACGACACCCTCCTCGCCCAGCGCGTGAAGGTGGGGCCGCGCACCGCCGACAGCCTGTACGGCGGCAACGACGTGCGCGTCTTCCAGCACGTGCTCTTCCGCGTCGCGCCGACGGCCTCGGCCGCCGAGCGCGGGCAGGCGCGCCGCCAGGCGGAGGCCGTGCTCGCCCAGGCCCGCGGCGGCGCCGACTTCGGCCAGCTGGCCGCGGCCCGCAGCCAGGACCCCAGCAGCGCCGCCGACTCGGGCTTCCTCCCCGCCGCCCCGAAGGGCCAGTGGGTCGCGCCCTTCGACAGCGCGGGCTGGCTGCTGCAGCCGGGCCAGCTGAGCGGCGTGGTCGAGACCCCGTTCGGCTTCCACGTGCTGCGCCGCCCGCCGGTCGACGCGGTGCGCCAGCGCCTCGTGGGCTTCCTGCACCAGAGCCAGGCCCAGCGCCTCGACTCGCTCTACATGGACAGCCTCGCGATCCGGAACGATCTCGAGGTCGAGGACGACGCGGCCGCCACCATGCGCGCCGCGGTGGCCGACATGGAGCGCCACAAGAACTCGTCGAAGAAGATCGTGGACTTCTCCGACGGCGGGCTCACGGTGAAGGAGTTCCTGCGCTGGGTCCGCGCGCTGCCGCCGCAGTACCGCCAGCAGGTCAAGACGGCGCCGGACGACCAGCTGACGCAGTTCGCGCGCGTGCTCTCGCAGAACGTGCTGCTGGTCCGCCAGGCCGATTCGGCCAAGGTCGCGCTCTCGCCGACCGAGTGGCAGGGGATGCGCCAGATGTTCCGCGGCCAGCTCGACTCACTGAAGATGGAGATGGGCCTCGGCGGCGACGTCACCGACTCCACGGTGAGCGAGGCGCAGCGCCTCAAGGTCGCGCAGATGAAGGTCGACCAGTTCTTCGACCGCCTGCTGCAGGGGCAGCTCCGCCTGCGGCCGATGCCGTCGGCCCTCGCGCAGGTGCTGCGCGAGCGCTCCGAGTACCGCCTCTACCCCGCGGGCCTCGCCCGGGCCGTCCAGCTCGGCCAGACGCGCTACGACTCGCTCAATCCGGGCCAGCAGGGCCAGCCCGGCGCGCCGGGCCAGCCGGGAGCGCCGGGCCAGCCGGGGGCGCCGCAGGGCCAGCAGGCGCCGCAGGGCCAGCAGGCGCCGCAGGGCCAGCCGCCCGTGATCCAGCCGGCGCCGGGCCCGAACCCGGGAGCGCCGGGTCAGGCCGCGCCGAACCCGAGCCGCTGAGGCCGAAGGAGATCGTTTGTACCAGCGCATGAGCATGCGCGTCGCCGGCGCGGTCCTCGCCACCTTCGTGGTGGCGGGGGCCGCGCCGCTCGGCGCCCAGCAGGTGGCCGCGCGCGGCGCGACGCTGCCGGTGGACACCGCCACCGCGGTGGACTTCGTGGTGGCCGTCGTCGCCAACCGGCCGATCCTCAACTCGCAGGTCGAGGAGGAGTTCTTCACGCGGCAGCAGGGCCGGCAGGCGCCGGCCGACCCCGAGCTGCGCGCCGCGCTGCGGCACGAGGTCGTGCAGGACCTCGTGAACGCCGAGCTGCTGGTGCAGGAGGCGGAGCGGGACACCATGATCAAGGTGACCGCGGAGGAGATCGCCGAGGGCGTGGAGCAGCAGGTGCGGCGCATCCGCGCCGGCTTCAAGTCCGAGGCCGAGTTCCAGGCCGAGCTGCGCCGCTCGGGCTTCCAGTCGTCGGACGAGTTCCGCCGCTACCTCTCGGAGCAGCAGCGGCGCTCGGCCTACCAGAACCGGCTGCTGGAGATGCTGCGGGAGAAGGGCACCATCAAGAACGTGGCGCCCACCGAGGGGGAGATGCGCGAGTACTTCGAGCGCGTCCGCCCGCAGCTCGGCGAGCGGCCGGCGTCGATCACCTTCCGCCAGATCATCGTGCGCCCGGGCGCCCGGGACTCGGCCCGCGCCCGCACGCGCGCGAAGGCCGACTCGATCGTGGCCGAGCTGCGCCGGGGCGCCGACTTCGCGCTCGCCGCGCGGCGGTTCTCGGACGATCCCAGCAACAAGGAGCGCGGCGGCGATCTCGGCTGGTTCCGCCGGGGCCGCATGGTGCCGACGTTCGACCGCGTGGCCTTCGCGCTGCGCCCCGGGCAGATCAGCGATCCGGTGGAGACGTCGTTCGGCTGGCACATCATCCAGGTGCAGCGCGTGCAGCCGGCCGAGATCAACGCGCGCCACATCCTGCTCACGCCGGAGGTGACGCCGGCCGACGTCGACTCGGCGCGGGTGCTGGCGGAGCGGATCGTCGAGCAGGTCCGCGCGGGCGCGTCGTTCGACTCGCTGCAGCGCCGCTGGCACGACCAGGACGAGCAGCGCACCGCCGACGACGTCGCCGTGCCGCAGCTGCCCGAGCCCTACCGGCCGCTGGCCGAGGCCGACTCGGGGCAGACGGTCGGGCCCATTCCCGTGCCGACGCCGCGCGGCACGCCGAAGTTCGCGGTGGTGCAGGTGGTGTCGAAGCGGCCGGGCGGCGAGGTGCGCTTCGAGGACGTGCAGGACCGCATCCGCACGCAGCTGGCCGAGCAGCTGGGGCTGCAGCGCTACCTGAACCGGCTGCGCGAGGCGACCTACGTGGAGATCCGCTCGCGGTGAGGCGCCTCCGGTGAGGCGGCGCGGGTGAGGCCGCGCCTCGCGGTCACCCTCGGGGACCCGCGGGGCATCGGGCCCGAGATCGCCGCGGCCGCGCTCGAGGCGCTGGCCGCCTCGGGCTCCGAGGCCGAGATCGTGCTGGTCGGCGCAGACGACCAGATCGCCGGGATCCGCGCATCGCGCCGGGTCCCGGTCGGGCATTGGGGGCTGGGCGCGGGCGAGGGGCACGGCCCCGCCGGACACCAGCGCACGATCCGCGCGGGGCAGCTGGCCGGCCACGCGGTGCAGGCGGCGGTGCGCCTGGCCCGGGCGGGCGAGGTCGACGCCATCGTCACCGGCCCCGCGCACAAGCACGCGCTCCATCTCGCCGGCTTTCCCTATCCCGGGCACACCGAGTGGCTCGCCGAGCTGGCCGGCGGCGTGGAGGTGGCGATGATGCTCGCCGCCGAGGAGCTGCGCGTCGTGCTCGTCACGACGCACGTGCCCTTCCGCGACGTGCCGCTGCTGCTCACCACGGATCTGGTCGTGCGGACGGGGAAGGTCACGGCGCGCGCGTTGCGCGAGTGGTGGGGGATCGCCGAGCCGCGGCTGGCGGTGTGCGCGGTGAACCCGCACGCCGGCGAGGGCGGGCTCTTCGGCGACGAGGAGGAGCGCGTGCTCGGGCCCGCCGCCCGCGCGCTCGGTGCCGCGGGGCCGCTCCCGGCCGATACCGTCTTCGTGCGCGCCATGCGCGGCGAGTTCGACGCGGTGCTCGCGCCGTACCACGACGTCGGCATGACGGCGATCAAGGTCGCCGCGTTCGGGCGCGCGGTGAACGTGACGCTCGGGCTGCCGTTCATCCGGACCTCGCCCGACCACGGCACGGCGCTCGACATCGCGGGGCAGGGGAAGGCCGACGCGAGCAGCATGCGCGCGGCGGTCGAGCTGGCGATGGACCTGGCGCGCCGCCGCCGCGCGCCCTAGCGGCGGCGGCTAGCCCGCCCGGTCTTCCTTCGGCCAGGCGACCGGCTTGCCCGAGCCCGCGGCGCCGGGCCGCTCTGCGGGGGGCTCGGCGCGGGCTTCGTCCTCCTCGTCCGCGTCGGCGGCGATCGGGGCGGCGGGCAGCAGACGGAGGCTCTTCACGCGGCGGCCCTCCATCTCCACCACCTCGAGGTCGTGCGCCCCGACGTTGACGCGGTCGCCGGCCACGGGGAGGCGGCCGAGCTGGCCGAAGACGTAGCCGCCGAGGGTGGTGTAGTCGGCGTCGTCGAGCTCGGCGTCGTACTCGGTGTTGAACTCGGTGATCGCCATGCCGCCGTCGAGCACCGGGGCGCCGGTGGTGCGGGCGCGGCGCTCCTGCGGGTCGTACTCGTCGAAGATCTCACCCACGATCTCCTCCAGCAGGTCCTCCATCGTCACCAGCCCCGCCGTCCCGCCGTACTCGTCGAGCACGATGGCGAGGTGGGTCTTGAGGCGCTTCATGTCGGCCAGCACGTCCTCGACCTCGCGGGCGCCGGGGACGAAGAGCGGCGGGCGCATCAGCGCGCGCACCGGCGCGGCCGGCGTCTGCCGGATCGCCTTCAGGATGTCCTTGGCGTGCACCACGCCCACGATCTCGTCGAGCGTCTCGGTGTAGACGGGGTAGCGCGACCGGTTCTCCTGCGCCACGATGTCGGCCGCTTCCTCCAGCGTGGTGGCGGCCTCCAGCCCGACGATGTCGGTCCGGGGCGTCATCACCTCCTCGGCGTTCTTCTCGCTGAACTCGAAGACCCCCTCCAGGAGCCGCGCGTCGCGCCCGAGCAGGCTGCCGCCCTCCTCGCTCTGCTCGACGAGCATCCGGATCTCCTCGGGCGAGTGCAGGCGCTCCCCCTCGGTCGGCGGGTCGATGCCCATGAGCCGCAGCAGCCGGTTGGCCGTCCCGTTCAGGAGCGCGATCGGGTAGTGCATCACCCAGGCGAAGCCCAGAAGGGGGTAGATGATCCAGGCGCTGACGGCCTCGGGGTAGAGGAGCGCCAGCGCCTTCGGCACCAGCTCGCCCAGCACGATGTGGAGGGTGGTGATGATCGCGAAGGCGATCGCCGAGGCCACGGTGTGGGTGGCGATGGTGGCGACCGGGTCGGGGAGGTAGGTGAACCCGCCCTCGATCAGGTGGGCCAGCGCGGGCTCGCCGATCCAGCCGAGGCCGAGGGAGGCGAGGGTGATGCCGAGCTGGGTGGCCGAGATGTAGCGGTCGAGCGATTGAACGGCCAAACGCGCGCGCCTAGCTTTGGCGTCGCCGTTGCGGGCCATCTCCTCGAGGCGCGTCGTCCGGGCCCCCACGAGCGCGAACTCCGCCGCGACGAAGTAGGCGTTCGCCAGCACCAGCAGCACGACCGAGACCAGACCCAGCGCCACCGAGGGACTACTTGCAGGTTCCATATCGAGTAACACTAACGATGGCAAGTCCTTATGGCGAGGGCTCCGCGGAATCCCGCCCGCGGCGGTGCGGCGGCGGGGACGCCGATGTACGATACCTGAGATGACCACGCCCGCCTTCGATCCGGACTGCCTGCACCAGGCGCCGCGCACCTTCACGCGGCGGCTCTGGCTGGTGCTGCTGCTGACGGGCACCTTCATGGTGGTCGAGGCGGTCGGCGGCTGGATCAGCGGCTCGCTGGCGCTGCTGGCCGATGCGGGGCACATGCTGACCGACGTCGGGGCGCTGGGGCTCTCGCTCGTCACGGCGCGCATGGCGCGTCGGCGGGCCGACGCGGAGATGACCTTCGGCTACCTGCGCTGGGAGATCCTGGCGGCGCTGGTGAACGGCGCGGCGCTCTTCGGGATCGCGGGCTGGGTGGTGGTCGAGGCGATCCAGCGTCTGGGCCGGCCGCCGGAGGTGCAGTCGGGGCTCCTGATGGCCGTGGCCGGCGCCGGCCTCGTGGTGAACCTGGTCTCGCTCAGGGTCCTCCACGGAGCCCACGAGCACAGCCTCAACACCCGTGGCGCCTACCTCCACGTCATGGGCGACCTGCTGGGCTCGGTGGGCGCCCTGGGGGCGGGCGTGGTCATCGCGCTGACGGGATGGCACCCGATCGATCCCATCCTCTCGATCGCCCTCTCGCTGCTCATCCTCGCCGGAGCGTGGCGGCTGCTCCGGGAGAGCACCAACATCCTGCTCGAGGCCGTCCCGTCCCATGTCTCCATGGCCGAGGTGCGCCGGCGGATGCTGGCGGTGCCCGGAGTGACGGCGGTGCACGACCTCCACGTCTGGACGGTGACCCCCGGGATGGTGGCCATGAGCGGCCACGCGGTGGTGCCCGACCTGGCCGGGCACCCGGAGGCGCTCCGCGGCATCCGGCGCGGGGTGGCGGAGCTGGGGATCGGGCACGTGACGATCCAGCTCGAGGGGGAGGCGGGGTGCGAGCCGCTGGAGACGGCGGCGGTCGCGGCGGCCTCCGGCGGAGCCGGGGGGCACGACCACGGCCACCAGCACCATCACGGGCCGGGGCACCACCATCATTAGAGCCTGAGGGAGCGGCCGGAGGCCGCCCCCGGGGCGCGGGCGGGAACCCGGGCTCCCGGAGGCGTGTTTCAGGGACCGAAACGCGGCGGAACCGCCGGCTGCGCACCGGTTGCGGCGGCATCTTGCGGTTCGGGCGTACGCCCTCTATATATGCGCCGCTCGCGCCCGGCCGGGCCGGGCGTCGTTGTTTTAGGGCCCCAGGCAGTTCTCTTCTTCGCGGGAAGTACAGTTTGATTCGCAACATCGCCATCATCGCCCACGTCGACCACGGCAAGACCACGCTGGTGGACCAGATGCTCCGCCAGGCCGGCGCCTTCCGCGCCAACCAGCAGGTCGACGAGCGTGTCATGGATTCGAACCCGCTCGAGAAGGAGCGCGGGATCACGATCCTGGCCAAGAACACGGCGGTCACCTGGCATGGTGTGAAGATCAACATCGTCGACACCCCGGGCCACGCCGACTTCGGCGGCGAGGTGGAGCGCATCCTGCGCATGGTGGACGGCGTGATGATCCTGGTCGACGCCGCCGAGGGCCCGATGCCGCAGACGCGCTTCGTGACGCGCAAGGCGCTGGGCCTCGGCCTACAGCCGATCGTGGCGATCAACAAGATCGACCGCTCGGACGCCGAGCCGCACCGCGTGCACGACGAGGTGCTGGGGCTGTTCATCGACCTCGACGCGACGCACGAGCAGCTCGACTGCCCGTTCCTCTACACGTCGAGCCGCGCGGGCACCGCGACGACCGACCTGGAGCAGCCGGGCGGCGATCTGCAGCCGCTCTTCCAGGCGATCCTCGACACGGTGCCGGCGCCGACGAGCGACCCCGAGGGGCCGTTCCAGATGCTGATCTCCACCCTCGACTTCAGCTCCTTCCTCGGCCGCATGGCGATCGGGCGCATCGAGCGGGGCCGCGTGAAGGTGGGCGACCAGCTGGCGCTGCTGCCGAACGGCGCGCCGGGGATGGTGGGCGAGGGCGAGAAGGTGGAGCGCAACCGCGTCACCAAGCTCTTCACCTACGACGGCCTCAACAAGATCGAGGTGCAGGAGGCGTCGGCGGGCGACATCGTGGTGCTGGCGGGCTTCGAGGGGATCGAGATCGGCAAGACGTTCGCCTCCATCGACCACATGGAGCGCCTCGAGGGCATCGCGGTCGAGGAGCCGACGCTCTCGACCGACTTCATCGTGAACAACGGCCCCTTCGCCGGCCGCGACGGCAAGTTCGTCACCAGCCGCCAGGTGCGCGACCGGCTCTACAAGGAGCTGGAGCGCAACGTCGCGCTCAGGGTCGAGGACACCGACAGCCCCGACACCTGGAGCGTCTCGGGCCGCGGCGAGCTGCACCTCGGCATCCTGATGGAGACGATGCGCCGCGAGGGGTACGAGTTCATGGTCTCGCGCCCGCGCGTGATCACGAAGATCGGCGAGAACGGCGAGCGCCTGGAGCCGTACGAGGAGCTCATGATCGACGTGCCCGAGGAGTACATGGGCGTCGTCATGGAGAAGCTCGGGCCCCGGCGCACCGAGATGACCGAGATGCGCAACCCGGGGCAGGGCCTCGTGCGCATGACGTTCAAGATCCCGGCGCGCGGCCTCTTCGGCTACCGCTCGGAGTTCCTGACCGACACGCGCGGCACCGGCATCATGAACCACCGCTTCCTCGAGTACGGCCCGTGGGCGGGCCCGCTGCAGGGCCGCCGCCGCGGCGTGCTCGTGGCCGACCGCGAGGGCCAGGTGGTGGCGTTCGCGCTGGGCGGCCTGCAGGAGCGCGCGCAGATGTTCGTCGCCCCGGGCGACGACGTCTTCGAGGGGATGGTGGTGGGCGAGAACTCGCGTCCGGAGGACATGGACGTGAACGTCACGAAGGAAAAGAAGCTGACCAACATGCGCGCCTCGGGCTCGGACGACAACGTGCTGCTCGAGCCGCCGCGCCAGATCACGCTCGAGTACGCCCTCGAGTACATCGACGAGGACGAGCTGATCGAGGTCACGCCGCACACGATCCGCCTCCGCAAGCGCTCGCTCGCGGCGAACGATCGCAAGAAGGCCGCCCGGGCCGCCGCCCGGGTGGAGAACGCGTCCTGAGCGCGCCGGCGCGCCCGCGTCCTGCACTTCGGATCCCCCTTACACTCTCTCTGATGGCGGAGGAATAAGATGCTGGCCTGGGAGACGTCGGTTGAAGCTCTCGAGATGCGTCGGCGCTTCGATGAAGACGGCGACGAGTTCGAGGACGATGGCTTCATCCTCGACGACGAAGACGAGGAGGACCTCGAGGAGGACGAGGAGCTCGAGGACGACGAGGATCTCGACGAGGACGACGACCTCGACGACGATCTCGAGATCCTGGCCGACGAGGAAGAGGAGTACTGAGGCGGACGTTCCCCCCGTGGTTCACCGTCCGCTCTCGGGGTTGCGTGGGGCGGGGACGCCGGTTAGAATCCCCGCTCCGCAAGCCGGGGCCTGTAGCTCAGGTGGTTAGAGCGCACGCCTGATAAGCGTGAGGTCGGTAGTTCAACTCTACCCAGGCCCACTTCATAATCAGCTGGCGCGTCGGCACTTAGCCCGACGCGCCAGCTTTTTGTGTGCCCGCGGCCTCGATACGATCACCGACCGCCCGGGCGTCGGCTCAGAAGTCCGGGGCGCGCATCCCGAGGTGCGTCTGCAGCCAGAGAATGCGGTTGCGCGAGGCCCCGACGGGGAGGCCGTGCCCCGCGTCGTACCACTGGATCGTCTTCGGCTCGGGCGCCGCGGCGTGCAGCCGCTCGGCGTCGCGCGGCGGCACGAGGTTGTCCTCTCGTCCCGACTGCAGCAGGAGCGGCGTCGGCGACGCGAAGCCGATGTACTTGATCGGCTCGATCGGAATCATCGACTCCGCCCAGCGCCGCCGCTCCGGGCAGGTGCGCGCGGCGAAGTCGCTGCCGAAGTCCTCGGGGCCGGTAAAGTGGGAGACGAGCCCGCCGTCGGCCACGACGAGGACGGCCGTCTTGAGCCGCCGCTCGATGCCGGCGAAGAGGGCGCCCATCGCCCCGCCGTAGCTGACGCCCACGTAGCCGATCCGGCTCCCGTCCACGTCGGGGCGGGCGACGAGCAGGTCCACGGCGCGCTGCAGGTCGGTCATGAGCTGCACCTGCTCGACGCTGTCGGCGGGGGTGAAGCTCAGCACGTCGCCCGCGCGCCGCGCGAACGGGGCGTCGAGCGCCACCACCACCGCCCCGTGGCGCGCCAGCTCCACCCCGGCGCCGATCATCTGCTCGGCGTTGCCCGGCAGGCCGTGCATCAGCAGCAGCCCCGCGAACGGGCCCGTGCCCTCGGGCACGATGAGCCGCCCCGTGGCGCGGCCGGTGCCGCGCGGGCTGAGGAAGCTCAGCGCGTGAATCGTCACGCCGCCCGGCGCGGTGCCGATCGGCTGGAGCACCGGATCGTAGGGCGCCGCGCGGTCGTAGGCGAACGCGGTCAGGGCGGAGGCGGGTGCCGGCTCGGCGGTGAGCGTCGGGACGGTGCAGGCGTTGACGGGCCCGTCGATCGGCGGCCCGGGCTCGGGATCGGCCGCATCGGCGCAGGCACCGGCGAACAGGAGCAGGAGCAGCGGAGCGAGACCGACGGAGCGCACGAGCATGGCGGTACCTCGGCAGGAGTTGGAACCCGGAACGCCCCTCGGCGTGACGATCCTTCACGAGCCGTTCGCCGTCGGCGCCTTCTTCGCCGTCGGACAGGAGACGCGCACGCTCGCGTTGCACGCACCGAAGGCAACCGCCGCCCTGCCGATGGCTCGGGCGGCGGTTTGTTCTCACCGCGTCCCGCCCTCCCGGGGCGGCCCCGTCATTCCGCCGGCGCGAACGACCACTCCACGCGTGCCGTCCCCGCCTGCCCCTCCGCCCGGTAGTGCCGACCGTAGAGCGCCTCGCCGAGCCCGCCGGGGAAGTAGCCGTCGCCGTCGTTGTCGAGGCCCCAGCCCTCCGAGTGGGCGAGGACGTCGCGCTGGCCCGTGAAGCTCGCGGCGGTGAGGCTCGTGATCGGGCGCTCGTCGAGGCGCACCGAGCCGACGAAGCGGTCCGAGGTGTACGGCGTACCGCCGTCCTGCGTCTCGGTCGCCTCGACGTGCATCGCCATGCCGCCGTTCCAGGTGCACTCGTCGAGGTTCACGTTCAGCCAGACGTGCGCGCGCTCCTCGGGCACCTCGGCGCTGTTCGCCGGCGCGCCGCTGCCGGCGAAGGTGGTCACGAACGGCTCGCTGTTCGGCACGGGCCAGGTCTCGCGGTCGTTCACCGCGACCGCGCCGGTGACGGTGCCCATCCAGCTCACGCCGCCCGGGCCCTCGCTGTGCTTGACGAGCGTCGACGTGAGCTCGCCGGAGTGATTCAGGACGAGCTGCTCGCCGTCGGGGTTGGTGCCGCTGAAGGTGTAGGCGGCGCCGAAGGTCGCGGTCCAGCGATCCACGCTCCGCAGCGCGGCGCAGGCCTGTCCCGCCTCGACGATGTCGATGTGGGTGACGAGCAGGCCGCGGTCCCGCGGGTCGGTCCCCTCGTACTCCACCGAGACCGCCACCGGGTTGACCTCCGGCAGCTCGTCGGGTGCCCGGAAGTCGGCGACGCCGGGCTCGTCGTCGCGCCGGGTGACACGTCCGGTGGTGGCGCTGTGGCCGCCCACGACGCCGTTCACCGACCAGTTCTTCGCCGTGCCGGCGTAGACGCCGCCGTCGCTGCACTCGTAGAGCAGCGGCACGAGGAAATCCTCGTCCTGCGCCGCGACGCGGCAGTCGCGCACGTGCAGCGTGGTGGTCCGGCCCGTCTCGACGGTCGTCTCCTCGGCGAACACCCGCGCCCCCGCGATCGCCGACCAGTCGCTGAAGTGCGTCGTCTCGACGCTGATCGTCCGCTGCGCCGCGTTCACGACTGTCTGCCGGTAGAGGCGCCAGTAGCCCTCGTCGTCCTGCGAGGCGAGGCGGAGCAGGGCGGGGGCCGTGCCGTCGAGGTCCGCGTCCTCGTAGCGGAAGGTGAGCCTCACGGGCTTCGCGAACGTGGTGCCGTGCGGCGCGAGGCGCCAGGCGCCGCTGGCCACGTCGAGCGCGCCCCACGCCTTGTTCTCGATCGGCTGCACCGAGAACTCGGTCGCCGAGGCGACCGCGCCGGCGGGGACCTCCACCCGCAGCTTCCCGTCGGCGCTCTCGAGCACGCCGCCCCCGGCCCCGATCGTGGCGGTGACGGCCGCGCCCCTGGGAGCGCCGGCATGGGTCGGCACGGCCGTGACGTTGCCGTCGCCGTCGGGACCTGTGGGGGACGAGTCGCCGCAGGCGGCGAGGGCGAGGACGGCGAGGGCAGCGACGGTGGGCATCCAGCGATTCATGATCACTCCCATGGACGTGCGGAACGAGCCCGGCGGCGGGCCCTCGGCGGCC
>Ga0307413_10000311_pt1 | contig 15132 bp, 15 predicted proteins | sample DK1Ometagenome_3_FD_203714 | JGI IMG/M metagenome (GOLD analysis project Ga0307413, IMG submission 203714) | Maize rhizosphere microbial communities from greenhouse at UC Davis, California, United States - DK15-O-2 | ecosystem: Host-associated > Plants > Roots > Rhizosphere > Soil | place: USA... | reverse complement strand
GCAAGCCCGTGACCTGAGTCACATGCACGAAAGAATTGCCGCAGATGAACGCAGCACCCGCTCCGCGGCTGACGCAGATAAGAGCCTTGCCACGGATGGATACGGATACAAGCACGGATCGGCTCCGAGATGAGCCAACGGCTCCGTTTCCACTTCTGACTTTGGTGATGTTTGTTCAGCAGCACACCAGTTAAGTACCAGTCAGCTCTCCGGACTTTACTGGTGTGCCGTTGAGTTAAGAACCTTGAACTCCAAGGGTGGAAAGGAGCGTGTCGGCTCGAGGAGCTATCAGTGTTGTATCCGTGTTCATCCGTGGCAAAGGTTGTTTCTTATCTGCGTCTACCCCTGGAGCGGGTGCTGCGTTCATCTGCGGCTAAAGTTTTCCGCCCTACCCTCTTGTTCCCGGTTCAGTCTCGGCTACCTTCGGGTGCCTTCATCGGATGCAAAGCGGGGGATATTCACCTGGTCATGCGACAGAGTCTGCTCTGGCTATCGGAGCAGCGAAGAGTCTTCGACTTTGTGCGGCGCAACCGGCTGGCGCGCAAGTTTGCGTCTCGATTCGTGGCCGGCGAGACGATCGATCAGGCCGTCGCATCGGCCACGGAATTAGCCCAGCGCGGCATCACCGCGTCGCTCGATCTCCTGGGTGAGAGCGTCACGGTTCCCTCGGAAGCCATCGCAGCGCGAGATCAGTATCTGCAGATGCTCGAGCGACTCTCCCAGGCAGGCACGGAAGTCAACGTATCGGTGAAGCTCACTCAGATGGGTCTCGACGTCAGCGAAGATCTCTGCCGGGACAACATGAGCCGGATTCTGGACAAGGCCAAGGCGCTCGGAGGCTTTGTCCGGCTGGACATGGAGAGCTCGGAGTACACTCAGAAGACTCTCGACTTCTTCACTCACCGGCTGTTCGAGACGTATCGCGATTACTGCGGCGTAGTCATTCAGTCGGCGCTCCGCCGCTCGGAGCAGGACATCAACGATTTGATTGCCCTGCGGGCCAGAGTACGGCTCTGCAAGGGCGCCTATCTCGAGCCTCCCACCGTAGCCTTTCCCGACAAGAAGGACGTAGACCGAAACTACGTGCGGCTCATGGAGCGCCTGCTCCGCAAGGGGAACTATCCCGGCATCGCCACGCACGACGAGAAAATCATCGAGCACGCCCGCCAGTTTACCGGTCGGGAGCAGATCGGCTCGGACCGGTTCGAGTTCCAGATGCTGTACGGGGTCCGCCGCGATCTGCAAGCCCGGCTCAAGCAGGCGGGATACAACGTGCGGGTCTACATCCCGTTCGGGACCCAATGGTATCCTTATCTCATGCGACGGCTGGCCGAACGCCCAGCCAACATCGCCTTCATTCTGGGCAACCTCGTCCGTGAGTCGGTGCCGAGCCGGTGAGTGAGTTTACGCTGGGTGGCTACATGAAGAAGCATGACCGCGCGGCCGCCTTCGGGGGCAGCGACGGTCAGTCCTATTCCGTGGCCATCTACGTGGAAGACGAGCCGGATGTCCGCGGCTTGTATGGCGCGGCCCTGCTGTTCGTGCGCTGGTCACCGTCGGGCGATCGTCCGGTCGGCCACCTCGAGTCCGAGACCCTGGCCTGGGGACGGAACCCGGAGGAGGCCGCGTCCCGTCTGGAGAGCCTCTCGCTGTACGACGTCAAAGCCGCATTGGACGAGGCCATTGCCGGAGCACCGGAAGGCTGGTGAATGGAAAATCGTGAGCGGTGAGCGGGAAAGAGAAGGCGTAAGGAGGAACACCGACGACCCCGCCGGCGAGCGCATCGTCGGGACTATCCTGGAGCGTGACGGCTCTACCTACCGGGTGGCCACTCCCAAGCGCGAAGTCCGGGCAATCCTGCGGGGCAAGGTGAAGCGGGAGACCGCTCGCTTTGTCGTGGGGGACCGGGTCCAGCTGGAGCCCGAGCCGGAGGGGGAGGTGTACGGCATCGTCGGAATGGAGCCGCGCACCAGCCTGCTCGAGCGGCGAGTGCCGGAAGGGCGGGGAACCCGTCCAGTCGCGGCCAATATCGACGAGGTGTTCGTGGTCACCGCCACCGTCGATCCGGCCCCGATACCCCAACTCATCGACCGGCTGCTCGTGGTAGCTGAGGCGAACTCGATTCCCGCCGCGGTCGTGGTGAACAAGGTGGAGCTCGATCCGGGCCGCGAGCTGATCGAACGATGCCGGGCTGCGGGCTACTCCGTGTACCCCACCAGCGCCAAGACCGGTCAGGGTATCACAGAGTTCGCCGCCGCCCTGAAAGATCGCGTATCCGTGGTGACCGGTCCCTCAGGTGCCGGAAAATCCAGTCTACTCAACGCGGTGCAGCCCGGCCTCAAGCTCCGGATCGGCGAGATCAGCGCCCGGGTCAGGCGAGGAAAGAACACTACTGTCTCTGCGGTGATGCTGCCCCTCGATGCCGGCGGCTTCCTGGTGGACACCCCCGGGTTCAGTGAGGTGGGTCTCTGGGGCATCGAGCCCCGGGAGCTGGCGAGCTGCTTTCCCGAAATGCGACCCTTCATTGGGGAATGTCGCTACGGTGACTGCCGGCACATGACCGAGCCGGGCTGCCGGATTCGATCGGCGGTGGAAGAGGGAGCCATTCGAGCCGACCGGCTGGAGAGTTACCGCATTCTGCTGGAGGAGCTGGAGAGCGCCCCGGCGGAATGGGAGTGAAGGCGGGAAAGCTGGGCAGCGGGGCAGCGGGGATGGTTATGGGTGTCACCCTGAGCGAAGGCAGGGGGCCGGAACTCAACCGTTGCTATGGCCCCCTCGGTCGCTTCGCTCTCTCAGGGTGACATCCTTTCTCGTCCATCGGTGTTCGTCGCGCGCCGCCACCTTCCCCATCATCCGGTCGAACGATTCCTGCAGATCGATTCCTTCCCGATTGGCAATACAGATCAGCACGAAGAGGATGTCGGCCATCTCCATGCCGAGATCGCCATCCGGCTCCTCCGGCTTCTTGGTCTTCTGCCCGAACCGATGATTGATCTCGCGGGCCAGCTCGCCCACTTCTTCCGTCAAACGCGCGAGGTTAGTCAGAGGGTGGAAGTACCCCTCCTCATACTGGCTGATCCACTGGTCGACGCGGTCTTGGGCCTCCTTCAGAGACATTCGGGCTCCTCATCCCGAGCGGAGCGAGGGATCTATGTCAGGGTTTCGAGAGCCGGCTGAATAGATCGGTCGCTGTGCTCGGGATGAGGTACTCTCTTGATCCGACTGCTGACTCCGAGCTGTCGACTGGTGACTGGCGACTGGCGACCTCTCCAACGCCCCAATAAGTGCCCTGCAGAACACCCCCAGATCCGCCGGAGTCCGGGACGAGATCAGGTTTCCGTCCACCACGACCGGGCTGTCCTCCCAGAGCATCCCGGCATTGACCAGGTCGTCCTTGATGGCGCCCACGCTGGTGCCCCGCTTCCCTTTCACGATACCCGCGGAGATGGGAACCCAGCCCGCGTGGCAGATGAATCCAACCGGCTTTCCGGCCTCGTATATCTCCCGGGTCAGTTGCAGCAGCTTCTCCGAGCGGCGCATGATGTCGGGCGCGTAGCCGCCGGGGATCACCAGGCCGTCGAAATCGGCGGACCGGATCTGGTCGACACTGGTATCCACCGTGATAGGGTACCCTCGCTTGCCCTGATACGTTCTCTCGCCGGTACCGGCTACCACCGTCCGGGCACCTTCTTCTTCCAGCCGGATCTTGGGGTACCAGAGCTCGAGGTCTTCGTACAGCGGGCCCGCAAAGAACAAAACCACTTTCCCATTCAAGCTCATGAGCTCCTGCCTTGAAGGTCTACCGAAGTATACCGGGTCCGAAAAGAAAATCGGCGACCACCGTGGTGGCCGCCGATTTTGTATTATAGAAGTGGACCGGGCTCAGTAGCTCGACCAGCTGTCGGTCCAGCCGTTTCGCACCCGCTGGATCGACCCGATGTGGCCCAGCGCCCGGCTGATAGCGCAGGAGTCATACCAGTAGGTCTTGGTACCATTGCCGATGTCCGTCGTGAGCGGAGCAGAACCAGTCTTGACGTCGAGGTTCGTCACCACTGCTCCATACACGTTCCCACCACCGTTGTGGACGAGGGATCCTCCAACCAGAATGACCCCTTCCCAGGTTTTCAGCGGGGTACCATTCCAAATCATGTTTCCGGTCACGATGAGCACACCCTTCCCGCTGGCGGGCAGGGTCAGGTCACCGTTTACCCGGATGACCGGCCAGTCCTCCATTCCTAACACCCCGGCGCCACCATTCATGGGCGGCCACACACCCGTGTAGGTCAGGTCGGCAGGAAAGGCGGTGCCGGCTTCGATTGCCGCCCAATCGATCTTGACGTTCTCCCTTGCGCTGCCGGTGCCGGTTGCGGGATACGGATCCCCGAGATCAGCAGCGGCATTGTCGGGCGTGCCGTCGATATAGGTCGGCGGCTGTTGGTTGAACAGACTGAGGTCGCCGTCAGGAGTCGCTATGCCTGCGGTGTTCGCCTGGATACCGCAGCGATCCACCCCACTGATAGTAGCCGAGTTACCGTTGTAGTCGATTGGACCCAGGGTGGTAATCGCCCCGTTCAGCGCCAAGGGCGTCGGCACCCAGAGGGCATACGTGCCCACGATGCGCTGGGCCGGCGGAGTAATCGAGTTGAACCGCTTGGCCGCGGTGTAAGTCCCCCGTGAGGTGATAGCGTACACCGCCGGCAGCAGGGTGGTGGTGGACTCCCGCAGCAACATCATGTCGACTTGTGCGGTGCCCCCCGGCAGGTCGTTGTAGGTTACCGTCTGGATAACCGGATTGGCCGGCCAGGTTACCGGCGTAGCCGGCTTCCCGTTCAGGTTCGATAGAAAGCGGTTCAACCCCGACTGGGCTACGGCAAACGCACCCAGGCGATCCCTGGAGTCACCACCGACGTGCCGTTCGGCCGAGATCCTGCTGTAGCTGATGGCTACGGCCACGGCCATAAGCGCCAGCACGATGATGGTCAGCGGGAGCGTCGCACCCCGTCTATTCAACTTGAGCCAACCCCACATAGCTGCCTCTCTGAACGGGTGTGAGTTCGTCATGGAGTAGACAGCGGCGGCACTACCGGGCCGGACATGCTGCGCTCGAACATCACGGAATCGGCCCGGAGATGCACGCTGTCAGTCGGGATCACCCTGATCTTCAGCTGCTTGAGCTTGGGATTGATCACGGTCACGGTGCTGCACCGAATGCGGCCCAGCGGGAGGGCCGTACTCGTGTCGCACACGGTGCCGGCGGCCAACTGGGCAAAGGGCACCGCGTCCAGACGGTTCGCCTCAGCGGCAATGATCGCAGTCTGATACGAAACCGCGGACGCAGCCCGCGCCGTGCCGGTGGATTTTGCCAGAACGTTCCCCAGAAGCACCATCCCCAGTGCAAGGACAGTGATGGAAACGAGAATCTCCACCAGGGTAAACCCCTGGCGATGGTGTTTTCCGGCTGGAGTCTGTCTCAGTGGCTGGGCCATGGATCTATCCACCTCAGTCGGGTCGGTTCTCGAAGAAAACAGTGGTCCGCACGCTCGCCGTCTTGGGAGCCGAGCTTCCTCCCGGGGTCTGCTCGCTCATGCCGTCGAGCACCAGCTCCAGGCCGCGAATGTCGCCGAGGTTGGCCGGGACGGCCGCCTGAACCACCGGGTCGTTGAGGACGTAGAAGTTCACCCGGGCAGTGTTGGCGAATGGAGCCGCCAGCTCTTCCGTGGCGCCGGTGGTCACCACCGTGCGCCAGAGCGCCGTCCGGCCCGGCATCGCCACCGAGGCCTTGAACTCGTAGCGCACTCGGCGGTAGAGGAAGACGATGGAGCCGACCAGGGCGCCATTGGGTTGGGCAGTGGGGAGGGTACCCGCGTGGGCCAGGTTAGTGGTCTGCCCTGCCGGGGACCCGTTGATAGCGCCCAGGGTATAGACGGGATAACCCACCGGCAGGGCTGCCGTGCAATTGCCGGGCGTGCCGGGAAGAGATGGCAGAGCGGTCCCGGGAATGTAGGTGTAGGTCCCCGCCGCATTTCGCCAGGCAAAGCCGGAGTACCCTGGTGCCGCGAACATGGCGGAGTCCACCGGCAGCAGACTCACCGTTGTGAGGTTGGCGACGGTGCTGCAGAGCATGCCGAATGCATAGGGAACGCGAATCGTGAAGTCCTGACCTCCAGCCGCCGCCGCTTCGACCCCCTGAGTAGCCTCAACCGCCCGAAGATCGGACATGAGTCGGTTGATCCCGCTGCGGGAGACGTTCCGGGCCACGCGCCAGGCCTCCTGCTGATCCATGTAGCGCGCCTGACTGAGGACAATCCGGATCAGGGCCGCGCCGACGATGGCGCTCACGATCAGCGAGAGCATCAGCTCGATGAGAGTGAAACCTCGGCGGCTCATTGGATGATCCTCACCTGGCCGGCCGTGGAGAGGGTGACGGCTTTAGTGCTGTTGCCGGAGGTGATCCTGAAGCGCAGCAGCTCGGTGGATACTCCGGACGGGAACACGTCAACGGTTCCGCCGACAGGGGTCTCCATTACCAGTGTCATATAGCCGAGATCCTTATCCTGGAGCCTCCGGTTCAGCCGGACAGTGCCACCGGTACGATCCGCGATCGTGTAGATGGCACTGCCGCAGGTGCAGGAGATCCGCATGGGCTTTCGGTAACGGGCAGCCAGGGTGAACGCCTGCTCCAGATCGCTGGCCAGGACGGCCGCGCTCTGCTTCACCCGAGTCGAAGCCATTACCTGACGAAACTTGGGAATGGCCATGGCCGCCATGATCGCAATGATCGTAAGGGCCAGGGCCAACTCGATCATGCTGAAGCCGGAACGGCCGAGCTGGTATCTGGAATTAGTGGGGTGGCGCATGGGGGCATTACGAGCAGGAAGGGTGCCGCCAAAGGTCTCCGTACCAAACCTTTGCCAGTCCTCAGCTTGGAACTTCCAGCCCTGCCGAGACCAGGCGCCAACTACCGCAAAGTGAAGGGGTGGGGCCGCCGAAAATTGCGCGGCTATCATGTTGCGGCTGCGCCCGTTACGGGTCTGTTACCAAACCGTTCAGTTGTTCTGGTTGGCAGCGAACCATGAAGCCACGTTGAATCCCTTCGGGTCCAGCTCGTAAATCCGGTTCCGCACGAAGCGGCCGGTGGTCGGGAAATACGGCGGCGGGTCGGTGGCCGCGCACGCGTTATAGCTGTAGCGCTTGACGTATCCATGGCCGTCCACCAGGCCCACCGCACCACGGGTATTCTGGATGACCCCGCCGTTCAGGTTGAGGCAGCCGCGGCCGTTATTGACGGCGCCACAGGCCTCGCCCGAGCTCGGCCCGGTGTCGTAGCTCTCGGCCCCGAAGATGTTCAGCGCGAGCAGCACCGCGTGAATGTCTTCCTGGGTGGTTTCGTCGTAGGTGCGATAGGGATTCACGCCGCCGATCTGCTGCGGCGCGTTCAGCGTATTGTTGGCGACGAGAATGTCAGTCCCGGCAAAGAGACCGAGGATCACGGCACAGTCCGCCGCCCCGGCGGAGCCCGGATCCACCGCGGAGCGCAAGTCGTCTGCAATGACGATGGTGTTGGGCGTAGCCACGGTCACTTTCGCATTTACCACCCCGCTCAGCGCCACCTTTCCAGTCACGTAGATCACGCCCTGCCAAGCCGGATTGTATTCCCGGTTGATCGGCCAGAGGTAGGCGTTGTCCGGGCGATTGGTAAAGGCCGCCACGGTCGTCGGCGCACCCATCCCGAGGGGCCGCGGCATCCAGCCTCGCCCGGTGCCGGGCCAGTCGCCGACCACCGCCGCCCAGTCGGCTGCAGCAACGGTGGGCCAGTTGACCGCCGTAAGCCGGGGGTCTCCGCCCAGGTAACACCTGCGGCTGCCGCTCTGCAGCAGGGTGGTGGCAGCCGTCACCCGTGCCGCTCCGGTGGGTGGGCTCGGCGCGCCGGCAAAGTTGGTATCCGCCGCCGTGCGGAACCGGCCGTTGGTGGCGGCCAGCGCCGCTCCGCAGTTGGGTGAGCGTCGAATGTCGGTATTGGGTCCCGGATTGCCGCTGAGGGTCCCGGTCACGTACCAGGGCCGGAGATTGTCCTGGTAGAGCCGGATGAACCCCTCGTTGGTGTCAGTCGAGTCTCCATCGCCGTTCAGGTCCAGGGCAACGAACTCGATCCGGAGCGACGCCTCGCCTGGACTGTTCCCGTTCAGGTTGCTGGCAAACGACATGCTCGCGCTGGCCGCCCGGCTTTGTAGGGCTGGGAACGCGGCTGTAGTCGGCAGGGCAATCGGGACGACGCTTTTCTTGGGCGCCGGTCCCATGAACGTTGCGTTGCTCTCGCCTAGAATCGAGGACGCGGAGGTGGTCACCTGATCGAAGAACGTCGCGCCCGACGAGTTGATCCTGATTTGGTCGTTGGAGTGTACCGGGCCGCGTATCTGGTCGTTGTTGGCAAACTGAATCGTCCCTTCAGTGTTTGTGAAGTAGGCAAATTTGGCGAAGCTTTCCTGGTTGATCTGCAGCCGGCGCACGACCTGGTTGCCGAAGGTGTCCCGCACCGTGCTGATGATGGTGCCGTACACGCCGTATTGGCCCCCGGTGATTCCGTCGGGCCCCACGTAGATGGACCGGACAACGTTCGGCACAGTATTGCCCAGCACATCGGTGACCGGAGCGGCAGTGGCCAGCGTGACGTACCCCGTCTCGGGGTACACTGTCGGGTTGGCGTTGAGCTGGCTCCGGCCCTCTTCCAGTCCGGCCAGGGCAATGTCATTGAGCGTCGCTGCCCGGTCGCCGCTCTTGGTGATCAGCGCCGCGTTGAGGGTCCACATTGCCCCGGCGAGCGCAATTCCGCTGACCGCCAGCGCCACCAGCAGGACGGTGATGAGGGCGATGCCGCGTTCGTTTGGGGATCGAGTCATTGGATCCTTTGCTGGGCTCAGGATGACAATGCTGCGCTCAGGATGACGATGCTGCGATCGAGTGACATTCTAGGGCCCCGGAATGGCGACCGGCGCCGACAAGGCCGAGGACGAAAGTCTCGGCGTGCAGTCCTGGGCGGAGAGCTTGTAGATGTAGCCTGTGCCCGGGACCAGGTCCTGAGCGTCGGCGTAGGAGTACGTGGCCAGGTCGGCAGCGGGAATCGAAGTCAGCGGGTCGGACCAGTCCGGATCGGCCACGTCCCGCCGCCAGAGCACGTAGCGGACAACGTCCCTCTCCCCCTGGTTCTCATCGAAACCGCGGTTCCAGCTCAGAAGTACCCGGTTTACTCCGGTCGCATTGTCGTACGCCGCGAACAATGGCTGTCCCAGGATGGGTGCGGCGCCGCAGATCTTGAGCTCCCGGAGACCCATGTTGGGGAGGGCAATCGTCGTGCTGATCCGTTGGGTCCGCTCCCGCGCGCCGGACTGGCCATTGGTGATGACGTAGCTCACCAGAACGGCTCGCAGACTGTCGATGGGGCTCCCGGCGTCGGCAGTGGTCCCGTGTGCCGGGACGGAGTGGCGCATGGGCAGCTCCGCCGCGGTCACCAGCGCAGCGACCGGCGCCAGCCCCGGCCCCGGTACTCTCAACTTGTAGTAGCGGAAGAAGGGCAGGTTGGTGGAGTCGGGTAGAATGTTGCGCACCAGCCGCTCGGGAGGCTGTCCGTTCACCTGCCGGAGCAGCACGAAGTCGTCCGTGCGGGACGTCTCGATGTCCGGACGGAAGAACAGGGTGATGGTCTCGGCCAGCGTGTTGTTGCCCACCTCGTCCAGGTAATCCTGTGCGGGATAGGTAAAGGCGGGTGTCGAGCCCGGAATGGGAATCTGATTGGCTAGGCGGAGCCCGACGCTTTCGTCGGCGGGCGCGTCGGGGTCCACGTACACCGCGGAAATGTCGGAGACATCGTTGGAGACATAGTCCGCGTTGAACGAGTAGCTGTTGCCACCGGCGAACACGATCGGTGGCTGCCGGTCCAGGGTACGCGCTCCGGTGGTCCGGAGCTGGGCTTGCAGGTGGTCGGCGCCGTAGCTGAGGTTGAGCAGGGTGGACATCTCCTCGTCACCCTTGCGAAAGCCGCCCGATTGAGCCCGCAGAAAGCTCAAGGCTCCCGCCAGTACGCCCATGAACACCACCATAGCGATGAGCATTTCAATCAGCGTAAAGCCCGCAGACGTGCGTTTCATCGATCTTCTTCAGGGCGCAGCGATTGTGGCGTAACGGATGACCGGCATCGAGAGCTCAGGTCCCGAGATCGTGACCCTGACCTTGGTCAGGTCGGTGGTGGTCCCGGTCCCGGTGCGCACAACCCGCGTCGACCGGGTGTATCCCGGAAAGGGGATCCCGGTCCGGGTGCTGTCGAAGCGTACCGTCAGAGAGTCGTACGCTGGGGATACCCGCACCTTCGCGATCTGGGCATCGGCCATGGCTGCCGCCTGGATCCTGATGCGATTGCGGGTGATCACACCGAGATATTTCGTCGTGCTCGCGGCGGCTGCAAGCAGAACCACGCTGAGCATGGCGAGGGCGATAAGCACCTCGACCAGCGTGAACCCGGCCGTAAATGCTGGTCTCCTCATCAGAAGCCTCGCAGCCATTGAGAGCCGTTGTAACGCCACCATTCGGTCCGGCCGGTGGCGCGGATGATCTCGACCGCCCGGGCGTGCTTGGCCCAGGTGGCGTCGCCCGCGGCGGCGGCCCTCGAGGTGACGTAGAAACCACCCACGCCACTCGCGCTGCCATTGCGGTGGAAAGTGAGGGCAGGAAGGCCGTTGATGACGTCGTCGAAATTGATGGCATCCCCGCCGAAGGCGCGGGCCTGGGCGGTGCCGCGGCCAAAGACCACCCGATCGTCCAGGGTGACCACCCGGGTCCGCTCATTCAGTCCAATCGTTCCGTCGCTGTTGGCGTCCCAGACCAGCCGCACCTGGCGGTTGGCCGCGTCAAAGGTCAGAATGATGTCGTGCTGCTTGGTGATGGCTTCACGCTGGGCCGCAACCATGGTGGTGCTCATGGCTTGGACCGCGGAATTCACCTGAAACTGGGCCACGTCGATCCGAGGCAGCGCGATGGCGCCCAGAATGCCCATGATGACGATGACCAGCAGCAGCTCGACCAGGGTGAACCCACCGGGTGCGGTACCGGCGTGCGAAACAGGGACCTTCATTGGGGCCTCCCTGATGCGGCTTTGCGTGGACTCGAGACTCGTGCGATTAAATGTGAGGGCAGGTGTTGGCGTTGGCTCGGCAGAACGCACGAAGGGTGCCGTCTGAGCGGTATTCGCATCCCTCGCTGGAGCAGTGACTTGCCCGGGTGCACCCGGCGCCGCCTGGTGAAGTGATTATCGCTCGGAACCAGGCTTTGCAGAGAAAACCTGCCGGAGTCTGCACTCGGCCTTTTTTTGTCGGGTTCGAAGCGGGTACTTGTCTTACCGCGGTGAAGCCCGAATTTCCCTACACCCGGCATCGTAAGGATCCATGCGCGCGCGCGAACGCATCCTGGCCAACCTCGAGAGCATCTACCGTGAATCGTACGACCGGGCCCGCCAGGCGGCGGACCAGGGACGAATGGTCGACCTGGACAGCGCCTACATGCGCGACCAACTGATGCTCGAGATTCTGCTCGATATCAGGGACCTATTCTCCGGGGCCCCTGCCGCTTCCGGCGGCAGCGCGTTGGAAAAGCTGGAAGCGTTGCGCCGACTCACCAAGCTCCCCTGAAAGGTCAGTCCTCCATGTTTCGGTCGTGTTTCCTCGCCGTACTGCTCGCGGGTCTCCTGGGTCTCTCTTCCTCGGGCACCAGTTCAGTGACCTCGGCCGCCGCGCCTCCGGCCGATTTGGTGGTCTACGGGAGAATCTGGACTGGCGACTCCGCCAAGCCATGGGCCCAGGGGCTCGCCTTGGCCGGTGAGCAAATCATGGCTGTCGGGGACAGTGCCGAGATCGCGCAGCTGGTTGGACCGGGGACCCAGGTGATCTCACGGGCTCCGATGGTCGTGCCCGGATTCATGGATGGCCACACCCACTTCATCTTCGGCGGCTTTCAGCTCACCAGCGTGGACCTGCGCGATGCCCGATCGCCGGCTGAGCTGGTCAGCCGGGTGAAGGCCTATGCCGCGAAGCTCCGGCCGGGCGAATGGATCACGGGAGGCAACTGGGATCACGAGAACTGGGCGGGAACACCGCTGCCGGACCGGAGCTGGATTGACTCGGTGACGCCGAACAATCCCGTCCTGGTCGACCGGCTGGACGGCCACATGTCCTTGGCGAACAGTGCGGTACTGCGTCTGGCGGGGATCAATCGGGGCACAAAAGAAATCCCTGGTGGGACCATTGTGCGCCGGCCCAATGGCGAGCCCACGGGCGTGCTCAAGGATGAGGCCCGAAACCCGGTATACGCCGTCATGCCCAACCCCACGGCCCAGCAGAGCGACTCCGCCATCGGCCGAGCCATGGCGTGGGCTGCCGCGCACGGGGTGACGGCGGTGGCCGACGTTTCGGTTCCCTGGTACGAAGTCGCCGCCCTCGAGCGCGCCCATGCAGCCGGCCGTCTCACCACCAGAGTTGCGGTGTTCGTCCCACTACAGGACTGGCGCCTGATGGCTGATACCGTCCGGGCCCGGGGAATCGGCGACGATTGGGTGCGGGTTGCCGGCGTCAAAGGCTACGTCGACGGCTCGCTCGGCTCCACCACTGCGCTGTTCTACCAGCCATATAATGATGCGCCGCAGACCACCGGACTGATGGTCACGGCTGAAGATTCACTCCGTGCCTGGATTGGCGCTGCTGATTCGGCTGGCCTGCAGGTGGCGGTTCACGCGATCGGCGAGCGTGCCAATGGGTTGCTGCTCGATATCTACGACAGCGTAGCCCAGGCGCATGGTCGGCGAGACCGGCGCTTCCGGATCGAGCACGCCCAGCATCTCCGTCGCCAGGACATCCGTCGCATCGCCCGAATGGGTGTGGTCGCGTCAATGCAGCCGTATCACGCCATCGATGATGGCCGCTGGGCCGAGAAGCGCATCGGGCCGGACCGCATCAAGACGACCTACGCCTTTCGCTCACTCCTGGATGCCGGTGCCCGGCTGGCCTTCGGCTCGGATTGGACCGTGGCACCGCTCGACCCGATCCTGGGAATCTACGCCGCCGTCACCCGTCGCACTCTGGACGGCAAGCACCCGGAAGGATGGGTTCCGGAACAGAAGATCACCGTAGAGGAAGCTCTGCGGGCGTATACGGCTGGGAACGCCTACGCGGTCTACGCGGAACGGAAGCGGGGTAAGCTGGTGGCCGGATACCTGGCCGATGTGGTGATCCTGGATCAGGATCTGACTAAAATCAAGCCAGAGGCCATCGAAAATGCGCGAGTCAAGGTCACCATCGTGGGCGGCAAAGTAGTGTACCGCCGGATTAGATTCTAATACTCATGGAGAGTAAGAGCGGTATGTAGTAGCGACGAGTACTACTCTGCAATACCTTGACGGCGGACGTTCCGTTTAGCGATCTTCTGCGGTCGTTCACCCCCCCAAAAAAGCCGGCCAGCCTCGTGAGAGGAGCCGTATACCAGCTGTCGGAGGAACCATGACGGTAGCTCCGGGTCTGCTCTGCCGTGCCCGCTTCCTAGCTATGCTGGCCTGCCTGCAGCTGGGCCTGGGCCGGCCGGCTGCCTTGCTGGCGCAGAGCGGCGGCTCGGGTGCACAGCTTGCTCCCGCCGGAAGTGCCCCGACTTACGAGCAACGCTACGCCGAGGTGCAGGAGATGCAGCCCGCGCCGAACCGCGTGGCTCCAGTGAGCTGGCTGGTTTTGAATCGTGATGTCGGCCGCTTCAGCTTCGAGTCAGGAAATTTCTACCTGCTTACGCCGCTCGCCGGCCGGACGGTGGGGGCGGTCTTCCTGGGCAAGGGTTCCTTCACCTTCTCTCCCCCGAGTCCGCTCGAGCAGGAGCGACTGGTCCGCTTTCAGAAGACCCGTGCGCTCACCGTGCCCTTTTCCAGTGTGGCGCTCCTCTTCGCTGATAGCACGCTGGCCGAGCTGCAGTCCAAGCTGACCTTTGGCCCGGGGCAGGCACCACAGGAGGTGCGGCAGCGCTTCATGACGGCGCTGGAGTACATGGGAGACAATGATGCGAAGTCACTCGATCCGGATCTGATGAGTGCCTTCCTTAACGACCAGCTCAACGGAGTCTTTTACGCCAGTATTGGGGCAACGAGCGGAGGTCCGCTCTTTTTCATGCTGAATCCGCGCGAGCTGGAGTCGGTGAGCCTGGCGCAGAAGGCCCGCCGTCACTGGGTGCGCGAGTCGGAGGTGATCTCGAAGTTCCCAGCCGGCCGGCAGAACCGGGAGATGCTGGGCGCGGGTGAAAGGCTGCACGACGCGGCCATCCGGAGTTACAAGATCACGACGTCTTTGACCCCGACTGGCAGCGGTGATCTCAGCTTTGCGGCCGAAGCCGAGCTCGACATCATGGCGGAGCCCGGTGAGGGACCCTGGATCGCCTTTGGACTGTTCGAGAAGCTCCGGGTGGATTCGGCCCAATGGGAAGGCGGCAAGCCGGCAACCGTGTGGAAGGGACGCGAGGCTGACGTGGTCTGGGTGAAGCTCGACCGGCAACTCCAGGCCGGTGAGTCTCGTAAGCTCCGGATGTACTATCACGGGGACCTGATCGACCGGCAGGACGACTTCTTCTTCATCAAGTCGTCCGCCGAGTGGTACCCGCGTTCACTGGAAGGGCGGAGTTTGGCGACATTCGATCTGACCTTTAAGAGCCCCAAAGGCAAACTGCTGGCCAGTGTGGGGGAACGGGTGGAGTCGAGTACTTCGGGTCAGGTCACAACGTCGCGTTGGGTCAGCCCCACCCCAATCCGGAACGCCTCCTTCAACCTGGGCTTCTTCAAGGAGTACCGGGTTCAGGAGCAAGGCATCCCGGCAGTCACTGTCCTTCTCTCCGAGGACGCCCACCGGCGCATCGGGCACCTTCGGCAGAAGAACATGAAGGAGACGGTCGGGGGAGACATCGCCAAGAGTCTCCGCTTCTTCCAGCATGTGTACGGTCCAGTTGCGGCCAAGGAGTTCTTCGCCACGGAGATCCCGTATTCCCATGGTGAAGCCTTTCCCGGCATGGTCCACCTCTCCTGGTCTACCTTCCATCAGACCGACGACAAGGGCATGGACGAGGTCT
>Ga0307413_10000310_pt1 | contig 15150 bp, 14 predicted proteins | sample DK1Ometagenome_3_FD_203714 | JGI IMG/M metagenome (GOLD analysis project Ga0307413, IMG submission 203714) | Maize rhizosphere microbial communities from greenhouse at UC Davis, California, United States - DK15-O-2 | ecosystem: Host-associated > Plants > Roots > Rhizosphere > Soil | place: USA... | reverse complement strand
AGACGCCCGCCTTCGAACCGCCGCCGAACCGCACACCCGCGTTCGACGAGCCGGAACCGCTGCGAGATGCGCCCGCCGTGAACCCGTTCGACGCCCCGTCGGGATCGATGGACCAGCGTATGGAAGCCCAGTGGACGCCGCCCCCGGCGCCGGATACAAGCTGGCAAAATCAGCAGATCGGACAAAACACTCCGTTCCAGCCACCCGCAGCAGGCGTAGGCGGCCAGAATCAAACGCTTGCGATCGTTTCGCTGGTCACGGGCATCTTAAGTATATTCTGCTGCGGCTGGATCCTGCCCGGCGTCGCCGCCATCGTGATGGGCTTCATCGCGAAAAAGAAGGCGGAAGAGAATCCAGGCGCCTTCGGCGGCCGCGGACTCGCCCTCGGCGGAATAATCACCGGGGCGATCAGCGTTTTGCTCGGAATAATCGTGATTATTCTATATATATTTACGGGAGCCCTCGCCAGCCTCTCGAACATGTAAATTTTTGACCGGCGATCTTAGAAGTTTTCTATGTCTTTAATTAGCGACGTAATCCAGTCAACCGTAGCCGTCATCAAGGGAATGACCCGGACGCTCTCAGAGATACCACGTGAAAAATGGACCGTACAGTACCCGGACGTGCCGATAACCGTTCAGCCGCGGTATCGCGGTCAGCATCTTCTGCACGTGGACGAACTCGGTAAGGAAAAGTGCGTAGCTTGCTATTTATGCGCGGCGGCCTGCCCATCGGAATGCATATATATCGAGGCCGAAACGGATCCTCGGCCCTATGAGGAACGTATCGGACGCGACGAGCGATACGCAAGGGTTTATAACATCGACTACGGCCGATGTATCTTCTGCGGTTTCTGCGTCGAGGCTTGCCCTAAGGACGCGATCACGCACGGTTATAATTTCGAGCTTTCGGTTTACAATCGTGCCGACCTGTTGAAAACGAAGGACGATCTTTTGATCACGAACCAGAAGCAGTCGAAAAATTACCGCGTCGCGCTTTCAAGTGAGGACGTCGATTCGGAATACAAAGAAGTCTAAATCCCTTCAATCGGATACCCGCGGAGGAACAAGTGGGTATCCGCAGTGAACATTTTGGATCAGCACGAACGTCCGCCGACGCAAAAGGGAAGACACCATGAGTTGCGGGCGCAAGGTCTGCGGGAATTTGCTGGTCTAAAGCGCGATGACCAAAGACTTGATCCGTTCGCGCTGGCGAGGTACGCAAATCTCCTGGTCATTCCGGTCGACGAGGTGAGAGGGTTATCCGCCGAGACGCTCGACGAACTTTTGGGTTCGGGGAAGGACAATTGGTCCGGGGGCGCCGCGTCTCATAAGCTACCCAACGGTCAAAAGCTGATCATTCTTAATCCGACCCACGGCAAGAACCGCCATAACGCTACATTGATGGAAGAGGTTTGCCACGTTTTTCTCGGCCACAAACCAAGCCGCTTGGCAGTCGAAAATCGTGACAGGCATGGCAAGGTGATCGCTCGAGATTACAATGCCGATATCGAAGAAGAAGCCTATTCCACCGGAGCTGCCGCTCTCGTTCCCTACAGCTCATTAAAGCGGTTCGTCGAACGCGGCAAGACTTCGGCTCAAATCGCCCGTCATTTCAACGTTAGCCGAGCTCTTGTCGAGTATCGAATAAAGATCAGCCGCCTATGGGACACTTACAAGGACAACATATTCCGAGCGGGATAGAATGACCCAACCGAAAGATAATAGCAGCCAGCCCCACCTGCATCTGTCGACGGAAGATAAGTTGCGGCTACTGCTCGACATAACTCAAAAGATAAGCCGGTCGCTCGATCTCGACGAGGTCCTAAATCTGGTGATGGACACACTTGGGTCCCTAATCCCGTACGATGCGGCCGGAATTTATCTCCTTCAGAACAGCGACACTGACGGGCCGGCGGCTTTTAGGTCAAAGGTGATCCGCGGATACGACATCAGCTTTGAATTGATCGAACCCCGACTCAAGCTAGGCGAAGGATTTCTCGGGCGCGTTGCACAAAGCGGAAAGCCCATTATCTCGCCGGACGTTAGCGCCGACGCGCGGTATTTTCCCGCGAGAAAGCGAACGCGTTCGGAAATGGTCGCTCCGATCGTTTCGAACGAGCACGTAATTGGAGCCTTCGATCTCGAAAGCGACGAGATCGCGGCCTACACCGAGGAAGACCTCGTAATTCTGCAAATGTTGACCTCGCAGGTTGCCATTATCATCGAAAAGGTCCATTTGCAGGAACAGGCTGTCGAGAAAAAGCGGATCGAGGCTCAGCTTGAGATCGCGAGGCAAGTCCAACTCGAACTCTTACCAGACGCTGACCCGAAGGTCGAGAATTTCGACGTAAGCGCCTACGTGTTTCCCACCGAGGAAGTGTCTGGAGACTATTACGACTGGGTGAAGATCTTCGATGATCAGATCGGCCTCGTCGTAGCTGACGCCGTCGGGAAGGGAATACCGGCAGCATTGCTTATGTCGTTTCTGAGAGCGTCGCTCCGCGCGGGCGTGCAGGTCGGGTACGCACCGCATATCGCTCTTTCGAAAGTGAGTAATCTACTATGGGATTCGACTGAAGATCATCAGTTCATAACGGCGATCTACGGGATCCTGGATGAAACGAACCGAACTTTCGTGTTTTCTAACGCAGGACATAATCCGCCGTTGCTGATTAAGCCCGACGGTGAATATCGCTTTGTCGAATACGGAGATTTGCCGCTCGGAATGTTTGCGGACGCCCGTTATCACCAGCACTTTATTCGGTTCGAACGCGGACAGGTGATGGTTATCTACACTGACGGCATCACTGAAGCCGCCAACGCCGCCGGTGAAGAATACGGGGCTGACCGCTTTGCCAAACGCGTGCTCGAGGGGATCGAACTGCCAGCAAAGGAACTAATCGATTTCGTCCGAAAGGGTGTTGCGGACTTTACGGAGCGAAAATTTCTCGACGACGACGGTACGCTCTTCATCATCAAAGCGATCTAAACAAAGAAAGCGCGGAGTGCGATCCTTGATTGACCACCCTCCGCGTTCCTTCAGTTGTAAGGGAATCTGCTGAACTCCTACCAGGTCAGTGCGCCTTGATCGAGCAATGCAAAAGATCGCCGCCCGGTACTACCGGGGTTCTATAATCTCCGTAATTGATCTTGTCGTTCCTCGTCGAAAACGCGTAAATGTCGAACCCGTAGGCGTCGAGAAAATCGGTAAGCTCCTCAGACCGCACCAGATAAAGATTTTCGGTGAAACCGAGTTCCGCACGTATTTGCAGCAGCCGCTCGACAACTTCGAGGGGTGCAAAACATTGTGCTGGATCTTTTACTGTTGCCATAATTCATGCCCACACTTCAGCGTGAGGGCTGACGATAAGATTACGGAAGACGGCAAAAAGTTGTTCGCGTTTTTATTTCCGCCGCAGGAAACGGGAGGACCTCACAGATAAGATGAAAAAAATTGTATTTTTTGCTTAAAAAACATAAGCTGTACAAAATATTTCCTCCCGGAGACAGTGATGAAAAAAATCAATGTAGTTCTAGCACCGGCGTTTATCCTTTGCGTGGGTGTATTTGCGGCCTTTGCACAAGATCAAACGATCACTTCGGCGGCGGGCGACAAATACGTCATTTCTGCAAAACCCGGCGGTGTCGGCTATATTGAGGGAATGGTGGGCATTGTTCGGAAGAGCGGCCCTAGCGGCCGCCTCTTGAAGGGAGACAATGTGGAAATCGGCGACCGCGTGTCGACCGCGACCGACGGCCGTGCCGAGATACTTCTTAATCCGGGATCCTATCTGCGTGTCGGAGGCGGGTCGGCGTTCGAGTTTAAAACAACTTCCCTGGACGATCTGCAGATAAGGCTCGATCGCGGCAATGCGATTTTCGAAGTTTTTGCCGGGAATGGTTTTTTCGTTACCGTCGCGACGCCGCGGGCGAAATTTAAGCTGATAAATTCCGGCATTTTCCGCTTGGACGTCGATTCGGACGGGGGCGGGACGCTTTCTGTATGGAAGGGCCGTGCCCAAGTCGGCAGAACAGAAGCGGGCATCATAAAAGAGGGACGCGCTGTCACTGTTTCGGGTTCCAAAGTCGCGATCGCGAAGTTCGACCGCGGCAACGGTGATTCTCTCGACCAATGGAGCAAAACACGCGGAAAGCAGCTCGCAAAGGTGACCAGCAACCTAAAAAGACGCGAACTTAGAAACTCCTTGCTGAGTTCGTATAATGGTCGTCAGTGGGGCATGTATGATTCGTTCGGACTATGGATCTTGGACCGATTCACCGGCTCGTACTGCTTCCTGCCGTTTGGTTACGGCTGGTATTCGCCGTACGGCTATGGTTACGGGCACCATATCGGGCGTTACGATATCCCGTGGGCGACGCATACAACCCCCAGTCCAACTACGCCTGGGACCGCAACATCCACGCCTCAGCCCGTCACGCAAATACTTACAGCGGGCGATCGCTCACCAATTCCCCCGTTCGTAAGGATGCAGGGCGGTTTCGGAGGCTCACGTGATACCGGGGGCGGCCGAAATACGGGATTTGACCCGAGTCCGGGAATTAATAATACGCCGGTATATTCCCCACCGCCGGAGCCCGTGAAGATGCATATGCCGTCCGCCACGTCTTCGAAGAAAGGTGAAAACTGATCTGAAACTAAGTGTAATTAAAAAGGAGGCCGCAAGGCCTCCTTTTTAATTTACGAAAAAGAGTAGGATAGCCGCCGCGACCTGTGCTGGGTCGACGGCCGGAGTCGGAAAATATGGTTCAGCGATAAGCACGGCTGACTGAATTCCGTTAAAGATCGTGTGAAGGATGACGCATGGCAATAAATTTCCAGTTCTCACCCGGACCATTGTAAGTATCAGGCTCAAAAGCGTAAGCAGAAACAGCGTCGAGTAACTCGGCCAATATTGCGGAAAGTGAACGAGTGCGAAAAGAGCTGTCACAATAACGACTGCGAACGTCACGCCAAACGTCCGCTGAAAGGCGGAGTACAATATTCCTCTGTACACAACTTCTTCTACAAGAGGAGCAGTCAACGTGGCCAGTGCGGCCAGCACAAAGACAGCGGTTCGGGAACTCCGGACGATGCGCAATAGATCGTTATCGGCTTCTGGAAAATTGCTCATGACAACAGCCGACAGTGAAAAGATCCCGATAAGAATGAGCACGTAATGCCACCACCGCATTCCACCCGAATTCCAACCCAACATTTCACGGAAAGGATAAGTTTTAAGTCGAGTCACGACGGCCCAAGCAAGCAAGATCGTCAGGAGGTGAACCGGCAGAATAGCGATAACCTGTAAAATAACGGCGGTCGGGTCGTTCTTTACGAACTCGATTAATGCCTCCTGTCCCCCAAGGCTGCCTCGCATCGGAGCGACATAGGCGAGTACGACCACGCTCGGTACTACAACAACGAGGAAGACGCTTATCAGCCACACCGAAAGAGCGATCCAGCCGTTCCATGGCGGATTGTCGGGCCCGGTAGCGAGTTCGGCATTCGGCGTATCGAATCGATGTTCCGAGAAGATCTGATCTGTAGTATCCACGAAAAGAAGTGTATCTGACGGAGCGTTCTGATCCAAGTTACTTACGCTCTCTTGAGTTTCGACCGGATTAGATATAACCTAAAAGCCCGTGGAGCATCACGGGGAAATTCCCCAACAAAATGTTATTGCGATCATTCCGGCGAGGTACGCCTCTACCCGCTTGCCCGGAAAATTGCTGCTCGATATCGTTGGCAGCCCAATGATCGTTCACACGCTCCGCAGGGCCTCTGCTGCGCGGTTGGTCTCTCGCGTAATAGTGGCAACCGATGATGAGCGGATATTCGAAGTTGCGGTTCAAAACGGTTTTGAGGCTGTAATGACTTCGCCGGAACATCATTCCGGCAGCGACCGGATCGCCGAGGTCGCTTCGTCTCAGATCGAAGAATCCATCATCGTCAACGTACAGGGCGACGAACCGGCGATCTCGCCTGATACAATCGATAAAGCGGTGCGATCCATGATTGCCGACCCCGACGCGGACATCGTCACTACCTCAGAAGCGGTCGAACACGCTGCCGACGTTACCGATCCGAACATCGTCAAAGTCGTGACGGACGCGGCGGGGTACGCACTGTATTTTTCGCGCTTGCCAATACCGTTCCCGCGCGCGGCCCGAAGCCGTTTCGGCACCTGGGAAGAGATGTTTGCGGCCGAGCCCGAGCTCTTGCGGCAATATAGAAAACATACCGGCCTTTATGTCTACAGGCGCGAGTTTTTGTTGCGGTTCGCTAATATGGATCCGGCGCCGCTGGAAAAGTTTGAAATGCTCGAACAAATTAGGGCGCTCGAAAACGGCGCGAAGATAAGGGTGGTTGACGCTTGCAGCACGTCGATCTCCGTCGATACCGCCGACGATCTCGACCGTGTCCGCAATTTATTCGCGACCCCCGGGGCGGCTTCTGGATCATAATGCAGGATTGGCTTGGGTTAATTTTCTTATCGTTGTTCGTATTGGGGATCGTCATTGGCCTTAGAGTTCTCGCCACTCCGCGAGCCCGAAGCGCTCAGGAATTCGAAAGAAATGCTGCGGAGGGAAAAACGATGCTTGGTGCCAGCATGAATGCGTTGCAGGAGTTAATGAACCCGGCCGCTGCTAAGGCAAAGGAAGTGGAAATGCAGATGAAAGATGACCGGTACGGCAAGAAGAAAAGGGAAGGAAAGGCAAATGACGATAGACCCCAGAATTGTAGTCTGCGGTGAAGAGCCAGTGATATGACTGTATAACTAAGAGTATGACCAAATATATATTCGTTACGGGCGGCGTAGTTTCGAGTCTCGGCAAGGGTTTGGCGGCGAGTTCACTTGGCTGCCTTTTAGAAGCTCGCGGGATGAGCGTGCAAATGATGAAGCTCGATCCGTATATCAACGTTGACCCCGGAACGATGTCGCCCTTTCAGCACGGTGAGGTCTTTGTCACAGATGATGGTGCGGAAACCGATCTTGACCTCGGCCATTACGAACGGTTCACGCACGCAAAACTTACACAGGCGAATAACTGGACTAGCGGACGCATTTACCTCTCCGTTATCGAAAAGGAGCGGCGTGGCGACTATCTCGGCAAGACTATTCAAGTCATTCCTCACATAACGGATGAGATCAAAAAAGCGATTCGAACCGTCACAGAAACCCACGAGCCCGATGTTTTGATCGTAGAGATAGGCGGAACGGTAGGTGATATCGAATCGCTGCCTTTTATGGAAGCGATTCGCCAGATGGGCAATGAGGAGGGCCGCGGAAACGCTATATTCGTTCATGTCACGCTCGTGCCTTATATCGCCGCCGCAGGCGAGCTCAAGACCAAGCCCACCCAGCACAGCGTTCGAGAGCTTCGCGAGATCGGTATAGCTCCGGACGTTCTGCTCTGCCGGTCGGAACGGACGCTGCCGATGGACCTGCGGCGCAAGATCGCACTCTTTTGTAATGTCCAGGAGAACGCAGTCATTTCGGCTCTTGATGTCGGTACGATCTACGAGGTTCCGCTCGCGTTTCACGAGCAGGGATTGGACGAACTGATCGTGAGCGAGCTCAAGCTAGATGAGAAATTCCCGCACGTTGACCTGCGTGCCTGGCGCGAACTTGTCACAACCATTAAGGAGCCGACCGGCGGTGTGGTGAAGATCGCGATTGTCGGCAAGTACGTCGAACTTGAAGATTCGTACAAGTCGCTTCGCGAAGCACTTACGCACGCGGGCGTCGCGAACAATCTTCGCGTAAACGTTACGTGGCTCGAATCCGAGAACTTGATGAACGATCGCTATGAGGCCGAGCTTCAGGATTACGACGCTATTCTCGTTCCGGGCGGTTTTGGTAAACGCGGCATTTCTGGAATGCTGAGGGCGATCAAATACGCTCGAAAATCAGGTACGCCCTATTTCGGCATATGCCTTGGTATGCAGACAGCGTGCATAGAGTTTGCGCGGAGCGTCTGCGGACTACGCGATGCGGATTCAACGGAATTCAATGAAGAAACACCGTTCCCTGTGATTTTCAAACTCCGCGATCTCGTCGGTGTCGACGAACTTGGCGGCACCATGCGGCTTGGCAAATATCCGTGCGGTCTAAGGGAAGGAACGCGAGCTCGGGAAGTTTATGACGGAGCAGCCGAGATCGGTGAACGTCACCGTCACCGTTACGAATTCAACCCTGAATTTCGTGGCGTACTCGAAAAAGAAGGCTTGGTTTTCAGCGGCGTATCGCCAGACGGTAAGTTCGTAGAAATGATCGAGCTACCGCGTGAAATGCATCCGTATTTCATCGCATGCCAATTCCACCCTGAATACAAATCAAAACCGCTCGATCCGCACCCGTTGTTTACCGCGTTCGTTAAAGCGGCCTGGGAGAACCGGATAAATAGCGAGAATCTGAAACACGATGTGCGAAGTGATAAGCACATGGCCGTCGAGCGTGCTCAGGTCAGCAGCGACGAATAACGAATGAGCGAAATACAACCATTCAATGTTGCCGACGTGACTTTCGGCGACGGCGGTCTAAGCTTTCTACTTGGGCCGTGTGTCGTTGAGTCGGATCAGCACGCCATATTCATGGCACAGGAAATCAACGACATTTGTAAGCACGTTGGGGTCGGCTTTGTTTACAAATCTTCGTTCGATAAGGCGAACCGCAGCTCGATCGACAGTTTTCGCGGACAGGGAATGGAATTCGGCCTTGAGGTCCTGGCGCAGGTCAAGAACGAGATCGGGGTGCCGGTGATAACTGATGTTCACGAAACGTGGCAAGTCGAACGGGTTGCGGCGGTTGCGGACGTTCTTCAGATACCCGCGTTTCTGTGCCGACAAACCGATCTTTTAGTCGAGGCCGCTAAGTCGGGAAAAGCAGTCAATGTGAAAAAGGGGCAGTTTTTGGCGCCCTGGGACGCAAGAAATATTGTCGATAAACTTCGCGAGTCGGGATGTGAAAAGATGCTATTGACGGAACGCGGGGCAAGCTTTGGTTATAACAATCTTGTCGTCGACCTGCGTAGCTTCCCGATCATGCGCGGATTTGGTGTGCCGGTCGTTTTTGACGTGACACACTCGCTGCAGCTTCCAGGTGGACTCGGAAAGGCAACCGGCGGACAATCGCAGTACATCGAAGACTTTGCACGAGCAGGAGTTGCGTGCGGCGTCGACGCAGTGTTCATGGAAGTGCACGATAACCCGGCAAACGCTCCGAGCGACGGGCCAAACCAGCTTCCGCTCGGCCGGCTCGAAAAGCTTTTGCGACGTCTCAAAGATATTCACGAACTGATCAATTCTGACCACACCGCCATCATTTAAATGTATAAAAGCGCGTTGCTATCTTTTCTCTTTTTAATATTTCTCCTATTCGATTCTGCTCTCTCGCAGGCCGACGCGAAGATCTCCGCAACATGGCAGGTTCAGAAATACGATCTCGCCGTTACACTTCCGCAGGCGGAAACCGACCGCAATGCGTCCGTGCGTGCCAAACTAGACCTAAAGAATGTCTCATCGTCACCGGCTTCGACTCTTACTTTGCGGATAAGTCAGAACGCCGAAATCTCCACTGTTAAGATAAATGATGCGGCGGTCGAATTTACGAAAGGTGAAGAAAAGGCAGGTGCCGCAGCGCTGCAGAAGATCGGTGTGCGTATTCCGGGTGTCGCTGCGGGCGCTACATTCTCTGTGGTCGTAGATTACAAACTCAACGTCAAGGATAATTCTGGGCTGGCAACGATCACGCCTGGGTATGCACAATTTTTGCCACTTTCCTTTTGGTACCCGACGCCGAATAGCTGGTTTTTCGCACGCGGAGCTGACTACGCAGCGGTCCGACTTTCGGTGAATGCTCCCGGTTACACCGTTATCTCTTCGGGTACTGCAGATAGTCCCGGCGCGTACGAGCAGAAGTTTCGGTCGCAGCCTTTCTTCGCCGCCGGAAATTGGGAAACGATCACTGCGAACAGCGTCTCGGTCGCCGCACCGAAAGGCGCGGGTGGGACGGCCCAAAAGCGGGCCGGCGAACTTGCCTCGCTGATGTCTGAGGTTCGGACGTTTATTTCGGGGATACTAGGATCCGCACCGGAAGTTCCTCTACGCCTGATCGCGACGAAACGTGGTGCTGGTTTTTCGGGCGGCGGGACGGTATTAATCGACGACAGTGTCTTTCGAAGGCCGAAGCTCGATTCGCAGACAGTCATGTCTTTGGCCGAAGGCCTCGCTAAAATGTGGCTGGGCGGCACAGTCGCGATTACCGGCGACGGCGAAGGAGCAGTGCGTGAAGGACTATCTCGATACCTCGCTACTCAGTTCATAGAAAGCAAGTTTGGAAAGGACGTCGCAGATGCCGAACGCACGCGTCAGAGAAGTGCCTATTCGGGCGTTACTTCGCGCGACGCTCCGATAACAGTCGTCTCGCCGCTGGACGACTACTACTATTCGGTTGCCGCAAATAAGGGAGCCATGATTTGGCGGTTGCTCGACCGGCGAGCCGGCGAGGGTACACTCGCATCCGTGTTGCGAGCGAGCTTGGAAGACGGTTCGGTGAGCCTGGCCGAGATCCGCTCGGCGTTCCCGGCGCAGAAGGACTTTCTTGATTACGCATTCGACCAAGTGACCGACACCAACCTTCAGGCGGGGCTACCCATGCAGTCCGGCGGCGAATGGCGGGCCGCTTTGCGCAACACGGGCTCGATCGACGCCGCTGTCACCGTTGCCGCAACTCTCGCAAGTGGTGAGAGGGTAACGACTCAGTCGACAGTGCGTGCGAAGAGTTTCGGTGACGTTTCGTTCAAGACACCCGCAAAGATCGTGCGGCTCGAAATAGATACTGAAAAACTTTACCCGCAAACCAATTATTCCGACGACGTCGCTCCGCGCGAATTCACGGAAGGCGATCCGCTTCTTGCCGTGAAACGCTTGTTCGACAAACAGGAATTTGCAAATGCTGAGAAGGCAGCGTCGTCGGTCCTTCGTGACGTACCGCGTTTCGACGAGGTACGCGTCCTCTTAGGCCGTTCTCTTCTCGCTCTCGGCAGAACGTCTGAGGCGGAGCGCGAATTCAAGGCGATCCTCGATGAGAAGCTGCCCTCCCCACGAAGTATCGCTTGGGCCAACGTTGGGCTCGGCGACATCGCTTCGAGAAATGGGCAAAACGCGGCCGCTGTGAAGTTTGCCGACGACGCCATACAAGCCGACGCTGAGTATGGAGCCAGCCTTGCCGCGCGAGCGATCCGGAGCAAAGTAAATGTCGGCACCAGATCGGACGAACAGATAAATGCATTCTTCGCCCAGTTCGACCGTTCAGCCGCAGGTAATAAGAAAGCCGAGCTGCAGGCAATGATCATACCCGGCGAGGTTGGAAAATTTGCCAGTGGAATAGCGGGCCAGACCGAACAATGGAAAACGCAGGTGATGGCAGTCGATAATCTCGATGCGAACACCGCCCTCGTAGAAACACAGCTCTCGATCAAGTTACTGAACCGTGAAGTGGAGTCTGGTACCGCAGTATACCGCCTTACCCGCTTACCGAGCGGCTGGAAACTCAGCAGTGTCGACATATTTGAAGTACGTTGAACATCTTGTGACCGACGAAAACCGACCTTTGTCTATGGAGCTTAACGACCGTCTTTCGAAGGTGGTTCTACTATTGATGGATTGCGATGGCGTACTCACGGACGGCCGTCTATATTTTTCGGCAGCTGGCGAAGAACTAAAAGTATTCCACGTTCGCGATGGCCAGGGCCTGGCGTTATGGCATAAAGCCGGCTTTCGTTCCGGCATCATTTCCGGCCGCGACGCGGGTGAGATAATCGACCGGCGTTCGGACGAACTCGGTATTAATTTCGTTAAGGTTAAATCCGCAGACAAATGCGTAGATTTCAATTCGATCATTGAGGAGGCTGGGGTCACGGCTGACCAGGTGGCCTTCATCGGTGACGATCTCGGCGATGTGGAACTAATGAGAATCGTGGGGCTGCCGGTGGCCGTCGCCGATGCGGCCGAGGTCGCCAAAAAGCGTGCCGCCTATATAACGAAAACGCCTGGCGGCTATGGAGCCGTTCGAGAAGTGATCGATTTACTTCTCCGCAGCCGGACTTCCTTACCCGACCAATAATCCCCACTCCGCCATCTTTGTTAGATTCTGATTTATCATTTCCGGCAGGTGCTCAAGCATTGCTTCCCGCTCGCTAAGTGGTGCCGTGAGCTGACTGGCCAAAACTTCGGTGAGCTCATCAATTCTTCTCGTGCCATCGAGCAACAGCAACAGTTCGCGTACCACGTCAAATTCGAGTTCAATGTTCAATCCGGCCATCGTCATCACCGCTTTGCCGCCGCGCAAGGCTTGCCATCGTGCAAATGAACTCGCTTCGGGTCGTTCGCTTAATGCAGCGGCAAACTCCAACTCATGCACGTGCATTTTCGTAAAACCATACTTGTAAAGCTCGAGTAGAAACGTCTGCATTCTCAGCACATCGAAAGGTTCGACGTCCTCGACAGTATTTCCGAGTGTCTTGCACGATCCTTCTAACAGGTCATCAAAGCTCACCGGCTTCGGCCACGCACGCTCAAGGGTTAGCATGACTGCCTTCGTCAGCGGGTGATTTGATTCGAAAGATCCTCCCTTTGGACCGCGAAACGCCTCGGACTTTTCGCCGATTACGTCCGGTTCTGAAGAAACGGGCGATACCTGTGACACTATGTACAGTCTCGAAACGGCGTCGACTTGGGGACCGGAAGCAGGCGAAGCATCCTCACGGCAAACGAGGCTGCTGCGGAACCTTGTGAATTCGATGAAGTCGAGGTACTGTCTGCGGATCGCTGGATCGCCGGACAACGAGTCGATTGAACTCGAAATATTGCGGGTCAAGTTACCATCACCCAAACCCATAGGGTCTGCATCTGCGATGTATACGAGTCCTTTTTCGCGGGCTAGCTCTTCAAATTCGTAGAGGTAAAAGGGCTGGTTTTCACTGGAAAGATCGTCGTGCAGAATATTCTCGATACTCCGGCCGGCCACTCCTTCGGCCTCGTGCTTCATCATTTCCTTATAAATGCTGTCCGGCGGCATCGAAGCGCAAATGAAGTCGAGAAGCGATCGTCCCTTTTCAACTTTCGCGAGCGGGTCCAGCTCGTCCTTTGTATGAAATCGCAACATGTCCCAAACGATCTGCCGCAGGTGGCAGCCGGGATACGCATTGTAGCTGATGTATCCAACCCCTTGCGGAGTAAGTCCAGTCGAATATATCCGGAGGAGCTTGTCCCTAACCGCTGCCGGCACCCAGGAGAATACGCCGTGGGCGATCACATAGTCGAACGTTCCGAATTTCTCAACATCGAAAGCCATGATATCGATCTGTTCAAAACGCACATTCGACAAGGCGAGTTCGGCCTTTGCGGTGTTCGCTCCTGACACGTGGACGTTCGAAAGGTCAATGCCCACGAACTCGCTGTCACGATACATAAAAGCGTGCGAAAGCAGGTTTGCGCCGTCCCCGCATCCGACCTCCAAAACGCGACACTGCCTGGGAGGTGCCGGCTTCATACCAAATAATGTTGCTAACGTGGCAAGTCGGTCCGGGCTCGTCTGCGGAAAGGTGTAGCTTGGATAGGGAACTTCGTCGTAACTAAACTCGCTCATAATATATTGATATGAAAACTCGCTGGCGCTAAGATCGCGAGCACGACCAGCATTAGATAGCGCCGCGGTTCAAAAACAAAGACGAAATCAAGACTCCTTTGTTACAGTTCAATCTTGCGACCAACTCCTAGGGAGACGTGAGAGCGAAGCGAGCTGCGCATCTCTAGCTGCTCATCTCTATACATTGAAAGCGATCTAGGCAACGTCCCAAAGTAACTCAACATCTTATCGCACCCGACAATGTTGGGGTGTTATGCTGCAAGAACTCATTGAAAACTTCACAACGGTTTTCAAAGAGTTCGCGTCTCAAATTGGTTGGCCAGGAATTGCCTGACGTGAGTTGAAAAGCAGAGGTCTTTGGTATAAAGTATAGAAAGTTGGCAACCGCTATTGAGCGGGCCTCATCTTATACTGATCACTAGCAAAAGCTGATCGATAATTTGAAAAGTTAAGATAAAAAGTCGACAACCTGAACGAGGTTTTAGACATCTTATCTAGCTCGAATGAAAACGTCGAGCATTTGAAAAGGAAATAAGCTCAAAAAAATGAGCAACCTTTGGATAAGGTCAATTCATCTTATCTAGCTCGCACAAAAGCGGCGAGATCATTTGAAAAAAGAAAGCTCGAAAAATAAATGAGCAACCTAAGGTTGATTGGTTTCATCTTAGTTGGCTCGATTGAAAACGAGCAGAGTTTTGGCGAGAATCCAAGTTCTCTTGAAATGATAAATTTTAAGAGGATTTTCTTTTCGGCAAAAATGGCTGATAGCAGGATCTTTGAGTTAAGTAGCATCTATATTAAATATTGGTGAAAGCCAGTGTTTACCGGCCTTCGAAAGCTGTTGCGAGAATTTTCAGTAATCTCGCTTACACGGCTTGACAGATAAGGCTCGATTGTAGAGAATACTTACTTGCCCCGGAGTTGCAAACTTCCTTGAAAAGAGAAATAGTTAAAAAGTTTCTCCGGTGTGCTTGACAAACAAATTTGCTTCTGTATAATCAGTAGTTTCGCCCCACGGAGGGACGAGGCTGAAAAGCAAGGTTGATATTTGAAAACTAGATATGCGAGTCCATGTGTTAATTCGTAATAAGAACAACAAAAAGTCCAATTGACTTCGGTCGGTTGGCATCAATGAACTAGGAAACTAACGAGAGTTTGATCCTGGCTCAGAATCAACGCTGGCGGCGTGCCTCAGACATGCAAGTCGAACGATTAAGACTTCCTTCGGGAAGTGCATAAAGTGGCGCACGGGTGAGTAACACGTAAGTAATCTACCTTTGAGTGGGGAATACCTTCGGGAAACCGAAGTTAATACCGCATAATGCAGCGGCACCGCAAGGTGACAGTTGTTAAAGGAGCAATCCGCTTAAAGAGGAGCTTGCGGCAGATTAGCTAGTTGGTAAGGTAATGGCTTACCAAGGCTACGATCTGTATCCGGTCTAAGAGGACGGTCGGACACACTGACACTGAATAACGGGTCAGACTCCTACGGGAGG
>Ga0307413_10000309_pt1 | contig 15155 bp, 9 predicted proteins | sample DK1Ometagenome_3_FD_203714 | JGI IMG/M metagenome (GOLD analysis project Ga0307413, IMG submission 203714) | Maize rhizosphere microbial communities from greenhouse at UC Davis, California, United States - DK15-O-2 | ecosystem: Host-associated > Plants > Roots > Rhizosphere > Soil | place: USA... | reverse complement strand
ATCGACGCTTCGACCGGGAGCGTGATCGGCGACGCCCGGCGCCTGAGGGAGTCGGTCGAGCATATCCTTCGGAATGCCGTCGCTTATACTGACGAGGGTGGACAGGTCACGCTCAAGGCAAGCGGGGCGGATGAGGAGGTGACTGTCACGGTCACCGACAATGGGCCGGGCATCGCAATTGAGGACCAGGCGCAGGTGTTCGCGCGTTTCCACCGGTCCGGCTCGACCGGGCGCGGGGATGCGGCGTTGGGACTGGGGCTGCCGCTCACCCGGCAATTTGTGGAGGCTCACGGCGGCAAGGTGGAGCTTCGATCGGTACCGGGCGAAGGCACCTCCGTGACCATGGTTGTCCCGCGGGCGCCGCAATGATCCTCGCCGATGAGAAGGCGACGCTCGCTGCGGGACGAGAGATTTCAACATTAATCCGGAGCGGGGATGTGATTACCCTTTCAGGGGCCCTGTCCGCGGGGAAGACGACGCTTGTGCGGGGGTTGCTCGCCGCGCTCGGGCACAAAGGCGAGGTGCCGAGCCCCAGCTTCGCCATCGTCCAGCCATATGAGGAATTGTCGCCGCCAGTGTGGCACGTCGATCTTTATCGGATCGAGCAGCCATCCGATCTCGACGAACTGGGCCTCGAGGATATTCGTGACGAAGGTGTTCTGATCGTCGAGTGGCCGGAGCATGCCGGGCGCGGCATGTGGCCCGATGCGCTCGCCTTGTCGCTTGAAACACTCGACGATGGCTCACGCTCCTTGACAGCCCAGGTGCCGGCGGCATGGGAAGGGCGATGGTCCCTGTCATGATTCCGCCCGCTGGCGCTTCCGATTTCCTTGCCCGTCATGGCTGGGCAGAGGCTCAAATCCTGCCGCTGGCGGGAGATGCGAGCTTCCGGCGTTATTTCCGCATTCTTGCCGGGGACCGCCGTGCCGTGCTGATGGATGCTCCTCCGCCGCATGAAGACCCTCGGCCGTTCGTTGCGATCGCCGAATGGCTTGAAGGCGTTGGCCTGACCCCGCCCAAGGTACTGGCCGCCGACCTGAAGCAGGGACTGCTGCTGCTCGACGATCTGGGTGACGCCCGGATGCGCGAAGCGCTCGATGCCGCGCCCAACGCGGAACGCGAGCTTTACGAAACAGCGACCGACGTCCTCATTCACCTGCACGACCATCCGCCGATGCGCGACCTGCCCCGGCATGGGCTGGAGGAATGGATGACCGAGCTTGGCCTGTTCCTTGACTGGTATGTGCCGGCGGTCGGCCTGGGTGAAGTGGACGCTGAAGGCTGGAGTAGGGCTTGGCGTGAGGTGCTTGGCCCTGTCGCCAACGACGGACTTGGTCCTGTGACCGTCCTTCGCGACTATCATGCGGAAAATGTCATGCTGCTCGACGGGCGTGGCGGGATCGAGCGGTTCGGACTGCTCGATTTCCAGGACGCGTTGGCGGGGCATCCCGCCTATGATCTGGTATCGGTACTCGAGGATGCGAGACGTGACGTCTCCCCCGAAATCGAACGAGCAATGATTAGCCGCTATCTCGAGCGGACCGGCGCTGACGAACGGTTCGAGCGGGCCTATTGGGCGCTTGCGGCGCAGCGCAACACGCGCATTCTCGGCGTATTCTGCCGCTTGTGGAAAAGGGACGGGAAGGATCGCTACAAGGCATTCCAACCTCGCATGTGGGGATTATTGGAGCGCGATCTTGCTCATCCTTCGTTGGAGCCGGTGCGAAAGTGGTTCGACGACAATGTCCCCCCGTTGGCTCGATCGGACGCGTGGAAGGAAACGGCGGCGTGAACCGGAAGGCCCGCGCCCTGTCGCTTCGTCCGGGCATCGACGCAAAAGTGCCCGACACGGCGATGGTGATGGCCGCCGGGCTCGGCAAGCGCATGCGGCCGCTGACCGCGACACGGCCAAAACCGCTGGTCGAGGTGGCGGGCAAGGCACTGATCGATCATGTTCTCGATCGGCTGAGGGCGGCGGGCGTCGGCAAGATCGTCGTGAACGTACATTATTTGGCCGATGCGCTGGAGGCGCACCTCAAGAGCCGCGCCAGCGACTTCGACGTTACGATCAGCGACGAACGCGCGCTGCTGCTCGAAACGGGCGGCGGGATGGTTCAGGCTGAACCGATGATCCAGGCGGATCCGTTCCTGGTCATCAACAGCGACAATTTCTGGATCGACGGACCGGCCGACACGCTCCGCCTGCTGGCCTCGCACTGGCGCGAGGGGGAGATGGACGCGCTGTTGCTGCTTGTCCCGCACGCCCGGGCCGGCAATCATGGCGGGCAGGGCGATTTCCACATGATGTCGGACGGCAGGCTGACCCGCCGGCAGAAGGGCAAGGTCGCGCCCTACGTCTTCACCGGCATCCAGATGGTATCGAAACGGCTGTTGCGCGACGCACCGGCGGGGCCATTCTCGACCAACATCCTGTGGGACCGGGCGATCGAGGAGGGGCACTGCTTCGGCGCCGTTCACCAGGGCCTTTGGTTCGACGTCGGCTCTCCGGCCGCCATCCCGGCTACCGAGCGCGCGTTGCAGGATGGCTGAGGCGGGGCTGTTCAAGCGCCGGACACCCGGCGAGCCGCTCGTTTATTCAATCCCCGCGCACCGAAGCTTCGCCGACGCGCTGGCAGCGGGGTTGATCGCCGAATTTGGCCGCGATCCCTTGTCGCTGGCGAGGGGCCGCATCCTTCTGCCGAACAATCGCGCGGTGCGGACGATGACAGAGGCGTTCGTCCGCGCGAGCGGAGACGGTCTGGTGCTGCCACGGCTGATCGCAATTGGCGATCCGGAGATCGGCGAGAGGATCGGCGGGGCGCTCGACCCACTCGACCTTGTCGATGAGATTCCTCCTGCGATCGATCCCCTGACGCGGCAGATGCTCCTTGCCCGGCTGATGCGAGCCGAGGGAGAAGGCGCGGCCGAGGCCATGCGGTTGGCGGATGCCCTCGCCAGGACGATGGATGCGCTGGCGGTGGAGGAGATTCCGGCTTCGCAGTTGATCGATGCGGTTGCGGACGTGCCCGATCTGGCGGCGCATTGGCTGCATGCAATCGAGCGGTTCCGCGATGTCGTTGTTCGCTGGCCGGCGCTCCTCGCCGAGCGCGGGATGATCGACCTGGCCGACCGCCGGAGCAAGTTGCTGCATTCGATTGCTAGGCGGTGGTGCGAGCTTCCGCCGGAAGGGTTCACGATCGCCGCGGGTATCACGACGTCGGCGCCCGCAATTGCCGCGGTGCTGGCGGCCGTATCCAGGCTGGATAAGGGCGCGGTCGTCCTTCCGGCGCTGTCCGACACCCGGGCGATGCCGCCAGAGGAATGGGATGCATTGGGCCCCGACGACGAAGGTCGGGGCGAGGAAAGCCATCCGCAATATCATCTGAAGCGATTGCTCCACCGGATCGGCATCGCCCGGGAGGAAGTCAGGCCGTGGCGGCGAGGCGGCCGTGTCTCGTCCTCGGCTGCGCGGGGCCGTGCCGTCATCAACGCAATGGCGTCGCCTGAATTCAGCGGCAAATGGACCAGGCTTTCGCCTCCCGAGCGCCGGCTGACCGGCATCAAAACGGCGGAGTTGCCCGACCCCGCCACCGAGGCGCAGGCAATCGCCATTGCGCTGCGTGAGGCAATTGAATCTCCGGGCCAGACGGCGGCGCTGGTCACGCCGGATCGCGAGCTTGCGGCACGGGTTTCGGCGCATCTGCTGCGCTGGGGCATCGAGGCTGACGACAGCGCGGGCCTGCCGCTATCGAAAACGCCCGCCGGGACTCTGCTGCTCGCCATTGCGGACGCGGCGATGGAGATGCTCGCGCCGATACCGTTGCTCTCGCTTCTCAAGCATCCGTTGGTGGGCGGAGAGGGCGACGAGCGCTTGGCCTGGCTTGAGGCGGTAAGGTCACTCGACCTGGCCCTTCGAGGGCCGCGCCCGCGGCCCGGAATAGATGGCCTCGACGAGCGATTTGCGGCGAAGAAGGCCGACATCGGCTGGAGGAAGGTGCGCGATGCCGTCCTGCCGCTCGCCGATTCCGCCGGCCGCCTGATGACATTGGCGGCAGTTGCGGAAACGGTGCGAGAGCTTGCGGGTTCGCTCGCCGGCGACCGGGCTTGGCAAGGGCCAGATGGGCGCGCGGCCGGGGAATTGCTCGAGGCGATAGAGGCTTCGGTCGACGCGAAGGCGATGGCAACAACGGCCGATGACGTGGTGCCCTTGTTGCGCGGGTTGATGGATGCGATGGCGGTCCGGCGTCCGTACGGCGGCCATCCACGCATCTTCATCTGGGGCTTGATCGAAGCGCGGCTTCAAAAGGCCGATTTGATGATCCTCGGGGGGATGAATGAAGATGTCTGGCCAGCGGCGCCAAGCCCCGATCCCTGGCTCGCGCCCCAGATTCGTCGGAAGCTGGGACTGCCCGGCCTGGAGTTTCGCACCGGGCTTGCCGCCCACGACTTCATGAGCGCGCTCGGCGCCCCGCGGGTGCTCCTGACCCGCGCCCGCCGCGACAGCCGGTCACCAACCGTCGCGTCGCGTCTGTGGTTGCGACTACAGGCGATGACTGGCGGAATGACCCGCGACCAACGGCTTGAGCGGCTCGCGCTGGAGCTGGATGCGAGTGCGACCACCGAACCCGCGTCGCGCCCGGCGCCGTGCCCGCCGGTCGAGGTTCGGCCCAAGCGCATCGCGGTGACCGATCTAGACCGACTGAAGGCGGATCCGTTTGCCTTCTATGCAAAGACGATCCTTAAGCTTCGCCAGGAGGAACCGGTCGACGCGGAGCAAAGCGCCGCATGGAAGGGGACTGCGGTCCATGAGGTGCTGGAGCGCTGGTTCAAGGAAGACGACTGCGACCCGGCGAAGCTTGGCCCCCGTGCCCGGGCGATGATCGAGGACGAATCCATCCATCCGATGCTCAGAGCTCTGTGGTCGCCCCGCCTCATGGAGGCTATCGATTGGATCGCGATCGAGATGGAGGGCGATCGGGCAGCCGGACGTAGGTCGCTGCTGGCCGAATCCAGGGGGGAAGCGGAGGTCGCCGGGGTCACGCTCCACGGCGTGGTCGACCGGATCGACCGGATGCCGGACGGCAAATTGGCAATTATCGATTACAAGACCGGACAAGCGCCCAAACCCAAGGCCGTCGCGGAAGGCTTCGCGCTTCAGCTAGGCCTGTTGTCGCTGATCGCGCGAAAGGGCGGTTTTGCCGATGCAAAAGGCGAAGCGGGCTGCCACGAATATTGGTCGCTGGCCAAGAGGAATGGCCGCTTCGGCTATCGCCAGTCACCCGACAAGGACGAGGGCGCGGAGGCGTTCGTCAGCCGGGCCCATGCGCAGTTCGCCGAAGCCGCCGCAAAATGGCTGCTCGGCAACAAACCGTTCGAGGCTAAGCTAAATCCGGCTTACGCGCCCTACGAGGATTACGACCAGCTGATGAGGCTGGAAGAGTGGTACGGGCGTGACTAGCCTATTCGCTCGGGTCGCCGCGCTTCGGCTTTTTGACCTTCGAGGCATAGAGCAGGGCCGCGACAATTGCCGCCGAGCCGATCCCGACCGCGACGCCAGCCCTTACCAGCTTGGTCCGCCGTCCGTCGCCGCTCTTTTCGTCGTCACTCATCTAAGCCTCACCAGATTGATTGGCCTCCGTTCCTATGCGGAACGGCAGGCATTGGGAAGCCGGAAGGCGGTCCGATGCGCCGCCGCCTGACTCCTTTTCTACGGCTTGAGGGCGCGCAGGCCGCGGCATCCGACCCACTTGTTCATGCCGCGCTTTCGGCCTCGGCAGGTACGGGGAAGACGCATGTTTTGACCTCCAGAGTGATGCGGCTGCTGCTTCGTGGAACGCCGCCGTCCGCCATTCTCTGCCTCACCTTCACCAAGGCTGGAGCGGCGGAGATGGCCAATCGCATTGGCGAGCGGCTGGCGCATTGGGTGCGGCTACCGGACGAAGCCTTGAAGAAGGAACTGTTCGCGCTTGGCGAGGACAATAGTCCGCCGATGGTCGAACGCGCCCGCCGCCTGTTCGCGCGGGTGCTCGAAGCGCCGGGCGGCGGCCTTCGTATCCAGACGATCCATAGTTTCGCACAGACCCTGCTTGCGGCCTTCCCGACGGAGGCGGGCATCGCGCCCGGTTTCAGGCCGATCGAAGGGCGGGCGGAAGCGGAGCTGGCGAGGCGGACGCTGGCGGCGATGCTGGCCGATGCCGAAGCAAGCGGCGAGCGGCGGCTGACCGATGACGTGTCGGAACTGAGCCTGCGGCTCGGCGAGACGGGGGCGGAAGCGTATCTGCTCGATTGCGCGCAAGCCAATGAGGCGATGGAGGCGCTTGGCGAGCCCGCTGCCATCGAGCCCTTGATGCTGGCACTGATCGGGCTCGACGCGGATAATCCCGAGAAGGCGCTTGCGGATCGATTTTCGGATCCCGCGATCGACCGGCGCCTGCTCGACCGTTTGATTGCCGCCAATCAGGCGTGGGGTGGGAAGAAGGCGGCAGTCATCGTCGGCAACCTGATGACCTTCCTCGCGGCATCGCCGGCAGAGCGGATGCAGACCATCGGGGGAATCGGCCGCAATATCGTCAAGTCTGACGGCGAGATTTGCCAGGTTTCGCAGAGCCAGCTTGCCGCGGACGCCGATTACGAAGCGCTGGCCGCCGAATTTTCGGACTGGTGGCTCGAACTCAAAACATTGGTGTCAGCGGCCAAGGTCGCAAAAATCCAGGCAGCAGGGCTTCGGGCAGGCCAGGCATTCGCCCGCGCTTATGTTCGTGCCAAGCGAGCGGCGGGCGTCGCCGACTTCAACGACCTCATCGCCTGGACCCGCCGCCTGTTCGCGACGCCGGGGATGGGCGAATGGGTGCGCTACAAGCTGGACCAACGGACCGATCACATCCTGGTCGATGAGGCGCAGGACACCAATGCGGACCAATGGGCCATCGTCGACGCGCTCGCCGGCGAGTTCTTCAGCGGCAATCCGGAGGCGGAGGACCGCTGGAGAACGCTGTTCATGGTCGGCGACTACAAGCAGGCGATATTCGGATTCCAGGGCACCAACCCTGAGGAATATGAGCGATTCCGGGCCCTGATCGCAGGTAGGGCGAACAGGCTTGCCGACGCTGCCGATGAAGCGGAAGCCCGGATCCGGGAATTCCGCGACCTGTCGATCAGCGCCAGCTTCCGCTCGTCGCCGGCGGTGCTCGAAGTCGTCGATGCGCTGATCGGCGAGGTCGGGCATGGCGCGATGGGCCTGCCGGCACCGCCGGAGCCTCACATAGCCTTCCACGAAGGCCGCGCAGGGAGAGTCGAACTATGGCCCGCCTACGACCCGGCAGTCGAGCAGGCCGATGAAGAGCAAGCCGGCGAGGAAGGCTGGGTCGATGAGACGGTGCGGCTCTACGCCGACGCCATCGCCCGTCAGGTCAAGCGTTGGCTCGCCGAAGCTCCGATCATGGCGACGACCGGGCGGCCGCTGACGGCCGGCGACATCATGATCCTCGTGCGCAGCCGCACGGAGCTGGCGTCGTTGATTGTGGCTCGTTTCTATGCGCGAGGCGTCCCGGTTGCCGGTATCGATCGGCTTCATTTGCACAAGCCATTGGCGGTCAAGGACCTGATCTCAGCAATCGCTTTCGCGGTTCAGCCGCTCGAGGATCTCAACCTGGCAAGCCTGCTGGTTTCACCGCTCATCGGCTGGGACCAGCAGCAGCTTTACGACCTTGCCCAAGGCCGCCCGGGCAAGCTGTGGCCTGAATTGCAGCGCCGGCGCGAGAAGCGGGATGATTTTACCACTGCGCATGTAGTCCTGTCCGATTGGCTGGCCATGGCCGATTATGTGACGCCGGCGCGCTTCCTTGAGACTATCCTTTCGGGACCGCTTGGCGGACGCAAGAAACTGCTGCAGCGATTGGGAGAGGCGGCGCGCGATCCGATCGAGGAACTCGTTGCCAGCGCGCTCGCATTCGAACGCGAGGAGACGGCGTCGCTCGACCGATTCTTGTCCTGGTTCCGGCAAGGCGATGTGGAGGTAAAGCGGGACTCCGCCGCGCCCGGCGACGCAGTTCGGGTGATGACTATCCACGGTGCCAAAGGCCTGGAAGCGCCGTTGGTCGTTCTCGCTGACGCAACCCATGATCCCGCCAAGGTGGGGGGCACCAGCTCCGTCGTCGAGCTTCCGATTACCGAAGCCGGGCCGGTCCCGGTCATTCGTCCGCGCAAGGATGAGTGCGCCCCATTTTTTCGAGACATCATCGACGAAGCAAGAAATGCGGACCAGCAGGAGCATTGGCGGCTGGCCTATGTCGGCCTGACGCGCGCGGCGGAGCGGTTGGTGATCGCGGGCGTGAAACCGAAGCGGGACGTTCCGGATTCGAGCTGGCACCGTCAATCCGCGCAGGCAATGGAGCGGCTGGGAGCGGGGGCGGTCGAGATTGAGGGCTGGGGCTCCGCCCTGGTTTGGGAGAGCAAGGGGCGAGCCGGAGCAAGGAGCGGTGCTGGCAGGGAGTCGCTGTTGCCGCTCCACGTTCCGGATTGTCTACGACGGCCCGCTCCCGAAGAAGCTCGCCCGCCGCGCCCGCTTGCACCCTCGCAAATCGCGGACGACCGAGACACCGCCGCGCCGCCAAGCGCGACCATGCGTGACGCCGCCCGGCGCGGGACTCTGCTTCACGCCTTGTTCGAACGGCTGCCTGGCGTTGCGCCCGGCCATCGGCGCGATCTGGCACTGCGTTGGCTGGAGCGGGCAGGGGTCGACCAGGAGTCCGCTCGCCGCGAAATCGCCGATTCAGCCTGTTCGCTGATGGGTGATCCGCAATTCACCGGATTGTTCGGGTCGGAATCACTTGCCGAGGCACCTATCGCCGCCACTTTGCCCGACGGCAGGGTCGTAGCCGGCACAGTCGACCGGCTTTGTATCGGCCAGGACCTGGTTCGAGTTGTGGACTTCAAGACGGGGCGGAGCGTTCCTTCCGGCGAAGCCGATGTTCCGCCCACGCATCGCGCGCAAATGGAGGCTTATGCCGCCGCCTTGTCCGTGATTTTTCCGGGGCGACGGATCGAAGCCGCGCTGCTCTATACCTCGGGACCCAAGTTGATCACCTTGCCGGTTGAGTGACGCTCGAACAGCCCCCATATGCGCTAAGAACCGAATACAAAGGAGTCCCCCGCCATGGGTCAGAACACCAAGACCGTCACCGACCAGAGCTTTGAAGCCGACGTGCTCGGTGCCGACAAGCCCGTGCTGGTTGATTTTTGGGCGGAATGGTGCGGCCCGTGCCGGATGATCGCTCCCGCGCTCGAGGAAATCGCGGCCGAGCTCGGCGAAAAGGTGACGATCGCCAAGATCAACATCGACGAAAATCCCGATGTACCTGGTCGCTACGGCGTTCGTGGAATTCCGACCATGCTGCTGTTCAAGAATGGCGAGGCGGTCGCGCAGAAAGTCGGCGCCGCTCCTCGCAGTCAGATACAGCAATGGCTTGAGGCGTCGCTCTAGGCAGGAGGCTCCGTCCCTTCCAGGCCACGCGTGTCAGGCCGAAACCGGTCATGTTTCGGCAGTCCGTCATTCCAGTCAAGCCAGTCGATCCGGCTCGACCAGAAGATGTGAAAACCCGGCCTGACGCGTTCGGGCTCGTCAAGCGTGGCCACGCTGAAATCGATCGTCTCCGGCTGATAGTTCACGCGCATGTAGAGAGGCGTCCCACAGGAGCTGCAGAAGGCGCGATGCCCGAAGCTGCTTGAGGCGACACGGTGGACGGCCTTTTCCCCGGCGGTGAACACGAATTCCTCGACCGGTATGCTTGCGAAAACCATCGCCGGGGAGCCGCTGCTCAACTGGCATGTGCGGCAATGGCACCAGCCGGCGTCGAATGGCTCGCTGGTCAGCCGGAAGCGAACGGTTCCGCATAGGCATCCGCCGGTCCATTCGTGCATTTGGCCGGGCTAGACCGTGCCCGGCCAAGGGTCAATTGACTAGGGCAGACCCTCTCCCTACATCGCGCCGCAGCATCTCCCGCGCGCGGGCGAAGCAAGTTCGCCACTAGCGCGCCGGCTTCTTGAGGAATTTTTCGCAACATGCTCGCCTCCCTGGCCAAAAGCATCTTCGGTTCGTCCAACGACCGTTACGTCGCCAAGCTCGGCAAGATCGTCGAGACCATCAACAGCTACGAACCGACCATCTCGGCAATGACGGACGATGAGCTTCGGGGTCAGACGATGCTATTCCGGCAGCGGCTAGCGGAAGGTGCGAAGCTCGACGACCTGCTGCCCGAGGCATTCGCCACCGTTCGAGAGGCGGCGGTTCGGACTCTGGGTCAGCGACATTACGACGTCCAGATGATCGGCGGCATCGCCCTTCACCGCGGCGAAATTGCCGAAATGCGGACCGGCGAAGGTAAGACGTTGGTCGCCACATTGGCGGTTTATCTGAATGCGCTGCCCGGCACCGGCGTCCACGTCGTGACCGTCAACGACTATCTCGCCAAGCGCGACGCCGACTGGATGGGGCAAATCTATCGCTTCCTCGGCCTCGAAGTGGGGGTCATCGTTCCCAATCTGAGCGATATGGAGCGTCGCGAGGCCTACCTGGCCGACATCACCTACGCGACGAACAATGAGCTGGGCTTCGACTATCTCCGCGACAATATGAAATTTTCGCGGGATCAGATGGTCCAGCGGCCCTTCTCCTACGCCATCGTCGACGAAGTGGACTCGATCCTGATCGACGAGGCTCGGACGCCGCTGATCATCTCCGGGCCTACCGACGACAAGTCGGAGCTCTACATGGGCGTCGACGCGATCGTGAAGCAGTTCGATGAGAGTGATTATGAGAAGGACGAGAAGCAGCGCTCGATCGTCCTGACAGAGGAGGGCACCGAGAAGGCCGAGCGGATGCTCGAGGCCGCGGGCCTGATCGAAGGCACCAACCTATACGACATCGCCAACACGCAGGTCGTCCACCATTTGAACCAGGCCCTGAAGGCCAACAAGATGTTCAAGCGGGACATCGATTATATCGAGAAGGACGGGAAGATCGTCATCATCGACGAGTTTACCGGCCGAATGATGGACGGGCGCCGTTGGTCCGACGGTCTTCACCAGGCGGTGGAGGCTAAGGAGGGCGTGCAGATCGAGCCGGAGAACCAGACCCTGGCCTCGATCACCTTCCAGAATTATTTCCGCATGTACCCAAAGCTGGCCGGCATGACCGGCACGGCGCTGACCGAGGCGCCGGAGTTCTTCGACATCTATCGCATGAATGTCGTGTCGATCCCGACCAACGTCCCGGTCCAGCGGATCGACGAGGACGACGAATTCTACAAGAACATTACCGACAAGTTCGCCGCCATCGCCAAGGAGATCAAGGCGCGGCAGCAGACCGGTCAGCCGGTGCTGGTGGGCACGGTTTCCATCGAAAAATCGGAAATGCTCTCGGAATACCTTGAGCAGGAAGGCATTCCCCACTCTGTCCTCAACGCCCGCTTCCACGAGAGCGAAGCGCACATCGTGGCGCAGGCCGGGCGGATGGGCGCGGTCACCATCGCCACCAACATGGCCGGCCGCGGTACCGACATCAAACTAGGCGGCAATCTGGAATTCCTGGTGGAGGATCAACTCGGCAACATGCCCGACGGACCGGAGCGCGATGCCCAGATCCGCCGCATCGAGGCTGAGATCGAGCAAGAGAGGCAACAAGTGCTGGCAGCCGGCGGCTTGTTCGTGCTGGGCACCGAGAGGCACGAGAGCCGACGCATCGATAACCAGCTGCGCGGTCGTTCGGGACGCCAGGGCGACCCCGGCCTTTCGCGTTTCTATCTGAGCCTCGACGACGACCTGCTGCGCATTTTCGGGCCGCAGACTGCCTTCGCGCGCCTGATGAACAAGAATCTGGAGGACGGCGAGGCGATCGTCAGCCCCTGGATCAGCAAGGCGATCGAGACCGCACAGAAAAAGGTCGAGGCGCGCAACTACGACATCCGCAAGCAGGTCGTCGAATTCGACGATGTGATGAACGACCAGCGCAAGGTCATCTACGAGCAGCGCGCGGAGATCATGGATGCCGATCATGTCAGCGACGTGGTCGAGGACTTCCGTGCCGAGACGATCCAGGGACTGGTCATGGCGAGCTGCCCCGAAGGCACTTATCCCGAGCAATGGGATGTTGAGGGCCTCAAGCAGAACGTCGATGAGGTACTCGACCTGCAACCACCCTTCGATGAGTGGCTGCAGGAGGAAGAGGTCGAACAGGCGATAATCGTCGAGCGGCTGCAAGCGATGGCCGATGCCCGCATGGCCGAAAAGCTGCAGGGCGTTGAGCCGGACCATTGGGTGCGGGTCGAAAAGCAATTCCTGATTCAGACGCTCGACCATCATTGGAAGGAGCATCTGGCGACGTTGGACGCGCTGCGCCAAGTGATCCACCTTCGCAGCTATGCGCAGAAGAAGCCGATCGACGAATATAAGCAGGAAGCCTTCCTGTTGTTCGAGCGCCTGCTGATCGCGATCCGCGAGGACGTGACCCGGATGCTCATGCGGGCTCAGGTCCAGTTCGAGGAGCCAGCGCCGATGCCGATGATGGCGGCCGGCGATTTCGCGCTGCCCGACTTCATCACCAACCATATCGACCCCTTATCGGGCGACGACGACACCGCCGATGTCGATGCTGGCGGAAACCTCCTGTCCAGCATGCCGCCGCTCCAGGCGCCGCGTCCGCCCTTGCCGGACGGCGTCGCGGACGGCGAGACCATCGTCGCCCCCGAAAGCCGCAATGCGCCATGCCCGTGCGGGTCCGGCCGCAAGTACAAGCATTGTCACGGCCAAGCCGGCTAAGCGAAGAGCTCCGCAATATGATCGATCGCGCAGCCCTTCGTCTGGCTTATCGTCCGGACGAGAATGATGTCGTGCGACAACGGATCGGGCAGGCCAAAATGGCCGCCGTCCAGCAGCGCGAAGCGACCGCCATCGCCAGAACGCTGGTCAAGGCGGTCCGCGGGCACAAGGCCGCCGGGCTGGACGCCTTTCTCCAGGCCTATGACCTGGGCTCGGACGAAGGCATTGCGCTCATGTGCCTGGCCGAGGCGCTGCTCCGCATTCCCGATGCCGAAACCGCCGACGACCTCATCGCCGACAAACTCTCTGGGCCGGATTGGGCGGAGAAGCTGGGTGACAGCCGCTCGACCTTTGTGAACGCCGCGACTTTCTCGCTTCTGCTGACCGGCAAGGTGCTCGAGGAAGCCAACGACAAGTCCGGCAATTGGCGCGCCGCGCTCGGTCGTGCCGTCGGCCGCCTAGGCGAACCGGTGATCCGCACCGCGGTCAGCCAGGCGATGAAGATCCTGGGACGCCAGTTCGTCTTCGGTCGCACGATTGACGAAGCGCTGAAGCGCGCCGCGCCGGAACAGGCAAAGGGCTGGAGCCACAGCTTCGACATGCTAGGCGAGGCGGCCAAAACCTATCCGGATGCCGCCCGCTACGCCAAGGCTTACGCTGGAGCGCTCGATACGATCGCGAAGGTGGCGAATGGCGGTTTCCGCAAAGCTCCGGGTATCTCGGTCAAACTGTCTGCGCTTCATCCACGCTATGAATGGAGTCATGCCGAGGAGGCGAAGGTCGCGATCCTGCCCGTCGTTCGCGAGCTGGCGATGAAAGCGGCGGCGGCTGACGTGCACTTCACCATCGACGCAGAGGAAGCCGATCGGCTCGAACTGTCGATGGATATCATCGAGGCATTGGTCGACGACAATGAGCTGTTCGCCAAGGGCTGGGGCGGTTTCGGGCTCGCCATCCAGGCCTATTCGAAACGCGCAGTGCCATTGGTCGACTGGACGGTCGAGCTGGCCCGCAAGCACAAGCGAAAGCTGATGGTGCGCCTTGTGAAGGGCGCTTATTGGGACAGCGAGATCAAGGTCGCCCAGGTGGCGGGTCTCAGCGATTATCCGGTCTTCACCCGCAAGGTCGCAACGGACGTTTCCTATCTTGCCTGCGCCAAGCGCCTGCTGGCGGCGAGCGACTGCATCTATCCGGCTTTCGCGACCCACAACGCCAACACCATCGGTGCGGTAAAGGCGCTGGCCGGGGATACGCCGTTCGAATTCCAACGCCTGCATGGAATGGGCGAGGGGCTGTACGAGGAGCTGGCCAAGCTTGAGCGCGGCATTGGCGAGGAGCCGACGCCGGTCCGCATTTACGCGCCGGTGGGCAGCCACAAGGAGTTGCTCGCCTATCTAGTCCGGCGCCTCCTGGAGAACGGCGCCAACTCGAGTTTCGTCAATCGCATCGCCGATGATGAAATACCGGTCGAGGAACTGGTCCGCGATCCGGTCGCCGAACTCGCGAAGCTGGAGCCGAAGCGCAATCCCGCCATCCCGCTTCCCAATGCGATTTTCGGCGTAGCGCGCCTGAACAGTGCCGGTGTGGACTTAAGCGATCCGTTGGTGCGCGAACCCTTGCTCGCCAGGATTCGGAAGCTCGAGGCCAAAAGCTGGACGGCGGCTCCCACGGGCGGGAGCAAGGGCGAGAGTGGCCAGATTCACTCGCCAACGGACACGTCCAGGGTCGTCGGCGACGTTATCTGGGCGAGCGGGAGGGATGTCGACCGTATTGTCCGCAGCGCGCTCTCAGCCCAGATCGAGTGGGACCAGCGCGGCGGCGAGGCGCGAGCCGCACTGCTCGACCGGGCCGCCGACTTGTTCGAGGAGCATCGCGACGAGCTCTTTTCCCTCTGCATCCGCGAAGCAGGCAAGACCTTGCCGGATGCGGTGCTGGAAGTACGTGAGACAGTCGACTTCCTTCGTTATTATGCCAGCGAAGCGCGCCGCCTGTTCGCCAAGCCAACCTTGCTTCCCGGACCGACGGGCGAACTTAACGAGCTTCGCCTGCACGGGCGTGGGGTGTTCGCCTGCATCTCACCCTGGAACTTTCCCCTGGCGATCTTCATCGGCCCGGTCGCCGCCGCGCTGGCGGCGGGCAACACGGCGATCGCCAAGCCCGCCGAGCAGACGCCCCTGATTGGCGCCCGCGCGATCGAGCTGATGCACGAGGCCGGAGTCCCCAAGGATGTCGTTCAGATGGTCCCGGGCGACGGGCGTGTGGGAGCAGCGCTGACGTCGCACCCGCTGATCGGCGGTGTCGCCTTCACCGGCTCGACCGGTACCGCGCGCCTAATCAACCGC
>Ga0307413_10000307_pt1 | contig 15171 bp, 10 predicted proteins | sample DK1Ometagenome_3_FD_203714 | JGI IMG/M metagenome (GOLD analysis project Ga0307413, IMG submission 203714) | Maize rhizosphere microbial communities from greenhouse at UC Davis, California, United States - DK15-O-2 | ecosystem: Host-associated > Plants > Roots > Rhizosphere > Soil | place: USA... | reverse complement strand
TCCCCCGCCGAGACGGGTCGCGGTCGAGCGACCGTACTTCACCGCGGCGGTCGGCACCACGCCGAGCTTGGAGGTGACGAACTCGCGACCGAGGATCACCCGGATTTCCGGCCCGATGGAGATGCCCCTGCTGGACTCGGTCGTCGCGCTGAACTCGGCGGCGGACCTCGTCGTGAGGCTCAGCTCGCGGTCGTCGATCTCACCGACGTGTCTGCCCGGCTGGGACTCGAGCCGGACGTTGATCGCGACGTAGTCGTGGTGCAGCAGTCCCTGCTGCTTCAGCACCACCGTCACCCCGGCGCCCATCAAGGCGTCGAGGCGGTTGCGCAGCGCGGCCGGCGACAGCGCCCCGATGAGTCGTTGTTCGTTGGCGAGCATCGACCGGGCGTGTCCGGCGTTCGACTTGTCGCTCTTGGTGTTGTCCTTCTCCTGGTCCCAGGACGGCAGCAGGTCCCGCAACCGCGGGGACCCGCGCAGGATCTGACGCACCTCCGGCAGCACGGACTCCGCGCCGTCGAACCGCACGACCCGCACGGTTCCGGAGCCGAGTCCCTGAGCGAGCTGAACGGGCTCGAAACGAGTTTCGGTGGGCGGGGTGACGACCGTGCGGTGTTCTTCCGGCACGGGCAGCTGACCGGTCAGGGTCTCGGCGTAGTCACCCCGCGCGTACACGACGGCGCGGATGTCCCGCACGCTCTTGCCGTTGAGGACCTGGACCTCGAGCGCCACTTCCAGGCGGTACAGGCCGGTGGCGCCGCGCATGGCGACGGTCGAGCCCACGGCCGCGGCCCGTCTGACTCCGGCGGTCTCCGTCGCGGACAGTCCGCCGCCAACGCCGAACCCGGCGCCGGCACTGCCGATGACGACGTCCCCGGCTCCGCCCACGGTCACCGACGCGTCCACGCCGCGCTTGGTGTAGGTGGAGCTGGCGGAGCCGATGGTTACCGACTCCTTGACCTTGAGGGTCGATCCGGCTGTGGTGCCGAGCAGCTCCGCGGTGAGGGGTACCGCCCTCATCCGCACGACGCCCATGCGGTGGCCGTCGGCACTGACCAGGTCGGGCGCGTTCACCCAGCCCTGGATCAGCGCGCTGAAGTTGTTCCTGACGCCGGTCGGTGACAGGAAGGCACGCAGCGTCTCCCGGCCCGGCGCCCCGACGTCGGTGAGCGCGTGGTGCATGAGACCCGCGATGTCGGAGAACGCCTGCCCGTCGACGTCGGTGACTGCTTCCACGACGAGGTTGGGCATGGAACGGCCGAACTCCGGCGTCAGGTGTGTCACCGTCGGCTCTGCCTGCCGGATGACACCGATGAGGTTCTCGGGAACCCGCACGGAGACGGTGCCGTCCACCACCGTCGAGGCGATGTCGCTCCCCGGCGACGAAGCGTCCGCGCGGTGACCCTTTCCGTCCTGCTGCCCGTACACCGTGATGGTGAACTCGACGTCGTAGTCGACCAGTCGAGACGCCTCGCTGGACTGGATCGTCCGCTGCTCCGCGGTGGAGCTGGAGAGGTTCTGCGCCGTACCCGGGGTGGCGAGCGAGATCTCGCCACCGACCGTCACGTACGGGCCCGCGCCGATCGTGCGCACGGTGAACGAACCACCGATCGTGTGCGCGGCGAGCCCGGTGACGTTCTCGGTGCCGGAGTCGGAGCGCTTCGTCGTCATGCTGGTGGACTTGGTCTCACCAGCGGCGGCGAACCGGCCTCCGCTCAGCACGGCTCGGACGTCCACCTCGCGCCAGCCCTTGGCGGTGCGGATCGAGTACTGAGCACCGGTCAGGAAGGGCTCAAGGTTGTCGTCCACGGCGTCGGTGATCACGTCGAGCTGCGCCGGTCGGCTGGCGTCGGGCAACAGCCGCTTGAGTTCGGCCTTGATCTGCTCCTTGCAGTCGAGTTCGACCACCTTGGCCGAGCCGAACGCCTCACCGTCGCGCAGGAAGGGTGGCAGGGCGTGGAAGACCGGCTCGGCGTCGACGGAGTCCACCACGATCGACGGGACGCCGAGATCCTGCGACAGCGAGGACGGTGGTGGTGGAGGAGGAGGAGGTACAGGAGGAGTAGGAGCAGCGGCGGGATCGGTCGCCGTTGTGTCCATATCGGACACAACGGTGGCCGCGGACGCGGCGGCGTCCGCCGGTGTGTCGATGGCGGCGGACGTCGCGTCCGTCTGCCCGACCTCGCCGGCCTGTGTCACCACGGACTGTGGCGGAACGGACGACTCAGTCTCGACGCCGATCGGTTGCTGGTCGGTGGTTGTGGACCCGTCCGTGGCCACGGTGCGTATCGGCGCCGGTCTCGTGCGCGGCCTGTCCTCGTCGGTCGAGGTCCGAGTGGTCTTCTCCGCCTCCGCGCCCTCGGACGCGGTGCGCACGGACGTCGCATCCGGCCGCTCCGGCCTGCCGGACTGAGTGGACGGTCCGGTCGCCTTGGTCTCGACGCGAACCTTCTCGTCGGCGGCGGTCCTGCCGTCCGGCGCGGACCTGGTGTCCGCCGGGGTGGCGCCGCCGGTGCCAGCGGCGGGGGTCGTCTTTCTGGTCTCGGTCGGCGGTTCGGCGCCACCCGTCGGCGCGACCACCGGCGGTGCGACGACCGGCGGTACGACGTCGGGTGTGGTGACCGCGAGCTTGTCCACGTCGATGAGCTTGTCGCCGCCGGCGAACAGACCGCGGATCTTCTGGTCCATTGCGGCGATCGTGTCGCCCAGCTTGTTCTCGATACCTTCCGAGACCGCGCCACCGACCACACCGGCGACGAAGCCCATGCCGTACTCCGCGGCGCTGGAACTCTCCCCGCTGATCACGTCCAGCACCGCCTGTGTCGGAATCCCCGACACACCCTCGGCGAGCATGACCGTGCTCCACATCGCCACCCGCGACCGCACGTCACCCTGGAGGCGGTCGCCGACGTTGCGTGTCAACACGTCCGCGATGTCGCCGCTCAGCAACCGTGTCACCACCGGGCCGAGTTCGTTCGCGTGCGGTGCCAGCACGTCCCGCAGCGCGCCCCTGAACAGCTCCGGCTCGCTCAGCCCGTGCCGCGACCATCCGTCCACGAACGCGCGCGCATATTGCTGACCCAACTCGCGCGCGGTCTCCCGGTCCAGGACACGCGTGAACGCCGTCTCGAAATGACCCGACACGCGCTGCTCGAACTCGTTGACGGACTGCCTGGTCAACGCCAGGTCCATCTCCGAGAGCTGACGTCCCGCGCGGTCGGTCAAGGTGCGGCCGATGTCGTCGAGCCAGATCCGATCGATCTTGTTGCCGAGGCCGTCCAGCAGATCCTCGTCGACCAGGTCCAACAGGTCGCGGGTCGCGATCTTGCCGAAGTCCCTGCCGAGCAGGCCACCCACCCGGCGGCCCAACTGCTCGCCGAATCCGCCGATCACCCCACCGAAGACACCGCCGATGACACCTCCGACCACGTTCTGCCGGGTGATCTCGCTGTCCCACTCATTCCGTTCCCGCTGCAGCCGCTGTACCACCAGGTCGGTGATCAGCCCGCCGGTGGTTCCGACGAACACCTCGAACACCGCCGCCCGCGCCAACGTCTGGAACAGCACCAGCAGGTACTGGCGGGTCGCCGCGTACTGCCAGGCCAGGTTGACCAGCGAGGCACCACCGGTCCACGCCGCCATCGCGTACTCGACCATCACCTCCCACAGCAGCACCGCGAGCTGGCCCACCGCGGAGAACTTGGTGTACTCGATCTGCAGGGCGACCTTGCGGCAGCCGGAGGAAACCCCGTCCGAGACCGTTCTCAGCTCGTCCAGCAGGCTCGGCGATCCGCCCGACAGCCGGGCCATGCTCTGCTGGAAGGCATCCGTGGCCCCCGGCATGTCCATCTTGGACCCGACCGCCCGCGCCACGTCGTCGATCTTCTCGGGCATGTCCCCCAGTGCCTGCCCGACCTTGTCGTACTCGTGCGCCAACGCGCGAAAGGCGTACTGGTCCGCCGGGGGCCAGTCGGTCCCCAGCACCATCAGCAGGTTTCGCGCCCACTCAGGCAGTTCGTTGAAATCCCCACGATCCACCTTGATGGGCGGCATAACCGTTCCTCCACAACGAACACGGGTTCACCAGGGGTGACGCACCGCCGGGTCCGGATGGTTCATCCTCTCCGCGGGAGGCTGGCCGGTGGCCGAGAGGTCAGGACGTGCACCTGGCCCTCACCATCGCCGCGGCGTGGTGCGCATAGGTCTTCGTCGTGCCTTCCCAGTCCTGCCCGCGGTTGAGCAACTGGACGGCGAGCTTGGAGTCCGACACCCGGAACGACCCGACCGTGACCCAGGTGCCCCGATGGGCCACCTGCCGCACCGTGAAGCTGCCGATCGGGCCCGTCTTGCTGATGTCGAAACGGTTGAACACGCGGTAGTACGTGGGGTCACCGCCCGCCTTGGTGACGTCACCGTTGGGCACGAAGACCGACACCGTGCACGAACCGACGGCCACGGGGCCGGTGTGGAACATCCACAGGGCGTACTGACCGGGATCGTCCCGGTTCGCGTCACCGGACATCGGCACCGTCACGAACGACGTGCCGCACCCGCCGTTGCCCTGGTCGACCCAGCCTTCCTTGCCGTCCCGGTAGAGGCCGACGCTGTTGTACATCGTGGTGCCGCCGCAGCCCGGTCCCGCCATTCCCTCGTACGTGACTCGCGCCGCCGTAGTCGGCTGCGCCGCGACCGGCGTGGACCCGGCCTGCTGGCCGGGACTCTGGTTCTGGACGGGCGTCTGATTGCGGCCGCCCATGGCCTGCTGCCCGGCGGGACCGACTGGTATTCCCGCCGGATCGGTTCCCGCCTGGACGACCACGGGATCGGACGGCAGCGCGGCGGAGCTCGCCCCCCCGCTCGCCGACGGCTGCGCCAGACCCGGAACGAACCCGTCGGCGGGTCTCGGGATGAAGGCATAGCCCGGATCCCGCGTGTCGTCCGAAGGCCCGCTGTCGTCGGACACCGCGCTGAACGCGACCGGAAGCGCGACGAGCACGGCGCCCGCGACGGCGGCGGCGACCACCATCGGCCGGGAGACGTGTCGGCCCTTCGCGGTGGCCGCCGTGGAGGCCGTCGAGCCGCTCGACGCAACGACCTCCGGCGTCGTGTCCACGAGGTGCGCGCGACCGGCGGACGACGTCGAATCCACTTCCGGGGAGTCGGTCGGCACTGTCGCGGACGTGGCCTCGACGGCCGCCGAGGCCACGCAGACACCTGTCGGGTGATGCGGCTCCGTGGACATGACGTTCCTGCTTTCTTGGAATCAGCCGGATGTGACGAACCTCAGGAAACGCGGTTCGCGTGGGTCTGCACGTAGTTGGCGTTCTGTACTTCCGTCACGTTGAGCTTGTTCGCCAGAGCGGTCGAGACGTTGGTCTGGTTCTCCACCAGGAAGACGATCGACAGGATCGCCTCCTCCACCCGCTTGGCGACCGACACCAGGTTCGCCTGGATCTGCTTGCCCATGTCGTCGTCGCCGCAGGCGTCGATAATGAGCGCGAGCCGCTCGTCCCCGTAGTCGCTCAAGGTCCTGAGATAGGCCGCGATCTTCTCGTAGTACGGCCCCAGTGCGGCGATCGCGGCGGGATCTGCCCGGTAGTTGCTCATCGCTGGTACCTCATTCGGTGGCGGTGCTGACGTCGGTGGTCTGGCCGGCCGTCCCCAGCGACGCCGGGGACTGCACACGGGCGATGCCGCCATTGATCCGCACGTTGGCGGGGCGGCGGTGCTCCACCCGCTGGCGCCCGCCCAGCACACCGGGCGCGACACCGGGATTCGTGCCCCATGTCTTTTCGTCCTCGGCGAGCCAGCTGACGCGGTCGCGTTCGTTCTTCCTTCCGCCGTTCGGGTTCGCGCCCGTGGCGGGCAGGAACGCCCCGCCCGTGGTCCCCCGTGCACTGTCCATCACGGACGGCAGGTTCGACGACAGGCCCACTCGGGCGGTGCTCTCCACCTTCAGCCCCGTTCCGTGCGCGCTGAGCAGCTCGCTCCTCGTCGGACCGGGCGGGGCCTGCGGCGGCGTGCGCAGCGACCGGAGGTGACGCTCCAGTGCGGACTCGCCGTTGCCGCCCCGCACTCCCGAGTTGGGCAGCTCGTAGGGATTTCGCACCCGGTCCTTCTGTTCGAGCTGGCCGATGCCTCGCGGGCCGACGATCTCGCCGTTGGTGTTCACCCGCGATCCCGGCGGCACGATGATCGGCCTGCCGTCCCTGCCCAGTACCGCCCGGCCGTCCGGACCGATGACGACGCCGTTCGGGGCGACGTAGGACCCGCCGGGGACGCGCAGCACCGGACTCGGCGCGCTCGGGCCGGGGATCGGCACGAGGCCGGTTCCGTTCGGTGTTCCGCCGCCCGGCAGCCCTCCGGTGTTCGGCCCGCCGAGCGTGAGACGGGAGGACGGCGGAGGTGACAGCGGGGGCGGCACCACCACGGTGGTGGTGGTCGTGGTGCCACCACCCGTCGAGTCGTCTCCGCCACCCGTGCCGGGATCGTTGACGCCGAACAGCCGTGCGTCGGGCCGAAACGGCCACACGAGCGTCGGGAGGTATCTCATGGCCACCTCGTAGGCGGTGGCGATGAGACCGGTGGCGCTCGCCGCTGGCGAGTCCAGCAGGACCGACTGGTGGTCCAGCCAGATCTTCTTCGCGGCACTCTCCAACCGCAGCCACATCGCGTCGGTGTTCACCGCGCCGCCCAGAACGGCGCTCACCGGGTAGTTCTCGGCTCCCGGCGTGGTGTCCACCCGCTGGCTGTCGAAGTCGGCGCGCAGCTGGGGTGACTCCCAGACGGCCCTGATCGCGCCCGCGGGCCACGCCAGCGCCGACCCGGGTCCCGTGACGGCGAAACCCAGCCCGGTGTCGTAGGTGAACGTCTCTGAGCTGGTCCACCTCTGGTACGCGTGTTCCAGTGAGGCCCCCGCGTACTGCAGCATCTGCCGCACCTCGACGAGCGCGTCCCAGGCCGTGCGCTCCCGGCTGATCTGGGTGACGAGGTCCTCGAACGTGAATGCGAGGTCGTCGAGCACCGACCAGAACGCGGCGGCCCCGCTGCCCTGCAGTTCGTCGCCAGGGTGGCCGACCCGGTCGCGCCACTGGCGCAGCGGTTGGACCTGTGCGGTCAGACAGGCGGCGGTGCCGCCCAACGCGCCCGCCGCCGTGTCGAAGGTGGTCCAGCTGGCCACCGGGTTGGTGTTGGTGACCGAGCTTCCGGACGAAGTCACCGACCTGCGGATCGTCTCCGCGTTGCGGTAGAAGGGCACCATGGCCGACTCCAGCTCCGCGGTCACGTTCGCGACGCCGTAGTAGGTCCGGAAGGACAGGGTGTTGGGCACCGTGAGCATGACCGCGAAGTGGTCGGACGGCGAAGGCGCGTGTGGCCCGCTGTCCCTGGTGTACGCCGACCAGGTCAACCACCTCGGCGCGGTGACCGTGGCGGGATCCGGTACCGCGGGGAACCCCCCGCCGTCGCTGAAGATGTTGAGCGTCTGGTGCCATCGCCACGTCGTGGTGTCCGGCCCGCCCAGCACCCCGGTGCCCTGGCTCGGCATGGCGGTCAGTCCCTCTTCCGGCCGAACGGGTCGGTGGGCGCGAGACCCCAGACGGGCGCGAACATCGCGTCCACCTCGGTGTTGCCCGCCATCGCCGCGCGCAGGTCGGTTCGCGCGTCGAGGAGAGGACCGAACACCTCGGCGGCGGTGTCGGCCATCTGTTGCCGGGCGGTGCCGAGCACCTCCAGCAGCACCTGCGCGAGCTGGTCGGGATGCATCGAGCGGTACTTCGTGGTGTTGAACTTCAGGCCGACAACCTTGTTGTTCGCGTCCACGGTGACGGTGACCATGTGGTCGGTCGACGTCACCGAGGACGTCCGGGTGGCGAGTTCGGCCTTGGCCTCCTCGATCCGGTCACGCTGAGCCGTCAACGTAGCCATGGCCTGGTGCAGTTGTTCCTCCAGCCAGTTGGCCATCGCCACCTCCCTGTCCGTGGTTGTTGCGCGAGCCGGGGCCCGACTGCGTGCCGACCCGGCCGCGTCGGCGACGCGCGCCGAGCACCGAGGGCGGGAGCTTGGGATCGGTGCCCCAGGTCTCCTCGTCCTCCGCGAGCCAGGTCGCGCGGTCCCGCTCGCCCTTGTTCTGCTCCTGGCCGGCTCCCATGCCACCCGCCATCGGCGGGTAGAACGGCACGCCGCCCATTCCGTTCTGTCCGGCTGCCCCGCCCTGCTGGGACTTCAGCAGCGACGGGCCGCCTTCCGTCGCCGGCCTCGCCATCGGCGTGACCGCCGAACCCAACTGCTTTCCGCTGTCCGGTGTGCCGTTGGACCCGAAGGACGTCACCGGGCTGTTCGCGCCGATGCCGAACGACTTCCCGGACGCGTCCGCCAGCGACCCCGGACGCAGGTCCACGCCCGGCAGCAGCGTCGGCAGGGACGGCGCGGCGCCGCCTCGCAACGAGTTCAGGTACCTGTCGAGCTCCGAGTCCTGCCGCACCGGGGTCTTCGTCGGATCCGGTCTGAACAGCCTGTCGCGTTCGGTCAGCTTCGCGCCGCCGGGGCCGACGATCTCCCCGTCCGGGTTGATCCTCGATCCAGGCGGCACGACCACCGGCCGGCCCAACGGGTCCAGCAGCGGCTTGCCGTCCGGCCCGCGCACGGTGCCGTCGGGGTCGATCCGGGAACCCGTCGGCACCTTCAGCAACGAGCCGGGGTCGGTGACACCGGGCAGGGTGAGGTTCGGATTGCCGGGGCCGATCGGGCCCAGCCTGCCGTTGCCGTTGTTCGGCCCGCCGAGATTCGGCGGGCCGGTCGGCGGCAGGTTCGGGCCGGAGCCCCCCAGGTCGAGTTTGGGCGGGTCGGTCTTGTTCAGGTCGGGAGGGTTGGTGTTGTTCAGGTTCGGCGGGTTGGTGGTGTTGGTGTTGGGCGGTGTGGTCAGGTTCAGCCGGCGCGGGGCGATGATGGTGGGCAGGTGCTCGGCCGACGCGCGGTAGCTCTTGGTCAGCTGGACGATGACGTCCTGTGCGTGCACGTCCAGGGTGTGCTGCAGGTGCTTCTGCCACACGTTCTTGGCAGCCTTCTCGATCTCGTCCCAGAAGGCGCCCTGGTTCACCCCGGCCTCGAGCATCATGCTGTACGGGAACCAGTCCTTCACCTCGTTGAAGGCCTGGGTGGGGCTCACCGATCTGAACGAGGCATGGAAGCGCGGATGGGTCCACATCGTGTTGAGAGCCGCGGCGGGCCACGCGAACGACGAGCCGGTGGCGAACACCTCGCCGAACCTGGTCTCCGTGTCGTAGGTGAACGACTCGGTGGTCGACATCCACTGCCGATAGCCGTCGGCGAGCTTGTTGATCGCCCACTCGAGTCCTGCCTTGCCCTCCAGCACGCCGACCGTCTTGAGGTCGTCCTGCCCCGAGCCGCGTGCCTCGTTGATCGCGTCCCAGGCGGGTCCGTGCGAGCCGCTGCCGGTGCCGGCGCCCATCTGCCGGACGATGTCCTGGCGGGTGAACACCATCAGGTCCAGCGCGTTCCAGAACGCCGTGGCTCCCCCGCCCTGGAGCTCGTCGCCCTTGTGCCCGACCTTGTCCCGCCATGCCGTCAGCGTGGCGGCCTGGTCGTTGATCAGGTTCGTGGCGCCGATCAACGCCGAGGCCGTCATGTAGAAGGTGTTGGGCTGGGCGACCGGGTTGTAGTTGCCGAGCAGGGAGTCCAGCACCAGACGGGCGTTGGCGTAGAACCCTTTCATGGGTTCCGCCATGCCCTCATAGTTGACGTTCGCCACGCCCCAGAACGTCGTCGCGTTCGTCTCGGTGTAGACCTTGAAGTCCGTGGGCGGTTCCTTGCCGCCGGCGCGGGGTTGGCGCCAGTGGTCGGGCAGCAGCCACTTCACCGACATGACGGTGTCGCGGACCTCCACCTTCTTGACCTCGAGCGAGGGGTTGTCGCCGTGGAAGGCGTTGAGAGCCTGTTCCCAGGTCCAGTTCGCCCCGTCCTCCCCGCCCAGTACCCCGTCCGGCATCGTCCTCAGCTCCCGGGAGGGGGTACGGTGCCGGGCCCGTTGGTGCCAGGGCCGGTGCCGCCGCCCGTGGTGTTGCCACCCGTGCTGAAGATCGAGCCGAGCTGGGTCGAGGTCAGTTCGGTCGTCAGCTTGATGGCCTCGTCCTCACCCGACTCCGCGATCCGCACCACCTGCAGGATGTTGGCGTTCAACGTGATCAGCGACGTCCGCATGGTCTCGATCTGGGCGTAGAGGGTGGGGGCGGTGCCGCTGGGCCCCTGGTACTTGTCCATCAGTTCCTTGGCGGGCAACCACTCGGGGTTGCCGGCCAACAACCGCAGGGCCTGCCCACCCTTGGTGCGCGACAGCTCGATGACGCTCTCGTTGGTGGTGAGGTCGTCCACCATCGGCTGCAACACGCTCTGCTGGAAGTTCCTGAGGAAGCTGACGGTGATCTTGATGTTGCCGCTGTCCGGCTTCTCCGGGGGCACGCCTGTTCTCCCTTCCTGCGATGCCGCCGGATCAGCTCAGGGTGAAGCGGTTCTGGATGTCGAGGTCGGTGCGCTGGTACTGGCTGTATGCCTGGGTGATGGCCTGGGTGGCCGCACCGAACCGGTTCGCCATGTTGATCGACGCGGTGTCCCACTGACGCTGCACGTGCTCGTACGCATCGGCACCGCGTCCGCCCCAGGACTGCTTCATCGGCTGGAGCATCCGCTCCAACGTGTCCAGAGCGTCCCGGATGTACTTGGTCTGCCTGTCCATCTCCTCGGCGACGAGCGGAACACTGTTGCTCACCGAGAAGCCGTTGAAACCGGGGTTCGTCATGACCGGACTCCTTCGAGACTGTGTCTGGCAGTCGTGATCGTGTGGTTACTGCGCGAGGGTGTTGAAGACGTTGTTGCTGCCGGGCGTCGACGAGTCGCCGAAGGAGGGACCCGCGTACGCGGCGATCTCCTCCTCCATGCCGGTCATCGTCTTGTCGCTGCCCTCGATCAGCATGCGGATGTTGCCGAGCATCTGGATGATCTGCTGGTAGTCGCTCTCCCAGCCCTCCATCGCGTTGCGGAACATCGTTCCCGCGAGGCCCTGCCACTGCGTGGTCAGGTCCTGGCGCATCTGCACGACCGTCGTGTGCACCGACTGGCAGGTCGAGAGGCAGTCGTCCACGGCCATGAGACCCGTCTTCATTCCCGGGTCGGACTTCTGGAAGTTCGGCGGCGAGGTCATTGGTCATCGTCCTTCCGGTGTGACGGCGATCGCGCTACTGGGCGCCACGAACAGCACACCAAGCCCGGCGCGTCCACACCATGCGGAAGAACCGGCAGAACTTGCCCGCGCCGGTTCCTCCGGTCAGGTGCCGCACGCGGCCGCGACGGGCATCACCGCGCCCCCGTTGCGCAGCGAAAACGGGTCCAGCGACCCTCCGGTAGGCAGCAACGACAGCAGGGTCGCGGGAAGTCCGACCGAGGCGGCGGGATCCAGTCCGAGCGCATCGAGGCCCTTCTCCGGCACCGGGTACTTCACTCCCGTGTCGGTCACCAGGAACACCTGGTCGCTCACCGTGCCCGAGGCGGCCGCCGCCCGGACGAGGGCACCGGCACCGGGGCGCACGGCGATCGCGTCGACCCGCTTGCAGGCGGCCGCGACACCGGGCTGGGCGGACGGTGCCACTCCGCCCTCGGGCACCGAGTTCGCCAGCGCCAGATGCGTTCGGGGTGCGTCACCGTCGGGCGTGACCACGGCACACACCCCCTGCCCGCCGTGCGGGACCGCCACCTTGGGCGGCCGCACCGGTGGCGGTGCCTCGGCCCTGGACAGGTGCTCGCTCACGACCCGTCCGGGCAGCTGCGTGATTACCACCTCGCCACCCGCGTACGCGGCCCTGCGGACCTCGGGGTCGGCGATCAGCAACCGAGCGTCGAGTTCGGAGATCGGTGTCAGGCCCCCGGTGGTCAGCACGTAGCGCTGGGCGGGGTCACCGGAGGCCGCGTACAGCCCGCCGACCCTGGACTGCACCGAACCGAGGAGCGGTCCCTGCTCGCCGAGCGAGCCGATGGTCATCGGGGCGAAGTCGGGTCCGGCCGGCAGCGCGTCGAGCAGTGCCGCCGGCGTGCGCACCGGACTCGGTACACCGTCCAGGGCATCGAGCGCACCCCGCTCGGTCACCACGCGATGGCGTCGTCCCCGCCACAACAGCGAGGTGCCGCCGTCCGAGGTCACCACGACCACCGCTTCGTCCTCGGGCAGCGGCGCCGTCAGCTCGCCGCCGCCGACGGCCAGTGTGCTGGCACCCGGCTCGTCGCGCCCCACCGACGCGCAGACCTGCCACGACTCGGCGGTGACCGCGGGTATCGAGTCCGGCGCCCCGACGATGCCCAGCGGATCTCCGCGCGGCACCTCGCCCAGCGATTTCTCCGCCACGTGCTCGACCCTCAGCTGGTCGCCCGCGACGAGCTTGGCCGAGGCGAAGTTCAGCACCGGCAGGAGCCTGCCCCCGGCGTAGAGGTACCTGGCCCCCGAGGAGTCGACGACGACCAGGGCACCGTCGACCTTCCACGTCTCGTTGCCTCCCGGCGAGATCAGGCCGTACAGCAGCATCGCCAGGCACGCCAGGGTGGCGATCAGGGCGCCGATGGTGCTGCCCCGGTAGGTGCGGTGCAGCGGGCTCTCCGGTGCGTCCGGGTCGACCCGCAGCAACGCCGACGTCAGCCGGCCGAGCATGAACCGGTGCGCCTGCACCTGGTCGGTCTTGGAGTTCACCCTCAGCCCCCGATACCGCGCATGACGGCGAACACGCCGAGCAGCCACAGCGCGAGCGGCAACAGCGACAGCGCCGCCAGGCTCTCCGCGAGGTCCGCGAGCCTGCCCCAGTGCGGCAGCAGCCTGCGGCCCGGCAGGGTCCACCGGGCGACGATCAGCACGGCGACGACGACGAACAGGCCCGCGCCCACCACGAGCGGGCGGGGCGCCCCCTGATACCAGGCGAGCACCAGACGCAACAGCCCGTAGCAGCCGGGGACGATGACCGACAGGCGCTGCCACACGCTGCCCAGCGCGCGTCCGTGCACCAGCAGCAGACCGCTGAGCACACCGACGAACGTGCGCGCCTGCCAGGACGGATCACGCACGACGAACTCGATCGAGCAGACGCATGCCAGGCCGATCGCGGCGAACAGCGCGGTCACGTAGGCGTCGGCGATCCTGCCCTTGCCCACCACCTCCTCGCCCGCGTGCGGATCGAGGTCCTCCTGCAGCTCCGCCGCGCTGGTCGGCAGGGCCGGCAACCTCAACCCGGCCAGACGAAACGCGAGGCGGGGCACGAACACACCGACCAGCACGGCGATCACCGCGATGATCGTCGCGGCCCCGGCGGCGGTCGTGGCGCCGAGCATCATCACCATTCCGCCGCTGCCGCACAGCAGACCCAGGGTCGCGACCGACACGAACAGCGGGGCCGTGCTCGCCGTCGCGGCGAGGCCGAGTGCGCCGGCACCCGCCGCGGCCGCACAGGCGGCCATCACGCGGGCACCGGTCAGCACCGTGCCCTCGGGTCCGCTCGGCACCAGGTACCCCACCAGCCCGACGAACGGCACCGCGGCCAGGGCCAGCGCGGGTGCGGCCACCGCGTCGCCCAGTGCCCGCGCCGCGGTCGCGGCGCAGACCAGCAGGAACGCCGCGGCGACGCCCGCCGGGAGCATGACCGGCCCGGTCCTGGCCGCGGACGCCAGCAACACGAAGCCGAAGACGGTGACCGCGAGCGCGATGCCGAGCAGCGTCCAGCGGGTCGCGCCCTCGCTCCACGAGTCGCGGCGGGCCCTCGCCTCGGTCGACAGGCCGTCGATGATGTCGTCGAAGTGGACGGGCGGCAGCTGCTCGCGCCCCGGTAGGAGGTGCAGGCTCTCGCCGTCGCGCAACTGCAGCCCGTCGATGGTGGACTCGTGGTCCAGCGGGGTCTCACCGAGGCGCTGGAGGACCCAGCCGTCGTGGTCGACGCCCTGCTCGCCGAGGTTCTCGCCCGCGTAGCCGAGGATCGTCGGCATCAGGTCGATGAGGGGGATGTCCACCGGTACTGCCAGCTCGAAGCTGGTGGAGGGGGCCCGGACACGGAGCTTGCACAGGCCGGAAGTGGTCGCCATGGCACACGCCTTCTCTCGGCGACCGACGTGTGGTTCGGCTGTGAACCATCACGTGGTCGGATTTCGTCACCTCTTGCGGAGCTGCCACCACAGCACGTCCGAGAGAGAAGGAATCCGGGGTTGAGTGTAATCCTGTTCCGCAAGGGGCCTCGCCGCCCCGGCCCGGAGATGCCCGAGGGCGAGCTGAGCATCCAGGAACCACCCACGCTGCCCGAGGTCCAGCGCAGCGCGGGTGCCGTCATGATGTACCTGCCCATGGCGTTGTCGTCGACCGCAACCGTGCTGTTGTTCGTGCGCCCGGGCGAGAACGGCGCGTTCACCTATCTCGCGGCCGGTCTGATGACCGTGTCGTCGATGGCCATGCTCGTCGGTCAGCTGGGCCGAAGCGCCAGTGAACGCAAGCAGAAGCTCAACGACTGCCGACGCGACTACCTCCGCTACCTCGCCCAGTCCCGCCGCAAGGTCCGCGAGGTGGTGGTCAGCCAACGCGAGGCGCTGGCGTGGCGGCACCCGGACCCGACGTCGCTGTGGTCGCTGCCGGGCACGACCCGCATGTGGGAGCGCGATGCCTCCGACGACGACTTCGGCGAGATCCGCATCGCGGTCGGACCGCAACGTCTGGCCTGGCGGCTCAACCCCCTGTCGACCAAGCCGGTGGACGACCTCGAACCGCTGTCCGCGCACGCGCTGCGCAGGTTCATCCACGCCTACGGCACCGTCGCCGACCAGCCGGTCGCGGTGTTCCTGCCGTCGTTCGCGCGAATCCTCATCCGGGCGGCGCGGGGCGGGGAACACGACGCGGTACGGTCGCTCGCCCGCTCGATGATCGCCCAGCTCGCGACGTTCCACTCCCCGGTGGAGCTGAAGGTCGTCGTGCTCGCCGGACCCGAGCAGCGAGCGATGTGGGAATGGGTGAAATGGCTGCCGCACAACCTGCATCCGAACGAGACCGACGGTGCCGGTGAGGCGCGGCTGCTCGTCGAGTCCATGACGGAGCTCGACAACGCGATGGGAGACGAGTTCGCGGGCAGGCCGGCGTTCGACCCGGAC
>Ga0307413_10000306_pt1 | contig 15174 bp, 12 predicted proteins | sample DK1Ometagenome_3_FD_203714 | JGI IMG/M metagenome (GOLD analysis project Ga0307413, IMG submission 203714) | Maize rhizosphere microbial communities from greenhouse at UC Davis, California, United States - DK15-O-2 | ecosystem: Host-associated > Plants > Roots > Rhizosphere > Soil | place: USA... | reverse complement strand
GCCCGAACCTACGGAGCGGTCGCCGGCCGCCGGCTCGCCGACTGGCCGGCCATCCGCCACAGGTGGAGCGTCGCGTAGGCCCGCCACGGACGCCACCGCTGCGACAGCGCTTCGGCGCGGGCCGCGCTCACTCCGCCCAGGGCCCTGCGCAGCGCCACGTCCTCCTTGGGGAAGGCGTCGGGCCAGCGCAGCGCGCGCATGGCGACGTAGTGCGCGGTCCAGGCGCCGATGCCCGGGATGGCGGCGAGCGCGGCGATCGTGCGCTCCGGATCGGCGCCCGCCTCGAGCACGAGCCGCCCCGACGCGATCTCGCCGGCGAGGGCGACGATGCTCTGCGCGCGCGCCCGGGTGACGCCGAGCGCCGTCAGCTCCTCGGTCGTCGCCGACGCGACGCGGCGCGGATCGGGACACAGCCGCTCGAGCCCCGCGTGCGGCGTCGCCAGCGGTTCGCCGAACGCCTGCACGAAGCGCCCGGCGAGCGTCGTCGCGGCGCGGACGGTGATCTGCTGCCCGAGGACGGCGCGCACCGCGAGCTCGAAGCCGTCGAAGGCGCCGGGCACGCGGAGTCCCGGCGCGCCCGCCACCGCGCCGGCGAGGCGGGCGTCCTGCGCGAGGTGGGCGGCGACGACGTCCGGGCGGGCGCCGAGGTCGAACAGGCTGCGCAGCCGGCCGAGCAGCGCCGGGAGGACGGGGGTCAGCGAATGCGGCAGCTCGACGAGGAGCGAGCGCCTTGCCGGCGCGTGGCTGACGCGCACCCACCCCGCGTGTGCGCCGAGCCGCGCCGTGCGGAGGTAGCTTTCCCCGTCCACCCGCTCGACGCCCGTCATCGCGCGGGCGCCGAGGAAGCGCAGCATCCCCGCCCAGTCGAACGGCGGGCGGTAGGCGAGCTGCAGCGTGAACGTGCCGGGCGACGTGCCGCGCTCGACGCCGCGCTCGGCCGCCTTGCGGAAGCGACTGGGCGGCATGCCGTAGCGCCCGCCGAACGCGTCGTTGAAGCGGCGCAGGCTGGCAAAGCCGCTCGCGTACGCGACCTCGATGATCGGGAGGCTCGTCTCGGTGAGGAGCTGCTTGGCGAGGAGCAGCCGCCGCGTCAGCGCGAGCTCGATCGGAGAGACGCCGAGCTCCTTCTGGAGGATGCGGCGGATCTGCCGCGAGCTCCAGCCGAAGTGCGCCGCGATCCGCTCGACGCCGCCGCCCTCGTCGAGCGCGCCCTCTTCGATGCGCCGGGCGAGCATGCCGGCGATACGGCGCGCGTCGTCCACCGGCGCGTTGCCCGGCGCGAGCTCCGGCCGGCAGCGGAGGCACGGGCGGAACCGCGCCTTCTCCGCCGCCTCGGCGCTGTCGAAAAAGCGGCAGTTCGCCGGCTTCGGCGTGCGCGCCGTGCACACCGGCCGGCAGTAGATGCCGGTGGACGTCACGCCGACGTAGAACACGCCGTCGAAGCGGGGGTCGCGCGCGACGAGGGCGCTGTAGAGCGCCGCACTGTCCTCGGTCATGTCGCGAATCTACGTCCCCGGGGCGGGCCCTTCCAGCCATTTTCGGACATCGAATCGGCGGGCCCTGATCACCGTGCGCCCTGGCGTGACCCGTCGCAGAGCCGCCCCACTGTGCTGTCCGAAAATGGCGAGCCTCGCGTCGCGTCCGGCGCTAGCTTGCCGGCCATGTCGCCCGACAGCCGTCGCCACGCGCACCAGGAGCTTCGATGACCGATCGTGCACTGCCGGAGCAGCTGCCGTCGCGCCACGCCGCGCTGCGCGTCGCGTTCGCCGACTCGTCGCTCGGGCTCGTGCTCGTCGCGGCGAGCGCTGACGGCGTCGTCGCGGTGTTGATCGGCGACGACCGCGAGTCGCTGCGCGCCACGCTGCGCGACCGCTTCCGCGGCGCCGCGCTGGGCGAGGGCGACGCGCGGACCGACGCCCTCGCCGCCCGCGTCGCGCGAATGGTGGAGTCGCCCACCGGCGACGGGTCCGACGCCCTGCCCCTCGACCTCCGCGGCACGCCGTTTCAGCGGCGCGTGTGGGAGGCGCTGCGCGCGATCCCGGCCGGCACGACGGCGACCTACGCCGAGATCGCGCGCCGGCTCGGGATGCCGACGGCCGCGCGCGCCGTCGCCCAGGCGTGCGCCGCCAACGCCGTCGCCATCGTCGTGCCCTGCCACCGCGTCGTGCGCAGCGACGGCTCGCTCTCCGGCTACCGGTGGGGCGTCGAGCGGAAGCGCGCCCTGCTCGAGCGGGAGGGCGCGCGGCCGGCGTGAGGACTCCGGCTCGTGGGGCGCCGGGCGCGCGATGACGCGGGCGCAGGTGCTGGCGCGGCTCGACCGCGCGTGGGCGGAGTTCGAGGCGTCGTACGCCGGGCTCTCCGAGGCGCAGCTCGTGATCCCGGGCGTGACGGGCCGCTGGTCGGTGCGCGACATCATCGCTCACGTGACGTGGTGGGAGGAGGAGGCGCTGAGGCACCTCCCGCTCGTGCGCGAGGGGGGCCGGCCGCCGCGCTACTCCGTGCGCTACGGCGGCATAGACGCCTTCAACGCGCTGATGACCGAGCGCCGAGGCGGCCTCACCCTGGCCGAGGTGCTCCGGCAGCACGACGAAGTGCATGCGACTCTGCTCGATTACGTGGGCACCGCGCCGGAGTCGCTGTTCACCCGCGAGACCCGCTTCCGCCGGCGTCTGCGCCTCGACTGCTACGGGCACTACCCGATCCACGCGAAGGCGATCGCCGCCTGGCGGAGGCTGGCGCTCTGACGAGGCGAGCGCGACAATGGAGGCGGTCCGGCCGGACCCGCCCGGCCGCCGGTGTCCATTTCCCTGCCGCGGCGTCTATCTCCTGCGGACGACCGCCGGCCAGAACGTGTGCCGCACCCGGCCCCGCACCCCGCGCACCGCACCCCGCTGTCGTCCCGCCCACCGCTGGAGTGACGCCCCCATGCTCGACCTCCGCTACGCGCTCCGCAGCCTCGCCCGCGCCCGAGGCTTCACCCTCGCCGTCGTCCTGACGCTCGGCCTCGGCATCGGCGCCAACACGGCCATCTTCAGCGTCGTGCGCGGCGTGCTGCTGCGCCCCCTCCCGCACCGCGAGGGGGGCCGCCTCATGTACTTGCGGCAGTCGGCCGACGGCGCGGGCGGCGAGAACGTGCGCTTCTCGGTGCCCGAGATCAACGACTTCCGCAGCGCGGCGAAGACGCTCGGCGGCATCGCCGAGTACTCGCCGATGACGTTCAGCCTCGTCGGCGAGAGCGACGCGGTGCGCATAGACGTCGGGCTCGTCACCGGCAACTACTTCTCCGTGATGGGACTCTCGCCGCTGTCAGGGCGCGCCTTCGGCGACGGCGACGACGGGCCCGGCGCGGCGCCCGTGATGATGCTGACGCACGAGTACTGGCTGAAGCGCTTCGGCGGCGACCCGGCGATCGTCGGGAAGTCGGTACGCGTGAACGGGCGGGCGGTGACCGTGGTGGGCGTGCTGCAGCCGGCGCCGCACTTCCCGCAGCGCATGGACGCGCTCATGAACATGGTGAACAGCGAGCACCACCTGAGCGCGATGATGGTCACCGGGCGGACGCACCGGATGACCGAGATGATCGCCCGCCTCGCCCCGGGCGCGGCGGTGGAGCAGGCGCGGGCCGAAGTTGCCGCCATCTCGTCGCGGGTGCACGCCGAGAACCCCGAGGCGTACGACGCCGCGTCGGGCTACCGTGTGACGCTGACGCCGTTCCAGGAGGTGCTCGGGCAGAAGGCGAGACTGACGCTCTGGCTCCTCATGGGCGCGGCGGGGTTCGTCCTCGTCATCGCCTGCGCGAACGTCGCCAACCTGACACTCATGCGCGGCGTGCGCCGCGAGCACGAGCTCGTGGTGCGCGCCGCGCTCGGCGCCGGGACCGGGCGGCTCCGCCGGCTCCTGCTCGCCGAGAACCTCGTGCTGGCGCTGCTCGGCGGCGCGCTCGGCCTACTCATCGCGTTCGCCGGGGTGGGGATGCTCGTTGCCTTCGCCGAGCGCTTCAGCCCGCGGGCCGGCGAGATCCGCGTGGACGGCGTCGTGCTCGGCTTCACCTTCGCTCTCGCCCTCGTCGTCGCCGTGCTCCTTTCGTTCGTGCCGGCGCTGGCCCGCGAGAACGCGCTCGGCGCCTCGCTGGCGGCGGGCGGGCGGCGCGCCACCGGCGGCGTGCGCCGCCAGCGGATGCAGCAGACGCTCGTCGTGGCGCAGATCGCCGTCTCGGTGGTGCTGCTCACCGGCGCGGGGCTGCTCACGCGTACCATGCAGCGGCTCGCGGTCGTGGACACCGGGCTGCGCGCCGAGAACGTGCTCACGATGGAGGTGCCGTTCGACTTCGGCGCGCAGAGCGACGCCGTCGCGATCTCGCTCTACGAGCAGATGCAGAGCCAGCTCGCGGCGCTCCCCGGCGTGCGCCAGGTCGGCTTCGGCTCCACGGTGCCGCTGCGCGCGGCCGGCTTCATGCTCGACGTCAAGGCGGAGGGGCGGCCGGTGTCGCCCGGGGAGCCGATGCCGCGTTCCGAGTACCGCACGGCGAGCCCCGACTACTTCCGCACGGCGGGCATCCCCCTGCTCCGCGGCCGCGAGTTCGAGAGCACCGACCGACCCGGCTCAGGGCGCGTGGCGATCATCAACAAGACGCTCGCCGAGCGCCTCTTCCCCGGGCAGGACCCGATCGGCCGGCGCGTCGCGTGGACCGGCGAGGTGCTCAAGTTCATCCCCGTGTCGGGCGACTGGCGCACCGTGGTCGGCGTGGTGGGTGACACGAAGGACGGTGGGCTCGACGCCGACCCGCTGCCGGTGATGTTCATGCCGTTCGCCCAGGAGTCGTTCCCGTCCGGCGGGCTCGTCATCCGCACGATGGGAGACGCGGCGGCGATCGCCCCGGTCGCGACGCGCATCGTGCGCGGCATCGCGCCCCAGCAGCCGATCGAGAAGGTGCTGACGCTCGACCAGATCCGCGACGAGAGCGTCGGCCCGCGGCGGCTCAACGCCCTGCTCGTCGCCTCCTTCGGCGCGCTGGCCCTCGTCGTCGCGGCGATCGGCATCGCCGCGGTGCTCGCGTTCTCGGTCATCGCCCGCACCGGCGAGATCGGCATTCGCATGAGCCTCGGCGCCGACAGCGCGCGCGTCCAGCGCATGGTGCTCTCCGAGGGGGGCGCCCTCGTCGGCCTCGGGCTCGCGCTCGGCGTGGCGGGCGCCCTGCTGCTCTCGCGGCTGATTCGCGGGCTGCTCTTCGGCGTCGCGCCGCACGACCCGGCGACGCTCGCCGGCGTCGCGCTGCTCATGGCGGCGGTCGGCGTCGCCGCCTGCTGGCTCCCCGCCCTGCGCGCGGCGCGCATCCAGCCGTCGGCAGCGCTGCGCGCGCAGTGAGGCGCGCGTAGACTCGCGCGGCGCCGTTCAGACCTCGAGCGGCGCCGCGGCGACCCGGCGCGCCGTCAGCGCGGCCCCGGCGCTCGCCGAGATGACGAGCGCGACGGCGAGCAGCTGCGAGGGCGTCAGGCGCTCGCCGAGAAGGAGAAAGCCGCACAGCGCGGCGGCGGCCGGCTCGAGACTCATCAGGATGCCGAACGTCCGCGCCGGCAGGGCCCGCAGCCCCACCATCTCGAGGAAGTAGGGCACCGCGCTCGAGAGCAGGGCGACGAGGACGGCGCTGCCGAAGAGTCCCGGTGTGAGGCGCGCGAGGCCGCCGCGGGCGAGCGTGAACGGGAGGATCGTGGCCGCGGCGATCAGCATCCCGGTGGAGACGGCGGTCCCGTCGCCGAGGAATCGCGACAGGCGGCCGGCGAGGAGGATGTAGGCGGCCCAGCAGCTGCCCGCGCCGAGGGCCAGCAGCACGCCGATCGGATCGACGGCGCGCGTGTCCCACGGCGCGATGAGCGCGATCCCCGCCGCCGCGAGGACGACCCAGACGACGTCGAGCGCGCGCCGCGACCCGAGCACGGCGACGCCGAGCGGGCCGACGAACTCGAGCGTCACGGCGAGCCCGAGCGGGATGCGCGCGATAGACAGGTAGAACAGGAGGTTCATCGTCCCCAGCACCACGCCGTAGGGGAGCACGGCGCGCCACTGCGCGGCGGTGAGCCGGTGGAGCGGCGGGCGAAAGACGGCGAGCAGCATCAGGGCCGCAAGCCCGATGCGGAGCCCCGCCGTGGAGGCCGCGCCGAGCGCCGGGAAGAGTCCCTTCGCGAGGGCGGCCCCGCTGGCGATGCTGAGCACCGCGAGGACGACGGCGGGAATCGGCGGCAGCGAGGCGAGGGGCGAGCGCTTCATCGAGAGTGTCGGGTCGGGTCGGTGCCGGCCGTGGCTGCGCACATCGCGCGCGCTGCGCGCCGGCGGCGCCGCGTCGCATCCTAGACCGCCTCGGGGATCGCCGATAGGGGCGCCGACGGGCGCCGCGCAGCCACCCTTGACGCCCGTATATGCGTCACGCATATATGCGCCGCACCAATAACCGCCCCGGAGGCGTGTGATGGGGATGGATCGGGAGCGGCCCATTGAATCGTACCTGCCCCTGCGGCCGGTAGAGTTCCACATCCTCCTCAGCCTCGCGGCCGGAGAGCGCCACGGCTACGGCATCATCCAGGACGCCGAGGCGCGGGGCGAGACGAGCGTGCCCGACGTCGGGACGCTGTACCGCGCGCTGCGCCGGATGGAGGACCAGGGGCTGATCGGCGCGTCGGAGCGGCGGCAGGCGCCCGACGCCGGCGACGAGCGTCGGAACTACTACCGGATCACCCCGTTCGGGCTCGGCGTGGCGCGCGCCGAGGCGCGGCGCATGGAGGCGCTGATGCGCGCCGCGCGGCTCGGCGGACTGCTCGAGGCACGAGCCCGATGAGCGAGCAGCGTTGGATGAATCGGTCGGAGCGCTGGTTCGGGATGCTGCTGCGGTTCTACCCCGTGGACTTCCGCGAGGAGATGGGAGAGGCGCTCGTCGAGACGTACCGCGACCGCGCGCGCGCGGCGCTCCGCCGCGGCGGCGCGACGTCGCTCGCCGGTGTCTGGCTGCGCGCGCTCGCCGATTCGATGCGCAACGGGCTCGGCGAGCGGATGCGGCCGGCGATTTCGTGGCGGCGGAGCGGGAACTGGGGGCGAGACGCCGAGCGCGCGGTGCGGCGGCTGCGGCGCGCCCCGCTCTTCGCGCTGTCCATGATCGGCACGCTCACCGTCGGGCTGGGCGCGTTCGCCGTCGTCTACGCCGTCGTGGACAAGGTGCTGATCGAGCCGATGCCCTACCAGCGGCCGGACGACCTCTACTTCGTCTGGCGGAACTACGGCTGGTTCGACCTCAAGCGCGGGTGGCTGGGCGGGACCGACGTCGCGGCGCTGCAGGAGGCGGGTGGGCCGATCCAGGACGCGGCCGCGCTGCGCCGCGTGCGGATGACGCTCGCCGGCGCCGCGTCGGCGGCGGCGGGGGGCGATCCCGAGGAGGTCGCGGTGATGGCCACAAGCCCCAACATCTTCCCCCTGCTCGGCGTGCGGCCGGCGCTCGGCCGCGGCTTCACCCCGGAGGAGGTGGGTCCCGGGCGTCCCGCGGTGCTGGTGCTGACGCACGAGCTGTGGCAGCGCCGCTTCGGCGGCGACCGCTCGGTCGTCGGGCGCGAGGTGCGCCTCAACGGCACGCCGTACACGGTGATCGGCGTGCTGGAGCCGGACTTCCACTTCGCGCGCCACTCGAGCCTCGGCGCACCGCAGACGGCCGAGGCCTACATCACGCTCGAGGTGGACCTCCCGAAGACCAACCCCGGCGCCGGCTCCTACGCGGGGCTGGTGCGGGCGCGCCCCGGCACGACGCCGCAGGCGCTGGCGGCCGCGGTGACGGCGGTCGGCACGATGCTCGACCGGCGCGACTTCGAGGGCCGCGGCCTGCGCCTGGACACGGTAGGACTGAAGGCCGACCTCGTGACCGCCGTGCGGCCGGCGCTCGTCGTGCTCGGCGCGGCCGGCGTGCTGCTCGTGCTCGTCCTCGCCATCAACATGGCGAGCCTGCTCATGGTGCGCGCGGCGCAGCGCGACCACGAGTTCGCGATCGTCCGCGCGCTCGGTGCGAACCAGGTCGCGTTGGTCCGCGCGACGCTCCTCGAGGCCGGAATTCTCGGCGCGCTGGGCGGGGCGTGCGGCGCCCTGGTCGCGGTGTGGGGCACGCGCGCGCTCGTCGCGCTCGCCCCGACGGACCTCCCGCGGCGCGAGTCCGTCGCCGTGGACTGGCAGGTCGCGGCGGTCGTGATCGGCGTCGGCGCGCTGCTCGGCCTCCTCGCCGGCGCCGTGCCGGCCGCCTGGGCGACGCGCACCGAGCTCTCGGCGCTCCTCCGCAATGCGTCGGTGCGCGGCGGCGGCGGGCGCGGGACGCTGCGCCGGGCGATGGTCGTCGCCCAGGTCGCGCTGTCGCTCGTCCTCCTCACCGCGGGCGGTCTCGTCGCGCGGAGCTTCCAGCGGCTCCTGCGGGCGAGCCCAGGCTTCGACCCGAGCGGCGTGCTAACGCTGCGCGTGCCGGCGGTCGCCGCCCGCTACCCCAACGACACGACGGTCGTCGCGCTGCACCAGCGGCTGGAGCGCGAGCTCGCCATGCTCCCGGGCGTCGAGGGGGTGGGCGCGGCGTCGGCGCTGCCGCTCACGGCCAACGCGAACCAGACGGGGATGGGCTTCCCCGGCGCGCCGGGCAACACCGGCGACCGCGAGCACGACAACCCGCTCGTGGACTACATCGGCGCGACCCCCGGCTACCTCGACGCACTCGGCATCCGCGTGCTCCAGGGGCGCGGCTTCTCGCGCGACCTGTCGCACGCCGCGCTGCGCGAGGTGCTGATCGACCGTCAGATCGCCGCCGAGTTCTTCGCGACCGGAAGCCCGCTCGGTTACCGGCTGCCGGTGGGCGACGACACGCTCACCGTCGTCGGCGTCGTCGAGCACGCGCGGATGTACGACGTCCACCAGGACGGCCGCCCGCAGCTTTACTTCCGCGACGAGTACGACCCCGACCGCGCCGTCTCGTTCGCGGTGCGCACGAGCCGGCCGCCGGCGGCGCTCGTACCCGAGGTGCGCGAGGCGGTCCGCCGAGTGGACCCGCAGCTCGCCGTCGCCGAGGTGCGCACGATGGACGAGGTGGTGAACGAGCGGCTGCGGCAGCCGCGGGTGAGCGCGGTGCTCCTCGCCGGCTTCTCGCTCGGCGCGCTGCTCCTGGCGGCGATGGGACTCTACGGCGTCGTCGCCGGGTCGGTGAACCGCCGCCGCCACGAGATCGCCGTGCGGCTCGCGCTCGGCGCGGACCACGGGCGCGTGTTGCGGCTCATACTCGCCGAGGGCGCGGTGCTCGTCGTCCTCGGGCTGCTCGTCGGCCTGCCCGGGATCTACCTCTCCGGGAAGGCGCTCGCCGGCGTGCTCGTCGGCGTCTCGCCGTTCGACCCGGTGACGCTCGGCGCGGTCGCGGCGGGCCTCGCGCTCGTCGCGCTGGCGGCGTGCTACGTCCCGGCGCGGCGCGTCTCGGTGATCGATCCGGCGCGGGCGTTCCGCGAGGAGTGACGGGCGCCGCGGCGCGCCTCAGAGGAGCGGGGCGATCATGCTCGCCGCCTGCTCTCCGATGCGTTCCCTCCAGGGGCGGCGGCGGAAGGTGGCGAGGTCGATCTCCTTCGAGTGGCGGAGGTCCTCGAAGAACACCTCCTCCATCCGCCGGCCGGCGGCGGAGTCGAGGACCATGAGCGTGACCTCGTCGTTGAGGGCGAGCGAGCGGTTGTCGAAGTTCATCGTCCCGACCGAGGCCCACACCCCGTCGGCGACGAACGTCTTCGCGTGGAGCGTCGTCGGCTGGTACTCGTAGACGCGGACCCCCGCGCTCAGCAGCGCCTCGTAGCGCGCGCGCGCCGCCAGCCGCGCCGCGCGGACGTCCGTCCGCGGGCCGCCGACCAGGATGCGCACGTCCACGCCGCGCGCCGCGGCCCGCGCGAGGAGCGCGACGAAGCTCGTGTCGGGGGCGAAGTAGGCGTTGGTGACGTAGAGCGACCGGCGGGCGCCGGCGATCGAGAGCGCGAGGTAGCGCTCGGCGGGCGTGCTGCCGAGCGTCGGCGCGGTGTAGAGCAGGCCGGCCGCGGCGACGCCGCCCTCCTGCGCCTCGATCGTCATCCGCCCGGTGAGCAGCTCTCCCGTCGCCTCGGCCCAACCGGCGATGAACGCCGCCTCGAGCTGGCGCACCGCGGGCCCCTCGAAGCGCACGTTCGTCTCGCGCCACTCGGCCGGGCGCCGCCCGCCGCCGAGCCACTTGTCGTCTATCCCGAAGCCACCCGTCCACCCCACGCGGCCGTCCACGACGACGCCGCGCACGTGCGAGCGGTTCTGCACGATCCACAGGTTGTCGAAGTTCAGCGGCCGGAAGGCGACCGCGTGCACGCCCGCCGCGCGCAGCCGGTCGAGGTACTCGTCGGAGAGGTTGTTGGCGCCGAAGGCGTCGTACAGCAGGTAGACGGCGACGCCGGCGCGCGCCCGCCCGGCGAGGATCGCGCCCAAGGAGTCGGCGACCCGGCCTGGCTGGGCGTAGTACATCTGCACGGTGATCGAGCGCCTCGCCGCGCGCAGGTCGGCGTAGAGGCGCGGGAAGGTGCCGTCGCCGTCGAGCGCCAGCTCGACGCGGTTGCCGGGCACGATGACGGCGCCCGTGAGGACGCCGACCGTAACCGGGAACGACGGCTCGTCCGGCGCGACGGGTGTGCCGTCGGCGCCGACGCCGCGCACGCTCTGCACCGCCGTGCCGCGCGTGACGAAGAGCAGCCCGATGACCGCCGCGAGGAGGGTGATGCCGGCGAGCACGAGCCGGATGGCCTGCGACCCGTACTGCCGCGCCGCCTCGGCGACGCGCTCCCAGGTCGACGACACCGCCTCCCGCGCCGTGCGTGATCTCCGCGGCCCCGACTCGCCCTCGTCGAACGAGTCCACGTGGCGCTCAGGCCACGCGGTCGCGCCGAGCCGCGGGGGTGTCGGGCGCGCGGCGGCGGTCGATCAGGGCGTCCAGGGAGAAGGCGCCGGGGCCCGTCACGGCGAGCGTCGCGGCGGCGGCGAGGAGCAGGAGCACGAACTCCACACCCTTCGGGGCGAAGAAGCCGTTCGGCAGGTGCACGATGAGAATCGCGCCCAGCATGTCGATCGCGAGTCCGACCGCGGCGAGCCGTGTCAGCAGCCCGACGATCAGCGCGAGCCCCGCGAAGAACTCGACGAGTGCGTTGAGCGGCCCCGTGAGCTCCGGCATGGGGGCGCCCATCTGGTCGAAGGCGCCGGCGACGCCGGCGAACCCGAAGACGAACAGCTTCTGCCCGCCGTGCGCGGCGAAGATGGTGCCGGCGACGAGGCGCAGGATGAGCAGCCCGGTGTCCACCTGCCGGGCCGTCGGGAGACCGAAGAGCCGCATGTGACGAACCTCCTGTGGGGAATCGCGACAGCGTGCGCGGTTGCCGTCACGATTCGCGCCAGCGGACGCGGGACGGGGGCGGGACGGAGGTGGGACGTGGGCGGCTCCCGGCCCCGCGGCTACTCGCGGCGCAGCGCCCCGGCCGGGCTCACCCGCGACGCGCGCCACGCCGGGACGTAGCCGGCGGCGAGCGCTACGACGACGAGGAGCAGCGCCGCCGACGCGACGACGGCGGGGTCGTGCCCGCTCATGCCGAACAGCATGGACTGCGCGGCGCGGCCCAGCCCGATCGCCGCCGCGACCCCGATCGCGCCGCCGACGAGCACCATCCGCCCGACCTGGCCGAGCACCATGGCGCGGATCCGCCCGCCGTCGGCGCCGAGCGCCATCCGCACGCCGATCTCGCGGGCGCGCTGCGCCACCGTATAGGCGAGGACGCCGTACAGCCCGACCGCGGCGAGCAGCGTCGCCAGCGCCGCGAAGCCCGCCGAGAGCGTGCCGATCATGCGGTCGAGGTAGACGCTCTCGCGCACCTGCTGCGGCATCGTCTTGAGCATCGCCACGGGGAGGTTGCGGTCGAGTCGCGCCACCGCGGCCGGGACGCCGCGGAGCAGCTGCGCCGGCGCGCCCGTCGTCGTCCGCGCGTAGAACGCCATCGCGCCGATCGTGCTGTCCTGACGGTAGGGCGTGTAGAAGATCGGCGGCGGCGCCCCCTTCACGTCGCTGTAGCCGGCGTCGCGGACGACGCCCACGATCTCCATGTCGAGCGCCCCGGCGGGCGAGCTGCCGTCGAGCGCCATCCGCTTGCCGATCGCGTCGCGCCCGAGCCCGAACTTCCTCGCGAAGGCCTCGCCGACGACGGCGACCTTGGGCGCGCCGAGCCGGTCGGCGGCGGTGAACTCGCGGCCGGCGACGAGCGGGACGCCGAGCACGCGGAAATAGGCGGGTCCAACCTTGTTCAGGCGCGAGTTCGCGTCCCCATCGGGGCCGCGCGCGAAGCCTTCGACGCGGACGTTGCCTCCCCACGTGCTCCCGGTGAGCAGCGGGACCGCCGAGCCGGCCACGCCGGCGACGCCGGGCAGCGCGGCGACCTCCTCCTCCACGCGTTCGAACAGCGCGCGGGCGCGGGGGCGGTCGTAGCCACTCAGCTCGGGCAGCAGGGCGAAGGTGACGACGCGGTCGAGGTCGAGCCCGAGGTCCACGCGGGCGACGTTGCGCAGGCTCTTGATGAAGAGTCCCGCCGAGGCGAGGAGCGCCATCGAGAGCGCGATCTGCGCCGTGACGAGCGAGGTGCGGAAGCGGGCGGCGGCGCGGTGCCCGCCGGCGATCTGCCCGGCGCCCGAGCGCAGCGACGCGACGAGGTCGGGGCGGGTGCCGTGCAGCGCCGGGAAGAGCCCGAAGAGCAGCCCCGTGCCGAGCGAGACCGCGGCGGCGAAGGCGAGGACCGCGGGCCGGATCTCGAGCGAGAGCGTGGCGCCCATGCCGTACGCGGCGGGCGGGATGAACGAGGCGATGAGGGCGAGCGTGCCGTGCGCGACGGCGAGACTCGCCGCGCCGCCGAGCGCGGCGAGCAGGCACGACTCGGAGAGGAGCTGCGCGACGAGCTGCCGCCGCGTGGCTCCGAGCGACTGGCGCACGGCGATCTCCGTGGCGCGACCGGCGCCGCGGACGAGGAGCAGGTTCGCGATGTTGGCGCAGGCGATCAGCACGACGAGGCCGGTGACGGCGAAGAGAAAGAGCAGTGGTGCGCGCGTCGTGCCGCGCAGCGCGCTCTGGCCGCGGCGCCCGTCCTCGACGGCGATCTCGCGCGCCCGGAAGCGGGCCATCGTCTGCGCGCTCATCCCCTCCTGCAGCGGCGCCTCGACGTCGGCGAGGATCGAGCGGTAGACGACGTTGAGCGCGGTGCGCGCCTGCTCGATGCCGACCCCGGGCGCGAGACGCGCGAAGAGGTAGGTCCAGTAGCGGCGCCGGTCGTCGAGACTGGAGCGCGGGCCGAAGAACGGGTCCACGTCGGCCGCCATCGTGATCGGCACGTACACCTGCGGGCGCATGCCGAGCGTTGTCCCGTCGAAGCCGCGCGGGGCCACACCGACCACGGTCAGCGGCCGGTCGTTGACGAGGACTCGGCGCCCGACGACGGACGGATCGGCGCCGAGCCGGGTTGTCCAGTAGGCGTGGCTGAGGACGGCGACGGCGTGGGCGCCGGGCGTCTGGTCGTCGGCCGGCGCGAGCAGCCGTCCGAGGGCGGGGCGGACGCCGAGCACCGGGAAGTACGACCCGGAGACGAAGACGCCCTCGCCCGCCGTCGCCTGCCCGTCGTAGGCCACGTTGGCGAGGAAGAGGCGGTGCGCCGCGATCCCGGTGAGCACGCGCTGTGCGTGCTCCAGGTCGCGGAACATCGGGTGGCTGAACACCTCGCTACAGGCGCCCGCCTGAGTGCACTGGTCGGGGCCCGTCCGCGGGCCGGGCGCCGCGAGGTTGACGAGGCGCTCCGGCGCGGGCACGGGGAGCGGGCGGAGGAGCAGCTCGTCGAGCAGCGAGTACGCCGCCGCGTTGGCGCCGACGCCGAGCGCGATGCACGTCACGGCGGTGGCGACGAAGCCGGGCGAGCGCCGCAGCCGGCGCAGCGCGACGCGCAACTCCTGGGCGGCGCCGGCGAGCCACTCGCGGGTCCGCCGGCGGCCGTCGCGCCGCGCGGCCGACGCGTGCAGGCGCGCCCGCGCCTCGTCGAGCGGACCGAAGCGCCGCTCGGCCTCGGCGCGCGCCTCCTCGGCCGAGAGTCCCTGCTGCATGAGCTGCTCGACACGCAGCCGCAGGTGGAGGCGGATCTCCTCGTCCGCCTCGTCGCGCGTCTGCTCGGGGCGACCGACGGCGAGGCGAAGCAGCCGGCGCACGCCGGGCCGGATCTCGTGCTGTGGCATTGGGCCCTCGTCAGGCCGCGCCGGGCGCGGCGGTCAGGATGTCGGTCACCGTGGCGGCATAGCGGACCCACTGCGCGGTCTCGGACCGCAGGTGGGCCCGGCCGGCGTCGGTCAAGCGATAGTAGCGGGCGCGCTGGTTGTTCGCCGTCACCCCCCACTCGGCGGTCGCCAGCCCGCGCGCCTCGAGGCGGTGCAGGGCCTGGTAGAGTGCACTGTCCTGAACGCCGAGCGTGCCGCCCGAGCGCGCCTCGAGCCAGGAGGTGATCTCGAAGCCGTGCATCGGCGTCCACGAGAGCGCCTTGAGGACGAGCACGTCGAGCGTTCCCTTGAGCAGCGGCAGCGGATCGGCCATCGAGCCCCCAGAGTATGAGTACAGACTCTGTGGGCATTACGGGGGCGCCCAGGGGGAGTTTCAGCGCGGCGCCGCGGCCGGGCCGCGCACGGCCGTGCACGGTGGTAGATTGAGAGACACCCGCTGGAGAGGACGGATGAAGGAGAAGCAGCGCAAGGCGACCGCTGACGCCGCGCTCGACGCGTTCGAGTTCGAGGACGCGGGACGGACCTTTACCTGCTCGCGGGAGGCGCCGCGCGCGGCGCGCCCCGACGGGTGGTGGTGGTTCAGCGTCACACCGGACGCGCGCGGGCAGCGGTACGCGCCGTTCCGCGCGGCGCCCGAGGACACGCGGGCGACGGTCCAGGCGCGGATCGTGGCGTACTACGACGAGCTGCTGGCGCGCCGCGCCGCGCCGCCGGCGCCGAATCAGTGGGGCCGCCGCGCCGTGGTCGCGCCCGCCACGGACTCCGCCCCGCCGGCCGTGCCGGCCGAGGGCGGGACAGCGGGCACAGCGGGTAGTCCGGGCTGACCGATCG
>Ga0307413_10000305_pt1 | contig 15189 bp, 29 predicted proteins | sample DK1Ometagenome_3_FD_203714 | JGI IMG/M metagenome (GOLD analysis project Ga0307413, IMG submission 203714) | Maize rhizosphere microbial communities from greenhouse at UC Davis, California, United States - DK15-O-2 | ecosystem: Host-associated > Plants > Roots > Rhizosphere > Soil | place: USA... | reverse complement strand
TTGCAGGGTATGACCCAGATGGGTGGTCGCATAGCGGCCCTGAGCGACTTTTTCCCATGGATTCATGCCGGCTTTTCCTTCGATGGTACGTGCTTGGCAACCCCGATATGGCCGTAGCCGCAGGCGGGGCAGGTACCCAGGCTCATGGCGTCGAACGCTTCCGGCAGGGTCAGCGGCCGGCTGATGCGGGGATGGACCAGCACCCACTGGTGGCAGCATTGCTGGCACTCAGCCAGCCAGCTCATGCCCTGCTTGCCTGGGGGGCGTAACTTCGCACGACGCATTTCGTTTCCTCTTCACTGATCAAATTGAAGAACGAGGCTTCCATCTCACTGCCCTGGAGCGCGATGATTTCGGCCAGCGCCTGGAACAACATCACCAGCCGGGCCTTGCATTCCTCGTCAAGGGCGGGGAATCCGAGGACGGTAGCAACCAGCTCGAACGCCCGGCCGACAGCCTCCGGACTGTCGAAGTCAATCGCCTCGACCGGCGGATAGGGCCGTTCGCAAGCTTCGGCGGCGATGCACAGGCGGAGCTGCTCGGCCAGCATGGCGCCCGCGGCAGCGGCTCTCAGCTGGCGGCTCATTCCCGGCCCGCCACGACGCCATCGGCGAAATCCCGGATTTCATCGTGCAGGCGTTCGATCATGGCAGTGCCGAAAGTGTCCGTTTGCAGCTCGGCCATGACGATGTCGAGTAGACCGAGTGCCCCGGCATAGAAGGCGCGTTTCATCTCCTGGCGCTGGACGAGGTGGGCGGCTTCCAGCCCGATTTCATCCGAGAAGGATTGCCAGTGCTGGGCGATTAGGGGTTTTAGCATCACAGCTCCATCGTCGGCGGCAGGGACACTGTGCATTTGACCTCGGCCACCTCCCGCATGAGGCTGAGGGTTTCCTTGAGGATATTGAGGGCCGACAGGGTGTTGGGGTCGAGCAGGGTCGCGAAAATGAGGGCTGAGGTTTCGGCCGGCCGGACAGGTTCCGGCTCGGGAACAGCCGGCTCGGGTTCAGGAACAGCCGGCTCTGGTTCAGGAACATCGGGCTCGGGAGGTTCGGGAGGTTCAGGAACAGCCGGCTCGGGAACCGATGTGTTCTGATTGGAGAAGGGTAGCAGCTCCGCGGCTGGGGGGCGGGCGCCAGTGAACAGCCGCTCGGCCTTCAGCTTGCCGTTCTGGCGCTCAACAAACTGGACGGCCTTGGTTTTGGCCCTGTTGAGGCTCCACTCGCCCGGTTCTAAGGGGACCCGGTCGACCACCGCGATGTAGGGCCGCTGCTCTGGATGGTAGGGGTCCTCGGTTCGGATGGCCTGCAGGGTGTGGCCCAGGTACGTCGTGGCGTAGCGGCCTTGGGCGACCTTGTCCCAGTGATGTGTGCTCATCTCGATCCCTTCACTCTCGGGCTGTACCAGCCACCCCACTTGTGGACGGTGTATTTCTCGACTCTAGCCGGCAAGGTCGGGTCGTGAAGGTGCAGGGTGCCGACAATCCAGGCGCACGTGTGCTCGGCGTTGGCATACCATTCCGCCTCATTAAGTATCCGGGGACTGAACCACTTTCCCGAGATGGTGCGCCGCACCATGGTCTCATTTTCCAGGTAAAGACTACAGTCCGCCGTGAACGAGTAATCTATCGTACGGTTACTGTGATCTGACGGCCTTTTCTCGGACATTTGAGTGGTATTATTGGCAGTTTGCATGACAAACCCTGACCCTCTCCCAAGTAAAGCCTGTTTTTGGAGGCAGCTCGCCGCACCATAATATCACTAGCTGTTAGCGCAAAGTGCAAATTATGGTTGCTATGGAGATTTTGGCATGTCGTCCATCGCCCGGCGCAGCAGCGTCGCCGCCTTGAGTTCGGCGGCAGTTCCCCGGCGTCTGGCCGCGATTTCCAGGTTGAGCAGCGGCAGGGGTTCGAGCAGGCGCACGGCACTCCACATGCGGGTGACACCATCGCGGTACTGGTCATAGTCCACGGCCCGCTTTCACCCGCAGCCTGCGCTGCTGGTAGTATTCAGCCGAGCGGCGGCGCGGCACCCCGGCTTCCTGAAGGGTGCGGTAGATGTGGCTGGCATCGCAGCCGCAGCGCTCGGCAATCTGCGGCCCGCTTAATCCATCGTCCCGGTAGAGTTTGACGACTTCGGCGGCACTGAGGGGCAGCGGGCGGCGGCGCCGGTTGCGGCTATGGCCGGGCGGGAAGACCTCACCGCCGGCCACGCGGACGCGATTCAGCACCGTTGTGCCGCTGACGCCTGCTTTGTAGCCGACCAGCTCGGCATCCTTCAGCTCGGCGTATAGCTCAACGATTCGCTCGTCAGACAGGCGCTGGCCGCGCCCGTACAAAGGGTGGCTCGGATCGCTAATCATCAAACCCCGCACAAGGTCTGACGCTACTTTAGCAGTCCCAGTAATCAGCGACAGGCAAATAGTTAACAGGACGGGATATTTCCGGCGACTTCGCCCTATTTGAGGAGTACGCTCGACCCAAGGGAGTAGAGTCGCGCGAGTCTACTGCCCAGTAACCAGGGCAACTAATTTCAGTATTGCATCGCAATGTAAGGGCGTGCGAAAAGGCACAACCAGATTCTCTGCCGCAGTCAATCCGAGCTGCGGGTAAAAGAGGGTGAACAGCAGGTACGGCCCTATCCTTGTGCGGGGCTTCGGCCGTCCTGCTGCCCAACGTCACCGACAGGATCTCCGTCCGGAGCGGACTCCGGGCGCCCCTGCACGCATTGGAGACAAGCCAATGACCAGTGCCGTCAGCGCATTTACACCCGCGAACTGGGGGCAAAACAACGCTTTTTTTGTTTGTGCCTCACTTCTTCTGCATTTTGCTCGCTTTTCGATCAAAGGGTCTTCTGTTTCGAGTGCTCACGGTTCGGGCAAAGCCCTGAGCCGGCTGAGCTATTTCACGCCAAACAAAAAGACCAATTCCCCTTCAGCCGCAGGCTGCGGGGACATCGGTAGTGCCACCCTCATAAGAGTGTGCGGCGCTATGTCGCGGGGGGTATCCCCCGGTTAGGGCGGCGGCGATGCGCCGCGCCCTGTGGGCCTTGTACCTCCACGCCCTGCTGATTCCCCAGCACACCATCGTGCTGCTGATGAGCATCTACGTCGTCGCCGTCGTGATCGGCTGGTGCCTGCTGGGCATCGTCATCGCGATGTGGGTGCTCCCGCCCCCGGTCCTGAGGAGCATCCCATGATGATATTTTGGTGGTGGCTGGATGTCTGGTCGCACTGGCTGAGTATCCTGGAGGTAGCGATACCGCCGCCGCCGTTGGCGCCGCCGCCCGATGGCGGCACCGTCGTCAACATGGCGGACTGGCGCCGCACCCACCCCGACCACAACGGGTGGGCGGCATGACCTACTATGTGCAGTCCGACAGCCTGTTCTACGGCGACGAGATGCTGTTGACCGGCGATACCCGGCAACTCGGTCTGTTCGCCCGCGTGCTCAACGAAGCGGCGCCCCGCGAAGACCGGATAGCGCCGACCATCCGCGCCCTGTTCTGCACTTGCCCCAGCTATAGCTTCGCCCCCGGCAAACGCCTCCTGACTGACGGTACGGCCATGCGGAGGCTGGGTAAGTGAATCGGCACCGCGACCGGCCGGCGTGCTGGCAGGAATGCGCCACCAGGACCCCGGCCAGCTTCCCGGTGCCGGGCGTGCCGGTTGGCTGCGCCCAGGCGATCACGCCGCGGCACTGGCAGGACAGTCTGAAATTCACCCCCGGCTGCTCCGGTTGCTGGCGGGCCTACGTCAGCATCACCCGCTGGACCCAGGAGGACCGCGTGCGCTGGATGCGGGAGCACGATCCCAAATGAGCGGGTCAGGCAGCCTGTGGACTGCGCCGCACCCCGTCGCTATCCAGAAACTCAATGCCGAGGTTCCGGTAGGCGGCGGCGATCTTCAGCGCGGTGTCGGCGGAAATCCGTCTGTCGTCATCCTTCTCGTAGCGCGCGACCGTGTTGGTTGCCACCCCGGCGACCTTGGCGACTTCGTCCAGCCGGCGGTCGAGCAGCGCGCGGGCGGCCCGGCTTTGCGCTGCGGAAATCAGGTACTGCATTCTTACCACCTCCATAGAGTTCAAGCAATCAACAATAGACCGCATTTTTTTCCCGGTCAAAGGTTGATTTCTACCAACGGCGTTCCCATCTCTAGGGTGCCGCTGGTAGAAACCCACCCTCTGGTACGTCGCACTACCATATATGGGGGTTTTTTTCCGGCGGGGCAACTCACCTTGGAGATGACCTCATGACCACCTTCCATCTCGCCCCCAACCCCGACCACGCCGCCGCATCCCGCAGCTTCCATTTGGCCGCCAACTGCCTGCGTCACGCGGCCCTGGTGCCGCACACGGCAGAGCGGGAACGCGTCTCGGCCCGCCAGTGGATCGAATCGGCCCGCTACTGGCAGCGGCAGGCGGCTTTTTATCGGCGAAGCGAAGCTTCGTCCGAGGCCGAACCCCGCAATGAGCGCTGGGCCGCGAAGCGGCCGTCTCTGAGCTGGGAATGCGAGTTGGCAATCATGTTGGCCCGCAGCGCCGCCGCCGCTCACGCGGGAGTGGAATAATCATGGAAACCTGGATCGATACGACCGGCGACGATTTCTGGCGCATCCATGACGAGGGCACGAAAGTGCCCTCCCCTCCCATCGGATACAGCGGTCACCGCTACCTCTACGTCCACGACGGCCGGCTGATCGAAATCACCCCCTGCTGGTGGTACGGCGACAGCTGCTGGCAGATCACCGTGCGCGGCCCGGCCCTGGAGGTTCCTCATGACTGACCAACTCATGGCCGCCTATGGCCACCTCCTCACCTGCAGGTTGTACATCGAGGGTGAGTTGAGCGACCACCCCAACAGCTACCCCTTGGCCGACGCCTACGGCATGGTGTCGGACGCCTGCAGCCAGCTGCGCGCCGAGATGGCCGACCGCCTTCCTGAGCACCCGATTAGGACGATGGGGGGTGCGTCATGACCGCCAACCCCCTGATCGGCACCCCGCTGCATCGCGCGATGCAGCGCCTGGAGGAAATCCAGACGCACCTGGAGGACGACACCAGAAGCGATTTCGAAGCAGCCCGCCGGCTGCTGCCGGTCAGTGACCGGGTTGCCACGGCGCTGGACGAGGTGAGGGCCGAACTGAACCGCCGGTTCATCGAACTGCGGCGGGCTGAGAAGGCGGCGGCATCCAAGCCGGCGCCGCCCCGCATCGTGCTGAAGATGCCGGGCCGGATGCCGCCCCTGACTTTCGCTCAGACCAAGCGCGGCATCGAGGCGCTGTTGGCAGAAATCGGCGGCACGATGAACGACAAGGGCGCCGGTATCGTCGCCCTCAATCACGAGCTGCTGGACAAGATTGCTGCCGCCGGCTGGGGTCCCGAGGTCATGGCTTTGAGGGAAGAGGCCAGGGACGCCCTGACCCCGGCGGGAGACGAGACATGAAACTCTCCCCCGCCCAGCGCCGGGTGATGGCCACCCTGTGGAGCGGCGCCATCGTGCGCCGCCGGGGCGCCTTTGGCGGCTTCGTCGCCCCGGCCAGTGACAGCCGGTTCGCCGCCAGCCGCACCATCGATTGCCTGTGGCGTGCCGGCTTGATCAGGCCGGCCGAGTACTGGGGGGCGTTCGAAGCGGCGCCGAAACGGAGGGCGGCGGAATGATCACTCTCAGGGACTACCAGGAAACGGCGGTTTCCGACATTCGCGGCGCCATGCAGCGGCACCGCCGGGTGCTGTTCTGCCTGCCGACCGGCGGCGGCAAGACAGTAATTTTTTCCTACCTGACCGGACAGATTTCCCAGAAAGGCAAGCGGGTGATTTTGCTCGCTCATCGCAGGGAGATTGTTCGCCAGATCAGTCAGTCCTTGACCCGGCAGGGGGTCGAGCACGGCCTGATTCTGCCGGGCAAGGGGGTCACCGGGGACAGTGTGGCGGTCGGCATGGTGCAGACGCTGGCCAACCGGCTGCATCTGGTGCCCGAACCTGATTTGCTGGTGTGCGACGAGGCCCATCATTCCGTCAGTGGCAGCTGGGACAAGATCAAGACGGCGTGGCCGAAGGCATACCACCTGGGCGTCACCGCGACCCCGCAGCGCCTGGACGGCAAAGGTCTGGGCCATGCCTTCGACACGCTGGTGCTGGGGCCGCCGGCAAAAGAGCTGACGGCCATGGGCAATCTGGCGGATTATGTCTATCTCGCCCCGCCCTCTGACCTCGACCTGTCGGGCGTCCATACCCGCGCCGGGGACTATGCCCTGGATGAGGTGGAGGATGCCGTCGAGAAGTCCACCATCCTGGGTGACGCGGTCAAGCACTACCAGAAGTATCTCGATGGCAAGCCGGCGCTGGTGTTCTGCATTTCCATCGCCCACGCGAAGGATGTCGCGGAGCGCTTCTGTGCGGCCGGCATCCGGGCTGCGTCGGTGGACGGCAAGATGTCCACCGCTGACCGTGACAGCGTCCTGAAGGGCCTGGAAGAGGGCCGGATCAAGGTTGTCTGCAGCTGCGACCTGATTTCCGAGGGCTTCGATGTGCCCGAGGTTCAGGGCGCCCTGCTGCTGCGGCCGACCAAATCCCTCACCTTGTTTCTGCAACAGGTTGGCCGGGCGCTGCGGCCGAAAGCCGATGGTTCGAAGGCGATCATTCTGGACCACGTGGGCAACTACCTGCTCCACGGGTTCCCTGACGATGAACGCACGTGGTCACTGGACGGCAAGGCCAAACGGGAGACCCGCAGCGCCGTCACCGTCTGCAAACTGTGCTTCAAGGTGCTGCCGGCACCCGTTATCCATTCGCCCAACTTTCCGTGCGGCGGGGTGGACGCGGATAATTGTCCGTTCCGCGAGATGAGCGGCGGCAATGGCCGGCTGATCGAGGAAGTGGACGGCGAACTGGTCGCCCTCAACCGCGATGCCGGGCCGGTCAGAACCGGGCCGGCCTGGGCCGAGGGAATCGTGCTGGAGACAGCCCAGGGCAAGGACTGGTTCCGGATGCTGGACCTTGCCGGCACCGACGCTGAGCGGCTTGACCAAATCCGGCAGGCGCGCTGCTACAAGCGCGGCTGGGTTCAGCACCAGATGGTCAAGCGCCATGAGATGGAGCGCGCGGCTGACGGCATCATCGAGGCCGGCTGTCGCCTGCGGGCATCAAACTCCTTCAACCACTACGAAACTCTGTGCTGGGCCATCGACAGCGCCGACGAGGACGCCCTGTGGCTGGTTAGCCGCACGCTTCGGGCGGCTCCCAAGGATCGCGCCGACCGCACGGCGCTGACCCTGGTGCATGACGAACTAACCCGCCGTAAACAGGAAGTGGCATAACCATGGCACAGCAGGCCGAAACTCCGCTCATGCATGAAATCCTGGTCGCCATCTCGGCGCTGCCGGGCGCGCTGTTCTGGCGCCAGCAGTCGGGCGTGTTCCAGACCTTGACCCGGCGCGAGCTGGTGCGGTCGGGCATCCCCGGCATGGCGGATATCGGTGGAATCTATCGGGGGCATTCGGTTCAGGTCGAGGTGAAAACCCCGTCTGGACGGCTTTCCAAAGAGCAGCGAAGGTGGAAGAATGCGGTTGAGCGAGCCGGCGGGATTTTCGTTTGTGCGAGAAACCCCACCGACGCTCTATCTGTGTTGGCAGCTCTCATAGACGCCACATCTGGTGAGCTGCCGCACCCCATCCACGAACAACCCGCTGGTGCAAAGCCGGCCGGGGACGGGAGGGCCTTGCCTTGAATATACCCAGACATCTGCCATTCGATCAAGTCAACCGCGCGGCCAAGGCGGCGTACCCTGGCCTGCTGCGCGAGTGGCTGCCCGGCGGTAAGCTGGTCGGGCATGAGTATCAGGTGCTCAACCCGATGCGGGCTGACCAGAACCCCGGCAGTTTCAGCATCAATGTCAGCACTGGCAAATGGAAGGATTTCGCAACCGGCGATGCCGGCGGCGATCCGATATCGCTCTATGCCTACCTGCGCTGTGGCGGCGTGGAAAACCGCGTCCAGGCGTGCAAGGAGCTGGCCGAGAAGTTCCGCCTGGATGAGACGGCGCCGAAGACGAAAACTCACCTGCGGGTAGTCAAGGATGAACCTGAGTGGAAACCCCTGGTTCCGCCGCCCGATGGCGTGGGGGAGCCGACCGGAAAACTGGCCGGGTGGGACCATGTTTTCCGCTACCTGGACCGGGACGGGCGGTTGCTGCGCTATGTCGTGCGCAACGATGCCAGGGGGAACGAGCGGAAAAAGGTCCTGCCGCTGACCTATGGCATTCTGAACGGCACGCCGAGATGGGAGTTCAAGGGGCCTGATGCCCCACGCAGCCTGTACGGTCTGGAGCGGCTGGATGGTCGGCGGGTCCTGCTGTTCGAGGGTGAGAAGAAATGCGATCAGGTTCAGGCGCTGCTGCCTGAAGTTGCCTGCCTGTCGCTGACCGGCGGGACGGGGCAGGAGAAATACAACGACCTGACACCACTGGCCGACCGGATTGGAGTGATTTACTGCGGCGATAACGACAAGCCGGGGCGTGAGGCGGTTGACATCATCGCGCCGCAGCTCCTGTGTCCCGCCCTGGTGCTGGATGTCTGGAGCCATGGTTTCCCGAACAAGTGGGACCTGGGCGATGCCGTGGATGAGGGTTGGCCGGCTGAGAAGCTGCGCGAGTTCATCCGCGACCATGCCGAAGTTTACGACCCTGACCCCGGCAATGTGGACCCTGAACCGGTCGCCGACGACGGGCCGGAATGGAAGGAAGATCCCTCCCCGTCCTGGTGGATTCGGCCGCTCGGGCAACTTGGAACAACCTGCTACTACCTGTGCCGCCGCTCCTGGACAGTCCACACCGCGACCCCCGACCAGCACACCAAGATGAAGCTGATCGGTATGGCGCCGCTGGAATACTGGGAGAAGACTCAATTCAACGGGAAAAAGGGCGTCAAGTGGGACGAAGCGGCCGACTGGCTGATTCGGCGGAGCGAGGATGTGGGGCGCTATCGCGTCGATACCATGCGCGGGCGTGGCGCCTGGATCGACGTGGATACCGCGACCGGCAAAGCCCGAACCGTGTTGCACCTGGGCGGGCACCTGCTGGTGGACGGCGAACGCCATGGCCTGGACCTGCCCAACTCCCGCTATGTCTACGAGAAGCGGGAAACTATCGAGGCAGCGCTTGCCGCGCCGCTGAAGTCTTCCCAGGCCGTCCAGCTTTACGAACTGTGCGCCGGCCTGAAGTGGGAAGAGGACATCAACGCCAAGCTGATGGCCGGCTGGATTGTCTGCTCCCTGGTCTGTGGTGCTTTGGACTGGCGTCCGCACATCTGGGCGACCGGCGGCAGCGGGGCCGGCAAGACGACGCTGGAAATGGAAATCGTGCGGCCGGTGCTGGGCGGGCTGGTCTGTGACATGGCGTCTCATTCGACCGAAGCAGGCGTGCGCCATCGGATGGACGGGGACGCGCTGCCCCTGCTGTTCGATGAAGCGGAGGCCGAGAGTGCCCACGACAGGCACCGGATGCAGGGGGTGCTGGATCTGGGGCGGCAGTCCTCCAAGGAAGGCAGCGCACCGATTGTGAAGGGTACCCAGAACCAGAGCGGGGCCAAGAGCTACACGCTGCGGAGCACCTTCTATTTCAGCAGCATCAACATTTCGATGAACAAGCTGGCCGACGAATCGCGGTTCACCGTCCTGGGGCTGAAGACCACGGCGAAGGGCGATAGGGTGGCGATGGCTGCCTATGCCGCCCTGCGCCTGCGCATCACCAACACCCTGACACCTGAGTTCCGCGCCGGCCTGCTGGCTCGCATCGTCGGCATGATGCCAACCATCAGGGCCAACGCCCTTACCTTTTCCCGCGCAGCATCCGAGGAGCTGGGCAGCAACCGGGCGGGCGACCAGATCGGGACCCTGCTGGCCGGCTACTTCGCCCTGACCAGTTCCCGCGAACTGACCCTGGATGAGGCCCGCGCGATTGTCGTTGACCTGACCCTGGAGGATGCCAACAGCGCCGATGCCGAGCGCGACGAGGAGCGGCTGCTGAACTTCCTGTTCCAGCATCTCGTGACCGTCAAGGTGGGGTCACCCTTCACCAAGACCATCGGCGAGCTGGTGCGGGCTGCCGGGTTTGGTGTCGATGGCGATGTGACACCGAAAATCGCCGCAGGCTTGCTGCTGCAGTACGGCATCAAGGTTGATGTGCCGGCCGGCGGCATCTGGGTTGCTAATCGTCACGCCCAACTGGCCGAAATCCTGAAGGATACCCCGTGGGCCGTCAACTGGAACCGGGCGCTGAAGCGCCTGGAGGGTGCTGAGCCGAGCCAGGACCCTGTGTGGTTCGGGCCGAACTACCCGGGGAGGCCACCGAGGGCGGTTTTCGTGCCCGTGAGTCTACAAGACGATGTTTTGTAGAGCGGATGTAGATAGCTAACTCGTTGATTTTAAAGGGAGTCTACGAATCTACCGCACAACTGGAAAAATATCCCCCTATAGGAGAGAGAGGAGAGAAAGAATGTTGCGCAACAATATTACCCACACACTCTCTATAGAGCCTTTATTTCTTATTTATCTGTAGATTTGTAAAGTAAGTAAAAAAAGAGGAGGCAAATCAATGGGTTACAAGTCTACAAAAAAGTCTACAGCGACTCTACAAAAACCCGTTTTGTAAACTGGAGGAGAGGGCGAAATGCTGAAACCTTTGGCGAAATGGCATCTCTGGCATGCCAAGTGGCAGGTCAGCGTTGACGGAAAGCTGGTTTACCAGGACCACGAAAAGCGCCGGCAGGTCGATCCCGCGACGTTCAAGGCGTTCGGGGTGACTGTCGAAAGCCAGTATGGCAAGGCGGCGGAGCTGGGTTCCGTTCTGCTGCTGCTGGATCACCTGAACTACCGCGACCCCATGATTCTATCGCTAATCCGGCGCGTGTTCTGTGTCAGCAACCCCAGAGGGGTAACGATCACCTTCAAGGCCGAAGTGAGAGAAAGACTTTCGGAGGAGTCCTTGAAGGAGATAGCTGAAACGCTGGCTTACATAATTTGGGAGTGCAAAGGTCCCTGGCAGGTTCGTATTCAGGTTGAGGGACGGCAAACCCTGCTGGATTTCGTCAGCCCGGATGCAGTGTACGAAGAGGTGCCGGAATGACCCACGACTTCATCATCCTGACCAGAGACCGCGAGGACGGCCCCGATATCCGCATCATGGTCGGACACATTGTTGCGTGGATGCCGAACGATGACGGCCCCGGCAGCTACGTCTTCACGACCGATACGCCGAAACCCTGCTACGTCTGCGAATCCTCCAGCCGGATTGACGAGCTGATCATCCGGGGGGCGCGGCAATGAAGATGCCGGACGGCTGGCAGCCGTCGTCGGAGGAGCAGCGGACCATGCTGCACATCCTGACCGCCCTGGGCCGCGAGATCGAGGTGCTGGGCCAGGACGGCATGGAAACCCGCGCCATCGTGGTTGGCCTGCTGGTCAGCGCCGTCAAGCTGGCGGCCACCAGCGAGGCGGTCCAGCCGTCCGAACTGCGCAGCATGGTCAAGGCCATCGTCAAGCGCTACACCGAGGAAGGACATGAGGCATGAACGACTTCGCCGTCTGGCAGATGGAGATGGACCGGGCGGATGACGCCTGCGACCACCTGATGCAATTCCTGGAGGAACTGCAGGAAGCCCATGAGATATCGCCCCGTGAGGTGCTGGGCATCCTCGTGATGGCCGAAATGCGCATTGCGCGGAACGCCGGCATCAGCCATGCCGACTTTGCCGCACTCAGCAAAATCCGGCAGGGCTACGCCGACCGGGTGCTGAAATGAGCGTCGATCTGTTCGGCAACACCCTGGATGAGGTGGTCCCGGCGCCCTACCAGTCGTCGGTGATGGGCACCGATGTCTGGCTGACCCCGCCGGAAATCCTGGCAGCCCTGGGACCGTTCGACCTCGACCCCTGCGCGCCGAAGCAGCGGCCTTGGGACATGGCCAAGGTCCACTACACCCGGGAAGACAACGGCTTGATGAAACCGTGGTTTGGCCGGGTCTGGCTCAACCCGCCCTACAGCACCCAGTCGGTCAAGTTCATGAGGCGCATGACCGACCACGGGATTGGGACAGCCCTCGTTTTTGCGAGAGTCGAGACCGAGTGGTTTTTCGAATGCGTCTGGGACTGCCCGAAGGTCAGCGGCATCCTGTTCCTGGAAGGCCGGCTGTGCTTCTGCCGGCCGGACGGCAGGCCGGCGCTCAACAACGCTGGCGCCCCGTCTGTCCTGATCTCGTACGGGGCCGAGGATGCCAGACGGCTGCGGGCATCGGGCCTGAACGGCTTTTTTATCGACCTGGAGAACCGCAATGACCGCTAGGGCTCTCAGGCGCTCGCTGGTGCCCTCTGGCTCCTGTCTGGTGGATGACAGCCGGCTGATGGTGGAGGCGCGTGTAGCGGCTCCTGGCGGGCTTGTGGCGACCTATGGCGCCCGGGTGCAGTCGGTGCTGGAGCACCAGCTGCTGCGCGGTCGCATCACGGCCCGACAGAAAGAGGCGGGCGACCAGCTGTACAGCTGCTGGGCGTGGGGCGTCGTAGGGGCGCGTCAGCCGGCCAAGGGCAGCACCGCATGGTCCCCGGCCGGCTTTCGCGATGGTCAGCTCGACGCCTTGCAGCTCTATCGCGGGGCGCAGAAACACATCGGGCTGGCGCGCTGGCCGCTGCTGTTCCATGTCTGCTGCCTGGACTGGAGCGTCCATCGGTTCAGCAACGAGATGGGGCGCAACCGGGACGGACTGCAGGAAGTGCTGCGGACAGCCCTGGATGATCTTGCTGACTACCTTCGATTGCCGAAAGGGGATTGACCATTGCCGCATTGCAGAGTACTGATCGGGCAGTATCGCATTCCTCCCTTTGGACGTGATGCTCGGATGAGGCAAACGACTCCTTGTAACCCGCTCCCTCGATGGCAGCGGGTTTTTTCATGCCAGTTGCTAGCAAGACGACAGCAAGATGACCTTTCAACCTGGACAATCCGGCAACCCACAAGGGCGCAAACGGGAAGATGTTCGCGTAAAAGATCTGGCGCGCCAGTATACCGACGTGGCAATTCAGGCGCTGGTCAAGGCGCTCGACAGTGACAAGGCGGTCCAGGCCGCCACCGCCCTGCTCGACCGGGGCTATGGCAAGCCGGCCCAGGAGATCACCGGCCCGGACGGCACCAAGCTGTTTGACGCCATCACCATCAACCTCGTCCATCCCGAGCCGCCGCCGAAGCCGGAAGAGCCGTACCACATCGGCGGCAGTCCGCTGGATATCAAGTTTCGCTGATGCAGGCTGAGTTCCCGGAAGCGCTGGAGTTTCTCTTTCACCCGGCACGCTACAAGTGCGCCTGGGGCGGCAGAGGTTCCGGCAAGTCCTGGGGCTTCGCGCGGGCGCTGCTGCTCCAGGGTGTGGCAAAACCGCTCCAGATTTTGTGCGCCCGCGAAATTCAAAAATCCATCACCGACAGTGTCCACCGCCTGCTCAGCAGCCAGATCGATGAGATGGGCCTGAACGAGTGGTACGCCGTGACCAACAACGCGGTGCGCGGGGTCAACGGCACCACCTTCACCTTCGCCGGATTGAGGCACAACATCCAGTCGCTGAAGTCAATCGAGGGCTGCGATGTGGCGTGGATTGAGGAAGCCCAGATGGTTTCCAAGTCGAGTTGGGAAACACTCATTCCCACAATCCGCAAACCTGGTTCGGAGATCTGGATTAGTTTTAACCCCGAACTGGACACCGATGAAACCTATCGGCGATTCGTCCGCGACCCGCCGCCCAATGCTGTGGTCCGCAAGGTCAACCACTGCGACAATCCGTGGTTTCCCGAAGTCCTGCGCGAAGAAATGGAAATATTGAAGGCGCGGGACTACGACGCTTACCTGACAATCTGGGAAGGTCACACAAGACAAGTCCTGGATGGCGCGATCTACACCAATGAAATCCGGCAAGCAACCAGTGAAGACCGCTTTACCCGCGTGCCGTACGATGTCTCCAAGCCGGTTGAAACCTTCTGGGACTTGGGCCGCGCTGACATGACCAGCATTTGGTTTATCCAGCAAATCGGCTTTGAGTTCCGGGTGATCGATTTCTATCAGAACAGAGGCTTTCCGCTGGCTCATTACCTGAAGGTGCTGCAGGAGAAGCCCTATGTCTACAGCACCTGCTGGCTGCCGCACGACGCGCAGAACGAACTGCTGGCGTCGGAACGGACGATAGAGCAACAGATGCGGGACAGCGGCCGGGACGTGCGGATTGTGCCTAAGGTCTTCGTGACCGATGGCATCAATGCCTTGCGCACCCTGTTCCCGCGCTGCTGGTTCGATCAGGAGCGCTGTGCCGATGGCATCAACGCGCTGCGCCGCTACCGCTACGGCGTCCACCCGGAAACCAACCAGTGGACCAAGGACCCCCTGCACGACATCCACTCCCACGCCGCCGACAGCCTAAGATATTTTGCAACTGCGATGCAGGAAGGCGACAGCGGCTGGTCGAAACCCCTGAAGGCGAATATCGGGTGGGTGGTATGACGGACATCTGCGCGCCCGTGCTGGTCTATCTGGTCCTGCTGACCGGCTGTGTCCTGGGCGGCCTCGTGCTCGGCTGGCTCATCAGCGATTGGCACCGCAATGCTGAGTGATGACGATATCCGGGCCATCTGCGCCCGCGAGATCGCGGCGGCCGAAAGCCATGTCGGCATCGCCAGCGCCGACCGGCAGAAGGCGCTCGATTACTACCTGGGCGTCAACCTGTGGGCCAGCAAACCCGGCGCGTCCAGCGTCGTCACACGTGAAACGCTTGAATCCGTCGAATGGATGATGCCTCAACTGCTCAAAGTCTTCGCCAGTTCTGACGAAGTGGTACGTTTTGAGCCGCAGGGACCCGAAGACGTTCAACTGGCTGAGCAGGCGACCGACTACGTCAACTTCGTTTTTACACGACAGAACGAAGGCTTCAAAAACCTGCATTGCTGGATAAAAGACGGCCTGCTCAACAAGATTGGCGTCCTGAAAATCTGGTGGATGGACGAGCCCAAGGTCCGCATCACCGACCTTGCCGGCCTGAGCGAGATGCAAATCACCCTGCTGATGCAGGAACCCAACCTTGAAATCATGGCGGCCGACAGTGAGCTGGGGCCGGACGGTCAGCCGCTCTACACGGTGCGGCTGAAGGTCAGTGAACCGGATGGCCGGGT
>Ga0307413_10000304_pt1 | contig 15193 bp, 8 predicted proteins | sample DK1Ometagenome_3_FD_203714 | JGI IMG/M metagenome (GOLD analysis project Ga0307413, IMG submission 203714) | Maize rhizosphere microbial communities from greenhouse at UC Davis, California, United States - DK15-O-2 | ecosystem: Host-associated > Plants > Roots > Rhizosphere > Soil | place: USA... | reverse complement strand
GCTCCCGCCCGACCCCGAGCTCCAGCTCGGTTTCATGAACTACACCCTGCCGGGCCTCGAGCCGATGGACGTGCTCGGGATGACGCAGCTCCAGCTCATGCAGATGGTGCCGGTGGCGGGAAAGCTCAGCCTCTCCGGCCGGGTCGCGACGGCGCAGGCCGCGGCGCAGGCCGAGCGCGCCCGCGACGTGGAGTGGGAGCTCCGCAGCGACGCCGCGATGGCGTTCTACGACGTCTACCAGACGGACCAGAGGCTCGCGGTCGCCCGCGAGACACTCCGCCTGCTGCAGGACATCCGCAAGACGGCCGAGGCGATGTACCGTGTCGGGGAGGGGCGGCAGACGGACGTGCTCCGCGCGCAGGTAGAGGTCGCGCGCATGGTGGAGGACACGGTCCGGATGACGACCATGCGGACCGGCATGGCCGCCCGGCTTAACGTGCTCCTCGACCGCGCGGCCGACGCGCCCGTCGGATCGCCGGCGCTGCCCGCGTTCCCGGACTCCGTGCCGCAGCTCGCGTCGCTCGTCGCGCTCGCGGAGACGGGGCGGCCGATGGTCAGGGCCGGCGAGCGGGAGCTCAAAGCGGCCGAGGCGCAGGCGACGCTAGCGAGGCGCGAGATCTGGCCGGACCTCACCGTCGGCGTGCAGTACGGGCAGCGTGCGGGGGAGATGGGCACCGAGCGGATGGGCAGCCTCATGATGGGCGCCACCGTCCCGGTCTTCGCCCGGAGCCGCCAGCTCCGCATGCGCGAGGAGGCGTCGGCGATGCGGCAGATGGCGGTCGCGGACGTCGCGGCGATGCGCGCCGACACGCGCGGGCGTGTCACGGAGGCGTACGCGAGCTTGGTGCGCGCGCGCAATCTCACCTCGCTCTACCGGACGACCGTGATCCCGCAGGCGGAGGCGACCGTCACGTCGGCGCTCGCGGCCTACCGCGTGGGGGGCGTGGACTTCATGACGCTCCTCGACGACCGGATGACCGTCAACAACTACCGGCAGGAGCTCTTTGCGCTCGAGGCAGACCAGGGGAAGGCGTGGGCCGACCTCGAGATGCTCCTCGGACGCGAGCTGTTCGATGCCAACAATGCGGGCGGCGTCGCCGCGACCGCTGGGGAGAGGAGATGACCATGCGACCCGAGAGTGCCGAGAAGCGGGCCGCGGCCGCCGCGGTCGCGGAGCAGGCGCCGGAGCCGGGCGCGCCGGCGCGCGGGCCGGAGCGGAGCGACTCGCCGTTCGGCACACCGAGTGGCGGCCGCCGGAAGGCGGTGCGTTGGGGACTCTACGCCGGGATCCCGCTCGCCGTGCTCGCCGCGGTGTACGTCGCGACGCGCGGGCCCGAGCGGACGGTGGAGGGGGCGGGGCACGCCCACGGCGCCGCGCCCGCGGCCGACAGCGCACAGCCCGTAATGCTCTCCGCCGCCGAGGCGCAGCGGATCGGCGTGACCTACGCCGTGGCGTCCGTTGGCCCACTGAGCCGGGAGGTCCGCACCGTCGGGCAGGTGACGTTCGACGAGAGGCGAGTGAAGGCGATCGCGCCCAAGATCGACGGGTGGGTGGAGCGACTGTACGTGGACTTCACCGGGCAGGCGGTGCAGACCGGAGCGCCCTTGCTCGCCATCTACTCGCCGATGCTCGTGACGGCGCAGGAGGAGCTGCTGCTCGCCAAGCGGCTCGAGGCGGACGTCGCCGGCGGCTCGGAGGATGCGCGCGCCAGCGCGGCGGAGCTCCTCTCCTCGGCCCGCCGCCGGCTCGCCTACTGGGACATCGCGGCGAGCGACGTCGCGCGCATCGAGCGCACCGGGCAGGTGCAGCGGACGCTCACACTGCGCGCGCCGGTGGGCGGGTTCGTCGTCGAGAAGAACGTGCTCGAGGGGCAGCGGATCATGGCGGGGGAGCCGCTCTACAAGATCGCCGACCTGAGCACCGTGTGGGTCGAGGGCGAGGTGTTCGAGCAGGACCTCGCCGCAGTGCGGACCGGCCAGCGGGTGGTCGCCGAGCTCCAGGCGCTCCCGGGCCGGGACTTCCTCGGGCGCATCGCCTACGTCTACCCGACGTTGGACCCGGAGACCCGCACGGCCCGCGTGCGGGTGGAGCTGCCGAACCCGAGGCTCCTGCTCAAGCCGGGGATGTACGCCACCTTCCGCCTGACGGCACCGGGGCGCGCGGCGGCGCTCAGCGTGCCGCGCGGCGCGGTGCTCTCCACCGGGGAGCGGAGTCTCGTCTTCGTCAAGCGCGCCGACGGGATGCTCGAGCCGCGGGTCGTCGCGCTCGGCGGGGCGACGGACGACCGCATCGAAGTCCTGCGCGGGCTCGCGGCGGGCGACACCGTCGTCGCGTCGGCGACGTTCCTCGTGGACGCGGAGTCGAACCTCGGCTCGGCGCTCGGCGGAATGGGGGACATGCCCGGGATGGACATCGCCGTGCCGACCAACGTGCCGGCGCTCCCGCCGCCCGCTGCGCCCCGGTCGCAGACCCGGCCCTCACCGGCGACTCCGCCGGCGACTTCGCCTGTGGCGGGGCAGTCGCAGCCGGACCACCCGGGCCACGAGAGGTAGCGCCATGCTCACGCGCGTCATCGACTGGTCGGTGAAGAACAGGCTGATCGTCGTCCTGTTCACGGTCGCGGCCATCCTCGGTGGCATCTGGGCGGTGCGGAACACGCCGCTCGAGGCGCTGCCCGACCTATCCGACGTACAGGTGATCGTCCAGGCCAACTACAACGAGCAGGCGCCGCGCATCGTCGAGGACCAGGTCACCTACCCGATCGCCGCCGAGATGCTCAAGGTGCCCGGCGCGCGCACGGTGCGCGGGTACTCGTTCTTCGGCGTCTCGTTCGTGTACGTGATCTTCGAGGACGGCACGGACCTCTACTGGGCGCGCTCGCGCGTGCTGGAGTACCTGAGCGGGATCAAGGGCAAGCTGCCGGCGAGCGTGACGCCCACCCTCGGGCCCGACGCGACGGGGCTCGGGTGGGTGTACCAGTACGCGCTCGAGGACACGACCGGGCGCCTGAACCTCGCCGAGTTGCGCAGCATCCAGGATTGGTACCTCCGCTACGCCCTCACCGCCGTGCCGGGCGTCAGCGAGGTGGCCAGCGTCGGCGGCTTCGAGAAGCAGTACCAGGTGGACATCGACCCGGCCAAGCTCCTCGCCTACGGGATCCCCGTCACCCAGGTGATGGCGGCGATTCAGAACGCCAACAGCGACGTCGGCGCGATGGTCATGGAGCTCTCCGAGCGCGAGTACATGGTGCGCGGGCTCGGCTACCTGAAGAGCATCGGCGACATCGAGAACGTGGTCGTCGGCGCGACCGCGAGCGGCACGCCGATCCGCGTCGCCGAGCTGGGGCGCGTGACGATCGGCCCCGCGGTGCGCCGCGGCGTCGTCGACCTCGACGGGCGGGGCGACGCGGTCGGCGGCATCGTCGTGATGCGCTTCGGCCAGAACGCGCTCACGACCATCAAGCACGTGAAAGCCAAGCTGGCCGAAGTGGAGAAGGGGCTCCCCGCCGGCGTGGTGGTTCGTCCGGTGTACGACCGCTCGGAGCTGATCGAGCGCTCGATCGAGACGCTCAAGGAGAAGCTCCTCGAGGAGTCGCTCATCGTCGCCCTCGTCTGCGTCGTCTTCCTCCTGCACGCGCGCTCGGCGCTCGTCGCCATCCTCACGCTGCCGGTCGGGATCCTCATGGCCTTCATCGCCATGCGCCGGGTCGGCGTCGGGGCCGACATCATGAGCCTGGGCGGAATCGCGATCGCCATCGGGGCGATGATCGACGCGGCGATCGTGATGATCGAGAACATGCACAAGCACCTCGAGCGCGCGATCGAGGCCAAGGAGCGAGCGTTCGGGAGGGACGCGGCGAAGGCGCGGTCCTTCGACACCGCCGTGCTGTCGGCGCAGGAGAGGTGGCAGGTGGTCGTCGAGTCGTCGAGGGAGGTGGGCCCGGCGCTCTTCTTCTCGCTCCTCATCATCACCGTCTCCTTCGTCCCCGTCTTTACGCTCGAGGGGCAGGAGGGGCGGATGTTCACGCCGCTGGCGTTCACGAAGACCTTCGCCATGGCGGCGGCGAGCCTGCTCTCGGTGACGCTCGTGCCGGTGATGATGGGGCTCTTCGTCCGCGGGCGGATCTACCGCGAGCGCGCCAACCCGGTCAACCGGGCGCTCATCCGCCTCTACGGCCCCGTGATCACGTTCGTGCTGCGCCGCCGCTGGCCGGTGATCGTCGGCGCCGTAGTCGCGCTCATCCTCACCTGGGTCCCGTGGACGCGGCTCGGGAGCGAGTTCCTGCCGCCACTCTACGAGGGGACTATCCTCTTCATGCCGACGACGCTGCCGGGGGTGAGCGTGGCCAGGGCGCGCGAGATCGTGCGGCAGCAGGACGCGATCCTCAAGCGCTTCCCCGAGGTGGAGCACGTCTGGGGGAAGGCGGGGCGCGCCGAGACGGCCACCGACCCCGCGGGGCTCGACATGTTCGAGACGACGATCACCCTCAAGCCCGAGTCCGAGTGGCGTGACGGGATGACGTACGATCGGCTTCTCGCCGAGATGGACTCGGCGGTGAGGATGCCCGGCGTCACCAACGCCTGGACGATGCCCATCAAGGGGCGGATCGACATGCTCGCGACGGGGATCCGCACGCCCGTGGGGATCAAGATCTTCGGCCCCGACCTGGCGGAACTTGAGCGAATCGGCAAGGAGGTCGAGCGTTCGGTGGCCATGGTGCCGGGCACGCGGAGCTCCTTCGCCGAGCGCGCCGTGTCCGGCTACTACCTGGACATCGACATCGATCGAGCCTCCGCCGCTCGGCACGGGCTGAACGTGGGCGACATCCAGACGGTGATCGCAACGGCGATCGGCGGGATGACGATCACGCAGACGGTGGAGGGGCGCGAGCGCTACGGCGTGCGCGTGCGCTACCCGCAGGAGCTCCGCGACACGCCGGAGAAGTTGGCCTCGGTGCTCATCCCGGTGAGCCACACGCGGGGCGCTGCCCCAACGCCCGCGGCGCCCGCGCAGGGTATGGGTGGGATGGGCGGCGCGGGCGCGGCATCGGGCGCAGGGGGCGCGGTCGCGCAGGTGCCGCTCGGGCAGGTGGCAACGATCAAGCAGGTCGCCGGCCCGATGGTCGTGCGTACCGAGGACGCGCTCCCCACAGCCTGGGTGTACGTGGACGTGGCCGGACGCGACATCGGGAGCTACGTGGCCGAGGCGCGGCGGATGGTCGAAGCCGAGGTGACGCTCCCGCCGGGGTACACGATGGCGTGGAGCGGGCAGTACGAGTACATGCAGCGCGCGAAGGAGAAGATGTCGCTCGTCATCCCGGCGACGCTGGCGATCATCTTCCTGCTCCTCTACTTCAACTTCCGGAGCGTCGGCGAGACGCTGATCGTCATGCTCTCGCTCCCGTTCGCGCTCGTCGGCGGCATCTGGCTCATCTGGGCTCTCGGCTACAACTGGTCGGTCGCCGTGGCGATCGGCTTCATCGCGCTCGCCGGCGTGGCGGCGGAGACGGGAGTGGTAATGCTCATCTACCTCGACCACGCCTGGAAGGCCCGCCAGGTCGAAGGGCGCCGGCCGACGCTCCAGGACCTGTACGACGCGGTGGTCGAGGGCGCGGTGGAGCGCGTCCGGCCGAAGATGATGACCGTCACGGCGATCATGGCCGGGCTCCTCCCGATCCTCTGGGGGACGGGGACGGGGGCGAGCGTGATGAAGCGAATCGCGGCGCCCATGGTCGGCGGGATGATCTCGAGCACCGTCCTCACGCTCGTCGTCATTCCCGCCGTCTACTCGCTGTGGAAGGAGCGCGCGGTCCGCGCGAGCGGGCGCACGTTGGCGACGGCGTCGGCGCGCAGGGAGGCGGACGATGTGGTGTTGTCCGGTAGCGTCTACTGATCCTGCCGCTCGTCCGGAACGGACGCGGTCGCGTCGTCGTGATACCGGCGGCGTCCTGGGGTCCGCGGCGCGCGGCTCACGACTGTGTTCCCCCAGCCGCTCCTCCCCCTCTCGTGACTGCATGCTCTTCGACTCCGTCGGCCTGGGGTACGCGGCCCGAGAGGGCGCCATCTGGGTGAGCTACCCCGCCCGGCTGCCCACTGGCGAGAGCCCGTACGGCGCCGGCTTCCCGGTCGGCGCCATTCCGCCGGCCTATTGGTCCGACCCGCCGAACGCGGTCACAGCCGAGCGGGTCGCGCTGTGGCGGGCGTTGCTCGGGCCGGAGGCCTCACAGTCCTCGCCGGCGACGTAGGGCGCCGCGCGGTGCGACTCGCGTGTGGGCCCGAGTCCGATCGTGTGCGTGACGCCTCCGCGACCTTGCTGGGCCGCAGCGAGTCGCACTCAGCGCCGCGTGCGACGCCGCAACAGGGTGTGGACCGCGCCGGCGAACGGGGAGTGCGTCAGAACGAGCAGGACGGCGACGCCCGCCACCACCAAGGCCGACAGCGCCAGCCGGGACGATGCAGCGCGAAGGACGATGCCGTGGCCAGCGACCAGGGCGATGACGAGTGCCGGCAGCACCCAACGCGGCGCGGGGAGGGGGCCGAGCGACCGCGACGCGTGTGACCGTCGATCGTGCCGCTCGGCGTCATCCGAGCTTGGCACCGTCGCGACGGCGAACTGCAGGTCGCTGACGCCCACGGCGCCGCTCTCCACGACGCTCAGCCCCGCCCCGCTCAGCAGCTCGACGATGTCACGCAGCGCCATGTGGCCGTGGCGATGCATGCGGGCAAGGAGGCCCGTGCGCTCCCGTGCCGGGGTCGCGAAGTCCACAGCGACCACGCGCCCCCCAGGCTTGAGCACCCGGCGCATCTCGCGCGCGCACTGCTCGCGGACCGGCCGGGGGAGGTGGTGCAGCATCAGCGTGCTCAGGACGGCGTCGAAGCGGGCGTCCGGGAATGGGAGCGCCTCGACGACTGCGATCTGAAAGTCCACGTCGACGCCCGCCTTGGTCGCCTTTCGCCGTGCCCCGGCAATCATCTCCGGCGAGGCGTCGACCCCGTGGACCGTGCCGCCCGGACCGACGCGCCGCTTCGCCGCGATGGCGAGCGTTCCCGTCCCGCAGCCCACGTCGAGCGCCTTCTCGCCAGGCTCGAGGCGTGCCAGATCGACTAGCCGCTCGCGGAACGCGCGCTCGCGGCCGAAGGTCAGCAGCCAGGTCAAGAGGTCGTAGTAGCGAGTCGTCGAGTGCAGGACCAAGCCCGTCGTGCCGGGCGTCCGGCTTTCATCCCGCGTCGTGCTCACGTCGCGTCTCCCGAGCAGGTGAATTCCCGGTGCGCCACCGCGCCCATCAGCCGCCACAGGCGACTGTCCGAGCGCGATGCGCGGTCGTATCCTGTCTCGAGCGAAGTGTAAGCGCGGAGGGAGCAGCCCGAAGAACACCAAGTCCCACCGTGTTCAGTTATGGACAAGGGCACGCGTGGTGTTCGCCATCTCGCACGGCGCGGGGCCGGGGAGGCCAATGCCGAACGACCGAAGCAGGGACCGGCGCGTGCAGCGCACGCGGGGCCTCCTCCACGAGGCGCTCGGGTCGCTGATCCACGAGAAGTCCTACGACGCCATCGTCGTGAAGGAGATCCTGGGCCGCGCCAACGTGGGGCGGTCGACGTTCTACGCCCACTTCCGCGACAAGGACGAGCTGCTCGTCAGTGGGATCCACGAGATGCTCCGGGCGGGCGCGACGGCGGGGGTGCCCGGAGCGACGGACCGGTACGACGGCATCCTCCGGTTCAGCCTTCCCATCTTCGAGCACATCGAACGACGCCGGGGCGCCGGCGATTCCATGGTGCACCCTCGGGGGCAGCCGGTCGTGCACGAGCGCCTGCAGCTGGTGCTCGCCGAACTCGTCGCGGCCGACCTGGGGCGGGCGGGTCGGGGCAACGCGGGGAGGGGCTACCGGATGCCGCTCGATCTGCTTGCGCGACACGTGGCCTCGACCTTCGTCCTCGTCCTGAACTGGTGGACAGAGAGCACGGATCCGCTCCCCTCGGCGCAGGTGAACGATCTCTTTCGGGCGCTGGTCCTACCCACACTGGCCAAGGCCCTCGACTGACGGCATCCGGCCGCTACCGGCCGCTACCGGCCGCTACCGGCCGCTACCGGCCGCTACCGGCCGCTACCGGCCGCTACCGGCCGCTACCGGCCGTTTCGCGGCCTTTCGCGGGACGTCGGCGGGCGGCATATTCTGCCGCCCAGTTTCAGACCTTTGCGCGCGGCGGAACCAGACGCGTAGAGCGGCGCTGCCATAGTCAGCGTCGGCGGCGCGTCGGCGAGTCAACGGTGCGATCCGCGGCGCGGCGTCCCCGATCACGCGCAACGCGGAGGTGCTCATGCCAAGCGACACGAATCACCCTCACGCCGGGCACGGCGCGCACGACCACGCGCATCACGGGCACGGCGCGGGTCCGCCCGTCATGCACCACGCGCCGCCGGCAGACGCGCTGGCGGCGTACACGCGCGCCTATGAAGCGGCACGACCCGCCCCGGGCGGGCGGGTGGTCGCCGTCGCCCTCGAGGCCCGGGAGACGGAGTGGGAGTTCGTGCCGGGGACGCGCACGCGCGCCTGGGGCTACGACGGGCAGGTGCCGGGGCCGGTGCTCGAGGCGAACGTCGGTGACGTGCTCGAGGTGCGGCTCACGAACTCGCTCCCCGAGCCGACGACGATCCACTGGCACGGCCTCCAGATTCCGGCGCCGATGGACGGCACCGACATGGTGCAGCACCCGATCGCGCCGGGCGAGACGTTCACGTACCGCTTCGCCCTCCCCGACGCCGGCACCTTCTGGTACCACCCGCACAGCAACGAGACCGAGCAGCTGGAGCGCGGGCTCTACGGCGCGCTCGTCGTGCGCGGACCGGGCGAGCCCGAGCTGGACGCCGAGCGGGTACTCGTGCTCGACGACGTGTCGCTCGACCGGCAGGGGCAGATCAAGCCGCTGGGCGGCCTGATCGAGCACCACGACGGCCGGCAGGGGAGCACCTGCCTCGTCAACGGCCGGCACGAGCCCGAGCTCGCGATGTCCGCCGGACAGATCGAGCGGTGGCGGATCGTGAACGCGTCGAGCGCGCGCTACGTGCGCCTGTCGATCGGCGGGCGTCCGTTCACGATCCTCGGCACCGACGGCGGGCTGATCGAAGCCCCGGTCACCGTGAACGAGGTGCTCCTGGCGGCGGCCGACCGCGTGGACCTCGCCGTCGGGCCGTTCGCCGAGGGTGAGAGCGTGAGCATCGAGGCACTCCCCTACAACCGGCGCACCGTCGCGCGCGCGAAGCGCGAGCAGTTCGCGACCGTGCGCGTCGGCCCCGCCGCGCCCTCGCGCGCCGTGATCCCGGCGACGCTGCGGCGCATCGAGCCGCTCGTCACCGGGCCGGTCACACCGAACCGCGAGGTACACCTGGGCTTCAAGTTGAGCGCCAGGCACGGCGTGGACTTCGTCGTCAACAAGGAGCCGCACCACCGCGACCGGCCGGTGAAGGTCGGGGAGCTCCAGGTGTGGGACGTCGTCAACGACACGCTGATGGACCACCCTTCCACCTGCACGGCTTCTTCTTCCAAGTGCTGGAGGTGAACGGCCGCCCGCCGGAGTTCCTGTCGTGGGAGGACACCGTGAACGTGCCCCCGCGGTCGCGCGTGCGAATCGCCTGGATGCCCGACGACCGCCCGGGCGAGTGGATGTACCACTGCCACATCCTCGAGCACCACGCCTCGGGGATGATGGGGCACTTCGAAGTGGTGCGGTAACCAGGGGCGGCGCCCCTCGGGGAGGCGCCGGCCCTGCCCGGGCGCTCCGACGCGCGAACATCAGCGCCTGGCGGCGTTCAGCACGAGCTGGCGATTAAAGCTGATGGCCCGCTGGTAGTCTCGTACTGCCACGTGTTCGTCGGTGCCGTGCATGCGCGCGAGCCGCACGCCGCGCCCCTTCAGGAGCGCGGCGGTCACGCGAGTGCCGCGCACGCCGCGGCCTCCATCGTTCCCAGCACGGCGGACTCGTCGTCGATCGCACCGCGGCCCCAGACGAAGCCGTCGGCGATCCGCCCGCCGAAGGGGTGCTCGTGCCACCTCCCCTCCGTCCCCGGCTCGACGGGGACGACGTCCATGTGCGCCGCGAGCAGGGCGGGCTTCAGCGAGGAATCGGTGCCCTGCCAAGTGTGGCGGAGGCTGTGGGTGCCGACGACCTCGCGCTGCAGCTGCGCGCGCACGCGGGAAAATTCCGCCTGCAAATACCTGCGCAGCGCCTGGAACGACTCGGCGTCGGATGGCGAGTCTCCGCTCCTCGTGATGTCGCCCCTTCTTCAGTCGCCGCGGTAGTGAACCGTAGAGCACGTGACGCGAACGGTACGGACGTCTGTTGCCGTTCAGTGCTATCGGACTGCGAGCGCGTCCTCGCGGAGACTCAGAAGCGCGCACGCATCGGGTCGCGGATGCGAGGTGCAGCCAGTGACTCGGCCCACGATCGCGGCTTGTCGCCCCAGCCGTCCGTCGTGCTCGTCCCCCTCGCCGACGGATCGCCCTGTACGCGCGACAGATCGAAGTGTACGCCCTCGCCACGCTCGTCCACAGTGAGGGGGCCAGGCGCGAGCACCGACGCGAGACTACGTCCAGCGGCCGCGGCGTAGTTGAACCCCGGCACGTTTTCGGGATCGTCCACCCTCGGTCCGTATTTGAGTTCCAGCGCCACGTCGAAGCCGCTTCGGTACGGCAGGTCGCGCCACCAATCTTTGTCGATGCCTTCGTCCGTCCCCTCCTCCGGATTCCCCATGGAACCATTCCCGCCGCCGCCCGATGCCCCCTTGTCCTTCTTGTCGTCGTCGCTGACCGGCTCACCGGTGTCCTCGTAGACCCACTGGCCGTCGTTGTTGAGCACCGGTTTGTGCTCCTTCTGGCCACCCGAGGACCCGGTGGAGGAGCCCGATGGCGTGGTCGATCCACCGCCGGTGCCACCGCCCGTTCCGGAGCCGCTTCCCGACCCCCCTGCCGAGCCTCCGCCGCCCGAACTCCCGGAGCCGCTGCCGTAGTCGTCTTTCGACGGCCGGTCACCAGGCGGCCCACCGCCGGAGTCGCCCCAGCCGTCTCCCGACCCCGAGCCCGAGCCTGCCCCCGAGCCCGCTCCGCCCGTGGTTCCACCCGCACTGCCGGTCGACGAGCCGGTGCCGAAGCCGCCGCGTCCTTTTCCACTCGGGCCTTTCGAGCCGAGTCCGAGTTTGTCGAGCAGCCAGTTGGCGCCGGGGCTGCCTGAAGCACCATCTATGATCAGGCCGGCGCCGATCACGATAATGCCGCCCCACAGCCAGGCTGGCGGCGTGAAGATCCAGCCGCCGGGCAGCAAGACGAATCCGACGCCCTCGATGATGAATCCAATCGCGACAAGGCCGAAGCCGACGAAGATCTCGATGCCCGCCAGCTCGGAATCGGGTGGGGGCGTACCCTGGAGGGGCTCGAGGTCGACCAGACCGGAGCCGACGTCGAAGGACGCGCCGGTGAAAGTGTCCCACGAACGGCCCATCAGCGTGTAGGCCTGTAAATCCGCATCCCAGATCGCTCCGCTGGCGCCGAACAGGTTACCGGCCTCCGAACGCACGCTAAAGCCGGGCGCTGCGACGGGTTGGCCGCGCACGTCATACCGGTATTGCTCCACGACGGCGGCCGCGGAATCGACGAGCGCACTCACGTTCCCTGCGCCGTCGCGGAGCACGAAGAGGGCGTCGCGCTGGCCGTCGGCGTGACGGTAGAGCTTCACCGGGTCGGACCGGCTCTCGCCATGCACGAACGAGTGGGCGAGACGACCGTCGCTCCAGTGCTCGATCGGCCGCGTGCCGTCCCAAGTGAAGGAGTGTTCGCCCGCGTTCTCCCCGCCGGAGACGCGCTTCGTAAGCACCCGCCCGAAGAGGTCGTACGTGTATTGCACCGTCCTCACGCTGCCGTCTGCGGCGACGGACTCCGCTTCGATGATCCGGTTCGCGTGGTCGTAGCGCAGGCGCCGGCGCCTGCCGCCGTCGCGCTCCTCCAGCACCCGGTTGCCGTTGGCATCGTGCTCGAAGCGCCCATCGCCGGCGGCGGCGTAGCGCTCCAGCACATCGAGCACCGCCCGCCGATGTGCGTTTCTACCGTCGCTGCTGCGCGTCGACTCAGCGAGCCACGGGCCCGTAGGAGCGAGGTCGAACCTTGTCTCCTCCGTGCTGTCGGCTCTCTCGGAGCCTCCTGCCGACCGCATCGCGCAGCTCGCGCGCGTCAGCCGGCGTGCATCGTCGTAGGCGTACTCGTCGAGCCGTACTGAACTCGGCGTGGCCTGCCGAACGCTCGCGAGGACGCCCGTATCGTCGTAGCCGAGGCTACTCTCGAGGACCAGGGCACCGGTCGCGCGGGCGCGGTAGCTCACGCTCGCGAGGCGGTCGAACTTGCGGTCGTACACGAAGGTAGTATCGAGCGCCTCCCCCAAGCGCCGAGTCGACAGCTGCGTCGCTGCGCGATACCGACACTGCAGGACCCGACCGTGCGTATCGCGCACCTCAAGCAACCGTCCCTGCCGATCGAGAAGGCGCTGCACACTCAGGCCGCCAGGATAGCGCAAGGCGATGCAGCGCCCGGCGGCATCTCGGGTGTACTCGAGGGTGCGTTCGCCCTGCGTCTCGGACAGCAGGCACGACCGTGTGTCGTAACGTCGTTCGATCGTGGTACCGTCCACGGTCGCCGTCAACAGGCGCCCTGCGGCGTCGTAGGAGAGCCGCGCCAGCTCGCGGCGTCCCGAGCCGTCCTCGATGTCCCGTCCGACCAGCCGATTCGCTGCGTCATACCGGTTGTGCACGCGGACTCCCCTCGCGTCGACCGACGTCACGACATTGCCCGCGCCGTCACGCACGACGTGATGGGCCGTGCCGTCGGCTAGCGTGACACTGGCGAGCCGTCCGAGCGCGTCGTACTGATACCGCGTGACGTGGCCACTCGCATTGGTCCACGCGACGCGGCGGTCACCACCGTCCCACGCCAGCCGCTCCACGAGGCGCCCGCCCCGGCCGTCGTTCTCGCGAGCGTCGAGCGTACGGATGCGGCTAACGGGCCGACCAAAGCCGTCCCGGAGGATCGTGGTCACAGCACGGCGCTCGTCAGTGATCGTCGAGGCCAGCCCGAGCGCGTCGTAGCCGTATCGTACACGGGCCTCGCCCCGTACGCCCCTCGAGACCACCCGGTCCATAGCGTCGAACACCTGCTCCACCCGCACCCGCAGCGGCGCACCCTCGCCATTCCGCGGTCCCCGGCGCTCGATCCGCCGCGCGTTGCCATTGGAGTCGTACTCCATAAGCAGTTGCTCGCCAGTGCCGTCTCCGACGCTCGTCACGCGCCCAGCGCCGTCGTACTCCAGGGACACCACGTCGCTCGATTCGGACCACACGGCCGAGACTCTATGTCCGCCGTTGTAGCGAAAGATGCGCGACGCCACGCCGGGGCGGCCGTCGACGACGCTCTCGCCGAGCGGTTCGCCGGACGCAGGGTCGCGCCACGCGCGATCGACGCGCACCAGCCGCCCCAGCTCGTCGTGCTCGAAGAACGACTCGAGCAGCGGGACGCGGGTCTCCGTTCCTGACGCCCCCGAGCCGGGTCGCCCATCGACCGCCACCCGCACGACGTGTCCGAGCGGATCGAGCCACCGGCGCGTCACGGTGCCATCGGGGGCGATGCTGCCGCGCACGCGGTCGAATCCGTCGAGCACGTGGCGCGTGCGGCGTCCCTCCCCGTCCGTCGTCAGCGTCAGCCGCCCGTTGGGGCTGTAGGCGTGGCGCGTCGTCGTCTCGGCGGGTGTCCGCGCGCCCGAGCGCACCATCGTCATCAGGCCGCGTTCGTCGTACGCATACTCCGTCACCTCGCCGCCCGGCGAGACGCGCCGGACCACTTGCTCCGCCTCGTCGCGGCCGATTGAAAGAATCTTCCACGCGCCGTCGGCCTCGACCACTTGCGTGAGCAGGTTGTTCAGAACCGAGTACTCGCGCGTCTCGTGCAGGACCGTCGGTCGCGGCAGCACGACCCCCGCCTCGGATACCGACCGCTCGAAGGCCCGCACCCGCTCGATCAGATTGCCATTCGCGTCGTAGCGCAGTCGGGTGAGGCCCGCGGCGCGGTCCCGCGGCTCGATCTCGACCACGCGTCCGAGCGCATCGCGCGTGAAACCCGTGCGCGCGCCGCGGCCGTCGAACGCGTCGGTGACTGCCCCGACCGCGTCGTAGGCGTACTCTCGTGAGAGGCGCGCCGGGGGAGCTTTCAGCGGCCGCCGCGGGTAGCCCACGTCCACAACCTCGCGCGCGAGTAGGCCGCCGGGCCGTTGCGTCAGGCCTCGCCGCGGCCTCCGGCCCGACCGCCCGCCCGGCGAGGACGCAGGGTAGTAGAAGAAGTCGGTGCGGGCGCCGCGCGCGTCGGTGCGTCGCACGAGTTGCCCGGCGGCGTTATAGACGAAGCGCTCGACGAGCCTCGTCATCTCGGGAGTCGCGCCGCCCATCGGGTCTGGCGCGGGATTCGTCACCGGCGGATACATCAATGAGGCGAGATTGCCGCGGCGGTCATACGTCCACTCAGCGCGCGCGCCGCGAGGATCGACGGCCGCGGTGACCTGCTGAAACGCGGGCTCGTACGTGTAGGCAGTCGTCAGCTCGTCCTGGTCGCCCTCGACCCCGCCGGCGGCGTGGCGCGTGACCTGAAGCAGATTCCCCCGCGCGCGCGTATCCGGATGCGCGTCATCGAAGACCTGGACGATGCGGTTGCCGGCGGGGAACGAGCGCTCCACGAGCTCTCCGTGCGCGTTGAAGCGAGAGCGTGTGGTGAGCGGCACCACTGCGCCGCTGACGGGCGCCGCCTGGTCCTGGGCGAGCGACTCCGCGGAGGCGAGCAGCACGTGCTCGGTACGGTGGCCGTCCACGTCGTGCGCCACGGTGAGCCTCGCGCCGTTCTTCATCACCACTTCGGTGCGCAGCTGCTCCGTGCCGTCCGGCAAGGTCGCGAGCGGGGTGTAGGCGAACGTGACCAGACCACGTCCGTGCTCCTGCCGCACCACACGGCCCGCGTCATCGTAGTAGTTCCGCAGGAACTCCTGCCCGTTCGGGTCTGTGACGCTCGCGAGCCGGTGGTGTTCGTCGTACGTGTAGCGCGTCGTCGGACGCGACGCGCCGCGGGCTGGCGGTGGCTGCAGTACCTCCACGAGGCAGCCGGCCTCGTCG
>Ga0307413_10000302_pt1 | contig 15226 bp, 17 predicted proteins | sample DK1Ometagenome_3_FD_203714 | JGI IMG/M metagenome (GOLD analysis project Ga0307413, IMG submission 203714) | Maize rhizosphere microbial communities from greenhouse at UC Davis, California, United States - DK15-O-2 | ecosystem: Host-associated > Plants > Roots > Rhizosphere > Soil | place: USA... | reverse complement strand
AGAGGGCCAGGAGGTTTGGCAGGGGCTGAACCCGCACGAGCAGGTCGTCAAGATCGTTTACGACGAACTCGTCGACCTGATGGGCGGCACGTCGTCGCGGCTGGTCTTCACCAAGCAGATCCCGAATGTGGTGATGATAGTCGGGCTGCAGGGTTCGGGTAAAACGACCTCCACCGGTAAGATCTCGCGCTGGCTTCGGGACAATCAAGAGCGCAAGCCTCTGCTGGTTTCGGTGGACGTGTATCGTCCGGCGGCTCGCGAGCAGTTGAGGGTGGTCGGAGGAGCGGTCGGTGTCCCCGTTTTCCAGAACAAGGAAACGAACGACCCGATGACGCTGGTGCGTGGGGCAATGCAGCACGCGCAGGACATGGGTTTCGACACCCTGATGATCGACACGGCCGGGCGTCTGCACATAGACGACGAGCTGATGGCCGAGCTCGAGCAGATCAAGGCGGAGACAAGGCCGATCGAAGTATTGTTCGTCGCTGACGCGATGACCGGGCAGGACGCGGTGCGATCGGCGGAAGTTTTCCATGAGCGTGTCGGAATTACCGGCGTTGTCCTGACCAAGATGGACGGCGACGCCCGCGGTGGTGCGGCCCTTTCGATCAAGCAGGTGATCGGGCAGCCGGTTAAGTTCGTCGGTGTCGGTGAAAAATACGACGCGATCGAGCCCTTTTATCCGGACCGCATCACGCAGCGAATTCTCGGCATGGGCGACGTGCTATCGCTGATCGAGGAAGTCCAGGGCAAGATCAACGAGGACGAGGCCCAGGAGCAGCTGCGGAAGATGACGAGCAATCAGTTCACGCTCGAAGATTTCCGCAACCAGCTAGGACAATTCAAGCAGCTCGGGTCGATGTCGAAGTTGATGAAGATGCTGCCCGAACAGATGACCGGCGGCATGCAGCTTTCCGACGAGCAGTCGGCCGAGGTCGATCAGCAAATGAAAAAGACCGAGGCGATCATCGGGTCGATGACCAAAGGCGAACGCAACGATCACAAGATCATCGACGCCAGCCGCAAGACGCGCATCGCGAAGGGTTCCGGCAGCACGATCGCGGACGTCAATCAGCTGCTGCGCCAATACGAGCAAATGCGCAAGATGATGGCGCAGATGAGCAAGGGCGGGTTGCTCGGCGGCCTGGGAAGAAAGATGATGGGTGGGCTCGCGGGCGGCTTGGGCGGAATGCTCGGCGGCGGAGGCGGTAACGGTATGCCGAGCGGCCTGACGGGCTTGCTGGGCGGCGGTGAAGGATCTGACGGGGAACCGAATGGTTCGGCTTCGAGAAGTATTAAAAAGAAAAAGAGGCATAAGAAACGAAAATAGTTCTTCATTAGTAATTGATAATTTAGTAATTATTAATTACTAATCGGGGAAAAGACGTGAAAGGTAAATATGTTAGCAATCAGCTTAATGAGAATGGGCTCGAAGGGCAAACCCTTCTACCGCCTGGTGGTTAAGGAAAAGCGGTCCAAGCGCGACGGTGCGTACCTCGAGAACGTCGGCACGTACAATCCGATGTTGGACCCGGCCGAGGTCAATCTGAAGCACGACCGTATCCAGTACTGGATCGGCGTCGGTGCCCAGCCGACCGAAACGGTCAAAAGCCTGATCAAGAACAACCCGGTCCAGACCGAGGAAGAAAAGGCCGCCGCCCTTCAAGCCCGCGAAGCGAAAAAGGAAGCAGACCGTAAGGCACGCGAAGACGCCAAGCGAGTGGAAGCGGAACGCCTTGAAGCCGAGCGAGTTGCGGCTGAGAAAGCTGCCGCCGACGCCGCCGCTGCGGAGGCCGCGGCTGTCGAAGCGGAAGCTGCTCCTGCCGAAGATAGCGGAGAAACGGAACCGGCGGCGGAAGCTCCTGCTGAAGAAGCAGCTCCGGCTGAAGAAACTCCGGCCGCCGAATAACCTTTCCACGGCCGCCAGCTTCCGATGAAGAACGCCATCGAAAAGGTGATCAGGGCACTGGTCGGCTCGCCCGACCTGGTCGAGGTGTACGAGCAGGGCGAGGGCAAGAATGTCCGCTTTCGCGTGCGCGTTTCGCCGGACGATTACGGCCGCCTTATCGGCCGCGAGGGCCGCACGATCAAGGCGATCCGAAGCCTGCTATATGTCAGCGGGCAGAAGCATGGAAAGCGTTATCACCTCGATCTGGAAGAAGATTAACCTGTAACGCCGGACGCTCTCGGGACAGCCGCAGAGACGGCGGCGTTACGTATGGAAGAACTCGTCGCAATCGCGAAAATAGTCAGGACGCGGGGCTTGAAAGGGGAGGTCGTTGCTGAACTGCTGACCGATTTCCCGGAGCGCTTCGACGGACTTGAGACTGTGACCGGTGTTTTACCAAGCGGGGAAACGCGAGAATTGAAAATTGAAAAGTTCTGGTTCCAGAAGGACCGGGTGATCCTGAAGTTTCACGGGACAGACTCGATTGAATCCGCCGAAGTGTTGAGAGACGCTGAAGTTTGCGTTCACGAATCTGAGGCGGTCGAGCTTGAGGAAGATGAGTTCTTCGACTGGGAACTGGAAGGCTGCGAGGTGGAAACAACCGGGGGCGAAAAGCTTGGCAGCGTCCGTGAGATCATGCGAACCGGCGGCACCGAAGTTTTGCTTATCGACGGGGCCGAGCGAGAGCTGATGATACCTTTCGCCGAATCGATCTGCACGGAGGTCGATGTTGAAAATAAGCGGATACTCGTAGATCCGCCGGAAGGCCTACTTGAATTTTAGAATTTGGATTTTGGATTGAGAGATCGCAAAGCGCAAATCGTAAATCCAAAATGAGAATAGACGTTTTAACAATTTTTCCCGAGTTTTTCGGGCAGGTCTTTGATTTTGGGATAATCCGCCGGGCAAAACTTGCGGGTATTGTCGGGATAAACGTCCACGACATTCGCGAGTTCGCTACGGACAAGCACAAGATGACGGACGACCGGCCGTTCGGCGGCGGCGACGGGATGGTGATGAAGCCTGAGCCGATATTCGCGGCCGTGGAGCACCTGCTCGGCACAGGCGATCGTGAGGCTTACCCGGCCGGAACAAAGGTGGTTCTTCTTTCGCCGCAGGGGCACCCGCTGAAACAGTCGCTTGTGAAATCGCTCGCGGACGAGACCGAACGAATGATCATCATCTGCGGCCGGTACGAGGGCGTTGACGAGCGGGTGAATGAGGTGCTGGTCACGGATGAGATATCCATCGGCGATTATGTCCTCTCCGGAGGCGAACCGGCGGCGGTGGTATTAGTGGATGCGCTCGTCAGGCTGCTGCCCGAGGCATTGGGGAGCGAGACTTCCGCCGAGAACGATTCATTTTCCGACCGGCTGCTCGATTGTCCGCATTACACGCGTCCCGCGGAATTTCGCGGGATGCGCGTCCCGGAAGTGCTTTTGAACGGCAACCACGCCGAGATAGAAAAATGGCGCCGCGAGAAGGCGTTGGAAAAAACAAGGAATTTTAGACAGGACCTTTTAGAAGGAGAAAATGGTGAAACGTGAGCGGTTTTGCTGAAAAAGCGATCGCTGACCTCTGGCCGAAATCAATATGAACCGTTTAGATCTGGTTGAGAACACACAGATAAGAGAGAACATTCCGGCTTTTCAATCGGGCGACACCGTCAAAGTGCACGTCCGCATCAAGGAAGGCAACAAGGAGCGCCTGCAGGTTTTTGAAGGGATCGTCATCGCCCGCAAGCACGGCGGCGTCCGCGAGACCGTTACGGTCCGCAAGGTAAGCTTCGGCGTCGGCGTCGAGCGCATCTTCCCGCTGCACGCGACAGTCGTCGACCACATCGACGTCGTCCGCCGCGGTAAGGTCCGCCGTGCGAAGCTGTACTACCTGCGTGACCTGCGCGGAAAGGCTGCCCGCATCAAGGAAAAGGATACACGCAACAAGGCGCAGGCCGGCAACAAGTAACCTAAGCAATAACTAATGAAAATAGGGCGTCGCGAATTCGTCGTTGCATCGGGAACGGCGGCCGCGTACGCCCTTTTGCCGTCTCAGTTGATCGGCGGAGAAACGAAAATGCACGGACTCATCGGCAAAATGATCGCTGTCGAAGGAAAGCGCGACGAGCTGGTAAAGATCCTGCTCGACGGCGTTTCGGGGATGCCCGGCTGCCTGAGCTACGTCGTCGCGAAAGACCCTAAGGACGGAAACGCAATTTGGATAACCGAAGTGTGGGAAAGTGCCGAAAGTCACAAGGCATCTTTGAAACTGTCCTCCGTCCGGGCCGCGATCGCTAAAGGAAGGCCGCTGATCGCAGGCTTCGGTGAAAGCTTCACGACCGAACCTGTCGGCGGTCACGGATTATCGAAGAAATAACCATCACCGGGCGGGATTGAAGAACAGCCGACACCTGTCAGGTGTCGGCTATTTTATATTTTCCGCGGACCCTTTGCCGGCGAGAGCCACCCCGTATAGAATTAGTCCCCGTGAGCGAGTTTCAGCTTCAGGCAGCAAATCAAGTGTGGACGATCGGTTTCGGTTTCGAGGACCAGGCCCGAAGCGACGGGTATCGATTCATTGCCGGTCTCGATGAGGTTGGCCGCGGCTGTTTGGCCGGCCCGGTCGTCGCGGCGGCGTGCATTCTGGATCCGGAAAGGGCAGTGCCGGATGGGCTGAACGATTCGAAGAAGCTTACCGCCCTGCAGCGTGAGCGGATCGCGGAGGAGCTTCGCAAGAGCGCCGTGGCCTTCGCCGTCGGCGTGGTCGATGCAGACGAGATCGACGTGATCAACATTCTGGAAGCGACCCGGAAGGCGATGTCGCTGGCCATTGCCGCATTGCCGTCCGCAGCAGATTTTCTACTCATCGACGCCCTCCATCTGCGAGACGTCCGCACACCGCAAAAAGCCATCATTAAAGGCGACGCGATCTCGTACTCGATCGCCGCCGCGTCGGTGATCGCCAAAACCTACCGTGACGATCTGATGCGGCACTACGATGTCGAATACCCGCAGTACGGATTCGCCGGGCACAAGGGGTACGGCGCCGCATCGCATCTTCTGGCGCTTCGCTGCCACGGTCCCTGCCCGCTCCACCGGAAAACCTTTCGCGGTGTTCTTCAGGATACTTCCGCGCCGCCCCAAGGCTTTTCGTTCGAACCCGGAATCTGAGATGAAAGCTGAGCGCTAATTCCCCCCACGCCCGCAAATATGGTGACCGCGGCCGGGGGATTGTAGTAAAATTAAATGCCGTTAAGGCAAGCCCCCGTCAGTCACTCTCGCTTAATAGTTCTGCCGCTGTTCGTTATGCCGGCAAAATGCGCTGAGCCGGCGCCGCGATCGGCCCATATCATCCGGAATGTTTCAGAAGATCCGCCCTCATTTGTTTTCCTACGGCCTCGCGATCGTTTTCTTTGTATTGGTCCTGCTCATTTCGACCGCACTTAAGTATTTCTTCGGCTCCGCCAACCTTTCGATCCTTGTTTTTTTCCTGCTCCTCGTAACTACTTGGTACGGCGGTACGGGCCCGGGCCTGCTGCTCGCGTTTTTGGTCATTGTCGCGAGCATTCTCGTCAACCCGAGGCCGGCCGATGCCGGCACAGCAAAGTACATTTTCGGGCAGATCACCGTTTCGGCGATCGTGGTCGGCTTTGTTCTGCTGGTGGGCAGCCGCAAGCGGGCCGAGAATGCCCTGCGCCGGCAGAGGGAACTTCTTCAGGTGACGCTATCGAGCATCGGCGACGCGGTCATCGCCACCGACGCGGGCGGCAAGGTCAATTTTCTCAACCCGGTGGCGGAAACTCTAACCGGGTGGAAGCAGGCGGATGCGGCGGGAAAGCCGCTCGATGAGGTATTCGCCATCGCGGACGAAAAGACGGGCGAGCCTCTGGGGGACTCGTTCGCCTCGATCCGGCGCGAAGGGCGAGCCGACCTGTCCGAACGTATTTTGCTTTTTCCGAAGAACGGTCTGACTGTTCCCGTGGATGTGTGCGGCGCGGCCATCAGGGACGCGAAAGGAAATTTCGTCGGGGCCGTGATCGTTTTCCACGATGTTGGTGACCGCCGCCGGGCGGAGCAGGAGCGTGAGGAACTGCTGCTCGGGGCACAGGCCGCGCGTGCCGAGGCGGAGTCGGCGAACCGGTTGAAGGACGACTTCCTCGCGATCGTCTCGCACGAACTCCGAACGCCGCTGAACGCGATCCTCGGCTGGGCGGGCATGCTGCGGATGAAAGATCTCGACGAGGCCGAAACGGAGACCGGCCTTCGCGTGATCGAACGCAATGCGGTTGCGCAAAACGAGATCATCAGCGACATCCTGGACGTTTCGCGCATCATCACGGGCAAATTGCGGGTCGAACCCAGTGAGGTCGATCTTGTCCCCGTGCTGCGTTCCGCGGTAGATTCGGTTTTCCCGGCGGCGAATGCGAAATCGATAGCCATTACGACCTCGTTCGTGGATGGGGAAACGGTGGTCACCGGCGATCCGGTGCGACTCAGGCAGATATTCAGCAATCTGATGTCTAACGCGGTGAAATTCACACCGCGGGACGGCAGCGTGAGCGTTCGCCTGATGCGGGTCGATTCGCAGGTCGAGGTGCAGATAAAAGACAACGGTGTCGGCATTAGCGAACATTTTCTGCCGCTCGTGTTCGAGCGGTTTCGCCAAAGTGAATCGTCAATAAAGCGGACCCACGGCGGCCTCGGGCTCGGCCTCGCTATCGTGCAGCACCTGACCCAACTCCACAACGGCACCGTCACGGTCGAAAGTGAAGGTGAAGGCAAAGGATCAGTTTTCACCGTGAAATTGCCTCTGCGTTCCAGCCGGCCGGCCGCGCAGGCCGAAAAGCCTGAACTACGTGATCTAACGGGTCTTCGCATCCTTGTGGTGGATGACGAGCCGGACACGCTCGAGATACTGTGTTTGATACTTGAGCGGCAAGGGGCCCAGACCCACGCTGCACCGTCGTGCGCCGCGGCGATGGAGATCTTTTCCCACTGGAGGCCGGATCTGCTGATTTCGGACATCGGGATGCCGGGCGAAAACGGATTTGACCTGATCGCGAAGATTCGGCACCTTGCACCCGACGACGGCGGCGACGTCCCGGCGGCCGCCCTGACCGCCTACGTGCGCGAGGATGACAGCCTCGAAGCTTTGGCGGCGGGGTTCCAGATGCACATTTCAAAGCCGGTTGACCCGGCGGCGCTCGTTTCGTCGATCGCCGAACTGGCGAACTACCGCAGCCGCAATCCGATCGGTTCGAACTGACCTATCGTTCATCACCTGAAAGTTACGGCACCGCTGACCTTGCCGCTTAGCAGAAAAATTCGCCGACCGCATAGTTCCAGCCTTGAAATGCCGCATCATACGTGAGGCTTCAACCAATAACGACCGGTAAAGCGGACGGTTCTAATGATGAGCGATGCGGTGAACGTAGAGCGGCGGCCGGGAGCATTTGAGACCATAGTTTACGGCGGCCTGGCAGTCGGGGTGCTCGATTTCCTGGATGCGACGCTGTTTTTCCGGCTTTACAGCGGGGCGGCCTTCCAGCGCATTTGGCAGGGAGTGGCAGCCGGTGTGCTCGGCGGCGAAGCGGCGAGGGCGGGCGGCTGGAACACGGCTCTACTGGGAATATTCCTGCACTTCGTCATTGCGTTCGGCGTGGCGGCGGTTTATTACATCGCAAGCCGCGCCTTCCCTTTTCTGATCAAGTATCCGGTCTTTTCGGGGCTGGCCTACGGCGTGGTCGTCAATTTCGCGATGCAGTACGCGGTGATACCGCTTTCTGCTATCGGCCGCTCCGGCCCCGTCAGGCTCTGGCCTTTCGTGAACGGGGTCGTCGGGCATGCTCTGCTTGTCGGTCTTCCGGTTGCCCTTATCGCCCGCTGGTCGGCGAAACGGCCGCTGGATTAGAGATTCGGTTTTTACAAATTCTTAACATTTTTCGAGAACTAAATTCTGACCAGATTCGTAATCTGGTCAGTATTCTTTTTGCACGGAGTATAAATATGCGATCTATTTTCGGAGCAATCGGGCTGTTCATCATGGCTTATGTTCTTTCAGGCGACATCTTTGCCCAACCGTCGGCGTCACAGGCCGCCGCGGAGCGCCACGCGCGGGCGTTGGCAGGATTTGTCGAGAGTGGCGACCGGGCGGAATATGCCAAATTCGTCCAAGCCAATTTCGGGGCCGATATGCTGAAGGGGCCGATGCAGCGGCATTTGAACTTCCTTTCGATCCTGAACGACCAGACTCGCGGCTACGAGATCGGCCTCGTGCAGGACTGGAACGCGAACGAGGTCGTCCTGCAAGTGAGGAGTAAGCTGACCGGCGTTTGGGATGGGCTGCTCGTTCGCGTGGAACCGCAGGCACCCTACAAGATCACAGGCATCGGCCTGCGGCCCGCGAAGGGCCCGGCCGCCGAAGCGAAGAAGCTGTCAACACGCGAGATAGCCGCCGAGCTCGAGGCTTTTTCCAAAAAAGTGGCCGACGCGGATGTGTTTTCGGGGGCCGTTCTTTTGGCGAAGGACGGGCAGGTCATTTACAAAGGCGCATTCGGTATGGCGAATAAGGATTTCAACGTGCCGAACCGCGTCGATACGAAATTCAACCTCGGCTCGATGAACAAGATGTTCACGGGCGTGGCGATCGCTCAGTTGGTCGAAAAGGGCAAACTTTCCTACGACGATCTGCTTTCGAAATTCATCCCCGATTTCCCGAACCCGGACGCAGCGAAAAAGATCCAGATCAAACATCTGCTGACGCACACCGCCGGCCTTGGGGGTTATTTCACCGAAAAATACGATGCGATGTCGCGGGCTCGTATCCGTACGGTGGACGACATGATGAAGCTCGCCCGCGAGGATGAGAAGGACATCCGCTTTGAGCCCGGCTCAAAATGGCAGTACAGCAACACGGGAATGATGGTGCTGGGGAAAGTTATCGAGATCGTGTCCGGGCAAAGTTATTTCGACTACGTCCGCGAGAACATTTACAAACCTGCAGGGATGACGAACACGGACGCTTACGAACTGGACAAGGTGAACACGAATCTGGCCGTCGGCTACGACAAACGCTTCACCGACAGTGGCGTCGAGTGGGGCAACAACATTTTCGCCCACGTAATGCGCGGCGGGCCCCAGGGCGGCGGTTATTCCACGGTCGAGGACCTGCTGAAATTCGATCAGGCGCTGCGTTCCGGCAAGCTGGTCAGCCCCGCGACGTTCAAGCTCATCCGCACGCCGAAACCAGAACTCAACTCTCCGCAATACGGCTACGGCTTCGGCTACGACGCCGAGCGAAATGTCACCGGCCATAGCGGGGGCTTTCCGGGTATCAGCTCGAACCTGGATATGTATTTGGGTAACGGTTGGACCGCGATAGTCATGTCCAACTACAGCCGCGGCTCGGGGCCGCTGTCGCAGAAGATGGAGCGATTAGTCGCGAGCGCGAATTAGCGACATAATTTTCGACGGACTGATCGATAAGCAATGCTAAACTCCGTGCCCGCCGACGGCCAGGTGTACGCCCGCCGTATATATAAATATCCCGATCCTGCATGTATTAGAGCCGGATCGGGCTTTCTTTCGCAAACATGCCAGAGAGTCGCGTCTACCTCTTGGTAGTTCAATTCGGACCGCAACCGTTGAACATTTCTAGCAGCATAGGAGGTGTCAAATGGTACTCAAGAAAACGTCCGAAAAGGGATTTGTATTTCCGCGAAGCGTCAATCCCACTGGGGCATTCCTGGCAGACTTCGACATAGATGGTTCCGCACTAAAGAAAGATCATCGAGATTGGCTTGACGAGGAGATCATAGGTCCGGCTAAAGCAAAAGGCCACACGCCCGGCGGCTGGAGCATTGATCTTATCGGGCGAGCAAGCCAATCGGGATCCGACCAACATAACATATGGCTCTCCGACCAGCGGGCAAGGGCGGTTCAGTCTTATCTGGGCCCGCGACTGGCTGGATTGCCGGTAATTTATCACGTATCTCAGCTGGGCGAATCATCGCCTTACCAAGTCAATGAGTACGAACACGAACTTGATCGTTCCGTGGAGGTTCTTGCGAGATTCATTTCCGTGAAGCCGCCGAAGAAACCGAAAATTCGCATTCTTATCCCGAAGGTCCATCCTTGGCGGCCGCGTCCAAACCGCAAGGTGATGGACTTCAAGCTTCAGGTTTTGGCAGCAGAGATAATCATTTACACGCTCAGCGTCAAGTTTCCAGGCATCAACGTGGGGCAGGGAGACGCGAGAGTGAAAATGCTTATCAACATAAGGGAGCTGGGCAGCACGGACCATGCCCTTTTCGAATTGCTGGGCAAAGGCAGAGGCATGATCGTCGATGCAAAACCGTCTTTCAAAAAGTTCATTCCGGGTTTAACCTACGGAAACTGGAGTGCAAAGTACGGTAAGGGTAATGAACACTCATTCGCAACGGATGTCGAAATGGACGCTGCCGATTTTGCAGGTCCGGCATTTTTTAACTTTGACCTCCTGAACCGTACGCTGTCATTCGGGCCGACCAAGGGTTTTTTTGGCAGCCAGAAGAAGATCCGCAACTTGAGTTTCGGCCCGACAGCAGACGCAAACATATTAAAATACGCGGAAGCGTCTTGTTTTTGCGAAATGAATATTGTGGATTCAGCCCCGGCCTGGGCTCATTAGGCGAAGGAACAGATCCGTCAGAAGGAGATCCACTCAGTAGGCTCCCGGTAGCTTGAGAGTGTGATCTTCGTTTCCGCCGGGAACAGCGGCGCGCGCATTTTCAATGCGGTTTCGGCAGTAATGCGTGCCAGGTGGACGTCGTTCGCACGCTGCGAGAGGTGGGCGAGAACAATGTGGCGGGCGGTGCCGTCGAAGTCGTTTTGGAGCCAGTCGGCGAGGTCTTCGTTGGAGAGGTGGCCGCGGCGGCCGGCGATGCGTTGCTTCAGCGACCAGCTATATACGGGACAGGCACGGAGCATGTCGCGGCTGTGGTTGGATTCGATGATGATGGCGTCGCAGCCGACCAGTTTGTCTTTGATGATCTCGGTGATGTGGCCAAAGTCGGTCAGAGTCGCGATTCGCAGGCCCTCGGTTTTCGCGATAAAACCGAAATTGTCCGCCGCGTCGTGCGGGACGGTGAACGGTTCGAAATCGATGTCGCCGATGCGGAAATCGTTGTCCGATTCTATCTCGACGGTGCGATTGTTAAGTGCGTCGCGGCGCTTCACGCCTTCGTCGCCGCCGTTGCCGTTGGAACGTTTGTACCAGTAATACGCGTCCTCGGTAGCACGAGAGATGTAAACTCGGCAACGTAGCTTGCCCATCAGATTCCGAAGCCCGCCAACGTGGTCGCTGTGCTCATGGGTGATCAGGACAGCGTCAAGGTCGGCAGCGTCCACGCCGACCAAAGCAAGCCGCCGCACGATCTCGCGGCAGCTCAGGCCGGCATCGACCAGTATTTTCGTTTTCTCGGTCGAGATAAGTATCGCGTTACCGGTTGAGCCGCTGCCGAGGATGGTGAACATCATAATTGGAACGCGGACACTCCTGTCCGCAATGAGGGCGAAGCCCGAAAAAACAACTTGTCAATTAAAAGCCCGACGGACCTTACGCTTGTTCCGCCGCAAACGGCCGTGAGGTTCAATTGTGTCCTCGTTCCGTTAATCCTTCTGAAATCTGCCTCTCATCGCTTTTGCCATTGTGCGTGTGATGAGCGAATTGGGGACGAAGTTGGTGACTGATGCGACAGCCCAGTTCGTCCACCCGGAAACTATCTTCGATCGCCCGGTGCCGATCGCGTTCATAGCGGTTTCGACCACCTGTTCGGGCGTTTCCTGGCCCTTCACCGCCAGTGCGCGGTCCATGCCCGCGGCTTCGTGAAAATTGGTTTCCGTCGAGCCCGGGCACAACGCCAGCACCTGGACGCCGTACGGCCTGTTCTCCTCCGCGATCGCTTCGGAAAATGCCGTAACGAACGCCTTTGTGGCGGCGTACGTGGCCATGAACGGGATCGGCTGGAATCCGGCGGCGGACGAAACGTTAATTATAGTCCCTCGCCGCCGCTCACGCATCCCTTGAATGTAACGATGCGTCAGCGCGACCAGAGCCGAGATGTTCAGGTCGATCATCTCCAGCTCGCGGTCGAGCTCGAGGCCGGCGAAATCGCCCATTGAGCCGAAACCGGCATTGTTGATCAACCAGTCGACCTCGATGCCGTTCTTTCGCGTTTCCTCGAAAAGCATGCGGTCGGCGTCGAACTCGGTCAGGTCGAGAGCTATATAATTGGCCGTAACGCCATGTTTGCTTTCAAGCTCATCGGAAAGCACCCGCAGCTTGTCGTCCGACCGTGCAACCAGGACGAGGTTGTGCTTCTCGGCGGCCAGCCGGCGGGCGAACGCTTCGCCGATGCCGCCCGATGCCCCCGTGATGAGCGTCGCCCTCATATTTCCTCAAACTCCTGCACGGGCGAATTAAATGCGTGGTATATTGAGAAAACGGCAGCGGCAATGATCGTCAGCGTCCCGGCAACCCGGATCAGCCCCGCGATGGTCTTTGTCGATTCGAGCACGCCCAGCCGCGTCAGCATGTAATTCCAATCATGAAAACTGCCCTCACTGCCCGTAAAGCCGCTCGTCAGCACAAGCTGCATCACGACCGAATCCGCCGCGTAAATGTAAACGTTGATGATGCTCTGCCCGACCCAAAAAAGCACGATCGACGTCGAATAATATTTCTCGTGCCACCAAAAATAGCCGACAAAAACGGCGGGCAGAATGACCTGGAAAAGCGAGCCTCCGGCGATCATCATGAACTCGCCGAACAGACGGAAGATCAGATGCCCGGTCTCGTGAATCGGCAAATCGACCAGATCGAGAAAGCTACCCTGCATCGGGTCGAGGGCGATCCAAAGAAAATAGATCGTGAAGAGGCCGGCGAAGATGAGTTTGGGGTAGCTAAGCTGCATTCAATTTGATAGAACAGGCCATCCAGCCTGTTCCTTTGTTCGAGAATACCGGTCAGAATCCAGAGTGTCCTCCGCGCGGGACCGACAGGGTGGAAAGCCGCATGTTCAGAGCAGTTTCTTTTTATTGATAAACTCGCTCACCGCCGCATTGAAGTCGGCCGGCTTCTCGAGCTGAAGGAAATGGCTGACGCCCGTCCACATTCGGAAATCGAGGTCCGGCGCGACCTCTTTGTACTTCTGCTCGAGATCGGGCGGCCAGAATGGCGTTTTCGCCATTACGGCCAGCACCGGGACGTTGATCTTCCCGTGCGCGGCGTATGCGTCATCGAGCATAAGCCTCATCGCACTCGTCCCCACGTAGTCGGGTGTGGCGAGCATGCTTGAGCGGATGAACGGGCGAACTTCGGCGTGGGTGGGTTGCAGCATCCCGTCGACGAAAGTCGCGGCCCCTGCCTTGTAATCCTTAAATATAGGCTCAAAGAACTTATTGACCTCGTCCCGCGGGCCGAAAGGCAGCAACGCCCCGTCCACGACCACGATTCCGAGCGTCTTTTCAGGATAAAGTTCGTAATACCTTCGAGTGATCGGCGTACCCATGCTGTGCCCGGCGAGCACGGCTTTCTTGACGCCGGCTTTTTTCATCACGGCGTCGACGGCCCTGGCAAAATACTCCATTGAGTAATCGATCTTCGGCTTGTCGCTTTGGCCATGGCCGGGCAGGTCCATCGCGATGACGCGATAATTGGGGAACGCGCTGTAGTTGCTTTTCCAAAATTCGACGTTGCACGTCCAGCAGTGGACGAACACCAATGCCTCCTTCGCCTTCTTGTTGCCCACGTCGTAATAATGCACCTTCACGCCGTCGACATTTGCCCAGTAGCTCTGCGGCGTCTGATCCGCGAAACACATGTAAGGTGACAAAAACAACAATGCCGCGATTACGGTAAGTCTTGCCTTTTTCATAACGAATTTTTCCTGTTCAAATACTCGTCCTTCGAGATCGCGTACCATTTCACCTGCATCCCGTAAGCCTCCCTCATCCCCTCGAAGGTCATGCCGCACTTTTCCATGATCCGCCACGAACCCACATTCTCTTCATCGGCCACAGCGACGATGCGTTCCAGGCCGGCTTCTTCGAAACCGTATTTCAGCCACGCGGAAGCGCATTCGTACCCGATCCCCCTGCGCCAATACGCTGGTTTCAGGGAATATCCGATCTCGATCTCGCCGGAATCTTCAAGCGGCTGCAGACCGCTGCTGCCGATATGCTCGCCGTTCACCTTCCAGATCATCGCTGATGAGCCGAACCCGAACTTTTCGTAGCAGGCGAGGTAAAAGTTCATCCGTTTTGTAACCTCGGCCGGGTTTTGCCGCTCCCAGCCGCCGAGGTAGCGATAGACCTCCGGGTCCGAGCGCATTTCGATTAACTCAGGCAGGTCTTCAAGCGTATAAGGACGCATGATCAGTCTTTCGGTTTCCAGCTGCATAGCGAAAAAAGGAAGAAACCCGGGGATCGGTCCGTCTAATTATCGACTAAACCACAAGCGAGGACAATAGCAATGATCGATACAGGTTCTTCACGACGCGAATTTATAAAGAACGCATTGGTGGGCGCCGCCGCCCTTCCTCTGTTGCTGAACTGCAAGGGCGAAGCTCTCGCGAGCGACGAAAGGGGCGGGATACTCGCCCGGCTTCGAAAGAACGCCCAGAGCCGCAGTGCCGAAGGGATGGGGGCGATCGACGTGCCGGACGACGTTTCATGGCGGACGGCATTCCCGATCGCGGTCGACGACGGCGAACCGATGATCATCTCCGGCACGGTGTTCCGGCCCGATGGCAAAACGCCGGCCGCGAACACACTCATCTATTTCTACCACACCGACAAATACGGAATTTACGGCCGCGGCGAACAGCCGAGACACGGACGCTTCCGCGGCTGGATGTTGACCGACGCGAAAGGCAGATATGAATTCAGCTCGATAAGGCCGGCGTCGTACCCGAATTCGACGCAATCGCAGCACGTACATATGACCGTCACCGGCCTGGAAGCCCGTGAGGACTGGATCGATTCGATCCTATTCGAAGGCGACAGATTTCTCACCGCGCGAGAACGTGAAATGTCGGGAAGGAAAGGCGGCTTCAACCCGATCGTCACCCTCGAAAAAGGCAAAGACGGAGTCTCGCGGGCGAGGAGGGATATTCAACTGATGTCGTAGCGGAAGATTGAAATAGCGGGACGTGCGTTCGCGCGGTGCGGCCGCGCGGCCGAAAAGGGGGTAAAATCGTCGGGACCGCGAAAGGGAGAATGGAGCAGCTCGCACGGGTGACAA
>Ga0307413_10000300_pt1 | contig 15304 bp, 14 predicted proteins | sample DK1Ometagenome_3_FD_203714 | JGI IMG/M metagenome (GOLD analysis project Ga0307413, IMG submission 203714) | Maize rhizosphere microbial communities from greenhouse at UC Davis, California, United States - DK15-O-2 | ecosystem: Host-associated > Plants > Roots > Rhizosphere > Soil | place: USA... | reverse complement strand
GGCTGGCGCTGAGCCTGGACGACCACGTCAGCTTCGTGCTCGGCGAGGACCTGGTGGTGCGCAAGTTCAAGCTGCTCGACGGCGCGGTCGACCAGCTCGACAGCGGCAACGCCGACGACGCCCGCGCCGAGATGGACGCGCGCTTCGTGCTGATGAGCGCGGAGGTCAAGCGGCTGTTCGCGGTGCTGGAGTCGGCGCTGAAGCTGAGCAAGGCGGACTGAGCGGGGGCGAATCCGGCCCCTTCGCGCGGGCGAGTCTCGTGACGCGGATGCGTTCGCAGGGCAAACGCCCTCCAGACGCGAGCGTCCTCATGTAGGAGCGACGTAAGTCGCGATTTCACTGCTCCCGCATGGGAGCGGATGGCTCCCGGTTGCTGCACAAGCTCCCGGAGCCACCCCTCGTGAAACTCCATCGCAACCCAACGGAAGGATTTCGGCCACTTCGAGGAATTCGCGACTTACGTCGCTCCTACAATGGTGGGGTCCCGGGTCGGGATGCCGCGCGGTGCCGTCCATGCCCAATCCGTTCCGCCTGATGGGGCCGAAGCCGCGCACGATCAAGCGCGATGCGTTCGAGCTGGTGCTGGACGACGGGCGGGCGATCGAGGTGCAGCGCGTGCGCGATCCGCGCGCGCGGCGGATCAAGCTGTCGGTCGACGAACGCGGTGCGCGGCTGACCCTGCCGACGCGTGCGAGCAAGGTCACCGGCGAGCGCTTCGCGGTCGAGCATCGCGACTGGCTGGCGCTACAGATCCGGCGCCATGCGCTCGACGCGATGCCACGGCTGCAACCGTTCCAGTCCGATCGCCTGCCGCTGCGCGGCGGCGAGGTTCCGTTGCGCTGGCAGACCGGGCGTCTGTGCATGGTGCAGCGCGAAGCGCGGGATGACGCAGCCACCGTCTTCACCGTATCCGCGCGCGCCGGCAGCGCGGCGATCGCCCGCGCCCTGCGCGACTTCTACGAGGCCGAGGCGCGCGCCGATGTCGGTCGCTGGCTGCCGCGCTACCTGGGCGGCCTGCCACGGCCGCCGCGGCGGTTCCGGTTCAAGCAGATGAGTTCGCAATGGGGCTCGCTGGCGCCGGACGGCAGCGTCGCGCTGGACCTGTCGCTGGTGCTGGCGCGGCCGTCGGCGTTCGAGTACGTGCTGGTGCACGAGCTGTGCCACCTGATCCGCCCGGACCATTCGCGCATGTTCTGGCGTGAAGTGGAATCGCGCTGCCCGCGCTGGCGCGACGAACGCGATTATTTCCATACCGAGGGGCGACGCCTCAAGGCGGGTCTGCGCGCCCTGCTGGATGCAGGCGGCGACATCAACGCCGGTACCGGAAAGCCCGGCTAGCCCGTTTGGCCGGGCTCGCCCGCGCGCAGGAAGTCGCCGATCGCCGCGGCCACCGCATCCGGCTGTTCCATGTGCAGGTGGTGGCCGCCGTCGAGCACGACCAGCTCGCCATTCTCCAGGCAGTCGAAGCGCGCACGCCGCAGCGCGTCCGGGAAGTAGTGCTGCGCGGGTTCGGCGTAGATCACCCGGACCGGGCATTCGATCGCGGCGAGCAGGTCGCGCACCTGCGCCTCGCTCAGGCGCACCGCGGTGTCGCGGGTCAGGCGTGGGTCGCTGCGCCAGGTGAACCCGTCGTCGCCGACCTTGATGATCCCGCGCTCGACCAGCAGGCGCGCGGCGTCCTCGTGGATCCCGCCCGCCTGGACGCGCGCGCGCACGGCACTGGTCGCATCGGCGAACAGCCGCAGCGGCCGGCGTGCCGAGCGTGTCTCGCAGAACGCTTCGCGCAGGCGCACCGCGGTCCTGGCCTCGTCCTCGGCCAGCGCACCGAGCGCCTCGATCGCCAGCAGTCGCTCGATCCGTTGCGGCGCGGCCGCCGTCATCAGGCTGGCGACGCCGGCGCCCAGCGAATGACCGAGCAGGCCGAAGCGATCCCACCCCAGCGCGTCGGCGGCGGCGAACACCGCGCGCGCCATGTTCACCACGGTGTAGCCCGCCGCCAGCGGCAGGTGGGCGCTGGCGCCGTGGCCCGGCAGGTCGAGGGCGACCAGTTCGATGCCGTCCAGCCGCCGCGACAGCGGCACGAAGCTCGCGGCGTTGTCGAGCCAGCCATGCAATGCGAGCACTTTCGGCGCACCGGCGGTGCCGCCGCGCAGGCCGGCCAGCCGGCCGAAATCGGTGTCGACCGCGAACTCGCGCAATGGCGCGTGACTCACGCCGCCGACCTCATCGCCAGGCGTCCAGCTCGCGCCGCGCGATCGTCGCCAGCACCCTTGCATGCGCCGGGCTGTCGTTGAGGCACGGGACGTAGCGCAGGCTGCCGCCAAGCGCGGCGAAATCCTCGGCCAGCATCATCGCGACTTCTTCCAGCGTCTCCAGGCAGTCGACCGCGAAGCCGGGGGCGACCACGTCGACCGTGCGCACGCCCTGCCCGGCCAGCCCCGTCAGCGCGGTGGCGGTGGCCGGTTCGAGCCAGCGCTCGCGGCCGAAGCGCGACTGGTAGGCCAGGCTCCATTGCGACGGTCCCAGCCCGAGCGCGGCCGCGATCGCGCGCGCGCCGGCCTCGCATTGCAGCGGGTACGGATCGCCGGCGTCGACCACGCGCTGCGGCAAGCCGTGGAACGAGAACAGCAGGTGTTCACCCGCCCCGTGCGTTTCACGGTGCTCGCGGATCGACTGCGCAATCGCGGCGACCCAGTCCGGTTCGAGGTGGTAGTCCTCGACCAGTCGCGTCTGCATCCCCTCGGCGCGCTCGACGACATCGCCCACCGAGGCGGTGGTGGTGGTCGAGTACTGCGGATACAGCGGCAGCACCAGCACCCGGCGCGCGCCCCCGCCCTGCAACCGCTGCAGGATGGTGGACAGCGCCGGCTCGCCGTAACGCATCGCGTCGACCACGCGCACGCCCGGCATTTCGTGCTGCAGGGCCACGGCCAGGCGCCGGGTGTAGGCCGCCAGCGGCGAACCGTCGTCCAGCCAGACGCTGGCGTACTTGCGTGCAACCGGCGGCGCGCGCAACGGCAGGATCACCCCGCGCAGCAATGGCTGCCACAGCCACGGCGACAGCGAGACGACGCGGCGGTCGGACAGGAACTCGCCGAGGTAGCGACGCACCGCGGCGGCGGTCGGCTCGGACGGGGTGCCGAGGTTGACCAGCACCACCGCGGTGTCGGACGTGGAGGGGTCCTGCCCGGAGGCGCCGGGCGCCGGGGTCTGGGTTTCGCTCATCCGCATAGGATGCCAGCTGTGGCCGGCGGGGTCGCGCCGACGCGCGATGTTCGCCCGCGATTCATCGCGGTGGCACTAGCGTGGGAACCTCACGGCCAATGCACGGTCGGATTGCAGGCGCAGTCGGCGTTGCATCCGTCGTACCGCCTGCCACACTGATTTCTTCGCCTTTCCGGAGTTCGCCATGTCGATCCTGCCGCGCCTCGCCGTCCTGCTGCTCGCCACCGGGCTGGCCATTCCCGCCATCGCCGGCGTCGCCGAGGACGAACGCGCCCGCAATGCGCTGCGGGTGCTCAACGAAATCCAGGCGATTCCGGAGTCGGCCATTCCCGACATCCTGTTCGACGAGGCCAAGGCGATCGTGGTCGTACCCGACACGCTCAAGATCGGGCTGGTGATCGGCGGCCGGCGCGGCCACGGGCTGGTATCGGTCAAGACCCCGCAGGGCACCTGGTCGAACCCGGCGTTCGTCAAGCTGACCGGCGGCAGCATCGGTTTCCAGGCCGGCGTGCAGTCGTCCGACGTGGTGCTGGTGTTCACCAGCCAGCGCGGGCTGGACTCGATCGTCAACGGCAAGATCACCCTCGGCGCCGACGCCAGCATCGCCGCCGGCCCGGTCGGACGCAGCACCGGCATGGCCACCGACGGCCGTCTGAAGGCGGAAATCTGGTCGTGGTCGCGGGCGCGCGGGCTGTTCGCCGGGGTCGCGCTCGACGGCGCGGTGCTGAGCATCGACGACGACGCCAACCAGGCGGTGTACGGCCAGGGCACCACCCCGCGGATGATCTTCGAGAACCGCGCCGGCCAGCGCCCATCGGACGCGGTGGTGGGTTTCCGCGACCAGCTGGAAGAAGCCAGCGCCGCCGCCCATGCCGCGCGCGCCGGTGAAGCCACCGCCCCGGCGGCCCGCACCGCCGCGCCCGCGCCGGCCATCGAGCCGCCGTACCCGCAGGCACAGCCGACCGCCCCGGTGCAGGCGCCGCAGCCGCAGCCGTTCGAGCCGGTCGACAGCCCCTACTCGGCGAACCCACCGGCCATCCAGACCGAGCCGCTGCCACCGACGCCCTGACGGGCCTTGCGGTATCCTCGTCACCCGACTTTCCGGCGAGCAAGACGATGGGCAGTTTCAGCATCTGGCACTGGTTGATCGTGCTGGTGATCGTGGTGCTGGTGTTTGGCACCAAGCGCCTGAAGAACGTGGGCAAGGACCTCGGCGAGGCGGTCAAGGGCTTCAAGCAGGGCGTCCACGACGACGAGCGGCCGGCCGAGCGGCTGGCCGACGATCGCGACCGCGGCGACGACGTCGCCGACGGCAATCGCAGCCACACCGGTGCCGATCCCTCCGCGCCGCACAAGCCGACGGTGACCCCGGGCGACCGCAAGTGATGCCGTCCGGGAACCGCTGAACCGGCCCGTGGACTGACCGGTACGTCTCGTCATGTTCGACATCGGCTTCTCCGAGCTGTTCATGGTCGCGATCGTGGCCTTGCTGGTGCTCGGCCCTGAACGCCTGCCCAAGGCCGCGCGCTTCGCCGGCCTCTGGGTGCGGCGCGCGCGGGCGCAGTGGTATTCGGTGAAGAGCGAGCTGGAGAGCGAGTTGGCCGACGAGGAACTGCGGCGCAGCCTGCGCGCGACCCAGGACGAGCTCCGCAACGCCCGCGAACAGTTGCGCGAGAGCGGCGAGGCGATGCGTCGGGACGTTGAATCCGGCATCGGCGCGGTTCGGCCTGCGTCCAAATCCGAAGCCGGGTCCGGATCCGAGTCGGACGAATCCCACACGCCCCCACACGCCCGCGACCATGACCGGTCCTGAGCACGGCGCGAACCCACAGGAAGGCACGCCGCGCCTGATCGACCACCTGGTCGAACTGCGCTCGCGGCTGCTGCGCGCGGTCGCCGGCCTGGTGCTGGTGACGCTGGTGCTGCTGCCGTTCGGCAACGACCTCTACGCCTGGCTCGCCGCGCCGCTGCTGGCCAAGTTGCCGGCCGGCGGCCAGTTGATCGCGGTCGAGGTCGCCAGCCCGTTCTTCGCGCCGGTCAAGCTGGCGTTCTTCGCCGCGCTGATGATCAGCACGCCGTGGCTGCTCTACCAAGCGTGGGCGTTCGTCGCGCCCGGCCTGTACCAGCGCGAGAAGCGCCTCGCGGTGCCGTTGCTGGCCTCGGCGGTGGTGTTGTTCTACGCCGGCTGCGCGTTCGCCTATTTCCTGGTGCTGCCGGCGGTGTTCGGCTTCCTGACCCGGATCGCGCCCGAGGGCGTGGCGATGATGACCGACATCAGCGCCTACCTCGACTTCGTGCTGGTGATCTTCCTGGCGTTCGGCGCCAGCTTCGAATTGCCGGTGGCGCTGGTGATCGCGACCCTGCTCGGCTGGGTCACGCCGGCGCAGTTGCGCGAGTCCCGCGGTTACGCGGTGGTCGGCATCTTCATCGTCGCCGCGGTGATCACCCCGCCCGACGTGGTCTCGCAACTTATGCTGGCGATCCCGATGTGCCTGCTGTACGAAGTCGGCATCCTCGCCGCGCGCTGGCTGGCGCCGGCCGACGCGGCGACGACGCGGGATTGAACACGGGCGCGTCGCCGTTGACGCAACCGGTCCGCCATCACCCGGCCAGTTTCTGGCAACGCAGCGTCGCCTGGTCGATCGACGCGGTGCTGGTCGCGCCGCTTTCCGGGTGGCTCGCGTGGCCGTGGATCCTGGCGCCCGCGCAGGCGTGGATCGAACAGGTCCGGAAGCTGCTGCAATACATCGGACAGACCATGGGCGAGGCCATCCTCGCCAGCGCGTCGCTGCCGCAACTGGCGATAGCGCTGCTGCACGACCCGGACCTGGAAGTGGCAGTCGCCGCCGTCCGCACCGCCACCTGGGCGATGGCATGGCCGGCACTGCTCGCGTTCGCCCTGACCGGATTGCTGTACCACGTCGCCTTCGAACGCTCACCGTGGCAGGCCAGCCCGGGCAAACGCCTGCTCGCCCTGCACGTCGCCGACCGCGAAGGCAGGCGTCCCGGCATCCGCCGCGCGGTATCGCGATACCTGGCCGGCGCGCTGTCATGGGCGACGCTCAACCTCGGCCACCTGATGGCGCTTGCGGGGCCGGATCACCAGGCCCTGCATGACCGCGTCAGCGGTACCGCGGTCGTCCGCAACGGCGGATCACGGACGACGTTGCCGCACTGGGCCCGGGTTTGGCTCGCGTTGCTGATGCTGGCGGCTGCGGGAGCGACATTCCGGCTCGCCGACGCCGCGGCGGCGACCTGGCGCACCGCGCTGGAACACGCACTGTTCTGAGCGGTTCGCCGCGGATAGGGTGATGCATGCAGTATTGCGGATGGCGGTCGGTAGAACGCCCGTACCGGAGCGGTCTCGAAATACCTGAAGGAGCAACGAGGTGCTTAAAAGGATTTTTCTTGTTTTTCTCGCTTTGTTCGTGCTGTTGCTGCTGTCCCTCGCCATCTGGTCACGCACAAGCGGCGTTACGCTCACCGGCCCCGACAACCAGCAACTGGGGTGGTCGGCGGATACCGGCGAATGGTTGTTCCTGGGTTATCCCACCGGTCCGCAGCGTCGTGACGGGCCGTATGTGCTTCGCGAGGGCGACGCCTACTTTGCCCTCGACGTGATCCCGCGTGACGGTGGCAGCGTCGAGGTCGTCCGTACACCCGTCGAGGGGCCGGTCGAGGTCGTGATGGACGATGGGGACGCCGCGACTCCGTTGAGCTTCGATGTGCCGCTGCACGGCGCGCATGGCCATGCACGCGAGGCGACGCGCTGGCCGATGCCGGAACGCCTGCTGGCCGTCTCCGACCTTGAAGGCGAGTTCGAAGCGTTTACCCGCCTGCTGCGTGGCAATGGCGTCATCGACCCGCAACTGCACTGGCAGTGGGGCAGCGGCCACCTCGTGCTTGTCGGCGACATGGTCGACCGCGGCGACAACGTGGTGCCGTTGCTGTGGCTGGTCTATCGCCTCGAAGCGGAGGCGCGCGCTGCCGGCGGCGCCGTGCACTACCTGCTGGGGAACCACGAGCAGTACCTGCTGCAGGGCCGGCCGAAGTACCTGCACCCGAAATACCACGGCACGATCGAAGCCACCGGGCTGGACCACGGCGCGTTATGGTCGGCCGACTCCGAGCTCGGCCGCTGGCTGCGGACCCGGCCGGTCACGGTGCAGGTCGGCGACAACCTGTTCGTGCATGGCGGCATCGGCCCGCTCGCGCTCGACACCGGTTACTCGATCGAGGCCATCGATGCGCTGGCGGCACGCTACATGGATGTGAAACGCGGCGACACCGGTGCGCGCGATGCGGTGGTCCTGCTGCACAAGTCCGGCGGATTGCTCAAGTACCGCGGACTGGCGGTTGCCGGAAGCAAGCATCCGCGGGCCGACGCGGCCGATGTCCAGCGCGCGCTTACGCACTTCGGCGTGCAGCGGATCGTGATCGGGCACACCCCGACCGAGCATGTCGGCCAGGATTACGACGGGCGCGTCATCCGCACCGACGTGCATCATGCGGGCGGCACCAGCGAGGGCGTGCTGTTCGAATCGGGCAAGCCCTGGCGGGTCGACACCTCGGGCCGCCGCAGCCCCCTGGTGCAGGCGGTGACCCCGTCGCGTTAGTGCCGTCGCGGCAACGCATTTCCACGACGCCATTGAGCCCGGTCCGTTGTTCCGGGAACCGTGCGCGGGCCGCATTCCGGCCCGCACACGGTGACCATCACGCCGTCAGCGCCTCGCCCGGTGCAGCCACCACATCGTCGCCGCAGACATCACGCCACAGGTGGTACATCGCGCCGAGCATGACCACGTACATGGCCAGCACGCCCAGCAGGTACAGCGGCACGCCGAGCACGATCGCCAGCCATGCCCCTGCGATCTTGGCCAGCACGCCGACCAGCATCGCCAGCAACAGCACGACCACGCCGACCACCACCATCGCCACCACCACGGCAATCGTGAAGACCAGCAGCGGCAGCAGGTTCTTGAAGGCACCGGCAAAGCCGTCGCCCAGTGCCGGCAGGATGCCGCGGTCGCGCAGCGCGATCTGGCACAGGCCGATCGCCTGCACGCCGTACATGACCACGCCGATGACCACCGCCAGCAACGTGGCGATGCCCAGCCCCTCGGGCAGCGCGGCCATCGGCGGCGGTGCGCCGGCCATCGATGCCTGCATCACCTGCGCGTACCAGCCGACCACGCCACTCGCAAACACCGCGAGCAGGCCCACCAGGAGCACGTTCTGGACGATCGCCAGCACCACCACCAGGCCGATCGTGCGCAACGAGGTGGCAAGGTCGCCGAAGCCCCCGAACACATCCAGCGCACGCGCCGGGGAATTGTTTTCCACCGCGTGGATCAGCCGCAGGAAGCCGACGATCAACATCGAGATCAACACCAGCATCACCAGCGTGAGCAACACCATGCTCACGGCCATGATGGTCATGCCCGGGCCGAGCATCGCAACCGCGGTGGCCTGGAGCAGGCCGGCGCCGAACGCCACCACCAGCACGGTGATCGCCAGCAATGCCGCACCACCGAAGACCGCCTTCGGATTGCTGCGGCCCAGGTTCACCGCATTCTTCAACCAGCCGAGGCCGGCCATGGGTCCTACCGCTCGTGTCGTCATTGCATTCCTCCCCAGGAAATCATTCCTTGAATACGCCGGCCGTCGACCGGCGCGCTTGATTACCGCACGATGATCCGTGCGGCCCCGCCCTCCCCGAGGGCCAGTCCTCTCGGCCTCAGGCCTCGAATCCGTGCGCCGACGACGCAACCACCGGCGCGTCGCCGACAAGCTGCCGCCAGGCCAGGTAGACCGCGCCGGCCATCACCGGCAGCAGCATCGCCATCAGCAGCAGTTGCACCACGAACATCGACGCCTGCGCGCCGATCGCGAACGCCAGCAGCGCGCCCAGCAGCTGCAACGCCAGGCTCAGCGCGAACGTCGCGATCAGCAGCAGCACTATCATCACCAGCAGCGCGCCGACATTGCGCAGGCAGGCGCGGAAGCTCAGCGCCATCGCCGCGAACGCGCCGCGGTCGGTGAACATCACGTCCGGGATCGCGACGAAGGTGAAGAAGCCGGTCACCACGCCGACCACGACCACGGCGAGCAGCCACAGCATCAGGCGCCCGGCCGGCAGCGACTCCACCAGCGCCGGGTCGGGATTGGTCTGCATCTGCAGCAACACCTGGTTGAGGTGCTGCAGCTCGTCGGGACCGACAATCACCACCATCAACAGGCCCATCAGCAGCAGCGCGGCGACCTGCGGCAGCAGCATCGCCAGCAGGCGCGGCAGCTTGCCGTCGCGCACGCCCTGGATGAGGTGGGCCGGCGTCGCGCTGCGGCCCTGGTCGACCTCGCGGGCCGCGTAGACGATGCCGCCGAACAGCAACGGCCCGGCGAGGGCCAGCAGCAGGCTCAGCCACAGCTGGCCGCTGGCGGTGGCCAGCGCCGACAGTCCGCCCCAGATCAACCCGAGCAGGCCCAGCGCCAGCGGCGCCTTGCGCAGCAGGGCGATGCCGCCGAGCAGCCATTCCGCGCCCGCGCCAAAGGGCACCTTGCGAATATCGTTCATTGCCCACCACCTTCGAGGAGAGGCCGCCGGTCGCGGGCGGCAATGCCGCAACTTAGCAAGCCGGCGGCGCCACGGTCATCTTTTCAGCGCGCGCCGGCGCGTTCGCGCACGACGTGGACGAAGCGGCGCAGCACCCGCCGCGCCTCGGGCGCGGCGCCGACCGCGGCGAGCATCGCCTGCGGGTCCAGGCCCTCGCGCTGCAGCGCGACCTTGCGTGCCTGGATGTAGCCGCGCATGTGGGTCGCGCTGAATTCGGGATGGAACTGCACGCCCCAGGCGCTCTCGCCCCAGCGGAACGCCTGGCAGCCGTCACCGGCCGAACGCGCCAGGGCGACCGCGCCGTCGGGCATCCGCAACACCGACTGCAGGTGGGTCAGCTGGGCCGCGAACCGCGCCGGGATCGCCTCGAACAGCGCGTCGTGGGCCGCCGCCGGCAGCAATTCGACCTCGAGCGTGCCCATTTCGCGCCCGCGCGGGTTGTCGCCGACCTCGCCACCGAGCGCATGCGCCAGCAGCTGGTGGCCGTAGCAGATACCGAACAGCGGCAGCCCGGCGTGGGCGGCGTCGCGCAGCCACGCGGCGGTCGCCTCGCTCCAGTCGAGCCGGTCGGTCACCATCGCGCCGGAGCCGGTGACGATCGCGCCGGCAAATCCCTCGCGGCCCGGCAGCGGCTCACCACGTTCGACATCGACCACCACCGCGTCGTCGCGCGACAGCCCGGCGGCGACGCGGATCCAGTGGGCGAAGTCGCCATGGCGACGCATCGGCGCGACCGGCTTGCCGGTTTCGAGGATCAGGAAGGGGGCGTTCATCGGGTCTCGGGAAAAGGTTGCGGGCCGGCGCGTTCAGGCCGCACGGGCGGGGCCGGATGGCCGGCCGCCGTATACTAGCCCGCTTTGCACCACGGTCCCGAGACATGTCGCACGCCGGCGAATCCAACCGGGCTTCGGCCCCGACGTTCCAGCAGTTGATCCAGCGCCTGAACGCCTACTGGGCCGAGCAGGGTTGCGTGCTGATCCAGCCGCTCGATGTCGAGGTCGGCGCCGGCACCTTCCACCCGGCGACGTTCCTGCGTTCGCTCGGGCCGGAGCCGTGGAACGCCGCCTACGTGCAGCCCTGCCGCCGCCCGACCGACGGCCGCTACGGCGACAACCCCAACCGCCTGCAGCGCTACTACCAGTACCAGGTGGCGATGAAGCCGTCGCCGGACAACATCGTCGAACTGTATTTCGATTCGCTCAAGGCACTCGGCGTCGATCCGCTGGTGCACGACCTGCGACTGGTCGAGGACAACTGGGAGTCGCCGACCCTCGGCGCCTGGGGGCTGGGCTGGGAGGTCTGGCTCAACGGCATGGAAGTGACCCAGTTCACCTACTTCCAGCAGGCCGGCGGCATGGAGTGCAAGCCCGTCCTCGGCGAGATCACCTACGGCCTGGAACGCCTGTGCATGTACCTGCAGGGCGTCGACAACGTGTTCGACCTGGTCTGGACGCATGGTCCGGACGGCAGCCCGGTGACCTACCGCGACGTCTACCACCAGAACGAGGTCGAGCAGAGCACCTACAACTTCGAGCACGCCGACGTGGCTGAGCTGTTCCACCGCTTCGATGCCTGCGAGGCCGAGGCCGCCAAGCTGGTCGAGCTGGGCCTGCCGCTGCCGGCCTACGAGCAGGTGATGAAGGCCAGCCACAGCTTCAACATGCTCGACGCCCGCCGCGCGATCAGCGTGACCGAGCGCCAGCGCTACATCCTGCGCGTGCGCAAAATTTCGCAGGCGGTGGCCGAGGCGTACTTCGCCCAGCGCGAGAAGCTCGGCTTCCCGGGACTGAAGCAACCGGCCGGCCAGGAGGCCGCGTGATGACCGACCACACCAACAACATGCAGCCGCTGCTGGTCGAGCTGGGCACCGAGGAGTTGCCGGTCAAGGCGCTGCCGAAGCTGGCGCAGGCGTTCTTCGACGGCGTCATCGACGGCTTGGCCAAGCGCGGCATCGCGTTCGACCGCGGCGAAGCAAAGCCGCTGTATTCGCCGCGCCGGCTGGCCGTGCTGCTGCCGGGCGTCGCCGCCGAGCAGTCCGAGCAGCGCTCCGAAGTGCTCGGGCCGTACCTCAACATCGCGCTCGATGCCGACGGCCAGCCGACCCGCGCATTGCAGGGCTTCGCGAGCAAGGCGGGGGTCGAGTGGACCGCACTGGAAAAGACCACCGACGCCAAGGGCGAGCGCTTCGTGCACCGCTCGGTCAAGCGCGGCGAGAAGACCGCCGACCTGCTGGCCGCGGTCGTGACCGATGCGATCGCGGCGATGCCGATCCCCAAGCCGATGCGCTGGGGCGACCACGACTACGGCTTCGCCCGGCCGGTGCACTGGCTGGTGCTGCTGCTCGGCAGGAACGTGATCGACGCCGGCCTGCTCGGCGTGCGCAGCGACCGCATGAGCCGCGGCCACCGCTTCATGCACGACAAACCGGTGTGGATCGGTGCGCCCGGCGACTACATCGAGTCGTTGCGTGGCGCAAAGGTACTGGTCGATCCCGACGAGCGCCGTGCGCGCATCGTCGCCGAGGTCGAGGCGGCCGCGGAATCCCTCGGCGGCAGCGCGCGGATCGATGCCGGCATCCTCGAGGAGGTCAATGGCCTGGTCGAGTGGCCGGCCGCGGTCACCTGCGGCTTCGAACCGGAGTTCCTCGCGGTGCCATCGGAAGCCCTGATCGCGACGATGGAAACCCACCAGAAATTCTTCCCGGTGCTCGATGCCAATGGCCGGCTCAGCGAGCACTTCGTCGGCATCGCCAACATCGAGTCGAAGGACATCGCCCAGGTAAGGCAAGGCTACGAGCGGGTGATCCGGCCGCGCTTCAGCGACGCCAAGTTCTTCTTCGTCGAGGACATGAAGCAGGGCCTGGCGTCGATGAACGAAGGGCTGGCGACGGTCACCTACCAGAAGGCACTTGGCAGCGTGGCCGACAAGGTCGCGCGCGTCGCCACCCTGGCCGAGGCGATCGCCGCGCAGGCCGGAGTCGATCCGAAGCTCGCACGCCGGGCCGCCGAGTTGTCGAAGGCGGATTTGCAGTCGCGGCTGGTCGGCGAGTTCCCGGAACTGCAGGGCATCGCCGGGCGCTACTACGCCGCGGTCGAGAACGAGCCGGTCGAGGTCGCCCACGCGATCGACGAGGCCTACATGCCGCGTTTCGGCGGCGATGCGATCGCGCCGTCGAAACTGGGCCAGGTGCTGGCGATTGCCGAGCGGCTGGACACGCTGGCCGGTGGGTTTGCGGCCGGGCTCAAGCCGACCGGCAACAAGGATCCGTTCGCGCTGCGGCGCAATGCGCTGGGCTTGGCACGGACGTTGATCGAGGCGGAGCTGGATGTCGCGCTTGACCCGATCCTCGCAGCGGCACGGGATGCCGTCGGCGCGGTGCAGGTTGGCAAGTCCGAGGCGGTTGCCGACATCGACGAGGTGCGCGAGTTTGTTTTCGATCGGCTGCGCGGTTATTACGCCGAACAAGGCGTAACGCCGCAGCAGTTCGAGGCGGTGTCGCAAGCGTGGTTGGCGATCGCGACTCACGTCGCTCCTACAGTCGCTTCGGCCGGTCCCGGCGTTTCCCAGCCTCCTGCAGGAGGGACGTCAGTCGCGATCGGAGCCGCCGGATCGCTGCACGACTTCGATCAGCGCATCAAGGCGATCGGCGAGTTCACCAAGCTGCCCGAAGCCGACGCCCTCGCCGCCGCCAACAAGCGCAGCCGCAACATCCTGCGCAAGGTCGAGGGTGAGCTGCCGACCGCGATCGATCCGGCGCTGTTCGCCGAGCCGGCCGAACGTGAGCTGGCCGCGGCGATCGACGCCGCGATCGAGGACACCGACCCGCTGCTCAAGCAACGCGACTACGTCGCCGTACTCGGCCGCCTCGCGCGGTTGCGGCCACAGGTCGATGCGTTCTTCGAGGCGGTGATGGTCAACGCCGACGACGACAGGGTCCGCAACAACCGGCTCGCCCTGCTGAAGCGGCTCAGCGACCGCCTCGGCAGCGTCGCCGCGATCGAGCACCTGTCGAGCTGAGGGCGCGACCTGCTCCCGCTAGCGGGAAATCATGCCGTTCCTTCTCCCGCAAGCGGGAGAAGGTGCCCGAAGGGCGGATGAGGGCACGCGACAGGGCAGCGGCGCACGAAGCTCCCATCCGCAGCGTTCGTCGCACACAATGTCGCCTGCCCTCACCCCAACCCTCTCCCGCAAGCGGGAGAGGGAGCAAATGCAGGAACGTGGCGTTAATCGCTTCTTGACGCACACCCGCTATCCTGCGCGCATGCGCTTCCCCCACCGCATTGCCGCCGTCGCGTCGTGCCTGATTGCCAGCAGCCTCGCGATGCCCGCGGTGCACGCGGCGCAGATCGGCGAGGTCCGCATCGTCGGCCTCGACGAGGCGATGACGCAGAACGTCCGCGCCGCCCTGACCCTGGTCGACGCACAGGGCAAGGACCTGTCCGGCCGCCGCCTCGCGTACCTGGTGCGCGAGGCCGACGACGAGACCCGCGAGGCGCTGCAGCCGTTCGGCTATTACTCGCCGACGATCGAGGTCGATCGCACGCGTGGCGAGGGCGCGACCACCGTCACCATCACCGTCGACCCGGGCGAGCCGGTCACCGTGCGCCGCTCGCATGTCGCGATCACCGGCGAGGGCAGCCGCGACCGCTACCTGCGCGAGGACCTCGGCGAGTTCGAGCCCGATGTCGGCGAGGTCTTCGACCACCAGTTGTACGAGGCCAGCAAGACCCGCATCAGCCGCCGGCTCGCCGTGCGCGGTTACTTCGACGCCGACTTCGCCAGCCGCCGAGTCGAGGTCACGCGCGCCGACAACGCCGCCGACATCGACCTGGTCTGGAGCAGCGGCCAGCGCTACGACATCGGCCCGGTTACGTTCGAGCAGACCCCGCAGGCGATCATCCGGCCGTCGCTGCTGCAGCGACTGCAGTACTGGGAGGACGGCAGCTACTACCACCAGGGCAAGCTCGACCGCCTGCGCGAATCGCTCGCCCGCCTCGACTACTTCGCCAGTATCGACATCCAGCCGCATCCCGAGGACGCGGTCGGCAACGACGTGCCGCTGACCGTCACCCTGACCCCGGCCAAGCGCAGCATCTACACCGCCGGCCTCGGCTACGGCACCGACAGTGGGCCCGGCGTGCGGCTCGGACTGGAGCGGCGCTACGTCAACGACCGCGGCCACAAGGCGCTGGCGCAACTCGACTACGCGCAGAAGCGCAAGACCCTGACCCTGCAGTACCGCATTCCCGCGTTCGCCTGGCTCGACGGCTGGTACACGATCAGCGCGCAGGCCGCCGACGAGCAGTCCGACTACGTCGACTCGCGGCGGATCGAGTTCGTCGGCAGCCGCAGCGGCGAGGTCAACGACCACCTGACCGTGGTCGCCTCGATCCATGCGCTGCGCGAACGCTGGGCCTACCTCGCCGACGACGACGGTGACCCGGAGACGCCGCGCGACTACCGCTA
>Ga0307413_10000299_pt1 | contig 15325 bp, 7 predicted proteins | sample DK1Ometagenome_3_FD_203714 | JGI IMG/M metagenome (GOLD analysis project Ga0307413, IMG submission 203714) | Maize rhizosphere microbial communities from greenhouse at UC Davis, California, United States - DK15-O-2 | ecosystem: Host-associated > Plants > Roots > Rhizosphere > Soil | place: USA... | reverse complement strand
ACGACGTGCTGCTCGCCGCGATCGGCCGCACGCTGGGTGAGTGGGCCGGGCACGACCGCGTCCTGGTCACCCTGGAGGGCCACGGCCGCGAGGACATGCTCGACGGCCTGGACACCAGCCGCACCGCCGGCTGGTTCACCAGCCAGTTCCCGGTCTCGCTCGACCTGGCGGGCACCGACTGGGGCACGACGCTCAAGTCGGTGAAGGAGACGCTGCGGGCGGTTCCGCGTCGGGGGATGAGCTTCGAGGCGCTGCGGTATCTGCGTCCCCGTGCCGGGCTCGACGACGTGCCGGAGCCGCAGGTGTGCGTCAACTACCTCGGTCGCTGGACCGACACCGGTTCGGCCGACGGTGTCCTGCGGGGTCCCGCCGGCCATCTCGGGCAGGACGTGGGGTCCGACACCGGGCGCAGCCACCTGCTCGACGTCACCGCCGCCGTCGAGGACGGCTGCCTTCGGCTGGAGTGGGAGTACGCGAGCGAGGTCCACGACGCGCACACCGTGCGGCGGTTGGCCGACCGGACCGCCGACGCGCTGCGCGAGATCACCGCGCACTGCGCCGGGGCCGGTGGGCGGACGCCGTCGGACTTCCCGCTGGCCCGCCTCACCCAGTCCGAAGTGGACACCCTGGTGGGCGACGGTGCCGATGTCGAGGACGTGTACCCGCTCACGCCGATGCAGGCGGGCATGCTGTTCCACAGCCTCGCCGAGGACCGCGAGGCCGGGGGTGCATACGTCTCGCACACCCGTGTCCGGCTGAGCGGGGTGGCCGATCCCCGAGGGCTCGGCGCCGCGTGGCAGCGGGTCGTCGACCGGTTGCCGATCCTGCGCACCGAGTTCGCCTGGCGCGGCCTTCGGACGCCCGTGCAGGTCGTGCGCCGCGACGTGCGCCTTCCGGTGGCCTACCGGCCGGTGACCGCCGAGGACGAGCGGGGCGGACTCGACCCCGCCGCCGCGCCGCTCATGCGCGTGGTGATCGGGCCCGTCCCCGGCGAGCCCGACTCGGTCGAGCTGCTGTGGACCTGCCACCACCTGCTGCTCGACGGCTGGAGCACCTCGCAGGTGTTCGCCGACGTGCTCGCCGAGTACGTCGCCGTGGCGACGGGCCGGTCGCCGGAGCGACCCGTGCGCCGGCCGTTCCGCGACTACCTGGCCTGGCTCGCCGAGCAGGACATGGCAGCCGCCGAGCAACACTGGCGGGCCGCGCTCACCGGGATCACCGAGCGCACCCCGCTGCCCTTCGACCGGCGGCCGGTCGCCGCCCACCGCACCGCGACGAGCGCGACTGTGCGGCTGTCGCTGCCGGCCGAGGAGCTGGAACCGACGGCACGGAACCACGGCCTGACCGTCAACACCCTCGTGCAGGGGGCGTGGGCGGTGCTGCTCGCACGGCACAGCGGCGAGCGGGACGTCGTGTTCGGCACCACCGTCTCCGGGCGCCCCGCCGACCTGCCGGGGGTCGAGTCGATGGCCGGCATGTTCATCAACACCATGCCCACCCGGGTCCGGGTCGAGCCGGACGCGCCGCTGCTCGACTGGCTGCGCGGCCTGCAGGCCGCACAGGCCGAGTCCCGCCGGTTCGACTTCCTGTCGCTGGTGCAGGCGCAGGCGTGCGGCGAGGTGCCGGCAGGCGAACCGCTGTTCGACAGCCTCGTCGCCTTCGAGAACTATCCGCTCGACGGCGAGCACGTCGACGGCCCCCGGGTGGCGGCCGTCGACAGCACCGAGACCACCAACCTGGCGCTCAGCCTCACCGCGCACACCGACGGGACACTGCTGAACCTGGAGCTGGGCTACGACCCCCGGCTGTTCGATCGGACCACCGCCGAGGCCGTCGCGGGTCGGCTCCGCCGCGTCCTGGCGGCGATGGCGACCGGCCTGGACCGCTCCCTGCACGAGCTGCCGGTCCTGTCGGCGGCCGAGCGTGAGCGGGTCCTGGTGACGTGGAACGGCTGCGCCACCCCGCCCGTCCCGGCCACCGTCACCGACCTGTTCGCCCGGCAGGCCGCCCGCACCCCCGACGCGGTCGCGGTGACCGACGGGGACCACGCGATGACCTACGCCGAGCTGGACGAGCGGTCCAACCGCCTCGCGCACGCCCTGGTCGCGCGCGGCGCCGGCCCCGAACGGCTCGTCGGCCTGTCGCTGCCGAGGTCGGCCGACCTCGTGGTGGCCGTGCTCGGCGTGCTCAAGTCCGGCGCCGGATACCTGCCGCTGGACCCGGACCACCCGGCCGAGCGGATCGCGCGCACCGTCGCCGACGCCGCCCCGGTGACCGTCGTGGCGGACCGGCTGCCGGACCTGAGCGGCTTCCCGGCCGGCCCGGTCGAGGTGGACCTGCGACCGGAACATCCCGCCTACGTCATCTACACGTCGGGTTCGACCGGCGTGCCCAAGGGCGTGGTGATCCCGCACGCCAACGTCACCCGCCTGTTCGCCGCCACCGACCACTGGTTCGGCTTCGACCAGTCGGCGGTGTGGACGCTGTTCCACTCCTACGCCTTCGACTTCTCGGTGTGGGAGCTGTGGGGACCGCTGCTGCACGGCGGGCGGCTGGTCGTCGTCCCGCACGAGGTCTCCCGATCCCCGCGGGATTTCCTGCGGCTGCTCGCGGACGAGCGGGTGACGGTGCTGAACCAGACCCCGTCCGCGTTCTACCAGCTGATGAGCGCCGACGAGGCCGACCCCGACACCGGGTCGCGTCTCGCGCTGCGGCACGTCGTGTTCGGCGGCGAGGCGCTCGACCTGACCCGGCTGGCCTCCTGGTACCGCCGCCACCGCGACGACGCGCCGGTGCTGGTGAACATGTACGGCATCACCGAGACCACCGTGCACGTCACCCATGTCGCCCTCGACGCCGAACTCGCCGCGTCGGCACCCGGAAGCGTCGTCGGTGGTCCCATCCCGGACCTGCGGACCTACGTGCTGGACGGCGACCTGCGTCCGGTGCCGCCCGGCGCGCCCGGTGAGCTGTACGTGGCGGGCGCCGGTCTGGCCAGGGGCTACCTGAACCGGCCGGGACTGACCGCCCGGCGGTTCGTCGCCGACCCGTTCGGCGCGCCCGGCACGCGGATGTACCGCTCCGGGGACGTGGTGCGCTGGATCGCGGGCGAGAACGGCGGCGTGCTGGAGTACCTCGGCCGGGCCGACCAGCAGGTCAAGATCCGCGGCTTCCGCGTCGAACCGGGCGAAGTGGAGGCCGTGCTGGCCGCCGACCCGGCGGTCGAGCAGGTCGCGGTGATCGACCGCGAGGACGAGCCGGGCCACCGCCGCCTGGTGGCCTACCTGGTCGGCGGCGCGGACCCGGCCGCGGTGCGCGAGCGTGCCGCCGAGATCCTGCCCGCGCACATGGTGCCGTCGGCGTTCGTCTCCGTCGACCGGATCCCCCTCACCACCAACGGAAAGCTGGACCGCCGCGCGCTGCCCGCGCCGAGCGGGGCCGGTGTCGCCGCGCACGTCGCACCGCGCACCGACGCCGAACGGGCCGTCGCCGCCGTGTTCGCCGACGTGCTCGGCGTCGAGCGGGTCGGCGCGACGGACAACTTCTTCCTCCTCGGCGGCGACTCGATCATCGCCATCCGCGTGGTGTCCCGGCTGCGGGACCCGGCGGGAGCCGAGGTGTCGCCCCGCGCGCTGTTCACCCATCCCACGGTCGAGGCGCTCGCCCGGGAGATCGGCGGCGTCGCGGCCGACCCCATCCCGGCCGTGCCGGACGGCGTCGACCACCCGCTCTCCTTCGCCCAGCAGCGACTGTGGTTCCTGCACCGGTTCGAGCCGGACAGCACCGAGTACACGACCCCGCTCGCCGTGCGCCTGCGCGGACCGCTGGACCTCGACGCGCTGTCGGCCGCGATGACCGCCGTCGTGGAGCGGCACGAGTCGCTGCGCACCACCTGTCACGACATCGACGGGCACGGCGTGCAGCGGATCCGGCCGGCCGAACCGGTGTGCCTGCCGGTGCTGGACGTCACCGAGGCCGACCTGGCCGCGGCGCTGACCGAGGCCGCCGCCGTGCCGTTCGACCTGGCCGCCGGTCCGCTGCTGCGCGCCACCGTGTTCCGCCTCGCCGCCGACGAGCACGTGCTGGCCCTGACCATGCACCACGTCGTCACCGACGGCTGGTCGACGGGCGTGCTCGCCGACGACCTCGCCGAGCTGTACCGGGCGGCGGTCACCGGCACGCCGGCCGACCTTCCGGCGCTGCCGGTGCGCTACCGCGACTTCGCCGCATGGCAGCGCGGCAGGACCGAGGTGCTGGCCGAGCAGCTCGCGTACTGGCGCCGGGCGCTGGCCGGTGTCCCCGCGCTCGAGCTGCCCACCGACCGGCCGCGGCCGCCGGTGCACACCACGGCGGGCGCGCAGGTCGAGCTGACCGTGGCTGCCGACGTGGCTGAGGCGCTGCGTGCGCTGGCCCGCGGACGGGACGGCACGCTGTTCACGGCGCTGGTCGCCGCGTGCACCGTGCTGTTGCACCGGTTCAGCGGACAGGACGACGTCGCCGTCGGGACCGTGTCCGCCGGCCGCGACCACCCCGACCTGCGGCGCATCGTCGGGTTCTTCGTCAACACGCTCGTGCTGCGGACGCGGGTCGACGCCCGCCGGTCCTTCGCCGAGCACCTCGCGTCGGTGCGGGAGACCGCGCTGACCGCGTTTGCCAACCAGGACGTGCCGTTCGAGCGGGTCGTCGACGCCGTCGCGCCCGACCGCGACACCAGCCGCACGCCACTGTTCCAGGCCATGGTCGTGTTGCAGAACGCGACGCGACCGACCGAGGACTTCGCCGGGCTGCGCGCCGAGGACATCGACTTCCCGGTCGTCACCGCCAGCTACGACCTGACCTTCGAGTTCCACGAGACGGCGGACGGCGGACTGTCCGGTGCGCTCGGCTACAACACCGACCTGTTCGACGCCGCGACCGCGCGGCGGTTCGTCACCGGGCTCGACCGCGTCCTGCGCGCGGCGGCCGCCGATCCGGCGGTGCCGGTCGGGGCGATCGAGGTGGGCAGCGACGAGGAACGCCGCCTGGTCGCGTCCTGGAACGACACCGCTCGCGACGTCCGGTCGGCCACCCTGATCGAGCTGTTCCGTGCCCAGGTCGCCCGTACGCCGGACGCGCCCGCGCTCGTCGCGGATCAGGTCGTGCTCAGCTACGCCGAGTTGGCCGAGCGGGCGGACCGGTTCGCCCGCCGCCTCGCCGGGTGGGGAGCCGGGCCCGAGACGGTGGTGGCGCTGGTGCTGCCCCGGTCCGCCGAACTGGTCGTGGCCCAGCTCGCGGTCGCGGCCACGGGTGCCGCGTACCTGCCGATCGACCCGGACTACCCGGCCGACCGCAGGGAGTTCATGCTCGCCGACGCCCGCCCGGTGCTGGTGGTCGACGATCCGGACCTCACCGGCCACGGCGGCGGCCCCGATGGCGAACCGCGGACCGCCGAGCCGGCCAACCCCGCGTACGTCATCTACACCTCCGGCTCGACCGGCACCCCAAAGGGCGTGGTGGTCACCCACGCCGGCCTGGCGAACTTCGCGTTCGCCGAGGCCGACCGGTTCGACGTGCGGCCGGGAGACCGGGTGCTGGCGTTCTCGTCGCCGAGCTTCGACGCCTCGGTGCTGGAGCTGTGCCTCGCCCTGCCGCACGGCGCGACGCTGGTCGTGCCGCCGCCCGGCCCACTGCTCGGCGAACACCTCGGCGCGGTCCTCGCGGACTGCCGCATCACCCACACCCTCATCCCGCCCGTCGCGCTGGCCACCGTGCCCACGCTCCCGCTGCCCGACCTGCGGACACTGGTGGTGGGCGGCGATGCCTGCTCGGCGGCGCTGGTGCGGCGGTGGGCGCCCGGCAGGCGGATGGTCAACGCCTACGGCCCGACCGAGGCGACCGTCGTCGCCACCTGGTCGGAGCCCCTGACGCCGGATCGCGGCGCGCCACCGATCGGGCGGCCGATCTGGAACACCCGCGCCCTGGTGCTCGACGCCGACCTGCGGCCGGTCCCCGTCGGGGTCCCCGGTGAGCTGTACGTGGCGGGGGTGGGGCTGGCCCGCGGGTACCTCGACCGGCCGGGACTGACCGCGCGCCGGTTCGTGGCGAACCCGCACGGCGCACCGGGCGAGCGGATGTACCGGACCGGGGACCTGGTGCGCTGGACCGGAACCGGGGAGCTGGAGTTCCTCGGCCGAGCCGACGACCAGGTGAAGGTGCGGGGGTACCGCATCGAGCTGGGCGAGGTCGAGGCCGCCCTGCGGGAGCACCCCGACGTGGCCGACGCGGTCGCCGCGGTGCGTCCCGACGCGGCGGGTCACAAACGACTCGTGGCCTACGTCGTGCCCTCGGCCGACCGGCGGCCCACGGGCGGGGTGCTGCGGGACTTCCTCAGCGCTGGCCTCCCGACGCACCTGGTGCCGACCGGCTTCGCCGTGCTCGACGCGATTCCCCTGTCGCCCAACGGAAAGGCCGACCGGCAGGCCCTGCCGGAGCCCGACCTGACCGCGGCGTCGGGTGAGCACGTCGCACCGCGCTCACCGGTGGAGACCACGCTGGCGAGGGTCTGGGCCGACGTGCTCGGCCTGGACCGGGTCGGGGTCACCGACAACTTCTTCGCCCTCGGCGGCGACTCCATCCTGAGCATCCAGGTGGTGGCCAGGGCCAGACACCACGGCCTTCGTCTGTCCACGAAGGACCTGTTCCGGGCCGGAACGATCGCCGAACTGGCCCCGCTCGTCACGCGGGACGCCGGTGCGCGGGACCGCGCCGAGGTCGTCGGTCCGGTGCCGCTCACCCCGATCCAACACTGGTTCTTCTCCACCGACCGCACCAACCCGCACCACTTCAACCAGGCCCACCACGTGGAGCTCGCGGTCGTGCCCGACCTGCCCGCCCTGCGTGCGGCGCTGGCCGCGCTGCTGATCCACCACGACGCGCTGCGGCTGCGGTTCCGCCGCGACCACACCGGCTGGCACCAGCACAACGCCCCGTACGAGCCGGTGGACGTGCTGTCGGTGCGAGAGCTGCCGGACCCGGCCGATCCGGCGGTGACGGCGATCGCCGACGCCGCGCACGCGGGGTTCGACCTGGCGACCGGGCCGATGCTGCGCGCCGTCCTCTACCGCTTCGCCGACGGCAGCCCGCCACGGCTGCTGCTCGTCGCGCACCACCTCGTGGTCGACGGGGTGTCCTGGCGCATCCTGCTCGACGACCTCGACACCGCCTACCACCAGGCGCTGCGCGGGCACGCCGTCGACCTCGGCGCGAAGACCACCTCCTGGCTGCGCTGGTCCACCGCGTTGACCGAGTTCGTCGCCTCCGGTGGGCTCGACCACGAGCTGGCGTACTGGCGGTCGGTGGACGGGGACGGAGACCTGCCCGTCGACCGCGACGCCGGCGATTCCGGCGACACCGATCAGACGCCCGTGGGGGTCGAACTGAGCACCGAGGACACCGACGCACTGCTGCGTGCCGCGCCGGCCGCCTACCGAACCCGGGTCAACGACGTGCTGCTCGCCGCGTTGGCGTGGGCGCTCACGCGCTGGACCGGTCGAGACCGGGTGGCGGTGGCGCTGGAGGGTCACGGCCGCGAGGACGTACTGGACGTGTCGGCCGACGGGACGGTCGGTGTCGACGTGTCCCGGACGGTCGGCTGGTTCACCACCATGTTCCCGGTGGCGCTGACGGTCCCCGACGGGGACTGGCCGACCGTGGTCCGCGCGGTCCGCAAACAGCTCCGGGCGGTGCCGGGCAACGGTTTCGGCTACGGCGCGCTGCGCCACCTCGGCGCGCTCGAACCGACGGGAACCCCACCGCGGCTGTCGTTCAACTACCTCGGCCAGTTCGACGCCCGCGTCGAGGACGAGGACAACAGCCTGTTCGGCGCGGGTCTGCCCGCCATCGGAGCCGACCACGACCCGGCCGACCGGGGCGAGCACCTGGTGGACGTGGTCGGCGAGGTCGCCGACGGCCGGCTGTCGTTCGCCTGGTACCACCAAGCGGACCGCCTCGACCGCGCCACGATCGAGGCGGTGGCCGCGGACTTCGCCGAAGCGCTGCGCGGCATCGCGGCGGCCGCCCGATGAGCCGGTCCGACATGGACACCACACCGCCGGTTCCGCTGTCCCGCAACCGGGACTTCACCCTGCTGTGGGTCGGTCAGGGCTGCGCGGAGATCGGTTTCAGCGCGTCGATGCTGGCGCTGCCGCTCGTGGTGCTCGTGACCACCGGGTCGGCGGCGGCCTCCGGGCTGGTGCTCGCCGCCGACGCGGTCGCGCAGGCCGTCCTCGCGCTGCCGGGCGGCGCGCTCGTGGACCGGTGGGACCGCAGGCGGGTCATGCTGCTCTGCGAGGCGACGCAGGCGGTCGCGCTGGCCAGCCTGGTCGTCGCGTTGCTGCTCGACGGGGTGACGGTCGTGCACCTCGCCGCGGTGGCCGCCGTGCTCGGCGGATGCCGGGCGTTGTTCGAGCCCGCCGAGGACGCGAGCCTGCCCGCGCTGGTCGCCGAGGAGCAGCTCGCGACCGCGGTCGCGACGAACAGCGCCCGCTCGTCGGTCGGTCAGATGGCGGGCACCGCGCTCGGCGGCGTCCTGTTCGCCGTCGCACGGTGGGCGCCGTTCCTGCTGGACCTGCTGACACACGTGATCGCGTTCGTCACTCTCCTGTTGCTGCGCCTGCCGGCTCGCGTGGTCGAACCAGCGCCGCTGCGCAGGCTGGGGCCGGAGATCACCGAAGGGCTGCGGTGGCTGTGGCGGCACCGGGAGATCCGGGTGACCACGGTGTGCGCCGTGGTGCTCAACATGTTCTTCGCCGCCTTCTACCTGGTGGTCATCGTGCTGGCGCAGCAACGGGGCACCCCGCCGGGGGAGATCGGCGTGATGGCCGCGATGCTGGGGGTCGGCGGGGTGCTCGGCGCCCTTGCCGCCCCGTGGTTGCACCGGAGGCTCTCGGCCCACCTGTCCATCGCGGGGGTGTTCTGGGCGCTGACCGCGCTCGCCCCGCTCGCGGTGGTCGTCGACAGCGGCTACCTGCTCGGCGCGTTGTTCGCCGGCATGGCGCTGCTGGCGCCGACCGCCAACACGACGATCGTCACCCACCAGCTCCTGCTCACGCCCGACGCCCTGCGCGGCAGGCTCAGCGGCACCCTCAACCTTGCCGTCGGCGCCGCGGCCGCCGCCGGTCCGGCCCTCGGCGGACTGCTCGCCGAGACCACCACACCCGGCACGGCGGTGCTGATCAGCGCCGCCGGCCTGGCGGCGGCCGCCGTCCTGGTGACCGTCAGTCCGACCCTGCGCCACTACCCTGGGCGCACCGACAGTGAGGAACCCGCCCGATGAGGGACGACATCCCCTACCGAGTGCTCGTCAACGACGAGGAGCAGTACTCCGTGTGGCCCGCGCACCTCGACATCCCGGCCGGCTGGCGCGACGAGGGCCACACCGGCACCCAGGACGAGTGCGCCACCCACATCGACGCGGTGTGGACGGACATGCGTCCCCGCACCCTCCGGGAACACATGGACGCCTCCGGCTGACGGTCGGCCCAGATCGACGTGGCTGCCCGGGCTCGCCAGAAGGGTTCGGCGGTGAAGCGGTTCTTCCAGCCGTAGATCACCGTGCGGACCTCGCGGACTCGCGGCGGCCTCGTCGACCGGTCCGCGGTGGGCGTCGTGGTGGCCGCCGAGCAGGACGTCCGTGGCGGCGGCCGCGGTACACGGCGGTCTCGGCCCGAGGAGCCGCAAGTCGACCCGATCGGGCAGCCGGCACCGCGGCTCGGCCGGTGCGGTGAACGCGGCGGTAGCCTGCTGCGGTGAGTTCCCGGATGGATGCCGCGATCGTTGCGGTGACGGTCTACCCCGGCCAGGCCCGGGTGACCCGGCGCGGCACGGCGGCGCTGGACGCGGGCGAGCGGCGGATCACGGTCGGCGGGCTGCCGTTGGGACTGCGGCAGGACTCGGTGCGCGTCGCCGGTTCCGGCCCGGCGACGGTGCTCGGCGTGGACGTGCGACGCGAGCACCACCCGCGCTCTCCCGACGGCACGGTCGAGGAGCTGCGCGCCCGGGTCGAGGAGCTGGCTCAGGCGCTGGGCGCGCTGGACGACGAGGACGCGGTGCTCACCGCCCGGGAGACCATGATCGGCTCGGTGTCGCGGCGCACCGGCAGCGCGTTCGCCCGGGCGCTGACGGCCGACTCCGCCGCCGTGGGGCGGGTGGCCGAGGTCGGCTCGGCGCTGGCCGCACAGCTCGCCGAGGTGCTCGGGGAGCGGCGCTCGCTCGCGGTCCGGCGCCGCGCGGCGCAGCAGGAACTGGACGATGCGCAGCGCAGGCTCGCCGCCCGCGACGCCGGGGCGATCCCGGACCGGATGGCGGTCGAGGTGGAGCTGGACGTGGCCGACGGCGGCGACACCGTCGAGCTCGAGGTGTCCTACCTGGTCGACAACGCGGGGTGGGAGTCGCGCCACGACGTGCGGCTGGTCGGCTCGACGCTCACCCTCACCTGGTTCGGGCTGGTCACCCAGCACAGCGGGGAGGACTGGCCGGAGTGCGACCTGCGGCTGTCCACCGCCCGCCCGGCGAGCACGGTGACCGTGCCGGAGCTGGACCCGTGGTTCCTGCAGCGTCGGGTGCCGGATCCGCCACGGACCATGGAGCGGTCGACGGCCTTCGCCGCCGCCGCTGCGGGTGGCGCCCCGACGCCCCCACCGGCGATGGCCAGGGACGCGGTGGCGGTCGCGACGGTCGAGCACGGTGCCGCGGCGGCCACCTACCGCCCGGCGCGGCCGGTGGCGGTGCCCTCGGACGGCAGCGCGCACCGTGCCACGGTGGCGGTGGTGGAGCTGCCGGCCGAACTGGACCACGTCACGGTGCCGCTGCGCGATCCACAGGCATACCTGCGGGCGACCGTGGTCAACACCTCCGAGCACACGTTGCGCGCCGGGACGGCGTCGGTGTTCCACGATCGGGAGTTCGTCGGCAGCACCGAGCTGGCGACGTGGGCGCCCGGCGAGGAGGTGGAGCTGGCGCTGGGAGTGGACGACCGGGTCCGGGTGCAGCGTGCGCTGCTGCGCCGAGGCGCAGGCAAGGCGATGCTCGGCACCCGTCACCACGACGTCGCCTACAAGATCACCGTCGGCAACTACGGCCCGCGGCAGGCCTCGATCACGGTGGTCGACCAGCTTCCGGTGTCGCGGGACGAGGGGATCGCGGTACGCGACGTGGTGTGCGAGCCCCGACCGGCCGAGGTCACCGAGCTGGGCGAGGTGACCTGGCGTCTGCAGCTCGATCCCGGTGGTTCCGCCGAGCTCACCTCGTCGTTCCGGGTGGACGTGGCCAAGGGCGTGAACCTCGTCGGCTGGCGCGACTGACCCGGTGCCCTCAGCGGGTCCGGTAGCGCGCGTAGATCAGTCCGCTGTCGAAGGCACGCTGCCCGACCAGGTCCAGATCGAGGCGCACGCCGTCGGGGACGAACCGCTTACCGCCGCCGACCACGCTCGTGGTGATGAACAGGTGGTACTCGTCCACCAGGCCGGCCGAGATCGCCTGGGCCGCGAGGTTCGGACCGTCGACGGTGAGGTCGCGATCAGCCGCGGCCTTGAGCTCGCGCACCGCGTCCGGGTCGAAGGTTCGGGCACGAGCGGGTCAGCCGGCCACCGGTCGGCAGGTCACCGGCTACTGCAGGCCGGCCCGGACCGAGGTGATGCGCTGGGTGTTGAAGCCGAGCCAGTGCATCCGGCCGACGTAGCGGGCGTGCTCGACCTTGATGCAGCGGTCCATCACGACCGAGACTCCACCGTCCTCGGCGATCCGGCCACCGTCGGAGTTGATCACTCCGAACTGGCACCAGAGATTGCCGGCGCCGATCCGCACGGCCTGCTCGGCGATCGCCGGCAGGGCGGCCGGCGCGCGGAACACGGTCACGATGTCGACCGGCTCGTCGATGTCGTCGAGGCTCGCCAGGCTGGGCTCGCCGAGGATCTCGGTCTCCCTCGGGTTCACCGGGATGATCCGGTAGCCGTGCCGCCTGAGGTAGTAGCCGACGAAGAAGCTGGCTCGCAGCTCGTTGCTGGACAGGCCGACGATCGCGATCGTGCGGGCGGTGTTGAGCACCCGCTGGATCGTCAGCTGGTCCTGGTAGCGCGGCGGTACGGGCACGGTCACGCGGTCGCCACCTCCTCGCGCACACTCGAGGCGACCAGGGCGAGTGCCTGCTCGAGGTCCCACAGCAGGTCGGCGACCGACTCGATGCCGACCGACAGCCGCACCGTGCCGGGTCCGACACCGGCGGCCGCCAGCTCGTCGTCGGACAGCTGGCGGTGCGTGGTGCTCGCCGGGTGGATCACCAGGCTCTTCGCGTCGCCGACATTGGCCAGGTGCGACCACAGCGAGAGCCCGCGGATCAGCGCCTGCCCGCCGTCACGGCCGCCGGCAACGTCGAAGGAGAACACCGCGCCCGCCCCACCCGGCAGGTACTTCGCCACCAGCGGCCGGTAGCGGCTGGACGCCAGACCCGGGTAGGTGACCCGCGACGCCAGCTCGTGCGCCTCGAGGAACTCCGCGACCCGGCGCGCGTTCTGGACGTGGCGCTCCATCCGCAGCGAGAGCGTCTCGAGGCCCTGCAGGAACAGGAACGCGTTGAACGGCGACATCGCGCCGCCGAGGTCGCGCAGCGTCTCCGCGCGCAGCTTCATCAGATAGCCGTAGGTGCCGAACGTCTCGTGGAACTGCAGGCCGTGGTAGGCGGGCGACGGGTCCGCGACGACGGGGAAGCGGCCGTTGGACCAGTCGAACGTGCCGGCCTCGGTGACCACCCCGCCGATGCTGGTGCCATGTCCGCCGATGAACTTGGTCGCCGAGTGCACGACGATGTCGGCACCCCACCGCATCGGTCGGCACAGGTACGGCGTGGCGAAGGTGTTGTCGACGACGAGCGGGGTGCCGTGCTCGTGCGCGATCGCGGCCACGGCCTCGATATCGAGCACGTTGCCCGACGGGTTGCCGATGGTCTCGGCGAAGAACGCCTTGGTCCGCGGCCGCACCGCCTGTCGCCAGGCGCCGAGGTCGTCCGGATCCACCCAGGTCAGCTCGACGTTCATCTTGCGCAGCAGGTGCTTGAGCTGGTTGACCGTGCCACCGTAGAGAGCCGACGACGACACGACGTGGTCACCGGGTTCGAGGATGGTGAACAGCGCGGCGGCCTGGGCGGCGATGCCGCTGGCGAACGCGACGCCGCCCGCCGCGCCCTCGAGGTTCGCCACCCGCTCCTCGAACACCGCGACGGTGGGGTTCATGATGCGGGAGTAGGTGTTGCCGTACTCCTGCAGGTTGAAGTAGGCCGCGGCCGACTCGGGGTCCTCGAACACGTAGCTCGTGGTCTGGAAGATCGGCACCGCGCGGGCGCCGGTGTTCGGGTCCGGCCGTTGTCCGGCGTGCAGTTGCCGGGTCTCGAACCCGAACTCGTGCTCGGGTTCGATCCTGGGGTGGACGTCGGTCACGGCACCTCTTCCTCGGCGGTCTCCGCGGCGTTCCCGTGCAGGAACCGGCGGACGACCGGGATCTGTCGGGCTTCCTCCAGCAGGAAGCAGTCGTGGCCGTAGGGCGCCTCGATCAGGTGCAGCTCGCTCGGTTTGCCCAGTGCGCACAGCGCGTCGTGCAGCTCGTGCGACGCCTGCGGCGGGTAGAGCCAGTCGGAGCTGAAGGTGATCAGCAGCGTCCGCGCGGCGACCGTCTCCAGCGCGCGGGCCAGTGACCCGTCGCCGTACTGCCGGGCCAGGTCGAAGTAGGTCAGCGCGCGCGACATCACCAGGTAGGTGTTGGCGTCGAAGCGCTTGACGAACGAGTTCGCCTGGTGGCGCAGGTAGCTCTCGACCTCGAACTCGGGCTCGGTGAGGGTGTGGCGGATGTCGTCGGCGAACTGCAGTCTGCGGCCGAACTTGTCGCGCAGCGCGGCCGCGGAGAGGTAGGTGACGTGCCCGACCATCCGCGCGACGCCCATGCCCGCGTCGGGCCGGCGGCCGGTGCCGTAGTAACGACCGCCCTGCCAGTCCGGGTCACGCATGATCGACTCGCGGGCGATCGCGTTCCAGGCGACTCCCTGCGGCGCCAGGGCGTGCGTACTGGCGATGACCACGATCGAGTCGACCTGGTCGGGGTGGCGGACCGCCCACTCCAGTGCCTGCATGCCGCCGAGCGACCCGCCGGCCACCGCCGCGAGCCGTTCGATGCCGAGCGCGTCGAGGAACGCGCGCTCGGCACGGACCATGTCCGCCACGGTGATCACCGGGAAGTCCGGCCCGTACGGCCGGCCCGTGGCCGGGTCGAGCGATGACGGCCCCGTCGTGCCCTGGCAGCCGCCGAGCAGGTTGGTGGAGACGACGAAGAAGCGGTCGGTGTCGAACGCCTTGCCCGGGCCGATCATCCCGTCCCACCAGCCGAGCGCGCCGCCCGCGGCGCCGTCGCGGTCCTCGGCTCCGAACCCGTCGCGGGTGCTCGCCGCGGACCGGGTGGTCGAGACGCCAGCCGCGTGAGCGTCGCCGCTGAGCGCGTGGCAGACCAGGATCACGTTGTCGCGCGCGGGGGACAGGGTGCCGTAGGTCTCGTAGGCGATCCGGACGCCGGACAGTTCGCGGCCGCAGTCCAGGGGCAACGGGCCGGGCAGCTCGAGGTGTCGGGTCTCGACGCTGCCGACCGATCCGGCCGCGAGCGTCGAGGCGGGCACCATGGCCGCATCATAGCCAGCGGGTCGGATCGGTCGGCCGTGCACGACGGGCCGTTTCACTGTCTGGGACGGCCGTCGCAGCAGGTCAGCGCGAAGTATGTTCCACGCCATGACCACGATCGACGGTATCGACAACGGTGTGAACGTCCAGGCTCTGCTGGACGCCCGGGAGGCGCTGAGGAGCGCCCCGGAGGCAGCTCAGTTCACCTGGCGGGCCACCACCCGGTGGGAGAACGGCGTGCACACCACCAGCACGGTGAAGGACTACGCCGGCCTGGGCGCCGAGCAGACCCACAAGGCCGAGCACACGTTCACCGCCGACCACCCCGAGGTGTTCGCCGCCGAGGACCACGGCATCACGCCCATCGAGTACCTGCTGGTCGGTCTCGGCAGCTGCCTGACCGCGGGCATCGCGTCCGTGGCCCAGAACCGCGGCATCCAGCTCCGCTCGGTCGAGGCGACGATCGAGGGCGGCCACGACATCCGCGGCATCCTCGGTGCCGACAGCGACGTGCGCAACGGCTACAACGACATCAAGGTCAGGTTCACGATCGACGCCGACGCGTCCAAGGAGGACATCGCGGCCCTGGTCGCCCAGTCGCAGAAGCGGTCGGCGGTGTTCGACGCGCTGACCAA
>Ga0307413_10000297_pt1 | contig 15353 bp, 14 predicted proteins | sample DK1Ometagenome_3_FD_203714 | JGI IMG/M metagenome (GOLD analysis project Ga0307413, IMG submission 203714) | Maize rhizosphere microbial communities from greenhouse at UC Davis, California, United States - DK15-O-2 | ecosystem: Host-associated > Plants > Roots > Rhizosphere > Soil | place: USA... | reverse complement strand
GCTCAGTAACCCATCTGGTGAACCGAAACGGGCGATCTCGATCAACCCATCAGTCGGCAACAGGGACCACAGGACTACGTCCTTCCACAGGCTTAGAGCGCATGGATCTCAGAGGGGGATTTCAACCAGCGCTAGGGTGCCAGGACCCGCCGGCCGCGCTCCAAGCTCGAAATTGCCTTCCAGCTCCGCGACCAATGTGTTGACGATAGAGAGCCCCAGGCTGCGCGACTTGCGCCAGTCGAAGCCCGGCGGTAACCCACGGCCATCGTCGCTGATCTCCATCCGCAGCCGACCGTCGAAGCGGCCGGGGACGACTCGCACCTCACCGGATTGGTGCACGAGCCCGTGTTCGACGGCGTTCTGGCAGAGTTCGCTGATGATCATCGCCAGGCTGGTGGCGACATCGGCAGGCAGCAGCCCGAAGCTGCCCTCGCGGATTGCCGAAACTCCACCCCATGAGGCCGCGACGTCACCGATTGTCCGGAGCAGCTCGTCGGCCACCTGGTCGAACTCGACGATCTCATCGAAGGCTTGGGACAGCGTCTCGTGCACGATGGCGATGGAGGCGACGCGGGACATGGCATCGGTCAGTGCGACCCGTGCATCCGGAGACTCGATTCGCCGCGCCTGCATGCGCAGCAGTGCCGCAACTGTCTGCAGGTTGTTCTTGACCCGATGGTGGATCTCACGGATGGTGGCGTCTTTGGTGACCAGCTCGCGCTCCTTGCTCCGCAGGTCGCTCACATCGCGGCAGAGCACGATGGTGCCGACCCGTTCTCCGCCGTCGACGAGTGGCAAGACTCGAACCATCAGATGCGCCTCGCCAGATACCAGCTCGGTCCGGCGTGCCGTACGGCCCGACAAGATCGACTGCACCGACTCATCCACTGGCTCCGGCCCGGTCGGCAGCAGTCCCGCCGTCAGGCTGGCGAGACGCTCCCCCACGAGATCGCCGCGCAGCCCGAGCCGCCGATAAGCACTTAGCGCGTTCGGACTGGCGTACGTTACGTCGCCGTCATGGTCTAGCCGTATGAATCCGTCGCCGACGCGCGGGCTGAAAGCCGGATGGGTCGCATCGCTGGGAATCGGAAAGGCGCCGATTGTGATCATCCTGGCCAGGTCCGCCGCGGCTTCTAGGTAGGCCTTCTCCAATGAGCTGGGCGCCCCGCGTACGGCGAGCTGACTCGTGTGCTGCTCAACCACTGCGATCACGTGATCCCCCACCTTGACAGGGACGGCATGTGTCTCAACGGGCAATCCGGCCTGCAGCTTGCGTTCGCTGGTTTGGACGATTTCGCTGCTGACGAAGGCCTCCGATATCAGGTGCTCAGGTGAATAGGCAATGAGGTCGCCGACAACATCGTCGAACAGCGACGTTGCGCCGGTGAACGGGCGGATCTGGGCCGCGGCCCAGAAGACGTTGGGGTCGTGGTCACGTACCCAAAGCACCAGGTCAGAGAAGCTAAGATCGGCGAGCAGCTGCCACTCCGAGACCAACAGTTTCAGCCAGTGATGGTCGGCCTCGGAAAGGTCGGTGTGCTCGGAGATGATCTCCGACATCGATGGCATGTCGCAAATCTACGGCGGTCCGCAACCGACCTCGGACCGGCAGGAAATGTGGAACGTGTGGCACAATCGTGCGCTGTTGACCCCAGGAGGCTGAAAATGGCCAAGAGTGCCCGCAAGCGCCGCGCCCGCCGGAAGAAGAGCGCGAACCATGGCAAGCGTCCAAACGCCTAACAGTCGCTAGCCCCACAGACACGAAACCCCACGGAGACATCCGTGGGGTTATTGGCTTGCAGCTTAGAGCGTCTTGCGGATCACAATCAGCTGCGAAACGATCTTGGCTCGTAGGTGGGTCGGTGCGACGTCGCCGCCGCAGCGCCGATGGACCAGCGACTTGATGGCCTCCTCGACGTCGAACTTTTCGAGGCAGGGCTCGCACATCGCGAGGTGGTGGCGGATCGCGTCGCCGGTAGCTTCGTCGACCTCGTTGTCCAAGAACTCGTACACGCGCTCGAGTACCTGCTCACAGTCGTCGAGCGATGCATGCTCGGGTCGTTCGACGTTCATGTTGTGCTCGCCTCCGCTCGCTTGATGCCCCGGTCTCGGGCATATTCGGCCAACAGATTGCGCAGCTGCGTCCTGCCACGGTTGAGTCGCGACATCACCGTGCCAATAGGAGTGCCCATGATTTCGGCGATCTCTTTGTACGAGAAGCCTTCGACGTCGGCGAGGTAGACGGCCAGCCGGAAATCAGGAGCAAGCTGCTGTAGCGCTTCCTTTACATCGGTATCCGGCAGATTCTCCAGCGCCACCATCTCCGCAGACTTCAGGCCACTCGAGGTGTGCGACTCAGCCCTGGCAAGCTGCCAGTCCTCTACGTTCTCCCCGTCGGAGAGTTGCGGCTCGCGCTGCCTCTTCCGATAGGAGTTGATGTAGGTGTTGGTCAGGATCCGATACAGCCATGCCTTGAGGTTCGTGCCCGGGGTGAACTGGTGAAAGGACGCATACGCCTTGGCGTAGGTCTCCTGAACGACGTCTTCAGCGTCTGCCGGATTACGCGTCATGCGCAGTGCGGCGGCATAGAGCTGATCGAGGTACTGCAAGGCATCGCTCTCGAACCGCTCATGTCGCTCGTCGGCTGTTTCACCATGGCCAGCGTCGCTGTTCGGTGTGGAGGCCGAGGCGCCACTGGAGGCGCTAGGCATGCTCATCACGTACGAGAGTAGCGGCGAGGTGCGCAGCATGGACTGAGCGTCCATTCCGTCCACCAACAGGGGCATGTGATGTGCAACGTGGTCACGGAGTCGTTATTCCCACTACAGCTGCGATGAATCGGCTGACCTCGGTGACAAGTGTTAGTCGCAGATCAGCTGGTGTGAAGGTCGAGGATTTCGCAACGCGCGACATCCGGAAAGCGTGATCGGCCCCTGACAACTCCACCACTGTGATCCGCCGGGTCTTGCCAATCCCGGTGCGGATTTCATCAGGAGTGCCAAAGCTGTCCTTGCTGCCTTGCAGCACCAGCATTGGAACGGTGGGCATCAACAGCTCAGCCAGTCGGGTCTTCTCGGGCCGGCCCGGAAGGTGCAGCGGAAACGCCAAACACACAATCGCGGCAGGATCGGTCTGTGAGGCCGTACGACACGCCACCCGAGCGCCGGCGCTCCGACCGCCCACAACGAGTGGATGCCGAGCCCACTCCTGTTTGCTAAGCCAGTCCAGTGCCGCAACCCAGGCCTCGTCCAGTCGCGGCGGCGGGGCGCCCACCTTCCGCCCTGCCGTACGCCACGGCTGCTCAAAGCGCAGCACGCTGGTGCCAAGCTCAGGCAAGCTCAGAGCGAGAAGTTCCAGATCGGCGGATCCCACGCCGCCACCGGCACCATGACCTAGCACCAGGATCGAACTCGGCCGGTCAGCAAGATCGAGAAAGAACCTGCCCGGCCCCTCTGGCGTGTCCACCGGGACGACAGTTGACGCCATGATCAGATCAGCGTCTCCTGATCATGGTGTTGCTGCTCCGGTTCGCTGCCCAGCGGCTCGATGAGGGACGGATCGTTGTTCTCGACACTGTTGACGTCGGTCGAGACCGCGTACGCCTCCAAGGCCGACGCTTCGGTAACCTCGAGCAGCTCTAGCGCCCGTTCAGGATCGGTGATCTCTGGATCCAGCCACGCGTCGATCGCCTCGCGAGTGATCACCATTGGCATTCGATCATGGATGTGCCCGGCCGCGTCAGTTGCTTCGGTGGTGATCACAGAACAGGTGCGCAGCCATGCTGAGTCGTCCTCGGGAGGCTTGTGCGGGTCGCGCCAGATCTCGTAGATACCCGCCATGACGAGCAGGCCGCCGTCGGCTCGATGGATAAAGAAAGGCTGCTTGCGTGGCTTGCCTCTGCCGCGCCCTATCGAGCCGACTGGCGGCTCAGCGGCGTACCACTCATAGAAGCCGTCAGCCGGCAAGATGCACCGGCGAGCGCTAAAGGCGCGCCTGAACGCCGGCTTCTCGGCCACGGTCTCAAGTCGGGCATTGATCATCCGCGAGCCGATGGAGGGATCCTTTGCCCACGACGGAACCAGCCCCCACACCAGCGGAGCAAGCCGTCGCCGAACCTCGCCGGTGTCTTTGACCCGCCGCTCAAAGACGGCTGGCACAGTTACGGTCGGGGCAACGTTGTAGTCCGGGTCTGGCAGACCCTCGAACAGGTCGTCGACCTCGAACTCCTCCATCAGGTCCTGCGGGCTCGCGGAGGTTGCATAGCGTCCGCACATGGGTTCGAGCGTAGCTGCGATCTCTGACCAAACACCGGGCACCGCGTGAGTGGTCAGCAACGACAGAGGTGGATCGATTCACCGCTGTTGTTTGTGACCACTTTCGGTCGAAGTGGCCCCCTGTTGGGATAAAGCAGCCAAGTCAGGGTAGGAATATTCCATGAGCTTGCTGCGCGCTATCCCTCGGACCATGCTGGCCTCCTACTTTGTCGCGGCCGGGATCAAGGCAATCCGCGATCCCGAATCGCTTGTTCCAGCGGCCGAGCCACTCGTTGATCGTGTCGTCCCGCTCGTCAAGGAGTATTCGCCTGAACCGGTGGCCGGGTATGTACCCGAGAACGCCGTGACGCTGGTGCGCGTCAATGGCGTTGCCCAGGTGACGGGCGGCCTCGCGCTGGCTACTGGCAAGGGCCGCCGTCTGGGAGCGTTGCTGCTAGCTGGCTCGCTCATCCCGAGCACCATCGCCAAGCACCCCTTCTGGACAGTGCAAGATCCTGAGGCGCGTGCCCAGGACCGTAACCACTTCCTCAAGAACGTGAGCCTGCTTGGTGGAGTGCTCCTTGCCGCTCAAGACACCGAGGGCAAGCCGAGCCTCGCCTGGCGAGCCCAGAGGGGCGGAGAAGCGCTGGCCAAGGAGACCCGCAGGGCCTCCAAGAAGCTGGCCAAGAGCACTGGCAGGGCCACCGGGAACGCAACCGAGCTCGCCGAGGCCGCCGTGGCTACTGGTGCTGCGCTCCTGGAAGCACTCACGGACTCCTCGCGCAAGCTGCAGAAGCAAGCAGCAAGGCAGTTCAAGGAAGCAAAGGCAGTCGCCGCCCAGACGGCTGAGGAAGCCCAAGAGGCTGACGCCAAGGCAGCTAAGACGGCCAAGAAGGAAGCAAAGAAGCAGGCAAAGGTCATCGCCAAGAAAGCTAAGAAGCTTGGCGACAACGTTCAGCTCGGCGAAAACTGACTTCCCAGTCACCTACTTGTCAGAAATCAGGAGCGGCGGGCGCCTAGGTGTACTCGGTCATGACGTTGGTGACACTCCGGCTCGATCGTTGACGGGACGAAGACCTCCGAGTGCGGTGGAGATGTTCATGTCTTCACTACTCGGAGGTCTTCATGCCCCACCGTAATGCCTGCTTTACAGTGCACGGCCGGCAACTGCTGGTTGCCCGGGTGTCATCGGGTCGCCCGGTCGCCATGTCGCCAAGGAAGTCGGGGTGTCACGGCAGTGCGCGCACCGCTGGGTCGCCCGCTATGCCGCCGAGGGCGAAGCGGGGCTGTAGGACCGGTCGTCGCGACCGCAGCGCAGTCCGAGGCGGACCAGCCCTGCTGTCGAGGCCGCGGTGGTAGGAGCTCGGCGCAAATATCGTCTTCCTCAGCAATCCCGACCCGTGCCGCCGCACTTGCCCCTTGGCTGGAGTTCTACAACACTCGACGCCGACACACCGCACTTGGCGGCTTCCCGCCAACCAGCCGACTGTCACCAACCTTCTGACCGGGTACATCTAGGATCTGAGGAGTGTCTGGACTTCGACAATGGGCTGCGCCTGAGGCGTCGGCACCCATCACCGCAACAGTCGTCCTTCCCGCTTCCAAATCCGAGACCAATCGGGCGTTGATCTTGGCCGCCCTAGCCAGTGGGCCGTCGGTGATCACTGGCGGCCTCGAAGCTCGTGACACCCAACTGATGCGGGATGCGTTGCGCACTCTCGGCGTACGCATCGAGGAAAGCGGCCAACAGTGGCAAGTCACCCCACCAAAGTCGTTTATCGCCGGCGGAACCATCGACTGCGGTCTTGCCGGAACCGTGATGCGCTTTGTTCCTCCAGTTGCGGCTCTGGCTGACGGCACTGTGCGATTCGACGGCGACCAGCAGGCGTACGCGCGGCCCATGGCACCGCTGCTCGGTGCGCTCAAACTCCTGGGCGCCCGGGCCGACGGCAACGGCTATTCGCTCCCGTTCAACCTCACCGGCAATCCGCAACTGCCAGGGGGGGATATCACTGTGGACGCGTCTGCCTCCAGCCAGTTCCTCAGCGGCCTGCTACTTGCTGGCGCTAGGTACGCAGAAGGCATCGATATCCAACACATTGGGGGTGAGATCCCCTCGCGTCCGCACGTGCAGATGACCCTGGCGATGCTGCGAGCCCGCGGAGTCGACATCGATGACACTGAGCCGGACCGCTGGATCGTGACTCCCGGTATTATCCAGCCGCTTGACGTCACAATCGAGCCCGATCTTTCCAGTGCGGCACCATTCCTCGCCGCAGCAGCGATCACCGGCGGCACGGTCACCGTCCCGAATTGGCCCGCGACGACCCTGCAACCCGGTGATGCGATCAGAGACATCCTGCAGGACTTTGGCGCCCGCGTGGATCTCGACGGCAGCGAGCTTCGAGTTGAGGGCACCGATCAGATCCACGCAGTTGATCTTGACCTGAGCGCGTCCGCGGAGCTGACACCTGTGGTTGCGGCAGTGGCCGCCCTGGCCGATGACACCAGCCACCTTCGTGGGATCGCCCACATCCGCGGCCACGAAACCGATCGGCTCGCCGCACTCGAGAATGAACTGGATCGGCTCGGGTCTCATGTGAAACAGACCGACGATGGGCTGACCATTCACCCGAGGCTGCTCGGTGGTGATCTTTGGCACACCTACGCTGATCATCGGATGGCCCAGGCCGGAGCTCTGCTCGGCCTGCTCGTCCCAGAGATTGTCCTGGACGACATTGGCTGCACCGCCAAGACCATGCCGGAGTTCGAACAGCTCTGGATGAAAATGATCAATGATTCGGTGCAGGCGGCGGCAGGCGAGGCGATCCGTCAGTGACCTCCGCCGGCCGGCGAGGCGACGAGTACGAGGCATTCGATCGTCCCGGGCGTCGCAGCAGCCGGCCGCGTACCAAAGACCGACCCCACTACGCCGATGCCGAGACGGGCATGGTGATCACCGTCGATCGAGGCCGGTATCGGGTTTTGATCTCTGATCGGGAAGTTACCGCTACCAAGTCGCGTCAGCTGGGTCGCAAGGGTGTCATTGTGGGCGATCGGGTTCGCGTCGTCGGCGACACCTCCGGCGCCGAGGGAACCCTGTCACGCATTGTCGAGGTCGCCGAGCGAGAGACGGTGTTACGGCGCACAGCCGATGATGACGACCCTTTCGAGCGGCCCATTGTTGCCAACGCCGACCAGCTCGTCATTGCCACTGCGCTCGCCGATCCGCCGCCACGTGTCGGGATGATCGACCGGCTCCTGGTCGCTGGGTATGACGCTGGAATCCAACCGCTGCTCTGCCTTACCAAGGCCGACCTCGCGGCGCCGGACGAGCTCATCGCGCAATACGAGCCGCTCGGTGTGCCGATTCAGGTCACCTACCCTGACGCCGATCTTGATCCGCTGCGGGATCGGCTGCGCGGGCACCGTAGCGTCTTCGTCGGCCACTCCGGCGTCGGTAAGTCCACGTTGGTCAACGCCTTGATTCCTGGCGCTCGCCGGGCGATCGGTGAGGTGAGTATCGCGACCGGACGCGGACGGCACGTCTCATCTTCCGCCATTGCCCTCCGATTGCCAGACTCCACGAAGTCCAGCTGGGTCATCGACACGCCGGGCGTGCGGTCGTTCGGGCTCAGCCACATCAGCCGAGAGCGAATCATCGCCGCCTTCGATGACCTCCGGGCTATCGCGGAGAACTGTCCGCGCGGCTGCCGGCACGACGACACAGCTCCTGAGTGCGCGCTGGACGCTGCCGTGGCAAGTGGTCAGCTCGCACCCAGCCGGCTTGAGTCTTTCCGCCGGATGCTCGGCTCCGGCCAGTAGCGTAGGCACATGCCCGTCCCCGACGCCGCGCGAACAGGGCCCGACGATGCGCTCCTGCGAGGTCTGACCGACGACCTTCGGCTGGCCCACCTGCTCGCCGATGACGCCGACTCGATCACCACGAGCCGCTTCAAATCGCTCGACCTGCATGTCACCTCCAAACCGGACCTCACTCCTGTCTCCGATGCCGACACTGCGGCCGAACGGGCCATCCGCCGTACCCTCAGCCGGGCTAGGCCACGCGATGCGGTGCATGGTGAGGAGATGGGCGATACCGGATGGGGCCCGCGCCGCTGGGTCATCGACCCGATCGACGGCACCAAGAACTTCGTACGCGGCGTGCCGGTATGGGGCACGCTGATTGCCTTGATGATCAATGATCAGCCGGCGGTCGGTGTCGTCAGCGCGCCGGCGCTCGGCCGGCGCTGGTGGGCGAGCCTGGGTGGTGGTGCGTACGCGGGCAAATCCCTGATGTCGGCGACTCCGATTCATGTCTCGGATGTGGTGAGCATCGAGGATGCGTCACTGAGCTATGCCTCTATCTCTGCCTGGGTCGAATCGCACCAAGGCCAGCAGTTCGTCGATCTGCTGCGACGGTGCTGGCGGACGCGTGCCTACGGGGACTTCTGGTCCTACATGTTGCTCGCCGAGGGCGGTGTCGACATCGCCTGCGAGCCGGAGCTCCAACTGCATGACATGGCGGCATGTTCGATCATCGTCACCGAGGCCGGCGGGAAGTTCACTGATCTTGAGGGCCATCCCGGGCCGCTAGGAACTGGCGGGTACGCCACCAACGGCCGGCTGCATGAAGCTGTTTTGTCGCAGCTGGCGCTGCAAGACGACGATGGCTTCGACGATCATGATGATGATCATGACCAACAGTGATCCATCCCCAGCCTGACCCGACAACCGAGCCCGCCGGCGGCCGCATCGTCGGTATCTTGCTCGCAGCCGGGGCCGGGCGCCGCGCCGGCGGCCCGAAAGCGCTGCGGCTCGACACTGATGGCAAGTCATGGCTGTTGCGCTCGATCGCGGTGTTGCGCGAGAGCGGCTGTAATCCCGTTATTGTCGTCCTTGGCTGCCAGGCGGATCGCGCCCGAGAGGTCATCGCGAGCTCAGTCTTCAATGGGGATCCACTGACCACTGTGGTCGATGCCCCGGACTGGGAGCAGGGCATGGGCGCCTCGCTCCGCACCGGCCTGCTCGCCGCCCAGTCGGCGTCATGGCGAGCGGCGCTGGTGCACCTCGTCGACCTGCCAGATGTCAGAGCTGAGGTGGTACGGCGCCTGATCAGGCAAGCACCGCCTGGTACTGCGACGCTGGCCCGCGCCACGTACGGCGCTCGACCCGGCCACCCCGTTCTGATAGGTCGCGACCATCTGCAATCGATCATGACCGGCCTATCCGGAGACAGTGGGGCCAAGGATTATCTCGTCCGGCACGGCGCTCATAGTGTGGAATGTGGTGATCTGGCGACCGGCCACGACCGCGACACGTAGCAGCAGTGACGAAAGGCGGGAGCGAAGCGAGTGGTGTTGACCTCCATCACCCTCAGTCCGGCAGCGATCGGCGATGCGCTGCGGAGCACTGGATACCTTCCCAGCGAGGGGTTGTCGACCGTCGTCTACCTCGCGACGGCGATGAGCAGGCCGCTCTTGCTGGAGGGCGAACCTGGCACTGGCAAGACCTCCCTCGCCGAGGCGTGGGCGACCGTCACCGGAGCTGAACTGATCCGTCTCCAGTGCTATGAGGGCATCGAGGCAAGCCAGGCGCTGTATGACTGGGACTTCGCCCGGCAGATTCTGCACATCCGGGCCGTCGAGGCGGCAGCCGGAGATGATCTTGATGCCAGGGCGTTAGAGGAATCGCTGTTCGACGAGCGGTTTTTGCTCGAGCGTCCGATCCTGAAGGCCTTGCGGTCGCCGAACGCCGTGTTGCTGATCGATGAGATCGACCGCGCCGACGATGAGTTCGAGGCGTTTCTGCTCGAGGTGCTGTCCACCTTCGCCGTCACAATTCCTGAGTATGGGGAGGTACGAGCGGCAATCCCGCCGATGGTGGTGCTCACCTCCAACCGAACCCGCGAACTGCACGACGCCCTCAAGCGGCGCTGTCTCTACCACTGGATCGACCATCCACAACTCGCGCGCGAGATCGAGATCATCCGGACCCGATTGCCCGATGTCAGTGCCGAGCTGGCGGCCCAGGTGGCCTCCGCCGTACAGCGGATTCGATCTCGTGAGGACATTCTGAAGCCGCCTGGCGTTGCCGAAAGTCTGGACTGGGCGCGTGCTCTGGAGCACCTGGGGCATGAGCAGTTAGACATCGCCTCGGCCGCAGCGACCCTGGGTGCAGTTCTGAAGTATCAAGAGGACGCCGAGCGCGTCCGACGCGCGCTGGATGTGATCCTTGCGCGTTAACCAGCTATGACCGCCTCAAAAGGTCCGGCGCCTGAGGAGCTGCTCGTCGGCTTTGCCAATTCACTCCGAGCGGCAGGGATGGCCGTAACCCCAGACAGAACCAGCGCGTTTGTCGAGGCAGTTGCACTGACCGGCTTCGATGATCGAGCAGCGACGTACTGGTCCGGCCGCGCCACGCTCTGCTCCTCGCTCGACGACAGCGAGCTTTACGACCGGGCCTTCGCCGCCTGGTTCGCCGTATCACCTCTGGAGTTTGGGCCTGCCAGCCGGGCAGCGGCGTCTCGACAGCCGCAAGCCTCATTGAGCGCTGAGTCGGGTTCCGGCGACCCGCTTCCCGATCTGTTCCTTCCAGCGCGCGCGAGCACCGCGGACGTACTGCGGCACCGCGACGTGGGAAGCCTTACCGAGCATGAGCGAACCCAACTGGCGATGCTTTTCGACAGCCTCGACGTGGTGCCACCGTTGCGGCGCGCACTCCGGCAATGGCCGCATCATCGCGGCTCGGTCGACCTGCGGCGTACGCTGCGCGCCCAGCTGCGTTCGGCTGGCGAGCTGACCCGGCTTCGGCATCGACGGCCCGGGATACGACACCGACGGGTCGTGCTGCTGATCGACGTATCCGGCTCAATGCAGCCGTACGCGGACTCCCTACTGCGCCTGGCGCACCGGATTGTTCGTGCTATGCCTCATCAGGTCGAAGTCTTCACCATCGGCACCCGGCTCACCAGGATTAGCACGGCGCTTCGGGTGCGACAGGCCGACGAGGCACTGGCGGCGGTTGGGCGGCTCGTGCCTGACTGGTCCGGCGGCACCCGGCTGGGCGAGGTGATCGGCGCGTTCGTCAACCGCTGGGGACGGCGTGGTCTGGCGCGTAGCGCGATCGTGGTGGTTGCCAGTGACGGCTGGGAACGCGGGGATGCACAACTGCTCGCTGAGGAGATGCGGCAGCTCCGGCTGCTCGCGTACGCGGTGATCTGGATGAACCCGCATCATGGTAAGGCGGGGTACGCTCCGATCCAGACCGGTATCCAGGCCTGTCTGCCTCACCTTGATCGGATGGTCGCAGGACATTCGCTGGCCACATTTGCTGAACTTCTGGAGGTTCTCGCCGATGCCTGAGGGGCGTACCGATGCGTGACGTCCTCCCTGACCTGCTGGCATGGTGGCGGGCTGGCGAGACGGTCGGAATGGGCACCGTTGTTGGCACCTGGCGTTCGGCACCGCGACAGCCCGGCGCCGCCATGCTGGTTGGGCCCGATGACTCCGCGGTCGGATCGGTATCGGGCGGTTGCGTCGAGTCTGCGGTCTACGCTCTCGCGCAAGAGGTGGTGGCAGACGGCCACCCCGCACTCCAGCGTTACGGCGTCAGCGACAACGATGCGTTCGCCGTCGGCCTGACCTGTGGCGGAATTCTGGACGTCTTTGTCGAGAAGGTGTCGCAGCAGACGTTCCCCGAGCTGGCCGATATTGCGGCCGATATCGACGCTGGCCGCCCAGTGGCGGTCGCCACCGTCGTCGAACATCCTGCAGCCGGGCGGTTAGGCAGGAGGATGATCATCCGGCCGGCTGAAGGCTCGCCCGTCATCGGCTCGTTCGGCAGCGCACGCGTTGATGCCGCGGTGACCGATGACGTCCGCGGCCTGCTGGCGGCAGGCAAAACCGAACTGCTCACCTACGGCCCGGATGGTCAGCGCCGCGGTGAGGGCATGCGGGTGTTCGCGGCGAGCTATGCGCCACGCCCCCGGATGCTGGTCTTCGGCGCCATTGACTTCGCAGCCGCGGTCGCCCGCATCGGTAGCTTCTTGGGATACCGGGTGACGGTGTGCGACGCACGGCCGGTGTTCGCGACCCGGACCAGGTTTCCCGATGCCCACGAGGTGATCGTGGATTGGCCTCACCGCTATTTGGCGGCCGAGGTGCACGCGGGCCGTATTGATGGTCGCGCAGTCATCTGTGTGCTCACTCACGACCCGAAGTTCGATGTGCCGGTCTTGGAAATTGCACTACGGCTCCCGCATGTCAGCTATATCGGCGCGATGGGGTCACGGAAGACCCATGAGCAGAGGCTCCAGCGACTACGGGAAGCAGGGCTGACCGAAGTCGAGCTCGGACGGCTGTCCAGTCCGATCGGCCTTGATCTTGGAGCGCGTACTCCTGAGGAAACAGCCGTGTCGATCGCCGCGGAGATCATTAGCCAGCGGTGGGGCGGCCAGGGCAGCCGGCTCGCCGAGCTCACCGGTCGCATCCATCACGCGGCATCCTGAGACAGCCGAGCGCGACGTTCCTCCGCACAAGGCCGCGAATACCGCCGCTTTCCGACCGATCAGCCTCCACATGTGGACTTGTGTGGAGATAAGCGCTAGGAGCTAGGTACGCCGATTCTCCCTGAATTTGGGGGCGCTACCAGCTCTCCATGATCATCTGCAAGGAGTTACATTTAGCTTTTAGGCCGGCACCGTCGCCAGCCAGCTGCGCATGCTCGCGCTCCGGGGGCGACACGTCCATCTAAAGGGAGTGGCGTATGCGAATTTCAGTAGCTGTCGACGGAGTCACCTATGAAGACGACGTCGAGCCGCGAACACTGCTCGTGCAGTATCTCCGCTACGAGCTAGGCAAGACCGGAACGCTGATTGGCTGTGACACAACCAACTGTGGCGCGTGCACGGTGCTCCTCAATGGTCTGAGTGTGAAGTCATGCACGGTGCTTGCCGTCCAGGCGGATGGATCCGAGGTCACCACTATCGAGGGCCTGGCCAGCGATGGTGAGCTGCATCCGATACAGCAGGCCTTCCACGAGAATCACGCCTTGCAATGTGGCTTCTGTACGCCTGGAATGATCATGCAAGCGGCGTCGCTCCTGAACGAGAATCCTGACCCGTCGGACCGCGAGATTCGCGAGGGACTCGAGGGCAACCTGTGCCGGTGCACCGGCTATCAGAACATCGTGAAGGCCGTGCGCCAGGCAGCGGGGAGCCTCCAATGACGATCACAGAGGAATCTTCCGAGACCACGCTTGAAGTTGGCCGCGCAAGGCTCCGCAAAGAGGATCGGCGGCTGATTACCGGTCGGACTCGATTTACCGACAATCTAACCGTCCCCGGCATGCTGTTCATCGGCATGGTGCGCAGCCCCATCGCGCACGCGAAGATCACATCTATCGACGTGGCCCAGGCGATGGCCTCAACCGGTGTGGTCGCGGTCTTCACGGGACCTGATCTTGCCGACGATGTGGGCCCAGTGCCGTGTGGCTGGCCGCTCTCGCCAGAGGACCATGTCCCGGAGTACCACCCGGTCGCTATCGACGAGGTCAACTTCGCAGGCGAAATTGTGGCAGTGGTCGTGGCTCGGAGCGCCCAAGCTGCCCGCGACGCGATGGAGCTGGTCGATGTCGAGTACGAAGATGAACCAGTTGTCCTCGACCTCGAGACTGCCGCGGCTGGGCCTCCCTACGTCCATCCCGACTGGGAGACGAATGTTTCGACCCATTGGATCTTTGACTCTGCGGCGGAGGGCACCGGCACCGATGTCAAGGATGAGATCGAAAAGGCTCGTCGGGACGGCATCGTGCTGGAGCGGACCTTCCGGCAGCAGCGGCTGATTCCGGCGTTCATGGAACCGCGTTCCTACCTGGTCGATCCGACCGGTGACCAGATCGTCTTCTGGTCATCGACTCAGGTGCCACACTTTCTTCGCGTCTTCACCGCGCTTGCGACGAACACCCCGGAAACCAAGATCAGGGTGATCGCACCGGATGTCGGTGGCGGCTTCGGCGGCAAGTTGCAAGTCACGCCCGAAGAGTTCATTACCTTTACGGTGGCCAAGAAGCTGGGCAAGCCAGTCAAGTACACCGAGACCCGCAGTGAGTCCTTGCAGGGTGCCCACCATGGCCGGGATCAGGTGCAGCGCCTGACATTGGCCGCCACGAAGGAGGGCAAGGTCACCGCACTGCACGTCGATCTGCTCGTCGGCATGGGCGCGTACCTCGGTTTGGTGGGCCCGGCAATTCCGATCCTCGGCGCCTACATGTACAACGCGATCTACAAGTTCGCCGCCTACCGCTTCGAGTGCAGAAACATCTTGCTCAACAAGGTGCGCACTGATGCCTATCGCGGGGCCGGCCGCCCGGAGGCGACGTATGCCATCGAGCGGCTCATGGATGATCTTGCAGTCGAGCTGGGCATGGATCCCTTGGAGCTGCGGGCCAAGAATTGGATCACCGCCGAGGAGTTCCCCTTCACTACCGTGGCCGGATACGAGTACGACTCCGGCAACTACGAGGCGGCTACCGCAAGGGCCAAGGAACTGTTCGACTACGACGGGCTGCGGGCTGAACAGGCCGAACGCCGTGCCCGCAAAGACCCAATACAGCTCGGGATCGGCATCTCGACATACACCGAGCAATGTGGGCTAGCCCCGTCGCGGATACTCGGGAGGCTGAACTACATCGCCGGCGGTTGGGAACACGCTGAGGTGCGGATGCTCCCGCTTGGCGCGGTTGAGGTGGTTGTCGGAACGAGCCCCCACGGACAAGGACACGAGACAGCCTGGAGCCAAATCGTGGCCGACAAGTTGGGGGTGGCTTTTGAGGATGTGGAAGTGCTGCATGGCGACACCCAGATCGCTCAGCGTGGCCTGGACACCTACGGCTCCCGATCACTTGTCGTCGGAGCGACGGCGGTGCTCAAGGCCGCCGACAAGGTGATCGAAAAGGCCAAGCCCATCGCAGCACACTTCTTGGAAGCGAGCGAAGATGATCTTGAGTTCGTAGCCGGCCACTTCCGGGTCAAGGGCACTGATCAGGGCAAGTCGCTGGCTGAGATTGCCTTCGCCGCCCTGCAAGCGCACTACTGGCCCG